>Ga0256405_10000222_pt1 | contig 192479 bp, 169 predicted proteins | sample RumenRJG_02DNA_FD_189096 | JGI IMG/M metagenome (GOLD analysis project Ga0256405, IMG submission 189096) | Bovine rumen microbial communities from Lethbridge, Alberta, Canada - RJG_02 | ecosystem: Host-associated > Mammals > Digestive system > Stomach > Rumen | place: Canada: Alberta... | reverse complement strand
CTACTTGCGCAATAAGGAGTTCTATGTGCTCGACGTCGAAGTCTCGCACTCGCGCGCCGCACTTACCCCTCAAAATGTCCACCGGACATTCTTCGGTGCGGCTTAATCGCTTCACCAGCGCCGAAAGAACGTTCGCGTCCTGCGGGACATACACAGGTTGTTTTGAAATGATTTTTTGTCAGTGCAACGCACTTTGTTTTTAGCCGATACCCCTGTCACTTTATGCAAGCATGAGTGCCAAGAGTACCGACTAAAAACATCAAACTATATTTGATTGGACAAAAAATCATTCCAAAATTTGCGTATGTGCAGTTTTTGTAGTAATTTTGCACCCGGATTGACTGAAGAAAAATATTTACTATGGTATCCTTTAATCTGCATATCTCGCATCGCTACCGCTGCTACATCTTCGATTTAGATGGAACACTGCTTGATACCATTGCCGACTTGGGTGCGGCATGTAATCATGCTCTGGCGGAATGCGGTCACCCGCAACATCCCGTGGAAGTGGTGGAAAAAATGGTCGGTAACGGCATCAATGCGCTTTTGTTCCGTGCAATGCCGGAGCGTTTCAAAGCGGGCATGACGGGCTATGAACCTCTCACACCGCTTGCCAAGGCGGAGATTATGCGTTTGCGCAAAGCTTTTATCCCTTATTATGACCGCCATTGCTATGACCGTACGGCGCCCTATGCGGGCATTCCCGAACTGCTGGCTTCTCTCAAAGCGGAAGGTGCTTTTCTGGCCGTGGCAAGCAATAAGTATCAGGCGGCTACAGAAGCCATTGTCTCGCATTGCTTTCCCTGCATGTTTGATGTCGTATTGGGCGAACGTGACGGTGTGCCGCGCAAGCCGGACCCGCAGATTGTGGATGATATCTTGAACCGTGTAGGGGTGGCGAAAGCGGACACATTATATATAGGTGACAGTCTGGTGGATGTTCGGACGGCCGGTAATGCCGGCGTCGATTTCCGTGCATGTGCTTGGGGATTCACGCCGGAAGCAACGCTTCTTCAGGCAGGTGTCACGCTGATAGACAGGCAATTAGATGCGCAGAAATGAGGAATAAACAACAGGCTGTGATACTTTTTTTGTAAAAATACTTGCATAATTCAAAAAAAAGCACTACTTTTGCAGCGGATTTTTCAAAACATAGAAACGGTATGCTCGAGAGTTTTTACGTAACACATGCTAATCTTGTCGCCAACCTGGAAGTTCCCATTCGTCGGAAACTGATGGACGATGTGGATTGGAATGACCGTCTTATCGCTATTAAAGGCGGACGTGGGGTCGGGAAGACCGACTTCCTCTTGGATTATGCCAGGCACTTGCGGGACACTTTGCCCGAATCCGAACAACGTTCGGTGCTGTATATCAACCTGAACAACTTCTATTTCACCGAACATTCGCTCTATGAGTTTGCCGGTGAGTTTGTGGCTGCCGGTGGACGAACGCTGTTGCTGGACCAGACATTCAAATATGAAAACTGGTCGAAAGAGTTGAGCAATTGTTATTTCCGTTACACCTCTTTGCACATCGTTTTTTCCGCATCTCCGCTGATGAAACTGAAAGAGGGCAACTCGGACATCGGACATATCGTCAAAGTATATAACTTCCGCGGTTATTCGTTCCGTGAATACCTCAACCTGAAGACCAAAGCCAATCTGCCGTTCTATAGTCTGGACGATATCCTGCAAAATCACGAACAGATAGCCAGGTCGGTCTGCACGCATGTCAAGCCGTTGTGGTATTTCCCCGATTATCTGAAGCAGGGCTACTATCCCTATCGCGAAGTGAGTCGCGATTTTTCGGAGACACTCCTCAAAACCATGAATATGATGCTTGAGGTGGATGTGCTGCTCAACAAACCGATGGATGTCAGTTATCTGGGAAAAATGCGCCAGTTGCTCTATCGCCTGATGCTGGAGGTGCCTTGTTCGCTTAATATCACCGAACTGGCAACATCCATCAACACCTCGCGTGCAACCATAATGAACTATATAAAGAATCTCAAGGATGCCCGTCTGCTCAATTTGTTGTACGCGGACGGAAAAGAGTATCCGATGAAACCCTCCAAAGTCTATATGCAGAATCCCAATCTGTGTTATGCGCAGACAACGCGTCCTGTGGATCAACAGGCTATTGCGGAAACATTCTTCTACTCGGCACTGCATGGCTCGGAGAAAATCAACGACTCGGAGAACTCCACCTTCCTTGTCAATCATACCATCCGAATGGATGTCTGTGCCACTTCTCCCAAGACGGAAGTGTTCCGTTACACCGCAGTGGCAGACATTGAGAGAGGAGAGGATAAACTCATACCCCTTTGGCTGTTCGGATTCCTTTACTGATGCTAACTATATAAACCACTCAATACAATTATGCAAAACAAGAAATTTATCACATGTGATGGTAACGCGGCGGCGGCACATATCGCCTATATGTTTACCGAAGTGGCTGCAATCTATCCCATCACGCCGTCTTCGCCTATGGCAGAGAACGTAGACGAATGGGCTGCCGGAGGCAGAAAGAACATGTTCGGTGAAACCGTTCTGGTGCAAGAAATGCAATCGGAGGCCGGTGCTGCCGGTGCCGTACACGGTTCGCTCTCGGCAGGTGCGCTCACCACTACTTTCACAGCCTCACAAGGCCTGTTGCTGATGATTCCGAACATGTATAAGATTGCAGGAGAATTGCTTCCTACCGTCTTTCATGTATCGGCACGTACGCTGGCCAGCCATGTGCTCTGTATCTTCGGTGACCATCAGGATGTGATGGCATGTCGGCAGACCGGATTTGCCATGTTGGCGGAAGGTTCCGTACAGGAAGTAATGGATTTGTCGGGTGTGGCACATCTTTCCACCATCAAGACCCGCGTACCGTTCCTTAATTTCTTTGACGGTTTCCGTACATCGCATGAGTATCAGAAGATAGAGGCTATTGATATGGAAGACCTTCGTCCGTTGGTGGATATGGAGGCTTTGCAAGCGTTCCGCAATCGCGCTATGTCGCCTATGCACCCTGATACACGCGGACTGAACGAGAATCCCGATGTGTTCTTCACACACCGTGAGGCCTCTAACCGTTATTACGATGCTGTGGCAGACGTGGTGGCCGATTATATGGATAAAATCAGTGCTATCACCGGACGCAAATATCGTCCCTTCTCCTATTACGGAGCAGCCGATGCCGAGAATATCATCATCGCTATGGGATCGGTCAGCGAGTGCTTGAAAGAGGTCATTGACCACGAAGCCGCAAAAGGACACAAACTGGGTATGATCAATGTTCATCTCTATCGTCCTTTCAGCCTGAAATATCTGGAAGAGGCACTGCCCAAGACCGTCAAACGCATCTGCGTCCTCGACCGCACCAAAGAACCCGGTGCCAATGGCGAACCGCTCTATCTGGATGTAAAAGCCGCTTTGGACGAGATGGGACGTCAGGACTTGCTCGTTATAGGCGGACGCTATGGTTTGGGTAGTAACGATACGACACCCGCACAGATGTTGGCCGTTTATGAGAACCTCGCCCTGCCTATGCCGAAAAACCATTTCACGGTCGGTATCAATGACGATGTAACCTTCCTGAGCCTGCCTGTGGGAGAAGAAATAGCTATGGGCGGAAAGGGTATGTTCCAGGCCAAATTCTACGGACTGGGTGCAGACGGTACAGTTGGTGCCAACAAGAACTCGGTAAAAATTATCGGTGACACTACCGATAAATATTGTCAGGCATACTTCTCGTACGACTCGAAGAAATCCGGCGGTTTCACCTGCTCGCACTTGCGTTTTGGTGATGAACCCATTCGTTCCACCTATCTGGTGACAACGCCTAACTTCGTGGCTTGCCACGTACAAGCATACCTCCACATGTATGATGTCACACGCGGACTGCAAGACAATGGCACTTTCCTGCTCAATACCATTTGGAATGGCGAAGAGTTGCGTCGCAATCTGCCGGACGGAATCAAGAAATACTTTGCGGATCACCATATCAATGTCTATTACATCAACGCAACGAAGATTGCGCAGGAGATTGGACTCGGTAACCGTACCAACACCATTCTGCAATCGGCTTTCTTCCGCATCACAGGCGTTATTCCTGTAGAGAAAGCGGTGGAAGAGATGAAACACTTCATCGACAAGTCCTACGGCAAGAAGGGTGAAGACGTGGTGAAGAAGAACTATGCAGCCGTTGACCGCGGCGGTGAGTATCAGAAACTGGATATTGACCCCGCATGGAGCAATCTCACTGTTACCGATGCCCCGTTGGGAGTGCAGGCGGGCGACCCCGATTTCATTAAGAACCTGGTACGTCCCATCAACGCGCAGAACGGCGACCTGCTGCCTGTTTCCGCTTTTATGGGTATTGAAGACGGCGTTTGGCAGTCCGGTACCAGTAAGTTCGAGAAACGTGGCGTAAGTGCTTTCGTTCCCGTTTGGGAAGCAGACAACTGTATAGAGTGTAATAAGTGTGCTTATGTATGTCCTCACGCTTGCATCCGACCCTTCGTTATGGATGAGCAAGAGGTGAAAGGCCTCAACGGCAAGACACGCGAGATGAAAGCGCCTGCTGCCATGAAGGGTATGCATTTCCGCGTGCAGGTTGGCGTTATGGATTGCCTTGGATGCGGCAACTGTGTGGATGTTTGTCCGGGTAACCCGAAAACAGGCAAAGCCCTTAAGATGGTTGATTTGGAAAGCCAACTGGCAGAAGCGGACAACTGGACATGGTGCGTAGAGAATGTGAAATCGAAACAAGACCTTGTGGACATCCGTTCCAATGTGAAGAACTCACAGTTTGCAACGCCGCTCTTTGAGTTCTCCGGTGCTTGCTCCGGTTGTGGCGAAACGCCTTATCTGAAACTTATCAGCCAGTTGTTTGGCGACCGTGAAATAGTGGGTAACGCAACAGGTTGCACCTCCATCTATTCGGCTGCCGTTCCTTCTACGCCTTACACCAAGAATGAGAAGGGCTGTGGACCTACTTGGTCTAACTCGCTCTTTGAGGACTTCTGTGAGTTTGCTCTGGGTATGCAGATTGCGCACAAGAAAATGCAGGCGCGTATCTATGCACTCATGGAGAAAGGCCTCACATGCGACTGTTGCTCCGATGAGCTGAAAGCCATGTTCCGCGAATGGATGGAGCACCATACCGATGCTGACACCACCAAACGTCTCTACGAACCCCTTGTGGCGGCAATGGAGGCGTGCGGATGCGATACCTGCAAAGCCATTCTTGCTTGCAAAGACCACCTCGTTAAACGCTCGCAATGGGCGGTCGGCGGAGACGGCGCAAGTTATGACATCGGTTACGGAGGACTTGACCACGTCATCGCTTCCGGCGAAGATGTCAATATCCTTGTCTTGGATACGGAGGTTTATTCCAACACCGGTGGTCAGGCGTCCAAATCAACTCCGCTTGGCGCTATCGCCAAGTTCGCTGCGGCCGGAAAGCGCGTACGCAAGAAAGACCTTGGTATGATTGCCACCACCTATGGCTATGTTTACGTAGCGCAGGTGGCTATGGGCGCAGACCAAGCGCAGACCTTGAAGGCTATCCGTGAGGCAGAGGCATATCCCGGACCGTCTCTTATCATCGCTTACGCACCGTGTATCAACCACGGACTGAAAGCCGGTATGGGTAAGAGTCAGGAGGAAGAGGCCAAAGCCGTTGAGTGCGGTTACTGGCATCTGTGGCGTTACAACCCGATGCTGGAGGCAGAAGGCAAGAATCCGTTCTCGCTTGACTCCAAAGAGCCTGACTGGTCTAAATTCAACGATTTCCTGAAAGGAGAGGTACGCTTTGCATCGGTAATGAAACAGTATCCGACGGAAGCTGCCGACCTGTTCAAGGCTGCCGAGGATAATGCGCATTGGCGTTATAGTTCTTATCAGCGTATGCTCTCCACCGATTGGAGCAAGGCCGAGGAGTAATCTATGTTTCACTTCAAAAAGAAAAAACGCTCCTACGCAGGGCTTTGGATTATTCTGGTTGCCGCCATTGTGCTGGAACTGACAGCCTGCATCCAATACGTGTTCAGCCGTGCCGGTATACGCGCAGAGGCCGAGCAACGCGCCCGTAGCGAACTATGTAGGGCAGAACTGGAAATAAACGTCGTAACCGCCCAAATGGAAGCCGCTGTGCAGATGCTTGCCATGCTTGCAGAAAAACACGTGGACAGCCCGGATTCCATAGCGGAGGCCACCAGAGCATTGGTCAGCACCCTGAAGAGCGTGCGCAGTGCGGGGATTGCCTATACGGCGGATTATTTCCCGCAGCAGGGACATTGGTTCGAAGTCTGCAGCAGCCGTGAGACCATGGACGGCAAAACCATCGTCTATACGCGCCAAATCGGCAACCAAAATCACGACTATTTGCAGACCGAGTGGTTTGCCAACGGTATGACGATTGACAGTTGCTGGTGGAGTGAACCGTATTACGACGATTCGGGTGCCCGTGCGATGGTGGTGAGTTGCTCTTATCCCATTCGAAACGCGAAAGGGGAGAAAGTGGCAGTCGCTTTGGTGGATTTGTCACTGGAGTACCTGAAGACTGTTTCCGACTATCTGCAGGTGTACAAGGACAGTTACTATTCCATCGTCTCCAGCAAAGGACTGGATATTGTGGCTCATCCGGATACTATTGAGGGCAAGAAATACCATATCTTCGACGAGGAGATAGATGCAACAGGATGGCATATATCGGTCATCATTCCCGATGATGTCATTTTTGCGGACCTGAAACGTATCAGTTTGATTGTCATGCTGCTGATGCTGGCAGGTCTGGCCATTCTGGCTTTCATCGTCTATCGGGCAGGTCGGGATATGCTTCGTCTGGTGGATTCCACGGCAGCGAACGAGCGGATGGAAAACGAACTGAACATAGCCCGTTCCATTCAGATGGCCATGGTGCCCAAAGTCTTTCCTCCGTTCCCGGACCGCTTGGATTTGGATATCTACGGCATGGTCAATCCGGCTAAAGAGGTTGGGGGAGATTTGTATGATTTCTACCTGCGTACCGATAAGTTATTTTTCTGCATAGGTGATGTGAGTGGCAAGGGCGTTCCTGCCGCGTTGGTGATGGCGACTATACGTTCCCTGTTCCGAAGTATTGCCGCGCAAGAGGAAGGACCGGCTGCCATTATGGGCAGAATGAATGACACGCTCTCCGAGCAAAACGGACAGAACATGTTTGTCACCCTTTTCCTTGGCATACTGGATATGCATACGGGCAGGTTGGATTACTGCAACGCCGGCCATAATGCGCCTGTGCTGCAGGGTAGGAAACTGGAGGTGGTGCCCAATTTGCCACTTGGCATCATGCAAGGATATGTGTATCAGGCGCAAACCACACAATTGGAATACAATCAGTTGCTCTTCCTCTACACCGATGGTCTGACCGAAGCGGAGAATGACAGCCAGCACCAATATGGCGAAGAACGGATGTTGAACGTGCTGCAGGGTATTGCCAACAACCGTCCGCGCAATGTGGTGGAAACCTTGCAAGCCGATGTGGAAGCGTTCGTGGGCGATGCGCAACAGAGTGATGACCTGACGATGATGGCCATTCGCTACCAAATTCCGGCCATCGTGTTCCGCAATGACATACAGCAGATTCCCACTTTGTCGGAATGGATTGAAGGGCTGAATTTGCCCAAAGAACTGGATATGCCGGTCAATCTGGCATTGGAAGAAGCCGTGAGCAATGTCATGTTGTACGCTTATCCGGAGAATCGAAACGGACAAGTGTTGGTGGAATTTGCTCGAACGAGCGACCAGGCAGGTGAAAAAATCGTCTTCACCATTTCGGATACCGGCATTCCGTTCGACCCGACCCAAAAAGAAGAAGTGGATATCACGCTATCTTCCGAACAGCGTGCCATTGGCGGACTGGGCATACACTTGGTGCGCAAACTGATGGATGAAATGGAATACAAACGCGAAGGGAATAAAAACGTATTGACACTGATAAAGAATTTATAACCAATCATATAAAAGAGCAGATAAGATGATGACAACGAAAATCGAGGAAAAGGAGAATCGGTTGATTGCTTTTTTCGCAGGTCGTTTGGATACGGCAGCTGCGGTGCAGACAACGGAAGATGTCAAACCGCTTTTGCAGGTTTCCGACAAGGAGATTGTTCTGGATTGTACGGATCTGGCATACATATCTTCATCGGGACTCCGTATCTTCCTTTCCATCCGTAAAGAGGCGGCCACAAAGGGAAACAGGGTCATTGTGCGCAATATCAATGCCGATATCCGGCAAGTGTTTATGATGACAGGTTTCATCAGTTTGTTTGAAATCGAATAATTTTTCCGGCCCTATGGATTTACACTGCCAATTGATATTGGACGAGTATGATGCCCGTCTTGCGGAGTTTCAACGCCTGGAACAAATCGTACAGAAGACGCTGAAAGAGGCACTGGAACGCAATGCGCTGATGGTCACCGCCGTCACCACGCGCATCAAAACAAGGGATAGCTTGACCAACAAGTTGGAACTGAAGGGCGGAAAATATCGCTCTATGAACGATATAACCGACATTCTTGGCGCGCGCATCATTACCTTCTACACTGATGATGTGGACCGCATCGCAGCAATGGCGGAACAGATGTTCGAGATTGATTGGGCGAACTCGGTGGACAAACGTCGTCTCCATGATTTGGATAGTTTTGGTTATAACTCGCTTCACTATATCTGCCGCTTGCCCAAAAATATCATTGATGTGCCCGAATGTCCGCAGTTGAACCAAATACGGTTTGAATTGCAGTTGCGTACCACCTTGCAACATGCTTGGGCGTCCATCAACCACGACACCGGTTACAAATCGGACATAGAGATTCCGCGTGAGTATATGCGCCAGATGAACCGCCTTTCCGGTATTCTTGAGATGGCGGACGATGAGTTCAGCCGTATTCGTATCGAACTGAACGATTATCGGAGACGGGTGCATAATCTGGTCAAGAACGGTGAGTTGGACAGCGTGCAACTGGATGGTGATACTTTCCGAAGTTATCTGCTCGCACGGCCGTTCGATTCTTTGAATAAGCGCATTGCCGCCATCAATCAGGCGGAAATTCAGGAAGTGTCGCTCCTGCCCTATCTGCGTGTTTTCAAGGCGTTTGGCTGCCTCACGTTGGGCGATGTGGACCGTTTGAGAAGAAAGTATGAGGATGAGGCTTATTATCTGTCGCGGCACCAATTGGGCAATACCGATATTGATATCCTTTCATCATCTGTAGGAATACAGAATATCTGCATCGTCTGCATCTTGAAGCAGGGAGGTGGAAGAATAGGACTTGTACGCCTTTTCAATGCGTTGAACGGGCAGAGTCCTCAAAATGAATTGCTGGCGGACATGATGTACAATCAGGCTGCAAGTATGCCTTTTATGAATAACGGAAACAAGTTGTAAGAAATACTATGTCACCTGTTCTGATTGATTTGAATGAATACGAACGTACCGGCGAAGGGGCGAACGGTGCAAGTTATAACCACAAAACTGACAAGGCGGTGATGCTGAAAATGTATCTTCGCAATTTTGAGTCTGCCCAAAAAGAGTTGGAGGTCGCGAAAAAAGTGTATGAGGCCGGTATCCCGACGCCCGAACCAGGAGACCTTGTGACGGATGGCGAACGGATGGGAATCCGTTTCCGGAGGATAGAAGGCAAGAAATCTTATTCGAGGGCTTGTGGTGACAATCCGGAACGGACGGAAGAGTATGCCCGTGAGTTTGCGCAACTCTGCAAACGCCTGCACGCTACTCATGTGGATACAACCAAATTCGAAAATGTCAAGAACCGCCTCTATGCCATGTTGAAGGCCAATCCTTTTTTCTCGGACGAAGAGAAACGCAAAATACATGACTTCATCGCCAATGCTCCGGATGCCGATACGGCTATCCATGGCGATTTGCAGTATAGCAACGGTATCTTTGTGGAGAAAGACGGAAAGCGCACGCCGTATTTCATTGACCTCGGCGATTTCTGCTACGGCTATCCTATGTTCGACATCGGAATGGTTTACCTCTGCTGCTGCTTGAACGAAGAGGCGTGGACGTTGGAACAATACCACATGTCTAATGCTACGGCCGCACGCTTCTGGGATGCTTTTGCTGCCGAGTATTTCGGACCGAATGCGGATATGCAGCAGGTGATGAAAGAGGTGAAAATCTATGCGGGACTCAAAACGCTTATCATCGAGCGGGATACGCATCGGCCGATGCCGCAGTTCCGTGCAATGTTGGAAGGTACTGTTTATTAAAACGGAGTAGGGAAGATGGGAAACAAGTATATGGATAGCACCCTGCTGGACAGGGCAATCGTTTTTGCCGTGGAGGCACATCGTAACACGGAAAGACGCGGAAAGGGATTCCCTTATATCGTGCATCCGATGGAAGCCGTGGAAATTGTGGCAACCATCACCAATGACCAGGAATTGTTGGCGGCGGCCATCTTGCATGATACCATTGAGGATACGGATGTCACGTACGAGCAATTGAAACGCGAGTTCGGTGACAGGATTGCTGATATCGTGTATGCCGAGAGCGACCGCTTTGTAGAAGGTGTCAGCGAGGAGAATAGTTGGCATGCGCGCAAGCAGGCGGCTATCACTCGTTTGGCGGAAGCACCGCATGATGCCAAAGTCGTGGCTATGGGCGATAAACTCAGCAACATGCGGGCCATCGCAAGGGATTATAAAATGAAAGGGGATGCTTTGTGGCAGATTTTCCATGTCACCGACAAAGAATCTCATGCCTGGCACTATCGCGGATTGGCGGACTCGTTGGCGGAACTGAAGGACACGTTTGCCTATCAGGAGTTCGTCGCCCTGATAGAGCAGGTCTTTGGCAATAGATAGTGGCATATTTTCAATACGTCAAAGATCACAATAAACCGCGGAGCAATTCCTTTCGCGACTATCACGGGATCATCTTACGAGAACACCCTAAAGATAAAATCCATTTATCGTCAGCTTATCGTCGGCTCATCGTCGGCTCATCCGCAGGTGTTCATGTTGGTGTGTTTCGCGAAAGATGGTGCAAAAGTAATAGAAAAAACGGAGGCTACCAAATTTTCGCCTCCGGTTTTGGTATCAGGATTCCATTTTTGATAAATCATATCTTGCGTAGGTGCTCAAATCCATTATTTCAGTGATGTGGAAAAAGTCTCGTTTATGCCGTGCGTGTCGGTTTTTGTGCCCATATCGGCGGTGGCCATGATAAATAAAAATTTTAATTCAAAAGAATGCCTCGCCACGCCACGCCTTTTAGAGCTTTCGTTGTTTTGCCACGGTGCTTATATATAGGCAAGGCATGGCTGGCTTTTTTCTTTATTAATTTTCTTTTGGTTCTTTTCTTTTATCAGCTTTCTTTTTTGTGTGCTGTGCGGCACTCTAAACGATCTGCTGCGCTGTATGCTTTTTTCGCTCGCTTTTCTTCATCCTTTTTTGCAGATTCCCTCTAATTTAACAAAAAACTACAAATAAATTTGCGCACTCCAAAATTTTTTACTACCTTTGCAGTCGGAATTGAGAAATTCCCATCGCTCTTTTAGATGCAAAGCAAGATTCATGGTAGTTGCAATTAAACCTTAATGACAAATGTTATGAAACACATTTTTTTACTTATTGCTATCTTGACATCCACTATGGATATTATAGCTGGGGATGTTATCATCACTAGAGATTCTACAAAAATAGAGGTTAAGATTACGGAAATATCACAAACGGAAGTGCGTTATAAAGAATCAGATAATTTAGAGGGTCCGTTATTTGTTATTCCCATTGATCATATAAATTCCATACGATTATCTAATGGTAAAGTCCTTGTTTATAATGATGTGGATAAAGAGAAAAGGAGCAATAATGTAGAAGATAATGTTGATATTCAGTCGATAGAACAAGAATATTCAAAGCCTGTTAATACTATTATTCGTGGGCATCAGGGGTATATAGAAGCGACAAGTGCTATCGGTAATATTCCTTTTAAAGCACTATCTATTCTCAATGATTATCCCCAATACTCCTTATCCAACAGAATAATCGGTGGCGTGGGTTTAAATATACTATATGGATATCGGTGTAATCAATACGTATTTCTTGGTGTTGGAACTGGATTGTATGGGGAGTTTTGGAAGACGGAATTATCAGATAACGATAACTATGTCAATATAGATATGTCAGCAAAAGCATTTAGTATGCCTTATTATGCTGATTGTCGTGTATTTCTGCCAGTTCGTGATAATAGTTTTTTTCCATATCTTGAGGTGGCATTGGGTGCACGTTGTGAATATACAGGGATAACGGAAGTGTCAACAAGCAAAAATACAGAAACAATTCATACAGATAAAATAGCAACAGCTGTTCATTTCAAAGTAAATTGTGGTATTGAATATAAACATTTTATTGTCAGTATGGGATATCAATTGTGGGGTAATAAGAGTTTACAATATCACTATTTTAATATAAACATAGGTGCCCGAATCGGTAAGTATTACTAGTGTTTATATCACGGGATTATCTACCGATAATATGCCAATAAAAATTGACCCATAGACCCATTTCTGATGGAACTGTGACGGACCAGAGTGGTAACGGAATGGTAAGGTAGGCACCCTCAAAAACCAGATGGTATTTTCGGAAGGATTTGCTCCAAAGCCCGGAGGGTGAGACGAGACAAGGCGTAATCCTGCAAATCGCCCCATCTGACAGCCCGCGTATCCGGCATAAGCGGCAATTTTTCAACAGGCTTCAAAACAAATGTGGCGTGGAGCCGCTGATGACTCAAGGTATGCGTGAGCGTGAAACCGTCCTCGAACGGCGTGTCACTTTCCTCAATGGGAAATTCCCAGAGATGATGCCAGATGTCTTTCTCCGTCCGTTGGTGAATTAACGTGCGGCAAGAGATAAAATCTCCGTTGGATTTTTCGAGATAGACAGTGTATCGGAAATAGCGGTCACGCAGAGCCGGACGAGGTTTGCGGACAGGCAATAAAAGCACTGTGTCGTTTTCAAAGGCTTTGCAGAAGACTTGCAAGGGACATTGGCTGCAATCGGGCGATTGCGGAGTGCAAAAGAGTGCGCCGAATTCCATGATGGCCGTATTGAAAAGGCGCGGTTGCGAACGGTCCAGCAAATCTTCCGCCAACTGACGGAAGGTGTGTTTTCCCTGCGTGGTGTCAAACGGGATGTCGCAATCATACAATCGACTGAGGACACGGTAAACATTTCCGTCCAGCGCAGGATGGGGCAGGTTGTAAGCAAATGAAGCGATAGCCCCTGCGGTATATTCCCCGACTCCGGGTATGGTGCGCAGTTCGGCAAACGTGGCGGGAAAAGGTTTGCCCGCCAAGAGTTGGGCTCCTTTATATAAATTGCGTGCCCGCGAATAGTATCCCAGCCCTTGCCAACAAAGCAAGACTTCGTCTTCTTCCGCTTCCGCCAATGCTTCGACAGAAGGAAAACGGTTGATGAAACGCAGGTAGTATTCCAATCCTTGTGCGACCCTTGTCTGCTGCAGAATAATTTCCGATACCCAAATCCTATATGGGTCGGCAGTTTCGCGCCAAGGCAGGATGCGATGATGCTGTTCGTACCAAGCGTATAAGTGCCTATATAAGAGAGGATTATTCATTTCTTTTGATGTGTTTCACACGGAAAAACGTTGCAAAAGTACAAAAAAAATCTCACATTTTGCATTTTTTTGGAAAAAAACTTGTATAAATCAAATAATTGTAGTAATTTTGCAGCGATTTTCGTTTCAAGAAATTGGAAATATATAAAATACAAGTATTATGACAAAAGCTGAATTGGTTAACACAATTGCTATCCAGACAGGATACGACCGCAATACGATTATGACAATCGTAGAGGCAATGATGATGAATGTGAAGAAAACCGTATGTGGCGGAGAAGATGTATATCTCCGTGGCTTCGGAAGTTTCATTACGAAAGTACGCGCTCAGAAAGTAGCTCGTAACATTACGAAAGAGATTTCTATTATTGTTCCGGAGCACAAGATTCCGGCCTTCAAGCCCTCGAAAGAGTTTATGGCAGCAATGAAGAAATAAGCGTAAATAATTAATATACAAATAAACTCATTAGATTATGCCAAACGGTAAGAAACACAAGAGACATAAGATGTCGACGCACAAGCGCAAAAAACGCTTGCGTAAGAATCGTCATAAGCATAAGTAAATCGCAGCGATAGTCTGCGCGTGCTTTTGGCGCGTTAATTAACCGGCTTTGTGGCGAAAAACTGTCTTGGGCGCAAGCGGTTGGCTACAAAGCCATTTTTATTGAAGTACTGAATATGAAAAGCGAACTAATAGTGGACGTGCAACCCGATGAGATTGCGATTGCGCTGACCGAAGACGACCGCTTGCAAGAGATGAACCGTGAGAAACGGGACCAGGATAACTTTTCCGTAGGTAACATCTATTACGGTCGCGTTCGAAAAGTGATGCCGGCACTGAACGCAGCATTCGTGGATGTAGGTCATGAGAAGGAAGCTTTTCTGCACTATCTGGATTTAGGTTCAAGTTTTCTGACGCTTCGCCAATATGTGAACCGCGCGGTATCCGATCGCCGCAAAGTTCCTGCGATGGGCAGACAACGCGAGAAAGAAGTAACGAAGGAAGGCAAGATAGAGGATGTTCTGAAAGTAGGCGACATGATATTGGTGCAGGTGATAAAAGAGCCCATCAATTCGAAAGGTCCCCGTCTGACAGGTGAAATCAACATAGCCGGCCGCAATATGGTGCTGATTCCATACGCCGACAAGGTGATGGTGAGTCAAAAAATCCGTCGCGAAGCCGAACGCAGCCGTTTGAAACAACTTCTCCAGTCCATCAAGCCCGAAGGTTTCGGCATCATCGTTCGAACGGTGGCCGAAGAAAAACGCGTGGCAGAATTGGATAATGAACTTCGTATACTGCTGAAACGTTGGGAAGATACCATTCACAATCTGCAACACCCCAAAGAGAGCCCGCAAACCAATAAGAAAGATGCTGAAGTGCGCCTTGTTAGCGAAGAATTAGGCCGTACGATAGGTATCATTCGGGATGTTTTCTCAACAGACTTCACATCTATTCAGGTAAATGACGAATCCATCTACGAAGAGGTACGCCAATACGTGGAACTGATAGCTCCGGAATATGTGAAGATAGTGAAGCACTACAAGCAAGAACAACCCATCTTTGACAAGTTCGACATCACCCGCCAAATGAAAACAGGTCTTGGACGGACAGTGGGGTTCAAACATGGCGGATACTTGATAATCGACCGCACAGAAGCCCTCTTTGCAATAGATGTGAACTCCGGTTCGAAGAAGTTGTTCGAAGATCAGGAACAAAATGCCTTTCAGTTCAATATGCTCGCTGCCGATGAGATTGTTCATCAATTGCGTCTGCGCGATATAGGCGGCATCATCATTGTTGATTTCATTGACATGGATGACAAGGATAATCAGCAGAAGTTGTATGAGCATGTGCGTGAACTGATGGAACGTGACCGAGCCAAACATAACGTGCTGCCCCTTAGCAAATTCGGACTGATGCAAATCACCCGCCAACGCGTGCGCCCCGCGGTGGAAATGGATGTGAGAGAAGTATGTCCGACCTGTAACGGCACCGGCAAAGTACAACCAACGCTGTTGTTTACAGACCAAGTGGAGGAGCAGATTGAGCAATACGCGCACCGGTATGGTAATTCGTTACGTCTGGAGTTACACCCATTTGTGTATGCGTATGTTTCCAAAGGTTGGCTGACAAGTTTGAAAGCCAAATGGAGACGCCAATACGGCATCAGAGTGAACGAAAATCAAGCGCTTGGAATGCTCGAAATGCGTTTCTTGGACAGAGAAGGTAATCGCTTGTCACTGAAACAGGATAGTGAGAAGAGCAATGAAAAAGAGCGGCCCTGATGAGGTCGCTCTTTCGTTTTACTGAAATCGTGAGGTTTATTTCGACACGAGCATATATTCCCACGGGCCAAGCGTGATAGTAGCCGTCTCGTCAAATTCGATTTCCTTACCACAAATGGATTCATATTCATCGGCAAGTTCCCCCATTTGCACATTGAACGTTTGCTCTTCGGCAGACATGTTCATGAGAGCAATAACCACATTCTCTTTTGCTTTGCAGCACTCCTTGTGTTTCGCGCAAGCATGTTTGTCGCAACATGGTTTTTCGGCTTTGCAGGCACCTTCTTTGCAGCAATGACGAAACTCGCGTACACAAGCGAAGATGTTGTCATTGTCGGTCTCCAGGCGGAACATAGGCGCACCTTTTCCGTTGCTATAGAGAGCAGGGTTGGCTTTGCGGAAACTATTGAGGTGCTGGTACATTTTATATTCCGGTGCATTATCCACGCGGTCAATAAGGTCTTTCTCGAAGAATTGCAAGCGATGGTGATTGCCACTGAGTTGGCCGGTGTAAATAAGAGGCATACCGGGTACAACATAGGTGAAAGCTGCCATCAGATGTGCTGCATCCCCCATACGCTCGTATTCAGTGCCGTTCCATGAGTTTTCATCGTGATTGCTAGTGAAGTTCATACGGATAGCCTTGCAGCAGATGGTAGTGTCCACTTTCTGGAAATAGTTCCATAAGTCGTTGACGGTGCTCTTTCCCTGTGCTACGCTATTCATCAAATGATGGAGCGTCCATCCATAGTACATATCAAAAGCCTCTTCTGTAAGTTCCTGTGCTTTGTCTTCATCTTCAGCGAGCGTGAACATATCAGGGTGCGATTGACGTAAGTCAGCCATTGCCCAATTCCAAAAATCAGTGGGCACTTCTCCTGCCACATCACAACGGAATCCGTCAATTCCAATGGAATCCATCCAGAAATGCATGGCTTGTAACATGGCTTGCCGCATATCTTGATTGTCATAATTCAGTTTGGCGATGTCTGTCCAGTCGTATTGCACCATGAGGTTTCCAAGACTGTCACGATAGTGCCATCCTTCGTTTTGTGCCCATGCATTGTCGGGTGAAGTGTGATTGGCCACCCAGTCAAGAATGACCTTAAATCCCTGATTGTGCGCTTCGGCAAGGAAATGCTCAAAGTCTTGACGTGTGCCAAATTCAGGATTGATGGCGCAATAATCCATGATTGAGTAGTAACTGCCAAGCGTTCCTTTGCGGGTAATCTTTCCAATCGGTTGACAAGGCATAACCCAGATAATGTCAATACCTGCTTCTTTCAATTCCGGTAACAATGCCTCCGCAGCACGGAACGTGCCTTCGGGAGTAACTTGACGTGTGTTCAGTTCGTAAATAGTGGCATCGTATGCCCATTGAGGATGCGCTGAATGACAGCATTTGTGCTCCTTGCGGCAACCGACTAATGCTAAAGCTGCAGCCAAGAAAAGAAAAATCTTTTTCATAACATATTGATTTTAGTTAATATAATGATTTACTTATTGTGATTGATTTGCAGTAATGCGCCCACCAAATCTTCGCTACGGGCAGAAAGATTGCCGTTCCCGCGAACAACAGCCGTGAGAATACCATCGGTGGGTTTATATTGCATTTTTTTACCGTCCGCTTTAATAATCTCTGAACCGCTGACTACTCCCAACAATTCACCGGCACCGTCCAACTCAACGGATACAACGTTTGTTGCCTTGTTGCAGAGATAGTTGTTAGAAGCCAGAAGACGGATATGGACGTATGTCAAATCGCCCACATATTCGGGAAGCAACTCAAGATGAGAGGGGTCGTCGGAGGTGACCAGACATGCAGCATCTTTCTTCTTCCATTGTTTGAGATATTTGTAATAGGCAAGAGTGGGTTGATAACCGTATTCTAACGGCTTATCAACAAACGTACGCAGCAATGGAGCGGCCGCAGGGTCGGAAGCCGTAATAAGAATGAATCCAAGTTGATCACAAATATCCGGCAGGGAAGGATTGGACTCGGAGGTGCATCCAATGGCATTACAGCCGATAGGGCGCAACCATTTCAGCCGATAACGAATGGCATCCTTGGGGTTAGTAGGTGCAAATGGTTCTTGCTCTTGCATACGCACCCCGTGAAGATTCAGTTTCTTTCCATTGAGGATACATGTCTGGTCTGCGAATTCCACTGTGCGTACAGGGAAAAAGACCGTGCGATGACCAATTTCTTTCTCTTCCAACCAAAGAGAAAATTCAGCACGATAGAGATTGGGGTATTCGGGCGTCCAAGCATGAACGTTTTTCAAATTCACATTGAAAGCAATAGCTTCACCTTGTTTGTAAGGGCGATTACGGAAATAAAGACGTGTGTTGTCGTAGAAGACTTCCAATTGTAGGCTTATCCCTTTGGCACGCTTACTATGTACCAAACATTCCACGGCTACTTTCGCTTTTCCGTTTTCCAGTTGCACGGTTTCAAATTGAATGCCGTTTTCTGCAATTGTGGCAACGGGTTCTTCTGCTGTTATCCAGCTCATTCCTGCTATTGCAAGCAGAATGGTTAGAAAAATCTTTTTCATAATTGAAACAGTATTTCGTTATTTCGTGTGATTGTACTAATGTCAGAGGTGGAAATGCGTACACGAATACGGTCTCCCATATAGATACGCTCGAATTCAAGTGTCGTGGCATCGCTGTAGACAGGTATATATTCGCCATATAGCAATGCCATATTGCTACGACGGAGACGAATAAGTTCTTGTATTTTCGTCCTGAATGCCAGTTCGTTATCATTCAAATTGTCAAAGCGCACCATTTTTCGGTTGTCGGGGTCGTTGGCACCGACTTCTGCGTATTCGTCTCCCTGATAAATGCAAGGAACTCCGGGAATTGTGAGATTGAGCATTTCCAAGAGTAATGCCGTATGATATGCTTTTGGGGCATTCCCTATGCCCACTTCTCGGGTCCATCCTGCCTCTTTGGCATCCTCATTGAAATCGAGTGCTCCGCCTGCCACTGACGCAAAACGAGCCTGATCGTGATTGCCGGAAATGTTTCCCATCGTATGGTGAGCCCCATACGTGGCAAGCGAAGTAAGAATTGTTTCGTTGATGTTTGCCATAGAACCATCACCCGTCAAGGCATGAATGGCCGTAAAATAGATGTTGAAATCAAATTGAGCATTTAGCATACCGCTCTTGACGTATGTGTTAATCAGTTCGGGTGACCCGTACGTTTCTCCAATCATCCAGATATGTCTTCCGGGAAAACGCGTAACGGCCTTGTGCGTTAATGTACGCCAGTAGCATTCCGGAATATGCTTGCAGGCATCATGGCGGAAACCGTCTAAATCAAAGTTTTCCAGCCAAAAGAGAGCAGAATCCGTCATCGCCTCATATACTTCTGGGCGCTCCAAATCAAGTGTGGGTAGATGGGTATCAAACCAAGTGGTCAAGCGTTGTTCGTCCCACAATTCAAAGTTGCGCGTTCCATCTGGCAATATGGAATCTGTATGCCAATCGGGATGCTCTATGTATACCGGCGCATCTTTGTGGAGATGGTTAGCCACATAGTCAAGCACTACATTTATTCCGTGATTGTGCGCTGTCGCCAACAATGTCTTGAGGTCGTCACTTGTGCCAAGTCGCTTGTCTATAACAGTTGTATAAATCGGCCAATAGCCATGGTAACCGGAAAACTTGGTATAGGGCATAGAAGAATTGTATTTGTTTCCGTTGGGGAACGGATAGCATCCCCATGCCGACCATGGATTTTGGGTAATCGGGCTAATCCAAAGAGTTGTGATGCCAAGTGTATCGAAGAAGCCCTCATTGATTTTATTTGTAATACCACGAAAATCACCGCCGTGGTAATCAACGATATCAAGCACTTCCGGCGAGTTGAGTTTCCGGTTGTTCGTACTGTCTCCATCTTGGAAGCGGTCAATCAGAATAGAGTAGAGCACTTGCCCTTGGTCATCATGGCGATTAAGTTCCTCTGTGCATAGAACAGGATGACCGTCTTGTAATGGTACTAGGATGTCGTTGTAGAGTCTCTTCTCGCCACGTGCGTAAACACGCAAGTAACTGCGTCCTATAGGGCAAGTGGGAAGCGATATCTTAATAGAACCATCTTCTTGTGTAAACAAGGCTGCCGATGAAAGCAGTCGGTTTTGTATGAAGACCAGCACTTGCTCCAATCGGTTTCCGTCAATAGTGGCAATCGTTACCTCTGCATCGGTGGCTGAAACGGTAACCAATGCTTGTTGAACCGGCAATTTCGGAAGAACAGGAATGGATATCGTATCATCACCTTTATTGAGGAGGAGAACAGACAATGTGTCGCTGTTTGCCAATGTAATCACAGAGTCGGTTTCCCATTGTGGCACATAGTCGGTTAAATAAATGCAAGTAGTGTCGCTCAATAAATGAATAGGCATGATAGGAGTTGCATCTGCCACTTTGAGTTCAACAGACCGATTACTGCACCCGATGAGTGCGAGAGTCGTAATACTGATAAATAGAAAAAGTCGGTTTCGCATGGTATTTCTCTTTATTTTGTTAGATGGTTATTTCTTTTGTTAACAGGTCGTACTCGATAACCGGATTGACGCAAGGCACTGATTAATCCTTTATCCCCTCCGAGGTAGATGGCATTCAGTGTGATAAACGCACGGCCGTCTTTCAGATATGATTGCAAACGCTTTACCCATACATTATTGCGTTGGCAATAGACCTGATAGTCGGAAAATGACAATGTACTATGATTGTCCGGTGAAAGAATAGTATAAGTCATATCACTGAGTCGCCCCCATCGATACATCTCTGTAAGTATTCGTTCTTGGCGCACTTCATTTTCGGGGCTGTCAATAATCTTTTTTAGTTCCTCGCATTGGAAATGGAAAGGTTCACGGTCGAAAAGTATATACATTGTTTCGCCCAAATTATCCAAACCATATACCGGTTTCCCGCTTTCTTGTGCCACTTGCTCGAAGAATGTTTCCATGGATTGTTTTTCGTCATATTGCAACCATCTCCGCATCAGTTCGGTACGGTACAATTCGGTTAAATACGATGGTTTCATGCGACAAAGTTGGTCCAAACCCATCCCAAGAGATAATTGCAGTGCATCGTTGATGGCACGATATTCTTCAACAGTATAAAAATTACTTAGTTTTACAGAGTCCGGCAGGATGGCTGCTTTGCGAAGCGTGGCGATGGCTTCATGGTCTTGGATAGCAAATTCGGTTATTACTTTATTGCATCGGCCATAGCATTTGAAGACATTGGGTATAGAATCTAAAAAAGTGTAACCAACCAACCGATTGGTAGCCAATAGATATGATTTAGCATGTGTATTGTTGCCGGATATCTCCCACAATACTTGCGCTTGCAATCTTCCGAAGCAAGGTAATAATGCTAAATATAGGATGACTATATACCGGTTCATTTCTCTATTTGTTGTTCATAATAGCGGCACCAAGGCTTTATCCCGCATTTTTCACATTGTGGTTTGCGGGCAAGGCATACATACCGGCCGTGCAACAGAAGCCAATGATGTGCTTTAGGGATGTCGGCTTTAGGTATGTATTTTACAAGTGTATTTTCTGTTTGGCGAGGAGTTTTGCTATGGGTTGTTAGTCCCAATCGTTCGGAAACACGGAAGATATGTGTATCTACAGCCATAGTCGGTTGATTCCAAATCACGGCACAAACCACATTGGCTGTTTTTCGTCCTACTCCGGCAAGGGTCTGTAAATCTTCTATATTATCCGGTATAAGTCCGTTGTACACAGCAACCACTCGTTGGGCCATTTGGATGAGATGTTCTGCTTTCGAACGGGGATAACTGACAGACTTTACGAATTCGAACACATCGTCAAAGCCGGCTCTTGCCAGTTTCTCAACGGTCGGAAATGCGGAAAAAAGAGCAGGGGTTACCTGGTTTACCCGCTTGTCAGTACATTGTGCAGAAAGCATCACTGCCACCAACAATTCATACGGATTATTGTAGTGGAGTTCCGATTCTGCAGTCACTGCATTTTCCCGAAACCATTGTAGAATATGTTCGTATCGTTCTGCGGTCCGCATAATTACATGTTTTCTCCCTTGTCTTGATCCATATATGTTTTGCTCAAAAAGCGCAACAATTGAGTGGCATCTTTCACCACCACATTCGTCTCTTCGGATATTTCTTGTTTTTGCAACCGAAGCATCATCACTTGATAGAGTAACACGAGACACGCTTCCACATCCGACATCGTGGGGCGATCCGTTTTGGCTTTTAGGATATTGAGTGATGGCTCGATATGCAATATTGTGGCTTTGTAGGGGGCTTCTGTCGCGAGGAGTTCTTCATGCAAATCTTCCAATTCCGACAGGGCGATTTTTGCCAGTTGCAGATGACCGGATTCCCAAATACCTTCTTGATGCATCATTTCGCTTATTTCCATCAACTCTTTACTTTGATAGGCTTGTTCGGGAAAGGCGCGCAGATAGTCCTCCAATTGCCAGAGGTACAAAATATATTCGGCTATATTGTCGTGTTTGTTTTTCATATTTCGTTGTTTATTCATCGTCTTCATCATCATCCGCAAAGTCCGGATAATCATCGCTGAGGAAAAATTCTATTTCTCGGCGGTCTTTTTTAGTGGGGCGGCCTGTTCCTCTATCGCGACCGCTTTTCCCTGCCAGACGTGCCAATTCAAGCAATTCCAATTGGTCAGGTGTAGTAATGTCGCGCATATATTCCGGCACCAATTTTGCACCAAGTCGGTTCTCGCTTAGGCGCAGAACCTCGTAAGTGTAGGTAATGGGTCCTTTGCGGACGGAGAAAGTATCGCCGATTTTGAAAGTGCGGGATGGTTTCAGTTCCGCACCTTTCATCGTCACACGTCCTTTCTTGCAGGCATCGGCCGCTACGGAGCGTGTCTTGTAGATGCGCATGGCAAATAGATATTTATCCACTCGTTCTTCCATCGTCTTATTCTACAGTCAGCCGGTTGTCCATCATTCGTGAAAGGTATTGCTGTACGTATGCCTTTAGATACAATACCATCTTATCTGTTTCTTGCGGATATGTATCAATCTTATGTAATCCTCCGTTTTCATCGGTTGTCCGCAGGTCGTACACGTTCAATATATGCCCGTTTTGATCTACTTGTACCATCAGACTATCGGAAAATACTTGATAAACGGGTTCGTTATACACTACGACATACGGATTTTCTTTGGCTTTTGTCAGTGCATCTTCACCGAAACTGTTGAATGCCTCGTCGTATCCTAAATAGGCGAGAATAGAAGGTTCTATGTCGGCTTGGCACACGGGATAAGTGTCAATCAGCCGTCCGTTATTTTCTTTGCTTGGGTCAAAGAAGACGATGGGCACTTCATACACACCTTTGTCGTTCCTGTATTCTTGGTGCGTCAGTTCGTTAGTATGGTCTGCCACCAGAACAAAGAGTGTGTTGGCATACCACGGCTGTTGCTTGGCGGTTTCAAAGAAACGGCGCAAAGCCATATCCACGTATCCGATGCAATGATGGATAGGGGCTGTCCCTTCAGGGAAAACACCTTCATAACGGGCGGGTACATGGAAAGGATGATGACTTGTTGCTGTGAAGACGGAAGTCATAAACGGCTCTTTCATTTCGCTCATCGTTAGGGCATAGTATTGCAGGAACTCTTCGTCCCATATTGCCCAAGTACCATCGTAATCGGCATCATTGCCGTATTCGCTTTTCCCGTAGTATTTTTGGAATCCGCATGAGCGTGAGAAAGCCAGAAAACCCATCGAACCATTAGGCGCACCATGGAAGAAACCTGTCTCATACCCTTTTTGTCCGAGATAAAGGGCGATGGAAGACACTTCATTGGTCGAGTAGGGTGTCAGAATATAGGGCGTGCCGATACGGGGAATACTGGCGAGTACCGATGGCATTGCATCAATGGATTTCCTACCGCTCGAGTATGAATATTGGTAGGTCACGGATTGGGCAATCAGCGAATCAAGAAATGGCGTATAGCCTTGATATATCCCGCCATTCAGATTCTTGTTATAGAATCCGATATATTCTTTTGACATGCTTTCCAGAATCAGGATTACCACATTCTTGGGCGTAAACACAGCGGTGGTATCGGCAGGATGGTAAGGGGTCATTATTGCGGTCATTTCCTCATCGGACATGAAATTCGGGCGCATATATGCTTTTCCTTCTGTAGACCGCATCAGGCAGAATGGCGTATTGAGTACAATGTTTGTTTCTGCCGGTGTATTAGTGTATTGCAGCGCATTGCTGAGCGTAATGGGACGGGTGTACGAACCAAAACCGCTACGGATGCCGATGACTACAAAATAAATACTTAATGCAAAGAGTAGTGCGCCGTGCAGATAGAACCAAACGGCACTTTTCACATCCTTTCGTTCCGTCATCTTTTCTTGCAATGGGGTGGCAACACAACGATGGCGGGAGAATAGTATCATGGCTGCTAGCATGGCAATGCCGAAAAGGGTGACATACCAATACTGCAATGCGGCTTGTGCGGCAATAGTCCCGAGGTTGTCGTCATTTTGAAACTCGGCGAAAAACGCCATCGTTGTCCGGCGGGCGGAAAAGCGGACATACACCATATCCACGCAGTTGGCGATAATGCCCAGACCATTGGGAATCAAGTAGAACCATTGTGCCACCCTTTGATATACTCTTTCTGTCCGCCACGGAAGGGGCAGGAACATCAGAGCCATATACACCGAATTGAGGTAGAATAGTGCCGTAATGTCAAAACGCAGTCCGCCAATCATCATCTCAAGCAGATGTCCGGTCGTCACATTGGGATATAGGTCCAAACTGATTAGGTAATAGAACAACCGGCAGATGGTATAGATAAGCAGTATGAGCGCGATGTTTTGTACGCCCATTGCCCAAGGAGAGTTGATTATTTTTTTCAGGTTGTTCATTTTCCATTGTATTGATTCATGGTTCTTTCGATGCCGGCGAGGCAGAAACTGGGTATGATTTCTTTCACGAGATTCAACTTTTCTGGTATCTGTTGTATTTCTTCATCGGTCCATTCTCCCAGCACGAAATTGATTTGTGCACCACGCGAGTATTCGTTGCCTATACCGAATCGCACGCGCGCGTATAAAGAAGTACCCAGCACCTGTTCGATATGTTTCAATCCGTTGTGTCCGCCGGCACTGCCTTGTTTGCGGATGCGGATAGTGCCAAAGGGTAGATTCAAATCGTCCACCAACACCAACAGGTTTTCTACGGGTATTTTCTCTTCGTTCATCCAGTAGCGCACAGCGTTTCCGCTCAGGTTCATAAAAGTAGAAGGCTTAAGCAGCACCAGTTCGGCATTCTTCACACGGCATCGTCCGACAAATCCGTAGCGTTTGTCTTCAAATGCAACGTTGGACGCTTCGGCAAAAGCGTCCAACATTTTGAATCCTATGTTGTGTCGGGTATTACGGTACTCGTCGCCGATATTGCCGAGCCCGACAATCAGATATCTGTTCATTCGTTTTTATTCAGCGGCTTCGGTAGCGGTAGCGCTTGCACGAGTAGTTTTAACTTGTACAACGCACTGGTCTTTTACGCTTGCCAATGTGCAGTTTTCAACGGTGATGTCGCTCACTGCCATCTTCTTGCCGAGACCGAGGTTGGTTACATCCACTACAACGCGGTCAGGAATTTGGGTATAGATTCCGCGAACTTTCAGTTTGCGCATCTCAAGGCTCAACTTACCACCGGCTTTCACACCTTCTGCGTGACCGGTCAACTGTACGGGAATTTCCACAACAACGGCTTTCTTCTCATCTACTGCCAGAAAATCAATGTGCAGCAGGTTGTCGGTCAAAGGATGGAATTGCAGCTCTTTTACCACTGCCATCATTTTCTTTTCGCCAATCGTTAGGGCTACTGCCATGGTGTCAGGCGTATAAACCAACTTGCGAACTGCTTCTTTCTCAACAGCGAATGTGATGTTCTCACCCAGACCGTACAGGTTGCAGGGAATCAACTCTTGTTTGCGAAGTCCTTTTGCGGCCTTCTTGCCGTACTCTGAACGGAGAGTACCATTCAATTCAAAAACTTTCATCTTTCTTGTTTGTTTTGTTACTTTATTCAGACCTTGTTGCCGGCGGAGTTATCTCTTTGCCGTTTCGTGATGGGTCCTACTTATCATCACAAAAAAAGCCTTTCGGCAAACTTGCCTTACGGCCATCTTTTGTTGCCTAACGAGGAGTCGAACCTCGCCCCTCAGAACCAAAATCTGATGTACTACCGATATACGATTAGGCACTGCCTTTTACAAAAGCGGCTGCAAAAGTACTGCTTTTTTTTGATATGACCAAATATTTCTGTATTTTTTTTCAAAAAACATACTATTTTTTCTCTTTTTGGCTTTGTAGGATGCTTCCGGGATAGTAATATCGTAGTATTTCGTCGTATGATTTGCCTTGGTCTGCCATCACGGCCGCACCTATTTGGCATAAACCCACGCCGTGTCCCCATCCATGCCCGCGAAGGACGAACGCACCATCACTCTCTTTCTCTATATCAAACCAACTCGAGTAGAGGCAACTATCGCTTAACTGACGGCGTATGACCAGTTCTTTGCCGATAGTCTCGGTGTGAAGACTGCCTTCTATGCGAAGTTGGTAGATTCTGCCCGATGCACCGCGGCGGAGAGGAACCAGATTCTTTATTTCGCCGTAATCGATGCCCGATTTGCGAAGAAGTATCTCGCGCAGGGTGGAGTTGCTGTAGCGAACCTCCCAGTCATGAAAATCGCTTGTCTCTTGGTCATAGCCGTTCAGTACTTGGCGCAATATATGTTCGTCTTTGGTATTGCAGTATGGGCAGTCCACGGGTTGCAGATAGGGCACTTCCTTATCTTCCCAGCAAGTACTGAACCGTTCTGTTTTGCCTCCGCAGCATTTATGGAAACGGCAGTCGCATATTTCTTCTGTCCCGTTTTCGTTTTTCCACACCAGCACTTGTCCGCGTGTGGCTTGTACGGCTTCGGTGGCTCTTCGGTTGATACGCCGGATACCTTCGTAGCGTTGGCAGTGGTCATCCGCGCAAACATCAAATCCGATATGTCCGTTACTTTCGTATTGTAGCGGTTCTCGAGCGGTTCTCAAGCGGTGTCGGTTTGCTTCAATGGCACGTATCACCCAACTGCGGGAAATCACGGCATGGGCTTTCAGCAGTTCCATTGGACTGTCGGCATTCATCTCGCTGGAGATGACCGAGCAGAGGTAGTCTTCGATGTCAATGGTATTGACTGCTGTTTCTGTGCCATCGGCGTTTTTGCGTATCTCTAATCGCCCTGCAAACTCTTCCTCTTCTTCTCGGTCCCAGTGAAAACCGATGCCTATCCGCACGTTTTTCAGCACAAAGGTTGTTTCGCGCTGTTCATATTCAATGTGCGGTGCAGTCAGTATGCCTACGCGTACGTTCATGCTTGATTCTCTTTGTTCATGCGGATGCGCGCTTGTAGCTCCCACGTGCGTATGCGATCCTTGTATAGGTTGTTGCGGTTCATCGTTTCTATATCGCAGTTGGCATCGGAATTGTCTTCCCAGCGGCGGCAGTGATATAGTACGTTATAGATACGCCCTATCTGATATTCGCGGCTTACGCGCAACCCTACGGCATAATCTTCACCGTATTTGGTGGTCGGGAAGTTCAGTTGGCGAAGCAGACCGGTGTAGAATCCGCGTGGCGCACCCAGACCGTTGATGCGAAGAGCGTTGTTGCGGCCGTTGTCGGGAGTCCATTCTTTGTGGTCAATCACACCGGGCGGCAGCATGTTTCCGTCAAAGTCGGTCAGACAGTAACTGCCTACCACCATTGCGCATTTCTGTTCGTGGAATGCGTTGATGAACTGTTGCACTGTCGTCTCATCGTGATAGGTATCATCTGAATCCAGTTGGATGGCAAAGCGGCCGCATTTCTCGTGGTGCAGGGCCATGTTCCAGTTGCCGCCGATGGCGTGCCAGGTCTTGTCTTGGGCGATATAGATGAGTTCGGGGGCTGTCTTGTCTTGGGCGCGAAGGGCTGTGTTTTCTGCCACTAAGCGTTGGATGGTTTCTTGGGTGCCATCGGTGGAGTTGTCGTCCACTACAATCACATTATATATATAGGGTGCGTTCACTTTCTGGCTCAATGCGCTACGGATGGCTGTTTCTATTGTCTTCACTCTGTTCTTGCAGGGGATTACCACGCTGGCTTCGGCTGTGAAGTTGCCTTCTGTCAGGTCCGGCTCTTTGAAACGCGGTGCCAGGTAGCCGCCGATGGCTTTCAGGTGTTCGGTTTCCACAGCTTCCATTTCTATCTGTACCTCGCGGTTCTTCGGGTCCACGTAATCAAAGAGTTTTTCGCCCGATTTGCGGGTATCTTCTTCGATGTCATAGTACAGATATTCGTTGATATGCTCCGGTTTTCCGATGCGGCTCAGGCGCAGACGAAGGTCGTAGAGGCCACCGTAGGTATAGGTTTTGTTCATCTCTTTGGCGGCTTGTTTCAGCGCATCGGTGCGTAACATCCATACGCTGCCGAAATCAAAGTCATCGCGCAATGCACCTTCCTGATAATCAATCACGGGGGCTTGAATCGTTTGGTCGCCTGTTTGTTGGAAGTGGTCGGAGTATGCCATTACGGCGCCTGTGTCTTGCATGATTTGCAGCATACGTTCTTGGGCGAATGCCACCCATTGGATATGGGGTTTCAGATAAAGGAGTACGTACGGGTCTTTTGCCGCTTGGGCAATGTCTTGAATGGCTTGGGTGCTGCACAGCCGCCCTGCGAGATGGAATGTCTGCATAGATATGGTATGTTTATTAATTCGCTGCAAAAGTACTGCTTTTTTTTGATATGTGCAAACATATTTGTGCTTTTTTATCGGAATCCTTGCCTATATGAGAAAAAAGCACTACCTTTGCACCATGAAAATGACACTTCTTCTGGTGGGAAAGACCACCGACAACGGTTTGGAACGGATGATTCAGGATTATGTAGAGCGCTTGAAACACTATAACACGCTGGAAATCTGTGTCTTGCCCGAACTGCGTAACGCCAAGAACCTATCCGAAGCCCAACAGAAACAACTGGAGGGTGATATGATTCTTCAGAAAGTATCCCCTCAAACCGACCTTGTGCTTCTTGATGAACATGGCCTGGAGATGAGGAGTCTTGAGTTTGCCGCGTATATGCAGAAAAAAATGTCCGCCGGTCGTGAACTGACATTCGTAATCGGCGGGCCTTACGGTTTCTCGGAGGCTGTTTATCAGCGGGCGAATGGCAAAATCAGCCTTAGCAGGATGACTTTCAGCCACCAGATGATTCGTCTCTTATTTACAGAACAGCTTTATCGGGCATTCACAATTCTCAGGGGCGAAAAATATCATCACGAGTAAAGCGATGGCTACGGCTGCGGCTATCGAACCCAGCACGATACCCCATATCGCACCTTTGCTCAGTTTCTTCTTGATTTTCAGCAACGGATATTGTGCTTGCTCGGTCAGGGTAGTGCCAAACAGAACGCTAATCAGTGCATCGGCGTTGATGGCCCATCCGTTGGCATTAAGCACGGGCGCAAGATTGCGGCGGCGCAGTTTGAGCCAGGCCATTATCATGCTCGGACCGCTGATGAGCAGCAGTATGCCGATGAACACCAGAATTTGTTGCCACCATGTGAGGGTGATCCAACCCTTTGCCACGCTCACAAGCATCGTACCTATCATGCCTAATGCCATGCCGATGGCAGCGAATATGCCGGCGAACTTGGCGATGTCGAAGGCTGGCTTCGGGTTTTCTTCTTTGTTCTCTGTTTTGGCGGGAACGTCCATCTTTGTCGTCACGTCGTTCATCACTGCGGCATCTTTCTCTGCGGCGGATTTGTTGATTTTCTCTTCCACCCAGTTCGCCAGTTTGCGATAGGGGGTCCAGAAGGCCTGACGGATAGAGATGGGGTTGTCGATAATCTTTGTCACGGTGGCATCGTAGTCATTGCCGTCGTTGTCATAGAACACAGCGTTTTTGCCCACGTTCAGGTTCTTTATTTCGCCTTGTGTCATAGCGGCGACAATCTGCATTTTCTTGCCCAGTTTCTTACTTTCGCAATCGCAGTACAGCAGGTAAATCCCGCTGAGCGGTGCCTGCACGTCATGTTTGGGCAGGTCGTTCACGCGGATGCACAGGCGGCACGCGCGCTGGTCTATAATCAGTGTTCCGGCCTGGAACGAAGCGATGGTATTGCGGTCGTTGTCATAGAAATCCTCAAAGCTCACGAAGTTGCGCAGCAGGCGGTAGAAATCGCGGTGGAGCAGCAGCAGCTTGCGCAGTGGCAGATACTCGGCTTGAGCGGCTTTCAGTGCTTCCGCATTGGCATTTTCTGCTGCGGCTTTGGCGGCTTCCCATTCGCTTATTTGAGTGCCCATCTCAATGAATTTCTTCTCGGTCATACCGGGTTTTACAGCATCTTCGGCGATAACGGCCAGACCTAATTTCTGCAGTTTCTCTTGTTCGAAGTATGCGGCGTATTCGGCACTCTTTTCTTTGTAGGCAGCCATGATGTCAGTCTCTATCGGGGCGGCGGGAATGGCTTGTTCTTCGATGGTGATGGCAGCCAGAGCGGCTTCCACATCGGCCAGAGTTACGATGTCTTTGCCTCCGGCCACTTTCTTTGCCACGGCGGCAATGGCTTCGTTGTTGATGTTGGCAATGGCTGTCTCGTCTTTTTGTGCTAATAGCGTGTCGGGACTTTTCAGTGTGGCGCAGAGCCATTCGGCGGTAGCCACCACTTCTTTTATGCGCAACTTGCCATCGCCGTCAAGGTCCATCAATGACAGCGAGTCGGAACTTATTTCCAGTCCTGTTACGGGGCAGGAGAGGACGGTCCACATTTTCTGGTCCAGTTCATTCAGATGGCGGATATCTTCGCCTGACTGGATGCGGACGCGGGTGTTGCCACCTATCGTGGCGAAACTAAACGGATAGTTCATGGTATATAGCATTTATGTGTTTTCAAAATCAGCGTGCAAAATTACTACAAAAATTGTACATACGCAAATTTTGGAATGATTTTTTTGTCAAATCGGATATTTCCGAGTTTTTTAGACTGTCTATCGTTGGCTATGCTCGCATAAGCAGGCGATAGGCAGTCTGAAAAAGTGGTGCTTCGCACGGACAAAAAAATCGCCAAAATATTCCTGTGTATGCCCGGCAGGACGCGAACGTATGTTCGGGGGAATTTCATTGCTGCGGGGATCGTTGTTGGGGCTGTAGCAATGAAAGGCGGCGTCCGAAAGTACACTATATTTGGAATACGCAAATCTTTTTCAGATTTTTTGTCCTTTCTCCCTCACTTTACCCTCTTGCACACGAACAATGCGGGTTTGGCGCCTTGCCCTTTGCCTGTGCCTTGCATCGTTGTGGCGCCGAGCAGATAGGTCGTCCCACCGTCTTTGGCGTGAAGGCGTTTCTTCAGCGCATCGGCGGACATGCCGTAGTTACGGCAGATGATGTTGGCTTGTATGCCTTGCAGTTCGCGCATATTCGCATAAGCTTGTTCCACGCGGAAGATACGTCCGGGGAACGCGTTTTCCATCGTTGCCGAATGGTAAATATGGGTGTTGGTCGCCAGTTTGGCTACGCCGTATCGCTTGCACAGCACGCGGAACGCACCGGCTTTCAGCAGGGCGGCATGGGGCTCATATAGATAATCGCCTTCTTCAATCGTTGCCATGCAGAGATTTTCTTGGGCTTCGGCCTCTTCTTCGCCTGTAAAAGTGAACAGCAGGTCTTGTGTCGGGTCAGCGGCTGTTATCTGTGCTGCCGTTTGATTTTTGTCGTGTAGCAGAAGCACCTCTTTCACTTCGCCCGATGCGGCAACGATGTGCGTCTGCCATATCCCGCCAAGAGTACGGATGGCGGCAGTCAGGTCCAGCATGGGGGATAGTTTCAGCAGCACGCAGTCGCTTTTGGCCAGCAGGGTAGGCAGCAGGACGGTCACATCGGGTTGGCAGTCTTCTATCCGCACCACTTTGCTGCCTGTCTCCGAACGGCGGGCGGGGTCAAGATAGATAAGCCGCTTTCCGTCTCCTATAGCCGCGAAGGTAAATTGCTGCAGAAAAGCCTCGGCCTCTTCGCAAGACACATCACAATGCGCATGACTTCCCGTCAGCCGCAAGTTGTATTGCACGATGGCAGCCAGATGATCATTGCGTTCCACGTAGGTTGCTTTTTGCAGACCGCGGGACATATAAAGGAAATCAATCCCGAAACCGCCGGTCAGGTCCAGCAGTTGGCATACGCCCAATGCTTGTATGAAGCGGGCTTTGTATTGGGCGGTTACCTCGCTGCTGCATTGTTCCAGATTGATGCGGGGCGGGAAGATGATACCTTGTATGCCGGTCAGTTCCGGCAGTTTGCGTTGCATCCGCCTGCGCCCGTCCACTTGTTGCACCAGCATGTTCCAGGCCTCATCATCCAGGTCTGGGTAGCGTTTGCGTTGGAATGCCAGTTCGTCTGCCGACATTTCCCGTGCCGCCTCGGCCGCCAATGCACTGATATGTGGATAATTGCTTGCGTCCATACCTTTTCTCTCGCCTTGCCTTTTATGTTTTAATTTTGGTGCAAAGGTAATACTTTTTTTTGAATTGTGCAAGAAAATTGTCAAATAATCGTTCCGTAGGATAAGAAAAATCAAAGATTCTTAGTTGAAAGTTTACTATTTATAAACCGCGCTCTGCGCAATAAACAGCGAAGCGATACCTATAACTATTAGGTTATTATTGCGTTATTATTGGGTGATTATTGGGTTATTAAGCCAACGAAAAGCAGACGTCACCATGATTTCTCCTCATGTATGCGCGCGCGGTAGGGTATAAAAAAGGAGAATAAAAGCCCTAAAAAGCAATTGCAGACCATATAAGGCATACTTCGAATATCCACCGACATTCATACTAAATGGAATAAAAATGCAGGAAAAACGAAAAAAATAGCCAAAACGCTTGCACACCTCATTTTTTTTTTGTACTTTTGCAGCGAATTTCGAAACAAACCATAACGAAATAGATAATTAAAGAATATAACAACATGATTGAAGACAGAATTATTCCTGTAAAGATTGACGAGGAAATGCGAACCTCGTACATCGACTACTCGATGAGTGTCATCGTCTCGCGTGCCCTTCCCGATGCGCGTGACGGATTTAAACCTGTGCAGCGACGTGTGCTGTTTGGTATGAACGAACTGGGTAACACCAGCGACAAACCCACCAAAAAGGCGGCACGTATCGTCGGTGAGGTAATGGGTAAGTACCACCCGCATGGTGATAGCAGTATCTACGGAACCTTAGTGCGCCTCGCACAGCCCTGGAACATGCGCTATTGCTTGGTGGACGGACAAGGTAACTTCGGCTCTGTGGATGGCGATGGTGCGGCTGCCATGCGTTACACCGAAGCGCGACTCTCCAAGCTGGCGGAAGAAATGCTCCGCGACATCGAAAAAGACACCGTGGATATGCAGCTTAACTTCGACGACACCCTTCGCGAGCCTGTTGTGTTGCCTTGCCGTTTCCCGAACCTTCTGGTGAACGGTGCGACAGGTATTGCCGTAGGTATGGCTACTAATATGGCGACGCACAACTTGGGAGAAGTGATCGATGGATGTGTGGCATACGTGAAACGTCAGATTGCCATCGACGAAGCTAAAAAGAATGGTACGGAAGTGCCGGAAGAAATATCCGTGGAGGAACTGATGGAGTATATCAAGGCTCCCGATTTCCCGACAGGTGGTACCATCTATGGCTATCAGGGCGTTCGCGACGCTTTCGAAACAGGGCGTGGTCGTATCGTTATCCGCAGTAATGCTGATATTGAGACAGAAGACAATGGACGCGAACGTATTATTATCACAGAACTGCCGTACGGCGTGGTGAAGAGCGACCTGGTGAAGAATATTGCCGAACTTGTGAGCGACAAGAAGATAGAAGGAATCTCCGACATCAGCGACCAGTCTAAGCGCGATATCCGTATCGTTGTCGAAGTGAAACGCGATGCCAATGCACAGGTGGTGCTTAATAAATTGTATAAGTTCACTGCCCTGCAGTCCAGTTTCTCGGTGAACAACATTGCCTTGGTCAAAGGCCGTCCGATGCTCCTGAATTTGAAAGACTTGGTCGGTAACTTCATTGACCATCGCATGGAGGTGGTTACACGCCGCACGCGTTGGGAGCTGAAGAAAGCCCAGGAGCGCGCACATATATTGGAAGGCTTGATTATCGCGGTGGATAATATTGACGAGGTGGTACGCATCATTCGTGCCAGCCGTACACCGCAGGATGCACAAACCAACTTGGAAAAACGCTTCGACTTGGATAATCTCCAGTCTAAAGCCATCGTGGATATGCGCTTGAGCCAACTCACAGGCTTGCGTATCGACGAGTTGAAGAACGAATATGCTGAATTGGAGAAACTCATTGCCCATCTGAACGAACTCCTCTCCAATGAAATCATGCGTTATGAGGTAATCTCTGACGAACTGGCGGAAATCAAAGAAAAATATGCTGACGAACGCCGCACCAAGATTGTCAAGATGGCCACCGAGTTTAATCCCGAAGATATGTATGCCGATGACGATATGGTTATCACTATCTCGCATTTGGGATACATCAAGCGCACGCCGCTGGCTGAATTCCGTCAGCAGGGACGTGGCGGCATAGGAACAAAGGCAAGTGCAAGCCGCGATCAGGACTTCATTGAGTATGTCCATCAGGCATCCATGCACTCCACAATGATGTTCTTCACCGAAAAGGGACGTCTCTATTGGCAGAAAGTGTACGAACTGCCCGAAGGCAACCGCCAGTCCAAAGGACGAGCTATACAGAACATTATCAATCTGGAGAAGGGAGATAAAGTATGCGCCTTTATCAATGTCAAAGGACTGAACGATGCCGAATATGTCAATTCACACTACCTCATCTTTGCCACCAAGAACGGCTTGATGAAGAAAACAACGCTGGAATCCTACAGTCGTCCGCGTGCGAATGGTATCAATGCCGTTGGTTTGCGCGAAGGAGATGCCCTCATTGGCGTTACCCTCACCGACGGACAGAGCCAGATGCTCATTGCCTCGTACAATGGTAAGGTAGTCCGTTTCCCGGAGAACACAGTCCGTGCTATGGGCCGTACCGCTACCGGTGTGAAGGCTATCACGCTCGACGAAGACGGGCAGGATAGAGCTGTTGGCATGATTTGTGTAGAAGATAATAGTGAAAAGACAGTCCTCGTCATTTCGGAGAACGGCTTTGGTAAGCGCACACGCCTGGATGATGAAGAAGGTGAACCGGTTTATCGTATCACTAACCGTGGCGGTAAGGGCGTAAAAACCATGCAGCTGACCGAGAAAACGGGTATGCTGATCGGACTACATGCGGTGGGTGACGATGATGACCTGATGCTTATTACCAAGTCCGGAACAGCCATCCGTATGGCAATGGACTCCATTCGTGTAATGGGACGCGCAACGCAGGGGGTCAAACTCATCGAACTGCAGAAACGCAACGATACACTCATGTTCGGTTGCATCGTACCGAAAGAAGAAGCCGAAGAAATGGCTGAAACAACGGAAGGTGCCGCTGAAGCAACGGAAAACGAAACAAACGAAAACAATAACGAAACCAACTAAATTTGATACAACCATGAAAAGATCCTTATTTTTGGCAGCAGTGGTGTTGGTATGCACCGGATGCTTTGCACAGAAAGCCAACGTAAGACGTGCCGAAACGCTTATTAGTGCAGAGGCACCTGATTTCAAGGGCGCACGTGCCGTTATCGCTGAGGCACTGCAGAATGATGAAACAAAAGGACAGGCAAAAACCTGGTTCGTGGCTGGCTTGATAGGCTACACACAGAACCAAACCGAATATGTCAAACTGCAGGAAGGAAAGGGCGGACAGGATTACGTCCTCCGCGGAGCGGCTGTCTATGAAAGTTATAACTATTGGCTCAAAGCCGATGAGATTGCCATGACACCTGTCTATAACAAGAAAGGAAAAGCGAAAGTGGACACCCGCACCCGCAAACAGATTGCGGATAAAATGGTGGAGTATTTCGAGCACCGCGAACTGATTAACTATGCGTATGACCTCCTCGACAAACAGGAATATGCCAAAGCGTATGATATGTTCAAAGCATATTTGGCGCTTCCTGACCTGGAGATGATGCAGGACAAACGCTATCAGGAGCGTATGCCGAAGGATACCTTGTACGAGTTGTTCCAGTTCCAATCTGCCCTCACGGCGTACAATGCCGCTATGTATCAAGAGGCTGCTAATGTGTTCCGTACGTTGGTGGATAAGAATGTGAAGGCTGTGGCTTCGGCGCAGTTCCTCTATCAGTCTTACATCAATATGCAGGATTCCGCCACAGCCAATAAGGTGCTGGACGAGTGCATTGAACGTTTCCCCACAGAGGCATGGTTCGTGCAGAACCGTATCAACAACCTTGTGAGCGCAGGGCAGATGGAAGATGCTATCATTTATCTGGATCGAGCTATCGCTACCGACCCGCAAATCCAGTACTACCTCCTGAAAGCCTCCATCTTGGACGTACAGCAGCGTTTCGATGAGGCTATCGCAACCTACGAAGAGGCACTGGCACGGGATAATAGCAATGCAGACATCTACTACAATTATGGCGTTGTTTTTGTAGATAAAGCCAACAAAATGAACGATGATGCCGCTTATCTGGATGCCAAAGCCTACAAGGCTGCACGCAAGAACATCGACGAGACCTTGAAGCAGGCGCTGCCGTACTTCAAAAAGGCCTATGAGATGGATAGCGAGAACTTCACCTACAAACGCCAGTTGCGTGCGTTGTATTATCGTTTGGGAATGACCAACGAATATAACGCTCTCTCCGATTGATATGGCTCGCATACTGGCCATTGACTACGGCAAAAAGCGTACCGGATTAGCCATTACGGATACCCTCCGCATAACGGCTAATCCGTTGCTTACCATCGATACGGATGCCTTGCAAAATTGGCTGCTTACCGAACTGGGAAAAGGTGAAATAGATACCGTAGTGATAGGCCGGCCTACACAACTGAACGGGCAGGAAAGCGAATCAATGCAGTATATCCGACCCTTTATGGCATGGTTCAGGAGCACGTTTGCACAAATTCCCTTGGTGGAATACGACGAACGCTTCACCTCTACACTGGCGCACCAAGCCATGTTGGCGGGGGGAATGAAGAAAATGCAAAGGCGGGACAAAACCGTGGTGGATAAATTGGCTGCCTGTATCATCCTGGAGGATTATCTGACATCTCAACAATAAAACAAATAACAAACATGATACTTCCCATTTACTTATATGGTCAGCCCGCACTTCGCAAGGAAACGGAAGAAGTGGAGAAGGGCGAAATGGATATCAAACAACTCATTAGCGATATGCAGGAGACACTTACGCAGGCGGAAGGCTGCGGATTGGCAGCCCCTCAGATTGGCTTGAGCAAGCGCCTGTTTATCGTGGATGGCAGCGAACTGGGAGAAGATTATCCGGAATGTGCTGACTTCAAACAGGTGTTTATCAACCCTGAGATACTGGAAGAGAGCAGCGAGACGGTCTCTTACAGCGAAGGTTGTTTGTCGCTCCCCGGCATTTCGGAGAATGTAGTGCGACCCAAAACCATCACTATCCGCTATCAGGACGAAGACTTCCAATGGCATGAAGAGACGCTTACGGACTTCAAGGCACGTATTGTGCAACATGAATACGACCACCTCGAAGGGCATGTCTTCACCGACCGTATATCACCCATTCGCAAACAGTTTGTGAAGGGCAAACTGTCCAACATCGCTAAGGGAAAAACAGTTTCGCGTTACAAGTACAAACGCTGATATGGATATCCTCACTCTGATAGTGCTTGGAATAGGATTGGCAATGGATTGCTTTGCCGTATCATTGGGGAAAGGCTTGGCTGTGGATTCGCACCATACCCCTGCCCAATGGCATAAGCCATGCTTAATGGCGGTCTTGTTCGGCTTGTTTCAGGGGGGAATGCCGGTGATAGGGTATTATGCCTGCTCTTTCTTCTCAGCCTTCTTTAACGCCTATGCAGGCTGGACGGCACTGGTGTTGCTCGCTTGTATCGGCGGTAAAATGATTTGGGAAGGGCTGAAAGCACCGAAGGAACAACCCGCCAATCCGGATTTCTCGCTTCCGACGCTTCTGTTGCTTGCTGTAGCAACCTCTATTGATGCTTGGGCGACGGGAGTACTCTTTATCCCCCAACAGGATAAACTCTGGATAGGAATCTGTATTATCGCTCTATGTTCGTTCGCGTTCTCCTGGATAGGTTACTTGATCGGAGTCTTTATCGGAACACGCTTTCGCCTGAATGCCAATCTGATTGGAGGAATAATCCTGATAGGAATAGGGGTAAAGATATGCTTCTTTTCCGCATGAAAACAATATATGTACAAGATACTAAATAACGAAAACAATGATACTGATTGCTGACTCAGGCTCTACCAAAACCGACTGGGCGCTTCTCACCGCCAACGGACAATCTACACGGGTGCAGACCGATGGTATAAATCCCTTTTTTCAGAACGAAGATGCTGTCAGAGAAACGGTATCCAATCAGTTGTTGCCTAAGATAGGGCATCTTCTGTGGGCGGGAACAATCACCCATGTATTCTTTTATGGAGCCGGTTGTACGCCCGAAAAGAGTCCTATAGTGGCTGCGGCTGTCCGTTCGGTGTTCAAAAAAGCACAGGTGGAAGTGGCATCCGATATGGTAGGTGCTGCCCGTGCTTTGTTGAAACAGGAGAAAGGTATAGCATGCATACTCGGAACGGGAAGCAATAGTTGTTATTACAACGGCTCGTCCATCGAGTGGGGTGTACCTGCACTGGGCTTTATCTTGGGCGATGAAGGCAGTGGCGCGGTACTTGGCAAACGCTTGGTGGCGGATGTCTTGAAGAACCAGTTGCCGGAACACGTAAAGAACAAGTTCCTTACGCAATACAATGTCACGCAGGCGGATATCATTGAGCATGTCTATCGGCAGCCTTTCCCGAACCGCTATCTGGCATCCTTTAGCCGTTTCTGTGCGGAAAACATAGAGGAAGAATCCGTTCGTAGATTGGTATACGACCATTTTGAGCAGTTCGTTCAACGCAACCTGGAGCAGTATTTCACCCCTCAAACTAAACAGCAGATGCCTGTGGGCTTTGTGGGTTCAATAGCATACTACTATCGCGACATCCTTACCGAAGTGTTGCAAGCACATGGTATGCGCCTGCAGCAAATCATGCAGGCACCGATGGAGGGGCTTATGGAATACCACAAAAAAGATATCGTACCGACACAGGTATAACATCATACTGACAATGAAGATAGAAGAACACGCATCCCTGACTGCCCTTAACACCTTTGGCTTGCATCCGAATGCACGTGTGTTGGCTGAGTTTGACAATAAAGACGAACTCCGCGCCCTTTTGCACCGTTATTCGGGTGAGCGTTTCCTGACTGTGGGTGAGGGTAGCAATCTGCTTTTCTTGCGCGATTTCGATGGAGTGGTGCTGCATTCGCGTATGTGCCGCGCACGGGCGCTCAAGGAAACCAAAGACGAGGTATGGATAGAGGCGGAGAGCGGCTTGCGTTTGGATGACCTCATTCAGCAGCTTGCCGATATGGACTTGCGAGGTCTGGAGAACCTGAGCCATATTCCGGGTACTGTTGGGGCAAGTGCAGTGCAGAATGTGGGCGCGTATGGCGTCGAGGCAAAAGATGTGATAGAGACGGTAAAGGCTGTGGCGGTGCAAACGGGCGAAGAGGTGACTTTCACGAATGCGGATTGTTGCTTCGCCTATCGGGATAGCCGGTTTAAGAACGACTGGAAAGATCAATATGTCATCACGGCCGTTACGTTCCGTCTTAAGAAAGAAGGCGGTCTCCGATTGGATTACGGCGGGCTCGGGAACGCTTTCGAAGGGCGCGACTTGTCACAACTGACCCCATTGGAGGTGCGTGAGAAAGTCATAGAGATACGTCGCCGGAAGTTGCCGGAGGTGGGCGAATTTGGTTCGGCGGGCTCGTTCTTTAAGAATCCTGTTATTTCACGTACTTGCTTCGAGGCGTTGCAAACGCAATACCCTGCTATGCCGCATTTCGATACGTCGGATGGTGTCAAAGTGCCTGCAGCGTGGCTTATTGAGCAATGTGGGCTCAAAGGCTGTCAGCATGGCGGAGCAAGAGTATGGGATAAGCAACCGCTGGTGATTGTCAATGCCGGCTCTGCCTCTGCGGAGGATATACGCCTGTTGGCAGAGAAAGTGATGAAAGATGTAAGCGGGCGGTTTGGAATCACCCTGTCGCCCGAAGTGAACTATATAGAATAATTTGAGTTATGGCAAGTTTTATTGTAGAAGGAGGCCATCGCCTGCATGGCAGTATCACACCTGCAGGGGCAAAGAACGAAGCCTTACAGGTCTTGTCGGCAGTGTTGCTGACAAGTGCGGAAGTCGTTATTGACAATCTTCCCGATATCCTGGATGTGAACAACCTGATTGACCTTCTGGCGATGATGGGTGTCCGTGTACAGCGTGACGGAAAGCGTTGCGCTTTTTGTGCGGAGCATATTGATACGGCTTTCCTGGAGAGTCCTGATTTTCTGCATCGTTGTAACAGACTGCGTGGCTCGGTGATGCTCATCGGACCGTTGCTTGCCCGCTTGGGAAAAGTGCATTATTCCAAGCCTGGCGGTGACCAGATTGGGCGCCGTCGTTTGGATACCCATTTCCAAGGTTTGCACAATCTTGGAGCAGAGTTTGCTTACAACAAGGACTTGCAGGCCTATACCTTTACGGCTCCCGATGGCTTGAAAGGAACGTACATGTTGCTGGACGAAGCCAGTGTCACCGGTACGGCTAACATCATTATGGCGGCCGTATTGGCAGAGGGGAAAACCACTATTTACAATGCAGCCTGTGAGCCTTACTTGCAGCAACTTTGCAAGATGCTTTGCCGTATGGGTGCGAAGATTTCCGGTATCGGAAGCAACCTGCTTACCATCGAAGGCGTGCGCACTTTGCAGGGTACTACCCATACTTTGTTGCCGGATATGATTGAGGTGGGTTCTTTTATCGGAATGGCAGCCATCACGGGCAGTGAACTTACCATTCGGAATGTCTCGTATTGCGACTTGGGTATCATTCCCGAAACTTTCCGCCGTCTGGGCATTCGCTTGGAGCAGCGGGGCGATGATATCTATATCCCGCAGCAGGACCATTATCAGATTGAGTCTTTCCTTGACGGTAGTATTCTGACTATTGCCGATGCCCCTTGGCCTGGGTTGACGCCCGACTTATTGAGCGTTATCCTCGTTGTCGCTACGCAGGCGCGTGGTTCGGTGCTTATTCACCAGAAGATGTTTGAGAGTCGTCTCTTCTTTGTGGACAAACTGATTGATATGGGCGCTCAGATTATCCTTTGCGACCCGCATCGTGCCGTAGTTGTTGGGCATGACCAACAGATGCGCTTGCGCCATAACAACATGACCAGTCCGGATATCCGCGCAGGTATTGCTATGTTGATTGCGGCTATGTCTTCCGAGGGTACGAGCCGGATTGACCATATTGACCAGATTGACCGTGGTTACGAGCGTATTGAAGAGCGCCTCAACGCCATAGGTGCCCATATACGCCGAGAAGAGTAGTCCTTTTATTCCCTGATTGCTATGATTACTTCAGCCCAATTTGTTATCTCCTCTCCCGATGTTGCCCTGTGTCCGAAGTCGGCATTGCCCGAATATGCTTTCATCGGACGTTCCAATGTGGGCAAGTCCAGCCTCATCAATATGCTGTGCCGCAATCCTAAGTTGGCAAAGACCAGTCAGAAACCCGGCAAGACCCTGCTGATTAACCATTTCTTGATTAACGGTGAAGCGCAGGCATCGCGCCCCTGGCATTTGGTGGACCTGCCGGGATATGGCTTTGCACAGACGTCGTTGACGGAGCGGGAGAAACTGCGGACGATGATTGAGCGTTACTGCCTGCATCGCGAACCCTTGGTTTCTATGTTCGTGCTTATTGATTGCCGGCTCGCACCGCAGAAAGTGGATTTGGAGTTTATGCAATGGTTGGGCGAGAACGAAGTGCCCTTTGCGATTGTCTTTACCAAGATTGACAAGGTCGGGCGTGGGCGTTTGAGTGAGAATATCGGTGCCTACAAACTCAAACTCAGCGAAGTCTGGGAGGAGTTACCGCCTATGTTCCTTACCTCGGCGGAGAAAGGGCAGGGAAGGGACGAATTGGTGGAATATATCGAAACAATCAATAGCAATTTATAACCTTGCTGCCATGATTTGGGATGACAACGAAGATATTCGCCTGATTACTTGCCCTAACGAACGCAAGGCGGTGCAGTCGGCTTTGGATGACTGCCGCGAAGAGCGACGGCCGTATGTCTTTGTCACCAACACCATGCGCGAAGTGTTGCGCCTTAACCGTATTCTTGTGCCTGTAACCATGCTGGAGGAAGAAGTGTATAAGGCGGAGATTTGCACCTATTTGGCGCGCAAAACGGGTGCGACGATTCTCTTGTTGCCCGCCAATGACTATGGCTCACATGCCCGCAACAACCTCAATCGTATCGTTACGCATATCCGTTCTGTGGCGGAGCGTACGGGTGAGGATATTCATTATGAACTCTTGACGGCGAAGAAAGACAGTTTCTCGCTTGTGAAAGAGTGTATTGAGCGGCAGCGCGATTTCGGTCATCAGTTGTTGTTGCTTACGGCCAGCCGCGAATATGGCTTGGATGATATCCTTTTCGGCCCGCCCGAACGCTTGGCGGTGCGAAGGAGTCAGGTCCCTGTCATGTTGGTGAATCCTCGTGCCGACCTCTTCTCCCTTTGCGACTGATCATCATTCCGTTATACATACTCTTTTTGCCTTATGAAGAAAAATGTAGCACTTGTCCTTGCCAGCGGAGGCGCACGCGGATTGGCGCATATCGGAGCCATTGAAGAACTCCAGAGGCGCGGTTATAGAATCACTTCTATTGCCGGATGTTCCATTGGAAGTCTTATCGGTGGTATCTATGCTGCCGGCAAAATAGCCGAGGCGCACGATTGGTTTACTTCCCTCAACCGGCAGCAGGTTCTCTCGCTTACGGATTTCTCTTTCGGTCTTAGCCATATCGTCAAGGGAGAAAAGGTGTTACATGCTATTCAGCAGTGGGTTCCCGATTGCTTGATTGAGGATTTGCCTATACCTGCCGCTTTTGTCGCTACGGATTTGATTAATTCTGAGGAAGTTGTCTTCCGTTCAGGCAGTCTCTTTCGGGCTATTAGAGCATCGATATCTATTCCGATGTGTTTTAAGCCGGTGGACTATAATGGAACCATCCTTGTTGATGGCGGATTGGTCAATCCTTTCCCGCTTAACCTTGTGCAGCGCCATGAAGGAGATATCCTTGTGGGAATCAATATCTCCGGCCGTAGCCGTATGCCCGAAGCCCGTGTCATAGGTGGGTCGCCTGCGTTCTTCGATAAGTTGGGACGTATTGGGGATAGGGCAGAGGAGATGTGGAATCATGTGCGGCAAGAGATGGAACAGACCAAACATTCTCGCGGATTGGATTATATCTCTTTGGTCAATCGCACGATTGATTTGCAGATTCAGGCTTCGTGTCGTCTTATGACGCAGATGATGAAACCGGATGTCTTGGTGGAGATGGCGCAGGATGCTTATACCACGTTCGATTTTGACAAAGCTTCCGAGATTATTGACCAGGGGCGCTTGCTTATGTCTCAAGCCCTTGACCGTTACGAGCAACAAAGCTAATCTTGTATCCATAGTCCTACTAGTCTAACTAGAACACTAGTCTCATTAGTCCAACAATAAATCCACAAAAAACTGCAGATTTATTTGGTTATTCCACAAAAAAACATTACCTTTGCAGCGAATTTGAAACACTCTCGTCCTCTCTCACGGACGTTAAACCAGAGGGCACTGGGCTCAACAGTGTAAAAAAGTGAGTACATAAAAGGCGTTTATTGACGCTTGTTTTGGAAATCTGGAATCCGGAAAATTTCATACACCCAAAACAAGATGGTGCAATAAGCGTTCTCGTGGATATGTATTATCCGTTCACGCCCATAGGGGGTGGGAGGGTTAGCATATCGGGCGTGGACGTTATTGTTTATTCTTGGGAAACGGTTTACCAGAACCTCAGATTTAGGAATGAGCGTGGATAACATTCACGCTTTTCTATGTATATACGCAAAAGGACTAACAAGGACTTTGCACCAACAACGAAAAAGCAGTAATTTTGCAAACGAAATAAAATGGAATAAAACGTAAGTTAGAAGAATAATCTTAATATATGAAAAAAGAACTATTAACCATGAGAGAACGGGCTATGGAGATTGTAGAGCGTTCTTGTGAGATTTTTCAAGCCAAGATTGTGAATAACAATATTGGCGAAATATCCAATGAGGCATCTATGCAGTTGCAACTTGGAATTATCTTACAGCAAGTAGGCTCATTATACAAGTGGGGAAAAAATGATCGCTTTGATTTGATCTTAGAGAAAACATTTGGCATATCAGAAGCCACAAATAAAACTCCTAATAAAAAAGCCAGATGCGACATTTATATTGAAGTGCATGCAGAAGGAGAAGATAAGCCTTATAAGGTTGGTATCGAATTAAAATATTTTCCAAAATGTGAAGGTGAAGCGACTACAGATAACCGCATAGCTATTTTAGAAGATATACAGAATATTGAACAGTATATAGTAAATAATCATATCGATTTGGGTTATTCATATGTTTACACTACGAATGAGAATTATGCTCGTAGCGATACCAGATCGAGCATCAACCTCGGTGATGGCGTAGAAGTGCATGGAGGGAAATGTAAATCCGAAACAGTAAACTTGAAAGGCACATACGTCCCTCAATGGCGTGAATATAGTACCATTGAAGAGAAGTCTGATATAAAAAAGTCATTCTTTTTATTACTGCAAGTTAATGAAAACGATGTATGTAGTTCAGGACAAAATATAATAATCAAATAAATTACACAATTATGAAAAATCTATTGATTAATCGTGCCCTTGCGGCTAAGAAAAAGAAAATTTTTACCCTCTTCCTCGCGCTGGTAGCCAGCGTAGGAACCATGTTTGCCGAAAAAATCGGCGATTTGTATTACAACCTCACTTATCCTACAGCAGAGGTTGCTCGAAATGGTAGTGTAAGTGGAGACATTACTATCCCCTCTTCAGTGACCTACTATTCAGTGACCTACATCGTCACAAGCATAGGAGGTGGTGCTTTCGAAAATTGCACTGGTTTGACCTCTGTGACGATTCCAAATAGCGTCACAAGCATAGGAGGTGGTGCTTTCGAAAATTGCACTGGTTTGACCTCTGTGACGATTCCAAATAGCGTCACAAGCATTGGAAATTATGCTTTCGAAGGTTGTGCAGGTTTGACCTCTGTCACGATTGGCAACAGTGTGACGATCATTGGAGGTTCTGCTTTCTATAAATGCACCGGTTTGACCTCTGTGACGATTGGCAATAGCGTCACAAGCATTGGATCTCATGCTTTCGATGGTTGCAGCAGTCTGACCTCCGTCACAATTCCGAATAGTGTGACGAGCATTGGAGAGTATATTTTCAAGGATTGTAGCAGTCTGACCTCTATAGTTGTAGAAAATGGCAACTCTGTGTATGATAGTCGTAATGATTGCAGTGCAATCATAAAAACAGCAACTAATACGCTTATTGTTGGTTGTCAAAGTACCATTATTCCCAATAGCGTGACAAGTATTGGAAATGATGCTTTCGCTGGTTGCCGCAGTTTGACCTCTGTCACTATCCCTAATAGCGTGACAAGTATTCGAAATTTTGCTTTCTATGGTTGCAGCAGTTTGACCTCTGTGACTATCGGTAATAGCGTCACAAGCATTGGAGAGTATGCTTTCTCTGGTTGCAGCGTGACCTCTGTGACTATCAATTCAGATGCTATCGTAAACAAAGCATATACTTCTTCTTCTAATATATCCAATATTTTTGGCTCACAAGTAACTAAATATATTATTGGCGATAATGTAAAAGGCATTGGAGATTGTGCTTTCTCTGAATGCTCTTCTTTAACCTCTTTGACTATCGGTAACAGCGTGACAAGCATAGGAAGACTTGCTTTCTATAAATGCTCTTCTTTGGCCTCTATCACTATCCCTAACAGCGTGACAAGTATTGGAGATCATGCTTTCTATAAATGCTCTTCTTTGGCCTCTATCACTATCCCTAACAGCGTGACAAGTATTGGAGGCTATGCTTTCTTTGATTGCAGTGGTTTGACCTCTATTGAGATTCCCAATAGCGTCACAAGCATTGGACGAGATGCTTTCCTTGGTTGCAGCGGTTTGACCTCTGTGACTATCGGTAATAGCGTCACAAGCATTGGAGAGTATGCTTTCTCTGGTTGCCGCAGTTTGACCTCTGTCACTATTGGTAATAGCGTGACAAGTATTGGAGATTGGGCTTTCGATAGTTGCGAATCTTTAACTTCTGTGACTATCGGTAATAGCGTGACAAGTATTGGAGAGTATGCTTTCAGAAGATGTGTTCTTCTTAGTAAAATCACTCTTGGAAAAGGTCTAAAAAGAATAAGAGCTAATGCTTTTGCAGAATGTACACGCCTCTATGATATCTATTCGTATGCTACCTACCCTCCATTCGCTGCAGAATCATCATTTGCAAACTACAATGCTTATGTATATGTCCCATGCGAATACAAACGCGATTATATATTGGATGTTGTTTGGGGTAAATTCAAATTCATCGAATGTATTTCCCCCGATGATATAGAAAATGTACAAGGTGACGAAGTACAAAGTACAAAGGTGATAAAAGACGGCCAACTCTACATCCTCCGCGATGGCAAAGTGTATAATGCCGTTGGTGCAGAAGTAAAGTAACGCTCTGAAATATAGCAGAACCAAAAGAAAGAGAGGAGTCCTCAGTAATGGGAACTTCTCTCTTATAGATATCTATCCGCGCCCCCATTGAAATCTGATACAGTTCTTTTCAGTTCCTCCCGTAGGGGTTGTTGTATATATGCTCCGAAGCGACAGTGGATTCCGCGCATGGGGCGTGGAACACTGGAAGTGCCCGATGGGACGGGCAGTCGCAGAGCGAGCATATATCACGCAGTCCATTAGGAACTGAAAAGAAAAAGACGAAGTCTTAATCCGTCACAGCTCTATTCTTCCCTGTGCTGATAATCACTGCATTACAAAGAAAATGCAATAAAAATGCAAAAAAGTTGCATTTTAGGTGATAGATTTTGCCTCTTTTTCACCTTATATATGGAGGGGTGCCTACCTTACCACTCCGTTAGCACTCTTTACCGTCACAGGAGTATATCTATCGTCCCGTATCCGTCCCGTAGGTCGCTCGTAGGTCGCAGGTAAGATTGATAGGACGAAAAAATCGTCAAAATATTTGCATGGTGCAAAAAAATAGCACAAATATTTGCATATCTCAAAAAAAAGCAGTATCTTTGCCGCCTGAAAACAATACATCACGGATATGCCGAGTGCCGAAGTTCAAAAAATGATACCTGAAATCCAAGCCTATCTGGCTACACAGCCTGTCGAGCGAGCCTATTTGTTCGGTTCGTGTTCGCGTGGTGAAGAGCGGCCGGATAGTGATATTGATTTGTTGGTGACCTATACGGACAGCGACAAAATATCGTTGATGGATATCAGTCGGATGATGGTTCATTTGGGCAAAAGAATAAACCGTAAGGTGGATCTTGTCGAAGATGCTTATTTGCGACCTTTTGCACGCAAAAGTGTAGAACACGATAAAATTAAAATATATGAGAGAGCGCATTCGTGATAAAGAAAGATTGCTACACATCCTTACTGCCATTGATAATTTAATAGATGGCAGTAAACGATATACCGTTGAGCAGGCAGAGAAAGATGCCATTGTCTTCTACGGTTTTGTGAAACAGGTAGAGATTATTGGTGAGGCGACCTATAAATTAACCAAAGAATTTCGTGCCAAGCACTCTGAAGTAGAGTGGGATGTTATTGAGGGAATGCGTCATGTGTTGGTTCATGGCTATTATGAAATAACGCCGCATAAGGTTTGGCATGTTATCCAAAACGACCTACCGTCTCTTCGGCCGCAGATAGAGCAGTATATCAGGGAAGAAGAATTGCAGGAAGAGTGATATATATTATTCAAAGAGAAGCATTACCTTTGGAGGACTCCCCTCGTATGATGAAAATAAAACCGGTCATATTATTCCTTTTTCTCATCGCAAGTACAGGAATCTTGTGCGCCCAACATGGCACTTGTGGGGCGAAAGGTGATAGCGTCACATGGACCCTTCGGAATGATACTCTCACCTTTTCCGGCATAGGGAAAATGGAAGACTACGGTATTTTTACTACACCTTGGGGAGAGGCATACGGGTCCATCACTACGGTGGTGATTCATCCGGGTGTGACAAACATTGGAGAAGGCATTTGCCGGAATTGCTTCAAACTGACTTCGGTGACTTGTTATGCAGAGACTCCTCCGGCATTAGAGGGTGAGGTCTTTGAGGGTACATCCAAAGATATTGTTCTCTATGTGCCTGCAAATGCAGTAAGTGCCTACAAAGCAAATGAAAATTGGAAAAACAGCTTTGCAAATATACTCGCTATCCAAGAAAAATAGCCGGAAAAGAAATACAATACTTAAATCAAAAATAATATGAACAGAATGCTTATTTCTCTCCTCGCGGTAGCTTTGTGCATGCCGGCGATGGCAGGTATCCGCCAAAGGAAAGCGGATAAGGACACCAAACAGTTCCGTTATGAAATCGAATGTGGCGGTAACGCCATCCAAGGCACCTATCTGGTAAAAGTATGGACCTATAGCAAGAGCAAAAACGTGGCAGAGAACCAATGCCGCAAGAATGCTGTGCACGGCGTTATCTTCAAAGGCTACGGTGGCGGTCAGGGTTGCGTTTCACAGCGTCCGATGGCCAACACGCCCGGAGTGGAGACGCAGTTTGAAGACTATTTCAAGAGTTTCTTTGCCGATGGCGGTGAGTTCCAGAAATATGCATCCATCATGGCAGGAACCACCGAGACAGTCAAAGTGGGCAAAGAATACAAAGTGGGTGTCGTGGTCAGTGTTCGCAAAGACGATTTGCGCAAAGCGCTGGAAGCCGCAGGTGTCATCCGTGGTTTGAGCAGTGGTTTTTAATAACAATGTAGATAGAAAAGCCTTATGAAAAAGTATTTGTTTCTTGTAGCCCTTGTGGCTATGACGATGCTGACCGGTTGCGGTGCCAAACGTTCGCAGGCCTATTACGACCAACCCAGTCTGGTGATGAGTGCCAATCTGGACGGCAGTTATGTTATCCGTGTGCAAGTGCGCGCCAAAGATGGCGTGGTGGCGTTTACGGAAGCCCAGCGCAAAGCCGTGCAGGAAGTGATATTCGACGGCGTTAAGGCAGGCAATAGCGGTATCACTGACCTCAAGCCGCTTTGCTTCGACCGGAACGCACGGGAGAAGTATGAAGATTATTGGAACGCTTTCTTCAGCGACAACGGTCCATGGAAAGAGTATGCCAGTTACAAAGACCGCCGTGCTGTCACCACCCGTTATGAGCGTGACGGCCGTCAGATGATAGAAACCGGTACTGTCACGGTGGACCGTGCAGGACTGAAGAAAAAACTGATAGCCGATGGCATTATTCCTGCCGAAGGACGTTATTGATTACAATATCTGTAGAGTACAAACATACAATGCTATGAAAAAGACAATCTTTACCATGCTGTTCGCATGTGCAGCCATTGTTGCAAGCGCACAGATTAAGAAACCCGAACTGATGGTTATTCCTTCCGATGTATGGTGCATCAGTAACGGATATTACACCGAGGTGGAGAACCTGGGAACAACCGTCAAAGTGCCTGATTACAAACAAGCTCTCCAAGAGAATATGGGGCTTAAGTTGGCCATTGCCAAACTCAACGACCTTATGGCAGAGCGGCAGTTCCCGTTGCAGAGCCTGGAACAGACCATTAAATCCGTGGAGCAACGCCGTATGGAGGATAATCTCACTACCAGCAAGGCGGGCAACGAACTGGCGGAATCCATGCTGGACGAGGTGGCACGTACTGCCAAATGCGACATCATTCTTGAACTCAGTTGGGAAATGAAGGACTTCGGACCCAAACATTCTTTGTCCTATATCTTGGAGGCACGCGATGCTTACACCAATAAATCCATCGGCGCAGCCAGTGGAACAGGAGCTCCGTCTTTCACAGCCGATGTGGATGTGTTGCTGGAAGAGGCAATTGTTGCCAATATGGATAACTTCAACAACCGTCTGATGGATCATTTCACCGAGATGCAGACCATCGGCCGCGAAGTGACACTGGATATCAAAGTCTTTGCCAACAATGCCGCCGGAGTGGATTTGGAGACAGAGTTCGATGGCAATGAACTGATTGAGGTAATCACCAATTGGCTGCAGGTGAATACCATACAAGGCCGTTTCTCCATGCCTTATCAGAGCGAGAATGTAGCAAACTTCACGCAGGTGCGTATCCCTGTTTACGATGAGCGTGGGCGTGCCATTGATGCTAATGGATTTGCTAAGCAACTGGCGAAAGTGTTGAAGAAAGAACCGTATAACATTCCCTGCAAAGTCCTCGTCAAAGGTTTGGGACGTGCTGTGATTGTGCTGGGAGAAAAATAAGGTATAACTATGAAACGCGTATTTTTATTCTTCGTTGCTGCGCTGATGAGCGTTGCAATGTTTGCGGCGGAAACGGAGTATCTTCCTATTTCTGTCTATGCCGGAGAAGAATCGGAAGTCTTCCCGCAAGGTGCCAAGGCGATGATTGAGAACAAACTGACGCAGTTGCTGACCCAGAACGGCATCGCAGGAATGAATTATCAGGGGCAGTTCCTTCTGACAGTCACCACTACGCCGCTTGATAAGGATATTATTGCCGGTCCTCCCGCCAAGATATCCGAGACGATGGAAATGAACCTTTATATCGTGGATGTATATGCCAAAACCATTTTCTCTTCCACCAGTATGACCGTGCGTGGGTTGGGCGAAACGGAGAATAAATGCTATCTCAATGCCATCAGCCGTATGCCTCTTCGCTCGCAGGCTATTACCAAGTTTATTACCGAGGGAAAGGAAAAGATTATTGCTTACTACGACCATGAAGCACCTATTCTTATCCGGAAAGCACAAACGCTGGCGCAGCAAAAGCAATATGAGGAGGCACTCTCCCTGGTTGCTCTCATCCCGCAGCAAAGCTCACACTATCAGGCAGCCTTGGCGGCAGGATTGGAAATCTACCAACGCTACGTGGATAACGAATGTGCCATTCATCTGGCTCAGGCGCGTACCGAATGGATGGCAGCGCAGAATAGCCTTGGTGCTGTCGCTGCGGGTGAACATCTGTCGCACATCCTGCCTGATGCCGGCTGCTACGGCGATGCTATGGCACTTTACAAAGAGATTAAAGGCAAAGTGCTTGACGACTGGAAGTTCGAGATGAAGAAGTATCAGGACGGAGTTGACTTGGAAAAAGCGCGTATCAGTGCCATGCGCGATGTAGGCGTGGCGTATGGTACACATCAGCCGCATCAGAAGACGACGATTGATTTCATACGTGGTATCCTATGAAACGGGTCGCGTTGATTTTGCTTACCTTGTGTGTCGGATGTGGGGCGTTTGCCCAGACATCCGGCGCACTTGCTTATCGCCGTAACGCGTTGGCAATGACACTGGTCTATCACCCTGAAGATGAGTTCGGACCGCAGATATTCAAGGCTTTTGATTCGCTCCCCGTTCCGGATAAGTACGACGACCATACCATTCGTAATGCCCGCACCATTGACAATAGTAAGATTTATGGCGTTCAGCCCAATGCATCCGGCTACTACAAAGCCACCTATGGCCATCAACTCACATCTTCCGAATTGCGTGCCAATGCTTTGTATACCGAACAACTGCTCAATGATGCTGAAGTGGCGAAATCAATGGTGGCGGCGTGGTTTGGCTTGCAGGGTGAAACTGTGGAAGATGCCACGTTTAATACCACCCTTATTCAGGAGCGCGGGCAATACAATGCTACGGATGTGGATGTCGAATTGGCATTGCAGACCGTTCGCGGTGTGGCTGCCTTGAGCGATGCGGGAGAAGAACTCATCGGTCAGACGTTTATCTTGGTTAACGATATTACCTATGTTACTGCCGAGCAGGAGGCACAGGCTGCCAAAGCGGTGATAAACGGTTTGGGTAGTTTATTCGATGCCTTTACAGGTGGTGACCTTGGAAAGACGGTATCCAATGTGTCTGGGCAGATCGCCGATAGTTTCACAGGTTTTAAGGTTAAGACACATTCCTACCTCTATCAGTTGGTTTGGAACGATTCGGTGGCGGCTGTATTCTATCAGCAACACTATACTGCCACGCCAGACCCGAAGAAAGTGCAGGCGTTCTTAGACGACAAAACCACCTACCGCTTGCGTTATGTGGCGCATGAGTATGAGTTTGACAAGAAATCGGTGCTCAAAGGGCAATACGAGCGTACCGAACTGGTGCGAACCATTTGTGCACGGTCAATGGATAAGAATATCGTTGCATTGGCAAAACAGTACGAAGATTTCAAGGTCAAGACACCTGTTTATCAGGTGTTGAGCGATGAACATGGACGTGTCATGGGTTATGCGGCAAAGATTGGTATGAAGGAAGGCATATCTGATGGCAGTAAATTTCAGGTGGTGCAGCGTGTCATCAATCCGGAAACCAACAAGACCACTTATCGCTATGTGGCAACGGTCAAAGCGGTAAAAGGGAAGGTTTGGGACAATCGTTATAATGCGGTTCGTGAACATGCAGACGGCGCCACTTTGCCTTACACCACATTCACAAAAGTTAGTGGCGGTGAGATTCTGCCGGGCATGCTGCTCATCGAAGGCCGCTACCGCAAAGTGACAGAGTAACGGTATCTCTATTGTATATTGTCTTTAGAGGAGTGGGCGACCCAATACGTCGAAACGACGGTCTGCTTTGCGGATAACCAATCTGCCATTTTCTAAGGTCTTATTCGGCATGCCAGCATCTGCGGACAATTCCTCCACAGGGGTTGTCATCTCTCCGATACGGCATGTGATGACTCCGTCCTTTTCCTGTATTGATAGTTTGTTACCAAAGAGCGTCAGTTCCGTGTATTGGCCACTTTCCCCTGGGAAAGTCATCTCCTCTCCGGCTCTGTGTGTCTTGACAAAGGGCGATTGTCCGTTGGCGGTAACCAGCGTGTAGCGCGGGGTTGTTTCGTTTGGCGTGTTGTTGTTCCAGTCAGTTGCGTTGTAAACGACTCTCCAAACGAGCAAACCATGGCCGGGGAAATAGGCATCCCATCCGGTGTATTGCCGGTTTTCGAGATAGTAAATGGTGTCTGCCGTCAAAGCTTCATTGGCAGGGGGATTGCCGTCGCGCGTTATCATATAATAGGTTTGTCCGTCCGCAGGCAAGGATACCTGTTGTGAGCCGGAAAGCACCTGTGGCGTTGCCCAGCCCATGAAATACTTGTCATAAACGCTGTATCCGCATGGCGTATTGCCATGATTGAGGTAGTTGCCAAATCCCATGAGCGACCATGCTCCCGGAGTGAATCCCTCATTAGCCATATTCTCAACGACATAATAATCGGGCAGTCCCAACACATGGCTGAACTCATGGCAGATAGTTCCAATCCCTACGCGATTGTTGAGTATATTCAACTCTGACGAGCAGGCAAAGTATTCCAACTTTTTACCATCGAAATAGGGAAAGTTGGATTCCCATTTATTCTGTGCATTCTGGCGATAGTAATAGGTCGTTTGGTTCGTATATCCATAATAGAGCGCGGAACTGATTTCCCAGTTGAATGCCCAAATGGTGGAATCGGGTCCGCCGGACGCTTGATCGCGTCCTGCATAAACGACATAGACGACATCAATAACATTGTCGTTGTCAGAATCATATTGTGTGAAGTCCACGCCAAGTTGATCCGCTTTTGCTACGGCATCCATGATAAAATCGGCGCTATAGCGGTCGTAGTCTCTCGGCCCTCTATCCTTGCCATAATATCCGAAAGTGTGCGGCAGTTCGACAGGTCCGATGACATCAAATTGAGGACTGTATGTGCCGTTAGATTGCGCTTCGAAATACTTTTTGCAGGATCCGGTGGCACCATTGAATGTGTAATTGTCGCCATTCGCCAAGTCGTTGAAATCCTCCGCGCGATTGCCGTCCTGAAACTTAAGGTCGGTGAAATTGGCGAGGATAAGCAACCCTTTGGGCGCAATATTTCTCTGTCCGATGGTTTGCGTGGCTTTGCGCGCTTTGTTTTGCGGGGCGGGTGCATGTGGTCGCTTGGGACCCGGTGTGCCGTCCAACCCGGCGACACCTCCACTGATATACTGCGCCGAGACAGCAGGAACATTTGTCAATAAGACTCCGATAATAAGGCAGATAACGGAATAAAAAGAGCTTACTTTTGTCATAATCTTTCAAATTTGGGACAAAGGTACGATTTTATTTGCATATATCCAAAAAAAAGTGTACTTTTGCGGCAAATTTATGAAAATGTGACTATAAAAAGTTAAGTTATGCAGGTTATTCAGACTCCGATAGAGGGTTTGCTGGTGATTGAGCCCCGTCTATTCCGCGATTCGCGCGGTTACTTTTTGGAAGCGTACAACGAAGAGAAATATCGCGCGCTCGGCATCGATGCCCGTTTTGTGCAAGACAACCAGTCGTGTTCCAGTTATGGTGTGGTACGCGGCCTTCATTTCCAGCGTCCTCCGTATGCCCAGGCCAAATTGGTATGCTGTACGCAAGGTGTGGTGTTGGATGTAGCAGTGGACCTCCGTCGCAACAGTAAGACCTATGGACAATGGTATTCCGTGGAGTTGACAGGTGAAAATCACCGCCAGTTCTATATTCCACGAGGCTTTGCCCACGGTTTCTCCGTGTTGAGTGATACAGCAACCTTTACTTACAAATGTGACAATTTTTATCATCCTGAGTCGGAAGGCGGTGTGCTGCTTTCCGATCCTGATTTGAATATTGATTGGCGTGTGCCGGCAGACTTCCGCATCCTTTCAGAAAAAGATACCCGTCATCCACTATTCAAGGATTTGCCATCAATTTTTTAAGATTTCTTGTAGAATGAATATACTGATTACAGGTTGCCTTGGGCAGTTGGGCACCGAAATGCGTCTGCAAAGTACAGCGCACCCAACGCATACATTTTTCTTTACGGATGTCATTGCCTCCGAAGGCTCGGATGTGCTGGATATTACGAATCGTGAAGAGGTACATGCCTATGTGCGTACACATTGTGTCGACTTGATTGTCAATTGTGCAGCATATACCAATGTGGATAAGGCCGAGGAAGACGAAACGACTGCCCGCAAACTGAATGCTTTTGCAGTGGAACACCTGGCGACGACCGGTGCAAAGATGATACATGTTTCAACGGATTATGTGTTCTCCGGTAATGAAAATACGCCTTGCAGGGAGTCCGATTCGGTGGCTCCGCGTACTGCCTACGGGCGTACGAAATTGGAAGGTGAGCAACTGCTTCTGCAAGCGAATCCTTCTGCCATCATTTTCAGAACAGCATGGCTTTATTCGCCATTCGGGAACAATTTCGTCAAGACGATGCTTCGTTTCGGCCGTGAACGCGAAGAGTTGCGTGTGGTCTATGACCAGATAGGAACACCTACCTATGCCTGTGATTTGGCTACAGCAATTTTTGCGGCAATCGAGGCAGAGGAATGGCATGCGGGAGTATATCATTTCACGGATGAGGGTGTTTGCTCGTGGTTTGATTTTACGGTTGAGATTCTTCGTCAAAGCGGATTAAAGTGCCGTGTGGTGCCCATCCTGTCGTCGGAATATGCCTATCGCACTCCTCGTCCGCACTACAGTGTTTTAGACAAAGCCAAAGTGAAATCGACATTCGGCATTGATATTCCGTATTGGACGGACAGCCTTGCCCATTGCCTTAAACGGATGTAAGCGATGCGTGATATTCTGCAATTCTTATCCGAATTGTCTGTCCATAACGACCGTGAATGGTTTATGGCGAACAAAGCGCGTTACGACCATTTGCGTCGTGAGTTTGAGACCTTCTCGGCTTCGTATATAAATGGGCTTGCCAAAATAGAGCCTGCGCTTGCGGGTCTTACCCCCAAGGATTGTATTTGGCGTATCTATCGGGATGTGCGTTTCTCATCGGACAAGCGTCCATATAAGGAGTGGATGGGTGTTTTCCCTGCAGCACCGGCGCCGGGTCGTCCGCATACGGGTGGCAAAAAGTCGCAAAGGGGTGGCTACTATTTCCATTTGCAGCCTGGTCATTGTATGTTTGCCGGCGGCATGTGGTGCCCGTCTCCGGAATTGTTGAAGGCTCTTCGGAATGAGATACTGGCCAATGCCGATGAGGTGCAGTCGATTATGTCTGCTCCCTCATGGACCAGATACTTTGGTGATTTTGATACGGATTACATGCTCAAGAAAGTGCCGGCAGGCTTTGACTTATCGTCCGTAGAACAAGAGATGCAGCCTAAGGTGGCAGATTGGCTGAAACGCAAGACCTATACGTTTTGTACGCCTCTTTCGGATAAAGAAGCAAGTGCTCCCGATTTGTTAGAGCACTTGCTGGATATAGCCTCCTCGGCCAAACCGATGAATGATTTCTTGAACTATACGTTCGAGGAATATGGAGAGTTTCCTGAGCGCGCCTGCAGATAAATAACAGGAGAGATGGAATGGAGTAGCCAAGTGCCCCTTACAGAGTCTTGGCTACTTCTATTTGTTCGAAACTTTCCAATAGGTCGCCTTCCACGAGGTCGTTGTAACTGCGTATGCTTACACCGCACTCCTGATTGACACCCATTTCTTTCACGTCGTCTTTACCATGTTTTAGGGAAGCCAGGTCACCGGTGAAGATAACAATACCATCACGGATGACACGTACCTTATTGGAGCGCTTAATCTTTCCTTCACGCACTACGCAACCTGCGATGGTTCCCACTTTTGAGATATGAAACGTTTGCAGCACTTCCAATGTGGCCGTGACTTCTTCCTTGATCTCCGGCGAAAGCATACCTTGCATGGCGGCTTTTACCTCTTCGATGGCATCGTAGATAATGTTGTATACGCGAATATCCACTTCTGCGGTCTCTGCCATCTTCTTCGCAGAACCTGTCGGGCGGACATTGAAACCTACGATAATAGCATCGGAAGCCTCTGCTAACAATACATCCGAGTCGGAAATGGCACCTACAGCCTTGTGGATGACATTCACTTGGATATTTTCCGTAGAGAGTTTGATGAGCGAATCACTCAAAGCTTCCACCGAACCATCCACATCGGCTTTGACGATAAGGTTCAGTTCCTTGAAATCGCCGATAGCCAAACGTCGTCCGATTTCCTCCAAACCGATATGTTTCTTGGTTCGAATGGACATTTCACGCTGCAACTGCTCACGCTTGGCAGCAATTTGGCGAGCTTCTTGTTCTGTACTCATCACATTGAATTCATCGCCCGCAGTGGGAGCCCCGTTCAATCCGAGGATAACAGCGGGTTCGCCGGGAAGGGCTTGCTGGATATTTTGTCCGCGTTCGTTGAACATAGCTTTGATGCGTCCGTGTGACGAGCCTGCCAGGACAATGTCCCCCATGTGAAGCGTACCGTCACTTACCAATACCGTGGACACATATCCGCGCCCTTTGTCCAATGTGGATTCGATGATAGAACCCTTGGCACGACGTTTGGGATTGGCTTTCAGTTCCAACATATCGGCTTCCAATAGCACTTTCTCAAGCAGTTCGAAGACACCGGTACCTTTCTTTGCAGAAATCTCTTGCGACTGATATTTTCCTCCCCAGTCTTCCACCAATAGGTTCATATTGGCCAGTTCTTCTTTTATCTTTTCAGGATTGGCATCCGGCTTATCGCATTTATTGATGGCGAATATCATCGGAACGCCGGCAGCTTGTGCGTGAGAAATGGCCTCTCGCGTTTGTGGCATTATTCCGTCATCGGCCGCCACAATGATGATGGCAATATCCGTCACCTTTGCACCACGGGCACGCATGGCGGTGAATGCTTCGTGACCGGGCGTATCAAGGAACGTGATATGTCGTCCGTTCTTCAGTTTTACATTATAGGCACCGATATGCTGGGTTATACCACCCGCCTCACCGGCGATTACGTTGGCATTACGGATATGGTCAAGAAGGGATGTCTTACCATGGTCCACATGACCCATAACGGTCACAATAGGACATCTCTCCACCATGTCTTCTTCCGAAAAATCTTCCTCATCCGATTGAATGTCATGCACCACTTCAGCAGAGATAAACTCGGTGGTGAAGCCGAACTCTTCAGCCACGATGTTGATGGTCTCCGCATCCAGACGTTGGTTGATGCTGACCATCATTCCAAGCGTCATACATGTTCCGATAATTTTGGTTACGGGTACATTCATCATTACGGCGAGGTCATTCACCGTCACAAATTCGGTCAGTTTCAATACGGATGACTGTGCTTGTTGTTCGGCTTTTTCCTCTGCCATTTTTTCGCGTTCCGACTGACGACGATCGCGTTTATGTTTGGATGTGGCCGTTTTGCCCCTGAGGTTTTGCAGACGGGCAATGGTCTCCTTCAACTGACGCTGTACTTCCTCGTCGTCCACTTCTACTTTGACGGGGCGTTTGGCGTTCTTGTTGGGTTTGCCTTTTTGGTTTTTGGCATCGTTGATGTCAACTTTGTTTTGTTTGATACGTTCGCGTTTGCGTTTCTCAGCAGCTTGTTGGTTTTGTTGGTTCTGCTGTTGTTGGCGTTGTTCGCGTTCCTTCTTTTTTTCCTCTTTGGACTTTTTGCCGGGGTGGGTAGCCTGATTGATAGAACTTAAGTCAATCTTTCCCACCACTTTGGGTTGCGTCACCGGTTGAGGCTTGTGCAGAGTGAATATCTCCGGCTTGTTAGGCTCGGCAGTTATTTTCTGCTTTTCGGTGGCTTTAGGGGTTTCGGCCTCTTTTGCAGCAGTGACTACTGTAGCTTTTTGCCGTTCTTCCTCCTCTTTTTTGAGTCGTGCCTTTTCGGCCTCTTCTGCTGCTTTTCTGCGTGCTTCAGCCTGTTTTGCTGTTTCGGCCTTTTTGCGTGCATCTTCGGCTTCTGCGGCTTCACGAGCTTTACGTTCGGCATCAAGTTCTATTTTCCCCACCACTTTGGGCTGTGGAATCTCCGTCGGGATATGTTCGGGTTCCGGTGCGGGTTCTTCCACTTTCAGGGTTTGCGTCATATCGCGTTCCTGACGTTGTTGTGCCTGGCGTTCCGCCTCCATCTTTACCGCCATATCCTTATTGAATTCCTTGGCAAGAAGCAGATAGAGGTCATCATCGATACGGACGTTCGGATCTGTATCAATTTCCTTACCTTGCTTCGCACAGAATTCTACGGCAGTGGACATGCCGATGTTGAGTTCTTTACAAGCTTTGATAAGTTTAATTGCCATAATACGTTTTGTGTTGGGTTTAAGGGTTAGTCTTCAAACTCTGCGTTAAGTATTCTGTAGATATCATCAACGGTCTCTTCTTCCAAATCGACACGCTGCATCAGTTCTTCTTTCTTGAGGTTCAGCACAGCTTTGGCGGTATCAAAACCTGCAGCCTTCAGTGCATCGATAATCCATTGATCGATTTCATCGTTGAACTCGTCCAAGTAGATATCCTCTGCATCGGCATCATCCATTTCGCGATAGACGTCAATCTGATAGCCGGTGAGCATACATGCCAGTTTGATGTTGTAACCGCCCTTACCGATAGCCAGACTCACCTCATCGGGCTTCAGATATACATCGGCTTTCTTTTCTTCCTCATTGATGGTCATCGAACTGATTTTTGCCGGAGCTAATGCACGTTGGATGTAGAGGTTGATGTTAGGTGTGTAGTTAATAACATCGATATTCTCGTTGCGCAGTTCGCGAACGATGCCGTGGATACGGGCACCTTTTATACCTACGCATGCGCCTACGGGGTCAATTCGGTCGTCAAAACTTTCTACTGCCACTTTAGCGCGTTCACCGGGGATACGGGCAATGTTCTTAATGGCAATCAGTCCATCGTGCACTTCGGGCACTTCCTGTTCAAACAGCCGTTGCAGGAAGAGCGGGCTGGTGCGGCTCAAAATGATTTTCGGGTTCTGGTTTTTGTTATCCACTTGCACCACTACGGCGCGTACGGTATCACCTTTGCGGTAGAAATCGGTCGGAATCTGATTTTGTTTGGGCAAGTACAGTTCGTTGCCGTTTTCGTCCAGAAGAAGCATTTCTTTCTTCCATACCTGATACAACTCACCGCTTACCACTTGGCCAAGCATTTCCGAGTAGTGCAGATAGAGGTTTTCTTTCTGTAACTCTAAAATCTTGCTGGCGAGGGTCTGACGTAGGTTGAGAATCATACGGCGGCCAAATGTGGAGAATTCCACTTTGTCGGTAAAGTCTTCACCCACTTCTATTTCCGGATCGATGGCGCGTGCCTGTGTCAGACCGATTTGTGTTTCGGGATTTGCCACGTCATCATCTTCCATCACAAGGCGATTGCGGTAGATTTCCAGGTCACCTTTGTCTGGGTTGATAATCACATCGTAGTTGGCATCGGAGCCGTACATCTTGGTGATTACGTTACGGAACGAGTCCTCCAGCACATTGATAAATGTCTGGCGGTCAATTTTCTTGAATTCGTTGAATTCTTGGAAGATTTCAATCAGGTTGTTGATTGATTGATTTTTTTTTGTTGCCATGTATATTAGACTTTTAATTCGTATTTCGTATATTTTACATCCGCATAATTGTAGGTGCGGGTGACGATTTGTTTCTGTTTGCGTTTTTTTCCTTCTACGGGCACCATTTCTTCTTCATCCACGAGGAAAGTGTTTTCATCTACGCTCACCAGTTGTCCGCGGTGTTTTTTGCCGTTGTTATCCAGCACTTCGACATTGTGTCCGATGTTTTTCTCGTATTGCAGTTTTGTCTTGAAAGGGTCGGTTAGGCAAACGCTTCCCACTTCGAGGCTATAGTCTTCGTTTTTTGTTTCGGGCAGGCTGTCTAATTGCTCAACGATGTGTCGGTTTAGCAAACTGCAAAATTCTAAATCCACTCCTTGCAGACGGTCTATTTCCACAACAATTCGGTTGTCGTTAGATATTTGTAGGTCGCACACTTGGTAATCTGTGCCTTCTAACATCCCGTTGATAATTTGTCTGATAGTTTCTTGTCGTATCATGGTTATTTGCGGATTGTGTGCCGCTTATTGGTTTGTCTATGTATAAAATACACCCACCAGATGCTATCGCGCATCCAGCGAAACATCGGAACGTTCGTGATTGTACTTCATTTCCATTCCGCCTGCAAAGGTACTACAAAAATTGCATGTATGCAAATATTTTTGACTTTTTTTTGTCAAATAGGCTATTTTCGTGCTTTTTTAAGCGTATTAGCCTCGTATAACCCCTGTCGCTTTGTCAAAAATCTCGGCAAGAGGGACTTGCACAAAGGGTCGTTCTTCCATGTGCGGGTGGGGGATGGTGAGTTCCGGCGTGGATAGGTGTACCGGTGTCCCGTCGTTGGAATAATACAGCAGAATATCAATATCAATCGTCCTGTCTTGATAGCAGTTTTTCACTGTTCTTCCTAATTCTCGCTCAATTTGTTGTGTCGCTGTTAGTAGTCCTTGTGGGGTAAGAGTGGTCTCCACGCACAATGCAATATTTAGATATTCGTGCGAGGAAGTATAGCCCCAGGGTGCCGAATAGAAATCGGAGGAGCGTGCCGTAATATGTCCCACGCGTTCGGACAGCAGGCGGCATGCTTCGTCTATATGATGATGACGGGGCGAAAGATTACTACCGAGTGACAGATACGAAATCATAGGTTATTCGGTCTGAAATGGTGGCAACAAGATAGGCGGGGTCTTCTGCGGGGTCTTCCAGCGCATCAACAACGATATAGGTGCAACCTTGCAAACTGGTGACTTCGCGGCAATGGTCATGGCCGGAAAGGTAGAGTTCAATGCCGTTGGAAGCGAACAAATCCAGCAGTTCGTAGGTCTCTTCCAAGGGATAATTGGAGGTGTGTCCTTGCGAGTAGTCTTGCATAAACAGGTGTGTATGGGTGCAGACGATACGATGGCGGAATGGTTGTCCTTTCGCCCAACGCAGGGTGGAGCGAAGCCATGCAAGCTGTTTCTCGCCCAGAACGCCTTCGGCTGAATCGAACACAAGGTAGAAATCATGTACTCCGGACGGCGTTTGCACCACAAACCAATAGGAAGAAGTGTGAAAGTATTGCTTAAACTCTGTCCATTGGCCGAAATAGATGTCGTGGTTTCCCAATGTCACCATCATCGTATCGCGTTTACCCGCAGGGCGGGGGGCTATCTGCCATGTTTCGACAAAGAACTGCCAGTGTTTTTGTGCGTTAATCAAGTCGCCGAGATGAATCGCCAGCGGCGCATCCTCGTCGGCATGAAAATCAGTGAGAAACGCCAGATAATTGCGACGGCTGGTGTCAACATGGGTATCGGTGCAGACATAGACACGGTAGCATTCTGCTTGGGCGGAAAGGGTGTCAATGCCATGCTGGGTATTATAGGCTTGTGAATCTTCGAAACGTTGGTCTGCACGCGGGGACGAACCGCTGAACATGCCTGCCATATCCAGATTGGTTGTCTCAGGGTCGCAAGCGGTCATCAGAAAGAGCAGTGGGCTGCAAAAAAGAAGAAACGAAATACTTTGCTTCATGGCTTTAGAATCGGTATTCCACTCCCGCCCGCAGGTCTGCGGCATAGAAAGCGGCGTTTAGGTGAAACATTCCGGTGGGCTTGCACTCTGAAGAGATATATACGCGCCAATGGCGGTCGGCATCAAAGCGTCCGCCGAGCATGAAGATAGGTTGCCACATGCGTTCCATTTGCCAATTGTCGATGTTGCCAATCGCCATGGCGATATTCCAGCGCGAGGTCTGAGGGCGGACAAACGCCTCCACGCGATAAAGAACGATAAACGGCTCCAGGATAAACCGGTCGGACGAATGGTATTTCATGCCGTATGGCCCGAACACGCGCATTCCGCAGCCTATTTGCACGTTGATATATTGCATCCGATAGCCTAATGACAGGCCGCCGGTTGCTTCTTGTATATTGTTTCTCACTATCGCACGATAGGCGGCGCGTGTTTCTATGTAGAGTTCACCCACTTTCAGCGGAAATTTCGGGCGCAGTTGGGTCGCGGCGGTATAAAAGTTGGCGGATGACAGGCGCACGTCAGCCTGCAACTCGAAATGGCGGTTGATAGGCACAAACGCACCGATATCGGCATTGAAATGGTGGCTATACGTCTTGTTGTAACTATAGCCGAGGTCCAGACGAAGCGCATACAGTGAATCGCCCGATTGCACTTGTGCCTGTATTCCTGACGACAGGATGCACAAGGCGGCTATGACCCAAAACACTCTGTTCCTCATATCTCCACTATGGTTAGTCCTGCGCCGCCGTGATTGATATCTCCGTCATGGAAATCCACGATGCGTCCTTGTCGTTTGAGGCGGGCGAGGTAATCGCGTGTCAGTTGTTTCAATGCCCCTGTACCTGTGCCGTGCAGCAGGGTCACTTCGCCTGCTGCCACCATGATGGCATCATCCATGTAGGCAATCAGTTGTTCTTGTGCCTCGTCCGCACGCATCCCGCGCATATCCAGAGTGCGGACAAACGACACTTTGCGCGTATGGATGGTGTTGGCCACGGCGGATGACACTTTGGGCATCTGTTTGGCCAGATGTTTGAGGTCGCGCAGGTCGCGTAGCACTTTGGCGCTTTCTTTGGGTTTCACTTCTTCTTTCAGGTGTTCCACTTTGGCGCGTGCCTGTTTGGTCTTTTCGCGGTCGGCTTTGGCTTCTTTTATTTCCCGTATGGTGCGCTCAATGGTGGCGTTGGATCGTTGCAGGATATCCGAGGCTTCGGCTTTGGCTTCTTCCACTATTTGTTTGCGCTTTTGCTTCAGCGAGGCTATTTCTTGTTCGTAGTAAGCGACCCGTTCTTCCAGTCGTTTTTCTTTTTGGCGGATGTTCTGCCGTTTGTTTTCCCAGTAGCGTTTGTCGCGGGCGATGTCTTGCAGTTGTTTGTCATAGTCCAGATGTTCTATGCCTACAAGGTCGGTGGCTTCGCGGATAATATCTTCGCCCAGACCTATCTGCCGCGCTATTTCTACGGCAAAACTGCTGCCGGCCTGGCCTATTGACAGTTGGAACAGCGGACGAAGTGCACCGCGGTCGTACAGCATGGCGCCGTTTTGCATACCTTGTTCCGATTCCGCCAGATGTTTCAGATTGGTATAGTGTGTTGTCACAACGCCCATGGCTTGCTGATGGTTCAGACTTTTCAGCACGGCTTCTGCAATGGCACCGCCTATTAGCGGCTCTGTGCCCGAACCGAACTCGTCTATCAAAAACAGCGATTGGGCATCGGCCATCTGCAAGAACTGCTTCATGTTGCGCAAGTGCGATGAGTAGGTGGACAAGTCGTCCAGCAGTGATTGTTCATCGCCTATGTCAATCAGCAGGTTACGGAACACACCGGCACGGCTGTCTTCGCGCATGGGCACTAACATCCCGCATTGGAGCATGTATTGCAGTAGTGCAACGGTTTTCAGGCATACCGATTTGCCGCCGGCGTTTGGACCGGATATCACCAGTATCCGTTGGTCGCGGTTCAGGTCTATCGACATCGGAACAACGCTTTTGCCTTGTGGCTGGAAGGTGAGGTATAGCACCGCGTGCCGTGCCTCTTTCCATGCCGCCATCGGTTCATCGGTCACTTCCGGACGGATGGCTTTCAGTTCGGCGGCAAGCCGTGATTTGGCGCGCAGAAAATCCACATGCCCAAGGGCTTGATTGGTATGGAAGATGTCGGGCACCAACGGTCGGATGCCGTCTGTCACCTCTGTCAGTATGCGAACGCGCTCACGTGACTCTTCGCTCTCTAATTGACGGATATGGTTATTGGCTTCCACCACTTCTTGCGGCTCCACATACACAGTCTTTCCCGATGCCGATTCGTCATGAACGATACCGCCTATTTTCCGGCGGAAGGCGGGCGATACGGGCAGCACCAGCCGTCCTTCGCGGATAGTGGGAGCCGTGTCTTTTTCCACCAGTCCCAAACCCTGTGCTTCGTGCAGGATGCGTTGCATCGCGCGTTGTACCGAACCTTGTGCGCGCGTCAGTTCGCGGCGGATGCGGGCCAGTTCGGGCGATGCCGAGTCTTTCATCTGTCCGTAGCGGTCAAGAATCCTGTCCACTTCTGCCGGTATGGTTTGCAGCGAACCGCAGGCCATCGTGCAGTGACTCAGCAGCGGAAAACGCAAGGTGTCCAGGCGGCGGAAGAACGCTTCCAGACGGATGGCATAGTCCAGTGTCATCCGTAGTGCGTATAGTTCTTGCTCGTCCAGATACAGACCTTCCACGCGTATGCGCGCAAGCGCTTCCGATATATCGTGTATGCCGCCGTCGGGAAAGCCTAACGATGCATCTTGTTGCACGTATAGCATTTCCTCTGTCTCGTTCAGGAGATGACAGATGGTTTCGTAATCGGTCTCGAACGCCATTGCCTTGGCCTCTCGAACGCCCAACGGCGATTCGCACAACCCCTCTAAACGCGCACGCAGAATAGGGAAGTCCAGTTTTTGCTCTATGTTTTCCGGATAAGTCATCCTAATAGGCGTATATCGTGTATCACCTTGCCACCCACTGTCTCATTCAGGCGGCGGACAAGGTCAAAGCGGTATTCGAATAGTTGGGCTTTCAGTGCCGCACTGCGCACATACGCATACAGTACCCCGTTCCGTATCTCAAGTTTCGATGTCAGTTTCTCTGCCATCGGACCCACCACTTCCGGCCATACTTTTAGCAGCCGCCGTTCCAAAAGAGGCTGCTCCAGACCCGTCTCACGCAGATAGGCGGTCAGCAAGTCGGTGATAGTCTGTGTCTTGTGTTCCATGGACGACGGGTGTATCAGCGAAGACGCAGTTTCTGGCGTGTGGTCAGTGGGGTGTCTTGAGGAATACCGTTCAACTCGTATAATGATTTCAAACGGATACCGAATTTCTGCGAGATGGACCACGCCGTGTCACCCTTACGCACATAGTAGGTCGGGTGTTTGCGGTTGGCACGGCGGTGCTTGAAAAAAAGGTACACACGGTCACCTTTCTGCAATTCTCTTCCTTGCTCGGCATCGTTGTAGCGACGGAGCATTTTCTCACTGATATTCAGGTAGTATGACAGCGATTCGAAACTCTCACCACCTTCGGCGATGATGTAGTGCAGGCCGTCCTGATAACCCGAACGGTGGTTGCAGTACAGTTCCACCTCTTCCATCTTTGTTGCATCGAAGAAGTCCTCAGGCTCGTTCAAATCCACGGTGTCAAGCGGATAGATTGTGTCCGTACTGTCGCTTGGAGCGGGCAGGTCGGCAGGTTGGTCGGCAACCATATTCATCAGGTCATATTCCTCGATGATTTTTATCAGTTTCTCCGGATATTTCGGGTCGGTGGCATAGCCGCATTCTTTCAGACCGCGTGCCCAGCCTTTGTAGTCTTGCAGTTTCAATGCAAACAGTTTCTTGTAGCGCGGGCGGAGTAGGAAGTGCGAATGGTCTTCGTATGACTCTTCTGCGTGACGGTATTTGCGAAAGCATTCTTGTGCTGTCTCGTCGTCATGGCGGTAGGTCTCACCTTTCCAGTCGGATGTACATTTGATGCCGAAGTGGTTATTGGCTTGCACGGCCAGTTCACTTTTACCCGCACCGGATTCCAGCAGACCTTGTGCCATGGTGATAGATGCGGGTATTTTGTGCAGTCGTTGTTGTTCAAGGGCGGCGGATTTGTACTGACGGATATACTCTAAATACAGGGGTTGTTGGTCCGCCAGTATCGGCAGGGCGGTACATAGAACGATAAATAGGGCTCGTATTCGCATAGATAGTTCGTATTTTCAAATTTGCCGCAAAGATATAACTTTTTTTTGATATACGCAAATATTTTTTGCAAAAAAAGCATTTATACACCGCGGAGCAATAAACCGCGCTCTGCGCAATAAACCAGATAAACCGCTCGCATCCGCGAGCAATAAACCATATAAACGGCGCCTTGCGCCTATAAACCGCGCAGCGATATTGGGTTATTATTGGGTGATTATTGGGTTATTATTAGGTTATTAAGCCAACGACAAGCAGAGGAAAGCCTGCCAAAGGACAGAAACAATTGTCCAACTACTCTAACTAGAACACTAGTCTTGCTAGTCTAACAATAAATCTCCACAAAAAATCATGGTTTTAGGCACCCGATAGGTACTACGCAAATTCCATCCGGACGACGATAGGCGTATTGTCCAATACCCGTGACAACCATCATAAATGAGGGTGCTTTCATCTTGGTAGTATCAATCTTTGATGCTAAGTCCTTTAAAGTCTTTGCTCCTTTCTCTATATTATCTGCCCCACCGATTTTGATTTCTATCAAACCATAGGAACCATTTCGTCTATGTAGCACAGCATCACATTCTAATCCATTCTTATCTCGGTAGTGAAATACTTCCCCATCCAAGGCATCTGCATAGACACGCAAATCACGAACTGCTAAAGTCTCAAAATAGAACCCGAAATCTATCAAATCGTTGATTAAGTCTTTAGGACCTAATCCTAATGCAGCTGTTGCTATACTGGAATCCACAAAATATCTTGTATCGGTCGTACGAATTGCCGTTTTGCTCCGCAGGTTAGGATTCCATGCACGCATATCTTCTTCTAAGAATATTTTCTTTAATACTTTCACGTAACTCTCTACCGTGTCGTCACTCAATTGGACCTTCTCATTATTAATTACGTCCGCGCGTAAAGTAGTATATGGAATTTGTTCACCTTGATTACGTGCTAAACTACGTATGATGCGTAACATCAAGTCGGGGTCTCGCTTCACGTCATCTACGCGGTTTATATCTGAATGCACTACTGCCTTTAAGTACGCGCGAGAGACATGCAACGCCGCATTTTCAGATAAAGTCAATGCTCCCGGCCAACCACCTCGGCATGTTAGAAAAGCAAGGCGATCTAAATCAATAGAAGACGTACCCTCCGGCATAGCGCCGTCAAATAAGTCGGTTATACTAACGTTTCCGGTACTATCCCCAGATTCCCATAAGCTCATAGGTCGCATAGTAATCCAGTCAAATCGTCCTGCTCCGCTATGAAACATCTTCTCCTTATCTTTTTCTTTAGGCACAGCTGAACCGGTAAAGATGAATTGTCCTACATGTTCATCACGATGATCTACCTCAAATCGTGCTGCATCCCATAATTCAGGAGCTAACTCCCATTCATCAATTACTCGCGGCGTCGCTCCAGCCAAAAGTTGTTTGATGTTTGTTTGTGCTAAAGCAAGGTTTTGTGCTTTTTGGGTTGGGTCATCCATATAGAGTACACTATTAGCATGGTGAACGGAAGTAGTAGTCTTCCCGCACCATTTTGTGCCTTGTACTAAAACGGCACCTAAAGCTTCTAAACTTTCAGCCAATAATTGGTCTGCTATTCTCGGTCTGTACTCACTCATTTCACTATTATTTTGTAGTTATCGTTCGAGTGATTTCTATCATGAGATAAGAAATCCGCTGCAAAATTACTAAAAATAATTGACATACGCAAATATTTTTCAATGTATTTTCAATTTTATTCACCGAGTTGGCGTATTTTTATTCACCGAGTTGGCTGTATTTTGTTCGGTCATTTGGCTGAGTTCTTTGAGAAAAATCTAAAGTAAAAAGTCTCAATGGTAAAATAAGAGAAATCAGGGGGCATAATTCCGACTTGCCCCCCGACTTGCCTCCGATAACATGTTTGTAATTCGGTGAAAACAAGTTGATTGTAAAAGAAGGCTTAAAGGGAGGTTATAGTTTCGCCTGAATGCTCACTTTTGCCCAAGCGCCGGGTTGGAGGATTCCGCCGTAGTCGTAATAGCGCGTATGGGTGATATTTGTACACTCGGCAGCGACACGCAGGTAGCGGTTCTGCCAATAGATAGAACCATCCAATAACCATACGGGCTGATAGTTCTGTACAGCCCCTTCGGCATTGTTGAACTGACCTTCTCGTTTCTGAAAGCGCACCGTCCATGAAGCGCCAAAACCTTTGTAGATACCATGCTCCAGACGGATAGACAGTTTATGACTCAGGTAATCGAGATAGCGTGAACCCGTCTCTTTGAGGTCCAAGTTCAGATAGGTGTATGCGTAATCGACCGCCACACAACGCAGCCATTCGTTAAGCCGGTATGCGATAGAAAGTTCTATACCCGTAGCATCCACACGTTGCTGATTCTGTGCGTGATACGGTCGTTTCGTATCTTCCGGCACATACACCCAATCAATGATGTCTCTTCCCCATCGGTAGTACCAATCGGCGGACAAAGTGAGCATGCCTTTGTCCGATTTGTCATTTGAGATTTGAGATTTGACATTTCCTAATTTCCATTCTCCTTTGTAACCGACTGAGAGGAGCCATGCTTTTTCGGGATTGAGGTTGCGGTTACCCAGTTGGTTTCCGGCGTTGTAATAGAGATCGGTAAACGTAGGCATGCGCAGCGAGCGGTTGGCATTCAGATAGACGGTTCCGCCTTTTTTGAAGTCATAGCCGATGTTTGCTCCTCCACCCAGATGGTGTCCGAATTGGGAGTTGTATGTGCCGTTGATGCCGATGGAGGCGGCTAAACCTGCATAATAGAAGCTTTGTTCGGCATAGTAGTTCGTATGGAAACGATTACCTCCTTTGACCAGATCCAATACGCGAACTTGGGATAGCGGAAAACCTTCTACATTCGGTACTTGTCCGTTTGGATTGATGGTGTCACCAAGGTTCGTAGAGTGCATGTTTTCATTACGGATACTTATTCCGAAGGATGTGGTTCCCACACGCGAAGCATAATGGGCAGCCAGCGCGGCGGAAGCGGTCTGCGCGAAGTGGAAATTGCCGTATAACCGTTGCCCGCGATGCCATTCGTAGCGGTCGTAGTTAGCGCGATAAGCCGCTTGAGCGTCTAAGCGCCATGCCCCCCAGCGATGCGCGTATTTGGCGGACGCAAAAGCAGTACGCGTAGCGTCAAACTGGTCTTGCGACCCAAAACCATAACCCATTCCCAACCCTGCATCTTTCCATTGCGCACCGGCCTGCACATCGAGTTCTCTCCATCGTGTCTGGAAATAGAGGTTCATCAGTTGAAAATCCGAGTTACGGCATGCAAGGGCTTCTTTCTCCGTGGGTTGTGGTGCCAGATAACCTTCTGCCCGCGAATAATCCGCTGCTATATTGAATTGCGTCTCTTTGTGTGCCACGGACGCCGCCACCTGCGGATGAAACCAACCGTTCATGCCCCCGTCCAGACGTAAAATAGTTTGAGAGGTTGTACCTCTGTTTGAGGTTGTTTGCGCTTCGCTGTTTGAAACAGTTTGTTTCGTGACGATATTGATTGCTCCGGAGAAGGCTCCGTGCAGATGTGCCGAGGTGCCTTGCAGTACTTCGATGCGCTCAATCATCGCCGGTGTAATCGGCACGTTTAGCGCATAGTGCCCTGTATGGAAGTCACTCATACTCACGCCGTTAAGCAGCACAAGCACTTGGTCGAACGTACCGCCCCGCATACTGATGTCAGCTTGGGAACCGTTGGCACCGCGTGTACGCACATCCACCCCAGGCAGGTATTGCAGGATATCCGCCACGGTCTGTATCGGAAGCGCCTCTATCTCGGCGTGCGATACCTGTGTGATAAGACGGAAGGATTCCGAATGAACTTCAGCTTTTTGAGAAACGACCAACACCTCCTGAAGACTAAGTTGCTGGTCGGTTAAGGGGATGGAATCCGCCGTTCCCGATGAACCTTCCGCCATGGTCGGTATGCAGAACAAGCCGCAAAGGGCAACTGCTACGCTCTTACCATGCTTGAGCATCTCCAGATCGGTCATGTAACCCGCTACATGTCCGATGGTCACCTCGCGGTGAAGCGAACGGAAAGCGGCGTACGCCTTGTGGCAGAACCGACGGAAACGGATTCCTGTTTTGAATGAATAATTTTTGAACATTTGAATAGGTGCTTTTTGTAAAAAAGCGCGCAAAGTTACAAAAAAATAATTGAAAGTTGAAAATAAAAAACAGAAAATTTGCATAATTCATGTTTTTTTTGTACTTTTGCATCCTCAAAGTATAAATTATGGAATCGTATACTCATCGTTATTCACTTACGGCGGCAGACATGGACACGCGTTACCGGATGACGCCGAACGCCGTGTTGCTCTATTATCAAGATTGCTGGGCACGCTATATGTCGTGCCTGCATCTTGCTGCTTTTGACGTCATCAAACAGAACCGCATCTGGGTCATTACGGAGTTCAACGCGTGGTTTGAGGAACAGACGGCTCTTTGGTCGGACGATATCGATGTGACCGTTTGGAACAGCGAAGTGGGCGCTTTGCGTCTGTATGCTGAGTTCCGCGTGCATCGGACAGATGGGGTAGAGGTGGCGCATGGCTACGGCTGTTGGACGCTCCTCGACACGGAAGCCCATCGTCTTGCACCGATGACCCCTTTCCTACCGCAGATACCTGTGCTGCCGGAAGTGACCTCCGAGACCCATCGGAAACGCCGTTTTCCGACGGATGGCACACCGCTCCAACAGATTGAGCACCGTGTCAATCCGATTAATCTCGATTTCAACGGTCACGTCAACAACCGCACATATCTCAGCATTGCCATGCAGTCGGCGGACGAGGCGTTCATGGACGCGCACGCCATCCGGTGTCTGAGTATCCACTGGCTCAAAGAGACTTTCCTTGGAGACACACTTCTTTGTCGCTTGGCTTTGCTGCCCAATGAGAATGAAGAACAGGTTTATCATTACCTGCACACGATCTCTCGCAACGACGCGGAGACTGCCGCGCAGATTTATTCCGAATGGATTCCACGCACGGAGCAGATAGATGTCTCTGCTCATGCGTTGAGGAAATAATATGACAAACTTGCAGGAAGTTGACAAATTGGCATGAAAATGGACAAATTGGCAGATATTTGGGGCTTGGCACGTTTATTGCCACTATTCAAGTGAAAACGCAACTACGCATACTACGCAAAACACGTAAACTACGCAAACTACGTTAAACATTGTTTAACTAAATTTGGAGGATTGATTATGAAAAATGCAATGTGTCGTAGAAACAGTTGGCTGCCGACAAACGGATGGTTCCCGACCGTATTTGATGAGTTTTTGAACAATGACATGCTGAACACGGCAAGCAATGTGGCGCCTTCGGTTAACGTCAAAGAGAACGAGCACGGCTATGTAGTCGAACTGGCTGCTCCGGGCGTTAAGAAAGAGTACTGCAGAGTACATGTCGATGAGGATCACAACCTGTGTGTCGCCATTGAGAACAAGTTCGAACACAAGGAAGAAGACAAACATTCGCACTACTTGAGACGCGAGTTTGCTTACACGAACTTTGAGCAGAAGTACACCTTGCCGGACAATGTGGATGAAGCGAAGATTAGCGCAAAAGTCGAAGATGGTATCTTGACCATTGACCTGCCGAAGATCAAACGCGAAGAAGGCAAGACCGGACGCCAAATCGCCATCTCATAACGAGGCATGTTTTGCAAAATCGGAGCACTCTAAGAGCGAGTGCTCTTTTTTTTTTGCTCAAAACACAAAAAGATTTGCATATGTGGGATTTTTTTTGTACCTTTGCAGCCGATTTTGACGATCCATTGTACATTGTACATCGTTAAATCGTACATCATTTGGCCTTGGTAAAGGCAAGGGGCAACCCGAGAATATTCCAAAGAGTATTAACAATTTATCGGGTTACACTAATGACTAAATCCCAGATTTTCACGTATTTGTACAACACGGTTATCGTGTTGCTTCTTCTTGCTGGCATAACGTACGTTGTGCTGCAATTCACTCATTTCGGGCACATCGAGTACACGGACAACGCCCGCGTGTGCCAATACATCGCGCCGCAGAACACGCGCGTGCAGGGTTTTATTAAGGAGATTCGTTTTGAGGCGTACCAGCATGTGCGCGAAGGCGACACGCTGGTCATCATCGAGGATAGCGAGTTTCGTCTGCGCTTGGCGCAAGCCAAGAGCGATCTCGCGCGTGCCCGGCAACAAAGTAAACAAGCCGGTTCATCGGTTCGTACGGCATCATCGAACATCTCCGCAACCGAAGCGTCCAAAGCTGAAGCGAAAGCCAATTTGGACAACCTCGCCCGCGAGGACAAACGCTGCGAACAGTTGCTTCGCACAGGTTCTATCTCGCGGCAGATAGCTGACCAGACGCACTCGGCTTATCTTGCCGCACAAGCACGTTACGAACAGATCTGTCACACCATCGACATGCAACGCAGCATGGCGGATGAGACGAGTCATAACCGCTCGGCGGTGGAAGCTGCAGTCAAACTGGCAGAGGCGGCGGTGGAGTTAGCCGAACTCAATCTCTCCTATTGTTACATCATCGCTACACACTCGGGTTTTGTGGGCTCGCGCGACATCAATATCGGCGAACTGGTCAACCCCGGTCAAACGCTTGTCAGCATCGTGGATGAGAACCAGAAATGGGTGGAAGCCAACTACCGCGAGACGCAACTACCTCATATCCACGAAGGCTCCGAGGTCTCTATCCATGTGGACGCTGTTCCCGACATTGAGTACACAGGCCGCGTCCTCAGTCTCTCCGATGCCACCGGCAGCGCGTTCTCCCTCATCCCCATTGACAACGCAACGGGCAACTTCGTTAAGGTCGAGCAACGCCTCACCATCCGCATTGCCTTGGATGAGAATAGCGCAGAAGACTTGCAAAAACTCAAAGCCGGTTATTCCGTCGAATGTGAAGTGAAATATTAAATTTCAAATCTCAAATGGAAAATCAAAAGGCGATGCCTTTTTCTATGCCTATGTTCCGGTCGTGGGTGCCCAAACGCATCCAGCCGTGGATTTATATTGCGCAAGTGATCTGCATGCAGTTTTCATGCGGGGTTTATCTCGGTGCGATGGAGGCGGTACGCGGGACGACGGCTTTGCAGTTGGAAGATTTGCTGATGCTCCTTTATGCCGGTTTGGCTGGCATGGCGGTGTGGTTCCCGATGCTGTTTCGTACGAAGTTCCGCTTCACCAACCAACAGCTGCTCATCACATCGGCGGTCGTGATTGCGGTGTGCAATTTTATCACTATGCGGACGACCAACATGGCTATTCTGCTGCCAGTTTGTTTTCTCGCGGGCGTGGCGAAGATACAAGGCACGTTTGAGTGCATGTCAAATATCCAATTGTGGATGACGCCTGAACGCGATTTCGGGATCTTCTTCCCGATTTTGCATATTATCCTGCTGACCGCTATCACCGGTAGCGCGTGGCTGGCGGCGGTGGTTGCTTTTCATCTGAGTTGGCAGATGATGCACGTTCTGACCATCGGAACGATGTCGTTTGTGGTACTCGTCCAGCTGCTTCTTTGTCAGCCGTGGTGCCCGATGCCGCAACGAATGCCGCTCAAAGGTATCGACATCTCCACGGGACTACTGATTAGTCTGCTGATGCTCATGATCAGTTATATTCTCGTCTATGGCGACCGCCTCATGTGGTTCTTCTCGCCCACTTTGCGATGGGTCTTGGCAGGTAGCCTCATCCTTCTTGCCTTTATCATGTACCGCCTCAAGACGGTTGAACAGCCCTATATCTCGCTGGAAATCTTCAAGTACAAAAACGTGCTGGCGATTCTCTTTGTGACCGCGGTTGCAGAGCTTCTTTTGGGCGCCGAGCACACGCTGGAGGAGATTTATTGGACCGAAGTGCGGGGCTTGGAGGAACACACCAAAGGAGCGCTCTGTCTCTGGTCGTTGCCGGGTGTGTATGTGGGTGTGCTTATCACGCTTTACTGGCTTGGGCACAAACGATGGAAAGTGTGGAAGTTGTTTGCCATCGGCTTCGGCTGCATCTTGCTCTATTCGATGTGGATGTACTTCTATTTGGATGTCAATGTGCCGATTGAGCAATACCGTCTCGGCTTGGCGTTCCGCGGTTGCGCGTACGCCATTCTCGCAGTCTCGCTCATGTGGTCTCTACACGAATCCGTGCATGATTTGCAGCATTTTTTCATGGCGCTTTTCATCTTCAATGTCATTCATATGTACCTTGCCGGCGCATCGGGTTACGGGCTTTATACCACGCTTTTCAAGCATTTCATGGCGGACAACTTGGCGCGTTACGGCGATTACCTGACGCTTACGAACGGAGTAAATCTTTCAACTTTCAACTCTCAACTTTCAACTTTAAGCCTCTCCGTCATGTCCGTGACGCTCAAGCAGATCTTCGGACAGATCATCTGGGTGTCGGGATTCATGACCTTTGCTTTCCTGCTGCTCGACATCCCGCGAGTTCGCACCGGCATTGAGAAAGTGCCGTACTGGCCTGTTTATGGCATCAAAATGCTGTCTCGCTTGCGTTAAATAGCAAAAAAATCCCACAAAAACTTGCATATTTGAAAAAAAATCTATAAATTTGCACACTCTTTCAGTTTGTGCGAGTGTGAAGCAGTAATTTTGCACCATGAAAAATCGTAACGCACATGGAAACGAAGAAAAAACTTAATTCATCTATACAGAAAAGGCATCTTGGGTATGAAAGATTTTGTAGCAATAGATTTTGAGACCGCTAACGGCAAGCGTAGCAGTATTTGTTCTGTGGGTGCAGTCGTTGTGAAGAACGGAGAAATAGTTGATTCCTTCTATTCTTTGGTAAAGCCGATGCCTAACTACTATGCATGGTTCTGCCAAGAGGTGCATGGCTTGGGTTACTGCGACACAGATGATGCCGACTTCTTTCCTGATGTATGGACCAAGTTGCAGGAAAAGGTTCATACATATTTCCCTTACATTGAGGATGGCGAAGTGCCCTTTGTTGCACATAATGCGCGTTTTGACGAAGGTTGTTTGCGTGCAGTGTTTGCTGCATACGAAATCGCGTATCCTTGTTATGAGTTCCGCGATACACTCTATGCCTCGCGGCAGCATTTCGGCAACTCATTGGAAAACCACCAGTTGCACACTGTTTCTGCCGCATGTGGCTACGATTTAACCAATCACCACCACGCCATCGCCGATGCCGAAGCCTGCGCCTGGATAGCAAGAAAGATATTGTAAATAACATACATCAAGACATATAAAGTTGTCTATATGAGAAAAACAACTACAAAAAAATGCTCTTTAGGGAATCTGTTAAAGAGTAAAACGACAATCTCCTTGGAAGAATATCTAGGATTGATCGAAGATGATGGCAAGTTTGAAATTCCAGATTACCAACGTGGGTATGTATGGGGGAAAGTGCCCCAAAAATGCAAAGACGAGAATGGTTTCAAAGAAGATGCCGTAACTCATCTTGTAAATTCTCTCATAGATGCATATACTGAATATAAGAACAAGTCCAATAAAGGTATTACAGTATTCTTGCAGGGTATAACTATTCATGAAAGCAGCAATCATGATATAGTATTAGTTGACGGTCAACAACGCACTACATTCTTCTATTTGTTATTGTGTTATCTCAATTATCCTAGACATCTACAAATACATTATGCAATTCGCAAAGAATCTAATGACTATTTAGCAAAGTTAGATGTTGATAATATTGTAGAGAATGAAAACGAAAATTATCAAGATATCTTTTTCTTTCAGAGAACAATAGGGATATTCAAGTCAAAGTTAAAAGATTTAGATAAAAAAGATTTCCTTGATTTTATTCTTTCCCATGTGAAGTTCTTGGTAGTATGCATTCCTAAGGAGCAGGCTAAAATAGTTTTTACCATGATGAATGGGAATAAAGCTCAAATGAAGGCGGAGGAATTAATCAAATCTGAACTTCTTAGATGTGCTTCTCTCAAGCATGATGAGATAATTTCGGAAGCAGAACATGCAATGGTACGAAGTCGGTTGGCTCGTGAATGGGATGCATGGTTACATTGGTGGAATCAAAAAGAAATAATCGACTTTTTCCATACAGAAGGAAAATTAATGGGATGGTTATTGCCACTTATAATCAAGAAAGCAGAAGTTTCATTTGAGGAATTTAGAGACAAACTGCTCAAGGAGGACCAAAGTGTTAAACAAGCCAAAGCAGTCTTCAAAAAAATGCGTCTTCTGCAAAAGAGCATAGAGGATGCTTATAATAATTCTGAACTATATAATTATATTGGCGCCATACTATATATAAGAAGAGATAAGACGCAGATATTTAGTTTCTTACGATGGTTTTTTAATATAGATTCCGAGTCATCACAACCGAAGATATTAGAAGAACTGAAACGTTATTACAAATGGACCATACTTGATGTCAATCATGAAGATATTGTGAATAATCGTATAAATAAGTATAAAGAGCAGAGAGCAGCAACTCGGTCACAACTCGAAAATAATTTTTTATATAATGACCCGAAATTAAAACCTACGGCATTCAAGTGGCTTCTTCATCGAAACATTATGCAGGATAACATGTATCCAGGACGCAAATTTGATTTTAGTATAGAAAAAGAAAGGTCACTGGAACATATTTATCCTAAATCAAAGATCGGGCATAAAAATGAAAACGACATCCCTTTAGATTATGACAACAATCCGTTAGACAAAGCCCATTTGGAATCAATCAAATTATGGAGAGAACAAATTCGTTGGGTAGATGCATCTGGGGAAAGTTATGATGGATCTGAACATTGTATAGGCAATTTAGTATTGTTGTATAAAGACAACAACTCAACATTTGGTGATGCAGACTACGATACAAAAAATAAGCGTTTTTTTTCCGATTTATCTGATAAAGGCTTCAAGAGCCGACACCTCATTCATACAACCATGATTTTTTCTCAAAGTGCATGGAGAGAAAAAGAATGTTGGAACCCTGAACAGATTGCTTGTCGAAAATATGAAGAATTAAAAGAATTTGATAAGTGCTACCCAGAAACAGGAGAAAACAACCATGAATAATATATTACAAAGCGGGAAGCCTTATTCCATAGAAAAAATATTTTCAGGAGAGAATAACAAGGTAATCATTCCTGATCTCCAGCGAGATTATTGTTGGGGATATCCATTATCAAAGGACGATTCTGATACATTGGTGAACTCTTTTTTGTCCACTATATTTGAGTTGGAACCACATTGGGATAAAGATATCACAATGGGACTAATTTATGGGTATTACGATGAGTTAACCTCGTATCATTTGCAACTATGCGATGGACAGCAGCGTTTGACGACATTATTCCTGTTGTTAGGAGTAATCAATCGTCAATTGGAAGACCATCCATATCGAAAAATCTTGATATCTGATTTCGAGTTGGATAGAGATGATAAAGAACCGCATTTATTGTATAGTATTCGCGAAAGTTCTTTGTATTTTCTAAGTGATCTAACGGTTCGATATTTCATGGAACAAAACTTTCCTATTGAAGATATTGAGAAGCAGTTCTGGTTTCTAAACTCATATAATGTAGACCCGACTATTCAAAGTATATTAAAGGCTATTAAAACAATAGAAGGTCGACTTGAAGACTGCGATGCGGAGCGTTTGAGAAAATTAGGTGACTTCCTCATTAAGCATATCAAGTTCTTATTCTATGATATGGAAAATCGCAAGAACGGGGAAGAAACCTTTGTTGTCATTAATACAACAGGCGAGCCGCTCTCTGCTGCTCAAAATCTCAAACCTAAGATTATTAAAGCGGAGATTAATAAGGATTACAAACGTATCGATAGTAAAGACAATCCACATTCCGTTGCAGAAGACTGGGAAGAGATGGAGACTTGGTTTTGGACTAAAAGGCGCAGAAATGGTATAGATACATCTACAGAAGGGATGTTAGCATTTTTGCATTGTGTTCGTATACTTGAATGCAAAACAGAAGCAGAATGGCATGTAAATATTGACATAAACAATGAGAAGTTTGACCTTGATGTAAAAATGTTATCCATATGGGAGTGGTTTAAGGCATATAGCCGTATATACGAAACAGATTTTTCTCGCTTAAATACTCCAAATGTGAAATATCCTGAAAACCAAAGCCATTACACTCAGAAAGAACTATATTCATTGTTACCGACCATGGTATATTGTAAAAAATATCCGAACGCGACAACGGATGATTTACAAAGAATATACCATCTATTTTACAACATGTCTAAGTATAGACCTACCACACGTTCTGCTCAAAATGAATCTTTAAATGTGCCTCCATTTCAGTTATGTAGAATAGTAGAGAAGATGGAGTCAAAAGATGTCCTGTCTTTGTTGAATGTTCCGGAATTCAAGATTGACGAGGAACGAAGTAAACTGAGTTTTATACAAGAAATCAAAGAGAATTTAGAATCAAGACGGCAACTTGAAGAATTCTTTGCAAAGGCTGAAACAGGAAAGATATTCAATGGAGAAATTAAGACATTGGTAGAATGGAGTAATTTTGGAATTGAAAGGTTCAAGCAGTACGCAGAAATTTTCAACGAAGTATTTGTTGAACCATGTGATAGCCATATCGACAATGTAAGACGCGTGCTTATTACATATGATTTGACGAATTATCCTAGATGTTTCACTGGATATAAAAATTATAGTTTTGGTTGGAAGTATGAACATTGGAAAAAAATAATAACCAGTAATAGTGAGAAAATAAAACATTTCTTTGATGATATACTATCATTAAATGATATGGATAATACAGAAAAATATGAAACTATTATCAAACGAAATGAAAACAATGCATGGCGGAATGGAAGATATGCCCCATTCGTTTATAACCCTCGATTATTAAGCGCGTGTGGTGAGAAGAATGTTCAACTACCGCATAAGAACATTACTATTCTTCTCCAAGGCGAGAGAGCCAATAATAGCACTGTTAATTACAATATATTAATCAACGGCGAGATATTTAGTCAAGAATCAGAAAATTGGGATCCATGGAAACTATATGGGGAGCATATATTATACGCAGATCATAAAAAATATGACATTGCAATGGATCTTATATTTGAAGATAAAGATTGTGTCAAAATTCGAATTTTTCCGCGTAATAATAAATATACAATAAAGAAGCGTAGATTCGATTTTGAGGGATTCGCTGGTGGTGGAACGGGATTTACAATAACGGAAGAAGAGGGTCGTTGGTATACCGATTTTTTTGATGCGATTGATATAAGAACCAAATGCCATAACATACAGAATTCAATAAAGAGCTATCTTGAAAACAAGTAAATCCACTCATGACCACCTATATCGCAGATACAGATCATTATAGCGAAGTCATTTCGCGGATTCCGAAGGTAAAGCGGTTGTTATGGATTGCAACCGCAGACCTGAAGGACTTGTACGTAGAAAAGAAGAGCGGAGCAGTTGTTCCGCTGCTTCAGATTCTCAATGATCTAGTAAAGAAAGGTGTGGAGGTGCGTCTTATTCATGCTAAAGAACCGGGTACCGCGTTTCGTGAAGATTTCGATAAGTATCCGGCTTTATGGGGAGGGATGGAACGTCGTTTGTGTCCGCGTGTTCACATGAAAATTATTGTGATGGATAGCGAATTGGTGTATATCGGCTCGGCTAATCTCACCGGCGCAGGAATGGGAATGAAGTCTTCTGCTAATCGCAACTTTGAGGCCGGCATATTGACTGACGAGCCGGGATTCATCGATTCTGCCATGAGTCATTTCGATTCGGTATGGGAAGGCACTCATTGCAAAAAATGCGGACGAAAAGAGTTCTGCGGAGATAAAATAAACCATAGCGTTTTACGGGTTTAACTCAAGCAGGTCGTCATAAGTAAGACTTGCTTAATTGCGTTTTGTTTGAGTACCTACGTTGTTGCAAAGAAAACAAAATAACTCTCAAAAATTCAACACTATGCAAGTCAAAAATGAATGCAAAATGTCACTGCTCCCATGAGTCATCCGTAAGAATAATCCTTTGTTCTATTACCCCCGAATCTGATTCGGGTTCAAATGTCTCTTTCCCCTTTCCATAAATTTGAAACTTGAAATGATAAATCATAAAGTTGTCCTGTTGTCATACGTGATGTCAAAAAGATAATTTATTATTACATTTTTCTTTAACACGAATAGACAAAATATGCTGACATTGAGCGAGTTTCGCGGATTGTATGCTCCTTTCGGTTCTTTGGTCCTGTCCTTGTTGTCATTTTCGTTTAATTTGACAACAAAAATAGGCCTTTCCTCCCTATTTATGAAAGCGCAATAATATGCCAACCCATCACGCAGAATCAGACAAGCGACTGAATCATCCCGCATGTCCAAAGATGTCCCCCAATTCCCCAACCAGACATTCCCCTGTATCGTATCTTTGCGCAACATTTCAAATTACCAAGAGCCGCATGCAAAGAATATCGTATGTCTATTTCGTTCAAATTATATTTGAACACGGCTCCCGGGAGCCGTCCAAAAAGAAATCGTGAAAAAGCCCGCAATTTAGGTGATAGATTTGCCCCTTTTTTCGCCTTATATATGGAAGGGTATATGTAACACGCACCAATTAAAAAAAATCGAGATACCGAGAATGGACCGAAGATGGACCGAGATTGCCCCGATAATGGACCGAAAACGGACCGATGACTAAAACTGAAAAAGGTTGACTCGATAACTGAGATGCTATCTTAAAAATCGTAAACTTTTGACTCGATACCTAAAAAGGTTGACCGGAGTACGAAAAAGGTTTACTGATCAAAAGACGATGCAAAGGTAGTAAAAATAATTGATATGTGCAAATATTTTTGAAACTTTTCCGCAATTTGACGTAATATTGTTCCGCAGTTTGGTAATAATTCGTTCCGCGGTTTGGCATAATTCCGTTTGGGAGGATGGCAGAGTTTTCTGGGGTTTGCACAGCGCCCAGCGCAGATCGCAGTGAACGAAGTGAACAAGAACCTGGGTTTAAGAGCCCACACATCCACCGATTTTTTTTTGTATATAGGTAGCTTACTCGGCACGAGTGGGGGATTATAGCAGGTGGGAAATGGAAACTTGTTTATGAGTTCATATCGGCTATAATCCCCCATGAAAGACGCATGTCTCCAGCAACCTATATACAAAAAAAGACATCCCAAAGGATGTCTAAAGGGTGGAATGTGGGGCTCGAACCCACGACACTCGGAACCACAATCCGATGCTCTACCAACTGAGCTAAGACCACCATTTACGCTTTGTCTTCCCAAAGCGGTTGATCTAACCGTTTTTCTCGAGAATTACTCTCTCAATTAAAAAGCGGGTGCAAAGGTACTGCTTTTTTTTGATATGACCAAATATTTTCAAGAAAAAAAACAAAAATGAAATGTTTTTTTGCAGTTTCACTCTCTAAAAACCATGCGAAAGCCCCTCGTAGGAATTGGAAAATAGCCAACTTGACCACTCTACGAATAAAGGATATAATCGGGAACTATCCACCCAGTTTTCCGGAAGAAAATGAAATTGCATATCCAAGAGATGAATACAGAATACGATAACCATTATCAATAGTCCCCATTTCAGCAAACCGAATAATCCGCCAAGAATACGGTTGATACCATCCAAATGAATAGCCTTAAACAGTTTAGAAAGAATCATCGCGAGTAGGGAAAGGGCGATTGCAATACCTAAGAAAATGCCGGCGTATGCCAATGCTTGGCAAACAGGCAATGCCCAAGTTGTATGTTGGGTAAGCCATGCTGCCAACAACATGCCCCAAGTTCGTGCTCCCATAACACCAAGAATGATGGCTAAAATAGCCATCATCTCGGTGATTAGTCCCTTGACAACTCCGCGAAAGAGTCCCCAAAGTAATGGAATAGCGATGAGAATATCCAATGCCATATCAACTTATTTGCGGCGGTATTCACGGCGTTCCCAGAGGTTGCCGTCCTCGTCAAACAACTGTAAGTCGTCTAAAGAACGAATGGTAATGGACCAATCGGCCCACGCCGGTGCATTACTATCTACATTGTTGTAAAGTTTCGTTATGTTATTGTCCCGATAATATCCCAAAATTCCGGTTACATTACCCACATAGTCTTGACATCCTGCAATGCCATTCTCATTAGCTCCCGGTAGGTAGAAATGCGAGAATTTAGCATATTCGGATGCTGATACAAGAGTCATATAGCCTTCTTCATCGGTGATAATACGTGACTGCGGGAAATTCATGTTACCCGTACTTGGGGCAAAAACATTAGCCGATGAACCATTCTCAAAATCATCGGGATCGTTTGTGGTACAATTTGCAGGATCACCGTATTTGGAGTATTGACCGGTGTAATAGACATTCTTGATGCAGACTAAACGACCGTCATCAAAGCGATTCTCCACCTGATTAAGATGATTGATAAAGTCAAAAATCTCAATGGTGTCGCAATGCGGTGTTTGAGGTTTCCCGATGAGCGTTACACGTTTGTTGAATTCCGAGAAAGGAATGCGTCCCGGAACCCAACCGACTTTCTCTTCGGCCTTATTGGCATAGATATTGTTATTATAGGATGCTACGCATAACTGCGGTTGGTTTGCATATCGCCCGATAGCCAATCCATCAATACGAATCAGCAACTCTTGACCAATTTGATACAAACCACCTACGGAACCTGCATCCACTGAGATACGAAGTGCCTGTTGCCGACCACCAACCATTTGTTGAATACAAAGTGTCTTATAGAAATTGCCGGAAAAGTCATCGGTTGTAATACGTCCGCGGATATAAAGAGGACGTCCGGTCGGGATAGTGTCTATGGAAAACAACCAGATGGTGTCGAGATAACTGACATCTTTGGTATGCCCCTTTCCGGATGCGCGCAAACGGTAAAGAGCAGGGTCGCAGTAATTACCTTTTTCTGTCATGTATGGGGCACGTTTCAGATCGTTCAGATTGAGAAGTAATCCGTTCCCTACAATCTTTTTTACCTGGTCTTCATTGATATATTGCTGACCGGGTTCGTTGATATTGCAAGAAATTAGACTGATAGCCAAGATGGCGATAACAGAAAAGGTTGCAATGTGCTTATTCATAATTTGGATCCTCCTGATTTAGAATTTGTAGGTAATGGTCAGATAGAAATTAGCACCCCATGCGTAGTAGTATTTAGCAGGGAATTTCCATACATTGGTATTGATGACAGAATTAACATCGTCTTGAACACCCTGTTTTGTGGAGCGTGGGAGACGCGCTTGCTGATAACCGCCTGTTTTGAAATGGACATTGTTCAGCAGGTTAGAGCAGGAAAGATTGATGGAAAGAGATTGCCGATTAGGCAGATAAATCAATTTTCCCACGCTGACATCTAACAGGAAACGGTTCCATGGATTAGCATCGGCGAGTGATTCCTGTTGATCCAGTTCGGAATACGGATACTTTAGAATAGGCTTGCCGTTCTTGTCATAATCTCCTGTCAGAGCGTTGGCGTCTTTATACGAACCGTTCACATTGATGGCATTGCCAAAATTGTCATAATTAGTATCCGTATACAGACTCTTCAGACGGCGCGACGGGGCAACCGACAGATAGTTCCAATCAAAGTAACTGAGTGTCACGTCTGCAAACCACATTTTGGGGTGGAAGAACGAGAGTTTCAATGATGCATTCAATTGCGGACCATTGGATACGCGCACGCCTTTCATCATCACAGAGTCCATAATTTCATATACCGCACCATTTTTATTGCTTCCAAGTGCCATACCGTTCTCGGCAGAAGTGATTACTGCTGCATCGGAAGTATAACGATAATCACCGATAGAGGTGGCTCCTGTGAGAGTGAAATAAGTACCTAACTTAACAGATAGAGCAGCCTCAACGCCACAATGTTGACGATTAAGACCTGTCATCGCCTGATTGACGAATGTGCGGGCTTCATCATCGTAAAAAGCATTCAGTTCGGTTCCTCCCCAGAAACGGGTATAAAAACCGGTGACACGACCGCGTACAATGGGATAATTAAATTCGTAAGTAAGGTCACCTCCAACAATCTTCTCGGAAGCGGCATAATAGTCCTTTAAATTTTTAGCACGGTCATGTGTATAAATGTTTTCTACTGCGCGGTCATGAATACGCGGTGAAATATAAGCATTACGTGCTAATGGCGCTTGAGTCATTGCTATGGCATTGAACTTCAAATGGTTGCGACCATTGATTTTGTAGGTAAGTCCAACTTTGAATGCCGGGTCAATAAAACGATGACGATAACCTTTGAGATTTCCCGATTGGTCTAATCCTTTGGGACCGAGGTAATATTGTTCCATTTCCGGTTGGATAAGGCATAGATATACGGCACGTCCGTTCATCATTTTTGATTCACGGAGCATATCAGAATAGGTCACTTGAGCAGCATAGTAGAGGTCTACGTCGTGCCAATTCCATTCATTTTGGTACCATGCTTTGAAGGTGGTCATTTGAATGGTATAATCATATCCAAAACGATCGTTTTTCTTGATTACTTTATTGGGATTTGCCACATCGTTTTGTTTTACGATGGCGATTTCCGCTTGTGACAGACTGGCATTTTCCGCCAAATCGGCAATATCACGTTCCGCAAAAGGATCTATGTCTATCCATTGGTTGGCATCCAATAGATCATCTACAGTCTTGTAGTGATGACCTACCGACTCTTTGAGTTCGAGTCCGGCAGTCATTTTAAGATGGTCAATTTTGGTGTATTGATAGTTAGCCGAGAACATCCCCTCGTAAATGTCGTTATGTCTGCGCTCCAGAATATAACGCGCAGCACCATCGGGATTGTTCACATTGTTAGCACGGTTCGCAGCATAGATGTTGTCCCAATTAATCTGTGTGGTTGCATCGTCTCTGGACGACCATGCATCATACAAATTCATATAGGTGGTTTTGTCAATGGATCCACCTAAATAGTTGCCACTCGGATCATAGAATCCACTTCCGAGATTTTGTCCGCGCATATCTTTTGTAATGAAATTGCCGTTTTCATCAATCTGTCCGTCACGAAGGAAAGAGGGCAGATTGCGATAATAATCGGGACGAGGATCCGGTGCATTGTAGAAATTAAGCGCCGAGTTGGAATAGAGAGAATAGTGGAAACCAAGTCCGAGATGTAACTTGTGGAACTCATTGATGTTAAACGTATAACCGGCTATTATGGTCGGGTCGTATGATTTGACGATGCGTGAGTTCCGCATTTTCCCGTCTTGATATCCCCAATAAGGATTGTAGCTGTTGTATCCCCAAGTGTTTTTGTTGTAGCGGTTGGTTAAATCATACACTTCCTGGGTTACGGCTGCAGACTGTCCGCGCATGGTCGGAGCACCAAATGTGATAAGATTAAGTTTGTGGCGTTTGCCCCATTGTTTCTCTGCAGTGAAGAAATAACCGAAAGAATAATAATTTATACCTTCTCCGATTTCTCCCTTTTTCTCTGTATAGGGTGAAAAACGGAAAGCCAGTTGCCCCGTAAATGCCCATCCGTTAGATAGCAATCCACTGGAGTAGGTCGCACGAACGGCGGCTTTGTAGTTTCGGTTGGTTCCTGCAGCACTTACTTTCCAACCTTGTGCGTAATTGGTGGCACTCATCAGGTAGTTGGTTGCATTGCCCAAACCTCCGAATGAGAAATTGTTAGCTTCTATTGCTTGAGTTGTTTCTTTGTAGCGTGAAGCATCGTTTAATCCTCCCATTGCGGAAAAGTTGAACTGACCGCGTTCGGCAGAATTGAAAGAGATCCCCTCAATATAATTGGTCTCGTAGTTCTGCGTGTAACCACGGTTACGATAGCGTGGCGTGGACCAAGCATAAGCAATGAGATTATTGAAAACATCTGTTGACGAGGAAGCAGAAGAAGCTTGATCCTGCGTTTTTCCTTCATCATCGTTGAGTTCACTTTCGGCCAGGTTCAAGAGTACTTCATCTTTGGCTTCGAGTGCTATATCAGGCTGTAAACGAATGTCTCCAAGTTGATTGGTTTGATCTTTTTGGATGAGAATGATTTCGATGGTTCCGGTGTAACCGGCGGCATCAATAATCAGTTCTTCGTCACCTGCCTCCAAATAGGAAAGTTGAAACTCACCCTTTGGGTTGGTGGTGGTGGAGAGGTTCTGGTTAGCCAAAGTTACCGTAGCTCCACTAATGAGAGTTCCGTCTTCAGCGATAACACGTCCACTGAGGCGCGTTGCTTCGATAGCAATCTCTTGTGCAACAATGGAGTTACAATAGAAGAGAATGAGTGCTAATAAAAATGGGAAGCGTTTCATACGGTTCGTGTAAAAAAGTTGTTGAATATATTTAATTTTAGAATTCTGCAGTTTTGGGTGTGCGTGGGAACGGAATCACATCACGAATGTTTTGCATACCTGTCACAAAAAGCATCAAGCGCTCAAAACCAAGTCCGAATCCCGCATGGGGAGCCGAACCGAAACGGCGTGTGTCTTTGTACCACCACATATCTTTATCGGGAATGTTGCGTCTGCGAATCTCATTCTCCAATTTAGAAAGAGACTCTTCGCGGACGGAACCACCGATAATCTCACCAATCTGCGGGAATAGAACATCGGTACCCTGAACAGTCTTGTCGTCCTCATTAATTTTCATGTAGAAAGCTTTGATTTCCTTAGGATAATCCGTCATAATGACAGGTTTCCCAAAATGTTCTTCTACCAAAAAACGTTCATGTTCAGAAGCCAAATCATCACCCCAATTGCAGGGGAATTCAAACTTTTTACCATTTTTCATGGCTTCTCGCAGGATGTTGATACCCTCCGTATAAGTAAGACGTACAAAATCCGTGTTCACTACGGAATGGAGACGTTCGATTAATCCTTTGTCAACATATTGGTTCAAAAATTCCAAATCATCCATGCAGTTATTGAGTGCCCAACGAACACAGAATTTGATGAAATCCTCTTCCAAATCCATTAATTCGTCTTTTTGAATAAAGGCTATTTCCGGTTCAATCATCCAAAATTCTGCAAGGTGACGTGGTGTATTTGAGTTTTCTGCACGGAAAGTTGGGCCGAATGTATAGATTTTACCCAAGGCCATCGCTCCTAATTCGCCTTCCAATTGTCCGCTGACAGTGAGAGCGGTTTGCTTTCCGAAGAAGTCATCAGAATAATCAATGCTTCCATCTTCCGTCTTCTTCAAATTGTAAAGATTTTTGGTCGTTACTTGAAACATTTGACCGGCACCTTCGCAATCAGAAGCTGTAATCAACGGAGTGTGGAAATAGAAATAACCATGTTCATGAAAATAGGTATGAATGGCCATTGCCATATTATGACGAATGCGGAATACTGCACCGAATGTATTGGTGCGCGGACGCAAATGGGCTATGGTGCGAAGATATTCCATGGATAGTCCTTTCTTTTGTAGAGGATATTGTTCTGGATCAGCGGTGCCGTAAATCTCCAATTCTTGCAATTGAATTTCAACGGCTTGTCCTGCACCCTGAGAGGGAACTAGCAATCCTGTTGCAGATATGCATGCGCCGGTTGTAACGGGTTTTAGTTGTTCCTCCGTAAAACGACTCATATCGGCCACAATTTGTATGTTTTTTATGGTTGAGCCGTCATTAAGAGCGATAAAACTGATCTGTTTGTTGCCTCTGCGGCTGCGAACCCAACCGCGAACATTGATGGGTTGGTTCAATGCGGTGCTCTTTAGAGCGTCAATAATGACTGTACGTTGCATATATGTTTTTTGTTTATATATCAAATGGATCTGAATTATCTTCGTTCAGCGATGCTCCGTCTGACGAGGAGTATGCATTAGTCGTGGTGGATGATAAATGTGTCCTATCTATGCCGGAATGGATAGTTATTTCTCCGGCCTCAGGTAAAGGGGCAAGTTCGGTTTCATCCCATGTCTCATCTTCGTTTTGGAACTTGGCGAATTTGCTGCGGAAACGCAACCAAATGTCATCTGTTGCACCATTGCGGTGTTTGGCAACGATGATTTGTCCGAGTCCGCGCAAATCTTTGCCCGATTTCTCATCGCTGTATAGATGATAATATTCGGGACGGTGAATAAAGCAAACCATATCGGCATCCTGTTCTATGGCACCTGATTCGCGCAAGTCAGACAATTGTGGTTTTTTGCCTTCTATGCCGTTGCGGGCTTCTACGCCGCGGTTCAATTGCGATAGGGCGATAATCGGTATGTCGAGTTCTTTTGCTAATGCTTTTAGGTTTCGGGAGATTATGCTGACTTCTTGTTCACGACTGCCAAAACTCATCCCATTGGCATTCATCAGTTGTAAATAGTCAATAATAATCAGTTCTACATGATGTTCCCTAACCAGTTTGCGTGCTTTGCTGCGAAGTTCGAATACAGATAGGGCGGGAGTATCGTCCACATAAATAGGGGCACCCAGCAAATCGTTCACTTTGTGTTCCATTTGTGCCCATTCTGCATTGGACATCTTGCCGTTCTTGATTTTGTCTCCTTCAATCTCGCAGACATTCATTATCAGACGGTTAACCAACTGCACGTTGGACATTTCCAACGAGAACATGGCTACTGGACGTCGGAAATGGACGGCAATATTCTTGGCCATTGAGAGCACAAACGCCGTCTTACCCATCGCTGGACGAGCTGCTATTATAATAAGGTCTGATTTTTGCCATCCGGATGTTATCTTATCCAATGCAGTGAATCCGCTGGGAATGCCCGATATATTACCTTCGTTCTGCGAAGCTTTGCGCATACGTGCGAAGGCTTCTGCAATAACGGGGTCAATCTGTGTCACATCGCGTTTTTGGTTGCGCTGGGATATTTCAAATATCTCGGCTTCGGCCTTTTGCATCAGGTCATCCACATCTTGTGTCTCATCGTAACTCAGTTCTTCCAACTCGGCAGCCATGCGTATCAAGTCACGGGCAGTGGCTTTCTGGGCAACAATCTGGGCATGATATCGCAAGTGGGCGGTTGAAGCCACTCTACGGGTCAGGTCATTGATATAACTCACACCACCTGCCTCCTCCAGCAAGCCGAGTGTCTTGAGCCTATCCACTACGGAAAGAACATCAATCGGTTGTTCTTTTGCCGCAAGTGAAGTGATCGCCTCATATACATGCCGATTCTGATCTTTGTAGAAACTTTGAGGAATAAGCAGGTCTGCCACCGTGGCAAAGGCGTCTTTCTCAATCATAATAGCCCCTAATACTGACTCCTCAAGGTCAATCGCTTGAGGGGGCAGTTTACCCAACTCGTTCGCTCCTATCACTACTTTTGTGTGAGCCGTTGGTTTGCGTGTACTTGGTTTATTGCTTGTTGTAGACATCTAATAGTTGGTGTGCAGCAATGAAACTGCTTATTTCGTTGTTAAGTACTCTGTTTTCCATGTCTTGTATCAAGGGTTCCATCTTTTCGTTCTGATAGAATCCGCTCAGTAGGGCAGAATTGATGGTCTCGTACATCCAGTATTTTGCCTGCTGATTACGACGGTAGTCCAGATAACCGTTCTTTTGAGCAAACGAGATATAGTCTTCCACCATTTTCCACACTTCCTTTATCCCCGTTTTCTCTACTGCGGAACACGTTTCTGCGTATGGTTTCCACCCCGACTCTGATGGAGGGAACAATGCCAAGGCGTTTTTGAAACTGACTTTGGCGGCTTGAGCGCGTTCTACATTGCTCCCGTCACATTTGTTGATGGCTATTCCGTCTGCCATCTCCATAATCCCGCGTTTGATACCTTGCAGTTCGTCTCCGGTGCCGGTCACTTGCAATAAAAGGAAGAAATCAACCATCGAATGAGCGGCGGTTTCTGACTGACCAACACCAACGGTTTCCACAAAGATGGTGTCAAATCCGGCTGCTTCGCAGAGCACGATTGTTTCGCGTGTTTTGCGAGCGACACCGCCCAAACTTCCTGCAGATGGGGAAGGGCGTATGAATGCATTGGCTTGTACGCTTAACTCGTTCATACGCGTCTTGTCGCCGAGAATACTACCTTTACTGCGTTCACTGCTTGGGTCGATTGCCAAAACGGCAAGATGCTTACCCTGCTGGCATAGTTCGGTGCCAAGTGCTTCGATAAAGGTTGATTTTCCGGCTCCGGGAACGCCTGTGATACCCAAGCGGATTGAATTGCCGGAGTAGGGGAGGCATTGCTCAATTACTTTCTGGGCGATAGCCTGGTCTTCGGGTAGATTACTTTCTACCAGTGTCACTGCCTGACCCAGAATGGTGATGTTGCCTTGCAGGATGCCATCTACATAATCCGCTATGCTTAACTGGCGTTTCTTGCGACGAAACGTTGCGTATGGATTAACTTGTGGCAGGTTTTCTACACCCTCATTCACCACCAATCCCTTGTATTGTCGGTCGTTTTCCGGATGTTCCATAATTTTTTATTTCTCAACACTCCAATGGAGAGTAACCGTATGAATAGGTTGTTTCGGATCGTTGGTGATGATAATAAGTTCGGAGCTGTAGTTGCCGGCTTCCGTTGGAAGAATGGTCACTTTTACGGCACCTTTTTTGCCGGATGCTACTTTTTTCGGTGCGGCAACATTCATTTTTTGCGTATCTGCCACAAGGCGACGAACCATCAGCGGATTGATACCGAGATTGGTGATATGGAATACGCGTGTCCCTTTTTTGTTCACGGTGAATGTACCGAGGTTGACGTCTTTGTTCACTTCAGCAAAGGGCGCATCTGTTTTTTGTTGTTCTGTCATACGGGAGAAGTTTTCCTGTACGTTTGCAGTGATGGTGATAGGCGTTTCATCCTTCTTTCCGTTGATAATGGCGTAGATCGCACTTTCCACCGGACCGTATGTACGACTTGCTTCGGCATTCAACCATACGTGTACACTACCTTTCGTTCCGGGTAAAACAGTTATCTCGGATTGTTCTTTGCTGCCGCTTGCATAGATATAATTTACTTTGCTCTCAAACGCCAGAGTGAAAGTGTCTTTGCTTTGGTTGGCAAATTCGATGGTTTGGATATCGGAAGTGTCGGCCATGATATTGCCCATACGCAACTCACCGGCTTTCAAACTCAGCAATCCCAGTTTTACGGGATAATTGTCCACCGGGGTGGCAGTCTTCGGGATAACCTCACCCGTGATATATAGTTTTTTCTCAGGTTCCGTTGCATTCGATTTGACGGTAATTGTCTTATTGAATTTACCGGGACGTCCGTTCGGATTGTAAGTCACCGTAATTGTTCCCGTCTGACCGGGTTCCACGGGTTCTTGTGTCCATTTGGGTGTTGTGCATCCGCAACTGGCGCGCACATTGCTCAATACGAGAGGACTTGCACCTTCGTTTTTGAATGTGAATACTTCCGTCACACGACCATCGGCTTCATTTATTTTTCCGAAGTCGTGTTTGGTCTTTTCAAACGTAATCACCGGCTGTTGGGCGGATAATGTGGCCGCGAGAATAATGGCGGCTGCCATAGTTAATAACTTTTTCATATCTCTTAGGGTTTTTGTATGTTTGTTGATTTTTTCAGTTCATGGGTTCTGATGCGATTCGGAATACGCTCAATGGATGTCAACTCTTTTATGTCTTCCAATGCATGAATGAGCACGCTTACGGTCAGTTCACTGACAACATTGAATTCCATTTCGCATTGGAACATGCCGTTTTCTTGCGTTTCGGCATAGATAGCTTCCAGCGACAGGTGCATCTGTTTGCTTACGATTTCCAAAATGCGAATTAATACACCGAATGTATCGTGTCCGCGCACCACCAATGTTTCTGGGCGAGGTTTGGGACTTCTTCGCTTGGGCGTATTGTTGTCGTAGAAATGGCGTTTCAATGCATCTTGTGCTTTGGCGCTTCTGACGCAGTTCAGCCATTCCAGTTCGGGCTCTTGTTTCTCGGATGTTAGAATTTCCACCTGGTCACCGCTTTTGAGCGTATAACTGAGTGAAACCATTTTTTTGTTCACTTTCGCACCGATACAATGGTCACCCAAATAGGAATGGATTTGGTAGGCAAAATCCAGTACGGACGACCCCATCGGAATGGTTTGTATATCTCCGTTCGGGGTAAAAACAAAAATCTCTTTCGCGAACAGATTAAGCTTCAGATTATCCACAAATTCCATGGCATCCTGGTCGGGATGTTCCAGAACTTTCTTGAGCTCTTGCAACCAGTCGTCCAATTGGGATTCTTCCATCGAACCTTTCCCGTGTTCGCCCTCTTTGTATTTCCAATGGGCGGCAAGTCCTTTTTCGGCAAGCTCGTGCATACGTTCCGAGCGAATCTGCACTTCTATCCATTGCCCTGTCGGACTCATCAGCGTTACGTGCAATGCTTCGTAACCATTGGCTTTCGGGGTGGAAATCCAATCACGAATGCGTTCAGGATGCGGGCGATAGAGGCGGGTGATGGCACTGTATATTACCCAGCATTGCTCCTGTTCGGGCACTTTACCATTGGGTTTGAATACAATACGTGCGGCCAGCAAATCATAAACATCCTCAAACGGGACGTTCTTTTTTTGCATCTTTTCCCAAATGGAATATACCGATTTGATGCGGGCGGTCACACTGTATTCAATGTTCATCGCATCCAGCTTCACTTTTATCGGTTCAACAAACTTGTTGAAATTTTCCATCTGAGCCTCTTCAACCATAGCCAGTTTGCTGGCAACATCCTGATATTCTTCCGGATAGAGGTAACGAAAACTCAAATCTTCCAGTTCGCTTTTGATGGGGAACATGCCGAGGCGGTTGGCAAGTGGGGCATAGATGTGCATTGTCTCCGCTGATATTTTACGCTGTTTTTCATTGGGTTGCGCATCCATTGTCCGCATGTTGTGCAGACGGTCGGCCAGTTTGATGAGTATCACCCGAACATCTTTGGCCATGGTCAGAACCAGTTTGCGGATGTTCGTAGCTTCTTTTTCGTCTTGAGTGTCGAATTTGTCTCCGTTGATTTTGGTCAAACCGTCCACAATTTCGGCTATCTTTTCATTGAAGTTCTCGGCAATATTGTCCACGGAATAGTTGGTATCTTCCACTACATCATGCAACAATGCCGCACAAATGCTCGTGCTTCCGAGACCGATTTCTTTCACCACAATTCGTGCCACCGCCAGGGGGTGCATGATGTATGGTTCTCCGCTCAAACGGCGCACACCTCTATGCGCCATATTAGCGAATTGAAAAGCTTTGGTGATGATTTCCACTTTTTGCTGGTGGGCGGTATGGGCGTAATCGTCCAACAAGGCGTTAAACTCCTTGTTTATCATCATCTCTTCTTCGGGTGTAAACTTACTTTCTTCCATACTTCGTGCGAAATAGCATGCAAAGATAAAACATTTTTTTTATATACACAAGTGTATATGAATTTTTCTCTGAAAAATGTGCATATTTGGCCGTTTTTGCATAAAAATCGTATAAAAATTTGCACAGTCCGTTTTTTTTTTGTACCTTTGCGCCAAATTGCCGTTAGTATGCAGGAAAAGATAGTTTTTTTTGTGCTTGGATTGCTTCTCGCCATGTGGGTGGAGGCTAAACCATATACCGTTGTTATTGATGCCGGACATGGCGGAAAAGATGCCGGTGCAGTAGGGCATTCTTTTAAGTTACAGGAGAAAAATCTTAACTTGGAAATCAGCCTCAGATTGGCCTCCAAGTTACGCACGGAATATCCTGAAATGAATGTCGTCCTGACGCGTTCCACTGATGTCTTTCTTCCTTTGCAGGAGAGGGCGGATATCGTGAATAAAAACAATGCGGATTTGTTCATTTGCATCCACACCAATTCGGCGGAATCGCGGAGTGCGCACGGTGCGGAAACATTTATCTTGGGTACCGATCGGATGGAAGATAATCTGGACGTGGCAATGCGTGAGAATGCGGTAATGAAATTGGAGGCGGATTATCAGACTGCCTATCAGGGTTTTGACCCGAATTCGGTGGACTCCTATATTATGTTCGAACTCATGCAAAACCAATATATGGATCAGAGCCTTCAGTTTGCATCCATCGTCCAGACGCACATGGTGTCTGATTTGAAGCGTGGCGATCGGGGGGTACGGCAGGCAGCTTTCTGGGTGTTGCTCAAGTCTGCGTGTCCGAGTGTATTGGTGGAACTGGGGTTCATTTCGAATAAGGAAGAAGAACAGTATATGGCTTCCGATAAAGGAAAACGTGAAATGACAGAAACATTGTTCAATTCTTTCCGTGCGTACTACGATGGAATTAGCGGACGTCAGGCGGTTCTCGAGCGGTCTTCGGATATTCCGGTTCCGCAGGATACAATCGTTCCCGTTGCCCCCGTAGCTCCGGTTGTTTCGGAGTCTTCGAACGGATCTTGTTATCGTGTGCAGCTCTTTGCCTCCAAAAACCTGCTTCAGGAGGGTGACCCGCTTTTCAAAGGTTTGAAAGGTTGCATCCACACGCTTCGGGGGGAGTGGTATAAATATATGACAGGTGACTGCCTTTCCAAAGAGCAGGCGGATTTGCTCTGCAAGGATTTGGATAAGAAGTTCCCTGGATGCTTTGTTGTCGAAAGTAAATAATGGATAAAATGAAACATATTCGTGAAGTGAAAGTGGCTGTATTGGCCATTGTATGTCTTTTCTTATTGTATTTTGGCTTCAGTTTCCTGAAGGGAGTCAATATCTTCAGTCCCGTTCATTCTTATGTGGGATTATTTGCTAAAGTGGACGGGCTCACCGAGCAGGCACCTGTTTACGTGCGTGGATATAAGGTCGGGCAGGTGGATGCCATTCGTTTTGACTTTACGCGCGAAGTAGCTTTTACGGTGGAAATATCGTTGGATAAGCATATCCTTCTGCCCAAAGGTTCGGAAATGCGTTTGGTCTCCGATGGATTGATGGGAGGAAAGGCAATCGAAGTGTTTATTCCGGTCGGCGTGCCTTCGGAAGATATGTTGTGCAGCGCGGGTGATACACTGCCTACATCCATCCGGCCCGGACTCGTTGAGAGTTTGCAGACGGGCTTGTTGGCGCATGTGGATAGCCTTGTCTCCGGCGTGGATAGTGTTGTCGCTACGTTGCAGCAACAACTTGCCGGTGACCATCTCCGGCGTACACTTTCCAATGTGGATCGCATAACCTCCGATCTTACGGTCAGTGCCGGTGATATCCGTAACCTCACGCATACGCGCGTACCACAAATCATGGATAGCGCACAAACCACTGTCAATAATGCCAATGCCGTTTTGGCGGATTTGCGGGATGCTAATCTTAAAGGTACAATCGCAAAATTGGATACAACAGTGTCCGAAGTAAATCGGGCGCTGACTTCTACCGATGGAACAGTCGGATTGCTGCTCAACGACAAGGGACTTTATACCCATGTGGATGCTGCCATTCAGAGCGTGGATAGTTTGGTTACTGACCTGAAAAACAACCCCAAACGTTATGTGCACTTCTCACTTTTTGGCCGTAAAGAGAGTAAGAAGAAATAAGGGGAAAATGGTGGTTGGATTTTGTCTAAATTCCGCCCGTTGAACGTTTCTTTCTCAAGGGGTGAGAATTCAGTTGTTTAGCACTATTTGTTTCACGCACTTTTTGTGGAACATACAGCCTTTCTGGGTATGACTATCAGCCTTTTATGTGTTCATAACTCTTGTAAATGGCTGATAATTAAGTGTTTGTTGATAATCAACTGAAAATAACGAAGTTACGCGTTTTCCTGTTTAATACTTCTTTTTTGTGATTTGGTCACCTCAAAAAAAAACAGTACCTTTGCACCCGATTTTGCTCAAGAAATGGCTCAAAATGTAAACATATTATGGCAAAAATGTGCTATTATTCTGAAGGATAACCTCACACAGACGGTGTATAACACTTGGTTTGCACCTTTGGAGGCGGTTTCTTTCAGTGACGGTGTACTCGTTTTGCGTGTAAAGAGCCAATATGTTGTTGAGTATATCGAAGAAAACTATTTGGAATTGCTCGCGCGTACCATTCATCGCGTGTTTGGCGATGGTACGCGTTTGGAATATCGTGTCTTGATTGATTCCACTTCCGGTGCAGGGGCTACATATCCTTCGAAGCAGCAAGTGGCGAATGCGCAGAGTCATGCGGCAATGCAGATGCCTGACCGTGAACAATGGGATTCACAGCTTAATCCGTCTTGCACCTTTGATAGTTTTATCGCGGGCGAGAGCAATCGTATGGCGCGTACCGCCGGACTGGCAATCGCGAAAGAGCCGGGGAAAACCATTTTTAATCCCGTCTTTATTTACGGAAGTAGCGGAGTAGGGAAAACCCACCTGGCTAATGCTATCGGTAATGCCGTTGTGCAAAGTAATCCCGATGCGCGTGTGCTTTATGTGGGTGCAAACACGTTCAAGATGCAGTATCAGGAAGCTGTCCAACGAAACAAAGTGCCGGAATTCTTGGTTTTCTATCAGTCTGTGGATGTGTTGATTGTGGATGATATTCAGTTCTTCTGTGGTTTGGGGGGCACGCAGAGTACTTTCTTCCATATCTTTAACTATCTTCACCAATGCCGTAAGCAGCTGATTCTCACTTCCGATAGGCCTCCCTTGCAACTCAGTGACTTGGAAGAGCGCTTGCTCACACGTTTCAAATGGGGACTTTCCATTGAAATCCAACGTCCGGATATTGCTCTCCGCCGTGCGATATTGGTGGATAAGATGCATCGTAACGGGGTCACTTTGTCCGATGAGGTTATTGATTATATTGCGGAAAATGCGTGTCAGAATGTGCGGGATATTGAAGGTGTTTTGGCTTCCCTTATGGCGTATTCCACTTTTATGAACAAAGATGTGGATATGTTGCTTGCCAAATCCGTGGTTGCTCGCCTTGTAGAGACGTTTCCGCGGGAAATCGCAATGGGGGATATCGTAGGTGCTGTTTGCGACCATTCGGGTATTACCGAGAAAGCCATTGTCGGCCAGTCCCGCCAGAAGGAGATTGTTCGGGCGCGACAGATGGTCATCTATCTCACAAAGAAACTTACTGAGTCTTCGTATAGTGACATTGGTCATGCATTGGGCAATCGTTCTCATGCCACCATCATTCATGCTTGGAATGCTGTTTCCGACCAGTTAACCTTTGACCGTGTTCTCAAACATGATGTTGATCTCATTGAACGAGAACTAAAACGTTGATAAAAACGCCATTTTCTTCACTTTTTATCAGCTAATGCGAAAAAAATCTCCCGAATACTTGTGTATTCGGATTTATTTTTGTACCTTTGCACGCTTAATCTGTGAATATTGTTTTACTGCTATGGATAACTATATCGTTTCAGCCCGTAAGTATCGCCCTTCTACGTTTGATTCCGTTGTGGGGCAGCGTTCCTTGACAGACACTTTGCGAAATGCCATTCGTACCAATCACTTGGCACATGCTTATCTGTTTTGCGGACCGCGTGGGGTGGGGAAAACCACTTGCGCACGTATCTTTGCCAAAACCATCAATTGCCTTAATCCGACTGCCGATTTTGAGGCGTGCAACGAGTGTGAGTCGTGTCGGGCTTTCAATGAGCAGCGCAGTTTCAATATTCACGAATTGGATGCTGCCAGTAACAACTCGGTAGAAGATATCCGTACGCTTATTCAGGAGGTGCGTATCCCGCCGCAGATTGGGAAATATAGTGTGTATATCATTGATGAGGTACACATGCTTTCGCAGGGGGCTTTCAATGCTTTGCTAAAAACCTTGGAAGAGCCGCCATCGTATGCGGTTTTCATCCTTGCCACTACGGAGAAGCATAAAGTTCTTCCCACAATCTTGAGTCGTTGTCAGATTTATGATTTCCAGCGCATTACGGTGCAAGATATTGTCGCACATCTTCAATATGTTGCAGCCAAAGAAGGAGTTGTGGCGGAAGAGCAGGCGCTCAATGTTGTTGCCCGCAAGGCGGATGGAGGAATGCGTGACGCGTTGTCCATTTTCGACCAGTTGGTTGCCTTCTGCGGCAATAATATCACCTATCAGCAGACGATAGAGGTTCTGAATGTTTTGGATACGGATTACTATTTTCGTCTGGTGGATGCCGCACTTCGTTCGGATGTTACGGCTTCATTGCTGCTTTTCAACGAAGTGTTGCAGAAAGGCTTTGATGCCGGAAGTTTCGTAATAGGTTTGGCGGAACATCTTCGTGATGTATTGGTTTCAAAAGATGTGCAGACACTTCCTCTTTTGCAGACAGCGGAAAGTGTTCGCGCACAGTATCAGCAGCAGGCGGCCGCTTGTTCTGCACCATGGTTGTTTAAGGCATTAGATATTCTGAATACGTGTGATGTGCAGTATCGCACAGCGCGTAACAAGCGCTTGACAGTTGAGTTGGCCCTTGTCAAACTCTCTCAACTTTCAGTGCCGGCTGCGCAGGCAACTCCTGTTCCGCAGCCTGTAGCGCCAAAGCAGGCTCCTTCTGCTCCCGCTCAATCGGCTCCAATAAGACCTGTTTCTGCGCCTGTGCAGCCCGTGGCTCCTTCGCGCTCGGTGCAGCAGGCTCCGCCGGCGAGGCCTTCTTTGCCTAAAATACCTTCCATCAATCTGAATACGCCTTCTGCTCCGCAGGCACAACCTTCTGTTCCTGTCGCACCCTCAGCTCCGCAGCAGAACAGCCCTTTCTCTCCTGACCAACTCATAGGCGCGTGGGTTGGTCTAAAGCGGAACTTCCCGCGGGAAGAGCGCCTTTTGGCTATGTTGTCGGATTTCAAGCCTGTTATCAAAGGAGAAAACACTCTGCAACTGGCACTGGCCAATCCTTTGCAAAAAGAGGAATTCGGGCACTTCGAAGGCCAGATAATGGAAAATCTTCGTCGGGAACTTAAGAATGACCTCATCCGCTTGGAAATAGTTGTTAAGGAATACAAGTCCGACAACCGTGCATATACGGCGGCTGAGAAATACAAACAGATGGTATCTGACAATCCTGAATTACTGAATCTTAAAACCGACCTTGGTCTCCAATTGGATTGATTGTGCTTTACGACCTGAAAAAATACCTGCCTACCACCCGCAAGGAACTCGAACTTCGGGGCTGGGAACAAGTGGATGTCATTCTCTTTTCGGGAGATGCCTATGTGGACCATCCTTCGTTTGGAATGGCGGTTATAGGTCGTGTGCTTGAGGCAGCCGGCTATCGTGTGGCCATTGTCCCGCAGCCGGATTGGCGTGGAGACCATCGCGATTTTCTCAAACTCGGTCGTCCTCGTCTCTTTTTTGCTATTACGGCCGGCTCGATGGATTCGATGGTCAATCACTACACCGCTGCCCGTCGTTTACGTTCGGATGATGCCTACACTCCCGATGGCAGGGCAGGGGCGCGACCGGATTATTGCACCGTCACGTATGCGCGTATTTTGCGGCAGCATTTTCCGAATGTACCTGTGGTGATTGGCGGCATTGAGGCTTCTATGCGTCGCTTGAGCCATTATGATTATTGGTCCGATCGCCTTATGCCTTCCATTTTGGTGGATTCTCAGGCGGATATTCTCATCTATGGAATGGGGGAAGCACCTATCGTTTCCATTGCACGGGCGCTGGAGCGTACAGGCTCTGTTCCGCACGATGTGCCGCAGACGGCTTATCTGGTTCCTGCAACGCAAGTGCCGGATATGGATGATCCTGTTCGCTTGTATAGTTTTGAGGAAGAGCTGTCCGATAAGCGGTTGCATGCAGAGGATTTTCGTCTGATTGAGATTGAGAGTAACAAACGTGTCTCACGCCCCATCCTTCAGCCGGTACGGGTCAACGGAAAGTCTTGTGTTGTGGTGGTCAATCCTACGGCTCTGCCGATGACCACTGCGGAATTGGATGCTGTCTTTGCGTTGCCGTTTATGTATTTCCCGCATCCGAAATACAAGGGCAAACGTATTCCTGCCTATGAGATGATTCGTTTCTCGGTTTGTCTTCATCGCGGTTGTTTCGGGGGTTGTTCGTTTTGCACCATCTCTGCGCATCAGGGCAAGCAGATTGCTTCACGCTCCAAGCAGAGTATTCTTGCGCAGATAGAGCGTCTCAAGGACTTGCCGGATTGGAAAGGTTATATCAGCGATTTGGGCGGACCTTCCGCCAATATGTATTGTATGCAGGGGAAGGATTTGTCTCTTTGTCAGCATTGTGTGCGGCCCAGTTGTCTGCAGCCGGTTGTCTGCAAGAATCTCAATCGCGATTTTGCGCCCTTGTTGGATATTTACCGCACTGTGGATAAGTTGCCTTATATCAAAAAGGCGTTCGTCGGTTCGGGCATCCGTTACGATTTGATGGACGAGGAATATGGCCGTCAGCTCATTACGCGTCATGTGAGTGGCCGTCTTAAGGTGGCGCCGGAGCATACTTCTGATACGGTGCTTAGGCTTATGCGCAAGCCGTCGTGGCAGGAGTATTTGCGTTTCCGTGATTTCTTCTTGCAGGTGAATGAAGACGCGGGCTTGAAGCAGCAGCTTATCCCTTATTTCATTTCTTCCCATCCCGGATGCACCAATCGGGATATGCAGCAACTGGCGGCAGAAACGCGCCGTATGCACTATCATCCCGAACAGGTACAGGATTTCACGCCTACGCCTATGACCTTATCCACTACGATGTATTACACGGGCCTCAATCCTTATACCATGCAACCCGTTTACGTGGCGCGTACGCCCGAAGAAAAAAGGCAGCAGAACAGTTATTTCTTTTGGTGGAAGAATACGCCGCATAAAAATAAATGAATTACGAACGAATAAAATATACACTCTATGAGTAAGCATAAATACCGTATTAACCCCGACACATTGGCACTTGAGCGCATTGAGCACGATGTCTTGTTTTGGTTGCGCCGTTCGGGGGCATATCTGTTGGGCGGATTGTGTCTGGGTATCGCCTTTTTCTTTGTGTTCTTTATGGTCTTTCCTTCCCCGCGTGAGAAACAGCTCTTGTCGCAAAAGCAGTCTCTCGAAGCGCAGTTGAAGGTCCTTGATAGCAAAGTGGACCAGATGCAGGTGGTTATGACCGATATGTCGGAGCGTGATGACAATCTCTATCGTGTCCTGTTTGGTGCGGAACCTATTCCTTTGGCTTCGCGTCAGGGGGCGGGGCATCGTATCGCTTATTACGAGGAGTTGGAGGCGATGTCCAATAGCCAGATTGCTGCAGACCTTGCCCGAAAAGTGGATATTTTGGAGAAGGAAGTCTATGTGCAGGCCAATTCGTTCAACGAGATTGTTGACCTTGCGCGCAAACAGGAGGTGCGTATGGCTTCTATTCCTGCCATTCAGCCTGTTTATAACAAGGACCTTAAGCGTGTAGCGAGTGGTTGGGGCTTTCGTGTGCATCCTATCTATCATACGCGCAAGTTCCACTATGGCATGGACTTTACTGCACCTACCGGCACCGAAGTGATGGCCACAGGCCAGGCGCGTGTCTCGTTTGTCGGATGGAAGCAGGGCTATGGCAACACGGTTATTCTTGACCATGGCTTTGGCTATCAGACTTTGTATGCCCACCTCTTCAAGTCGCTTGTGCGGGTGGGGCAGAAGGTCAGCCGTGGCGATGTCATTGCGCTTGTGGGAAATACGGGCATGTCGGTCGGCTCGCACTTGCATTACGAGGTGCATCTCCGTGGAACGCCTGTTGACCCGCGCAACTATTATTACATTGACCTGAGTCCGGAGGACTACGACCGTATGATTCAGCTTTCCAATAACTTTGGTCAGACCTTCGATTAACGTCGCTTCCTGTGCCTGAGATTTTGTTGCATTATATCTGGCAGCGCGAACTCTTCCGCTCTTTTTCGCAGTCCACAACCGATGGACGGCGCATAGAGGTACTTTCTGTCGGTACGCATAACATCGATGCAGGCCCTGATTTCACCAATGTGCGCTTGCGCATAGAGGAAACGCCGGGTGTCTTCCGTGAATGGTGCGGCAATGTGGAGATGCACTTGCAAAGTTCCGATTGGTATCGTCATCGCCATCATCTGGATGCGGCGTATGACAATGTTATTCTGCATGTGGTGCGCCATGCCGATAAGGCGGTGTTTACCACTCGCGGAGAGGCGGTCATGCAATGTGAACTGCAGTATCCTGCTCACCGCGATTATCTCTCGTTGCTCATTGCCGATGCGCGCCTGATGGATTCTGCGTATGCCACCCGCCGGTGTGCGCAACATCTCTTGCAGGAGCCTGGTTTCCTGACGCTTGGCTGGCGGCAGACCATGCTTTCGCGACGATTGGAGTGCAAGGCGGATTCTATACGTCGCCTCTTGGCATATACCACCAATAGTTGGGAACAGGCTTTGTATATCTCTTTGGCGCACGCTTTTGGCTTTCATACCAATGGTGTACCTTTTGAGCAGTTGGCTATCTCAACGCCTTTGTCGTACCTTCAGAAGCATCGCAACAGCCTCATGCAACTGACGGCTATCTTGCTGGGGCAGAGTGGGTTACTTGCTGCTGACGATGAATTATACAAGGAATATACTTTTTTGCGCACCAAGTTTTCGCTGACGCCGCTGGAACTGTCTATGTGGAAACTTGCGCGTATCCGCCCGCAGAACGCACCGCAAACGCGTATCCGGCAGTTTGCCCGCTTGTTGTATCAGTCGGAATTTCTCTTTTCGAAGATGATGGAGACGAATGATGTGGAGGCTCTTCGCATGTTGTTTGCCACGGAGGGTATGGGGCGTGATTCGGTGGATAGCCTGCTTATCAATGTGGCTGTGCCGTTCAAGTATGCGCATAGACGGCAATCGGATGCCTTGGAACTGTTACAGGCTTTGCCGGCGGAGGACAATCGTATTATCCGCCAATGGCGTTCATTGGGGCAGAAGGTCGAATCGGCGGCGGATTCGCAGGCGCTTATCCATTTGTATCAAACCTGTTGTCAGGCGGGACAGTGTTTGAATTGCGATGTGGCGTATCAGATTTTCCTGAACGCTCAACCCCTTTCTTCCGACAAAAAATAGAGACTCTTCTCGGACTCCCTACGATAGATACACGATAGATACACGATAGATACACGATAGATATACGATAGATATACGATAGATATACGATAGATATACGATAGATATACGATAGATACACGATAGATATACGTTAGATATACGATAGATACACGATAGATATACGTTAGATATACGATAGATATACGTTAGATATAGCGACCATCACCGAGTCTCAAGCGGGTCGCAAGGCAAGAAAAGTATAATTTTTCTTAGTTCGACCTATTCAGACCTACTCAGACCTAGTCTAACAAGAACACTAGTCTTACTATCCGAACTATAAATCTCCACAAAAAATCAGATTTTTTGCCCCAAACATTTGGTTATCTCAAAAAAAAGCACTACCTTTGCTTCGTTAAATCTCATTCCGCACATGGTAACGAAGAAAAAACTTAATTCATCTATTATACAGAAAAGGCATCTTGGGTATGAAAGATTTTGTAGCAATAGATTTTGAGACCGCTAACGGCAAGCGCAGCAGTATTTGTTCCGTGGGTGCAGTCGTTGTGAAGAACGGAGAAATAGTTGATTTCTTCTATTCTTTGGTAAAGCCGATGCCTAACTACTATGCATGGTTCTGCCAAGAGGTGCATGGCTTGGGTTACTGCGACACAGATGATGCCGACTTCTTTCCTGATGTGTGGACCAAGTTGCAGGAAAAGGTTCATACATATTTCCCTTACATTGAGGATGGCGAAGTGCCCATTGTTGCACATAATGCGCGTTTTGACGAAGGTTGTTTGCGTGCAGTGTTTGCTGCATACGAAATCGCGTATCCTTGTTATGAGTTCCGCGATACACTCTATGCCTCGCGGCAGCATTTCGGCAACTCATTGGAAAACCACCAGTTGCACACTGTTTCTGCCGCATGCGGCTACGATTTAACCAACCATCACCATGCCCTCGCCGACGCCGAAGCATGTGCATGGATAGCAAGAAAAATATTGTAAATAAACATAAGATATGGTAAGTACACGTCCAAAAGTAATCACGCCGAATTATATCACGCATCTCTCTTCTTGTGAGGTATTTGTATTCGGAAGTAACCTTGCCGGTCATCATCATGGTGGAGCTGCAAGAATGGCCCACGAGCAATTCAGAGCCGAATGGGGAGTCGGAGTCGGCCCAACAGGACAATGCTATGCCATTCCGACCATGCAAGGAGGCATTGACACTATTCGACCTTATGTGGACGAGTTTATTAAATACGCTAAAGATCATCCGATGAATCGTTTTCTTGTTACGCGTATCGGGTGTGGTATTGCCGGTTTCAAAGACGAACAGATTGCGCCACTATTTGTTGATGCCATGTTTGTGCCCAACATCACTCTTCCTTTGGAGTGGAAATTCATCATTGATGACCGATGGATGCAGGTGTATAGAACGAATATTCACGATGAGATCAAAAAGCAGTTGCTAGTAGAAGTACCAAAAGTCATCACAGTGGAAGTACTACAAGAGTTGTGTGAGAAATGCTTGTATCGCATAGGAGCATGTTATCATACACTCATCCCTTCCATTGAGATTCGATATGTGATAGATACAGACAAGTTCGGATATGCCTGTTTTGGAGATTTCTTCTTCTATCAAGGCAACCTGTATGTATTCGAGAGTGATGAGAAATATAAAGACGAACATAATGCCGGAGTCGTATGGGCAACATTCCATGATGAATGCGAGGGGCATGGATATGCACATGAAGTCATTTTCGCAGGAGTCCGCACGTCATATAAAGATGTCAATGGAGACTATATCTATACCGGCGATGCGGTGATGACTGACCGTTTAGGATTGGATAAGAACCACATCTATTGTGTAGAAGCGCTTCAAAATTGGGATGACTATGGAATCATGTTGGATAATCATTGTCTAGGTTTGAGTGATTGCCACAAGATCGTTCGTGTTGGGACTGTGTTGTTCAATCTGCCTAAATTGGCAGAGATTGATATGCTGCATTATATTGAGCAACGTAGTAGCGAGCTACATAGTTGGTATGGCGAAGGACCGACAGGAGAAGTAAATCTCCGCCACGTCCGTTTCACACCCAACTTCTTCGAAGATGAAGTGGAATACATCGTCATGGATAATATTCGCAACGATGATTTCAACTGGAGAAAATGAATAACAAAGTAATATAATAAGTTTTACTAATATGACCGAAGAATTCAAACAAAAGAAATTGGCATTTGCCTCTATTAACCAATTGACTGGAGAGACATTTATTATCCCAGATTATCAGCGAGGATATAGATGGCAACCTACGCAAGTAGAGCAGTTATTGAATGACTTATGGGAATTTGCACATTCCCATCAGTTTGCATTGGCTGCGGGTCAAAGCCCTTATTGTCTCCAACCTATTGTTGTCTCACAACGCGAAAACGGACACTGGGAGGTAATAGACGGACAGCAGCGTCTAACTACAATTTGGCTAATATTGGATTATATAGACGAGTCTGTATATAATATTACTTTTGAGACACGAAACGAGCAACCATCCAATATGGATACGTATTACCGAGAAATGGCAAAGAAAGTGATAAAAAAATGGTTCACTACTTCCAAGCAAGTAGGTAATTCGTTGTATAATGAGAAGATATTAAAGCGAAAATTTGTTGATATATTAACGGATCCTGAATTGTATTCAGCGCATTTTATCTGGTATAATGTTACGGACGAAGTGAAGAAAAACAGTTCTTTGGCCATAGACATTTTTGATCGTCTGAACATAGGAAAAATTGGATTGACCAATGCAGAACTTATTAAAGCGCTTTTTATGACCTTTATTGATGACAAGACAACCAGCGAAGCTCACAAGCAACTAACACAAATTCGATTAGGTACAGAATGGGATGAGATAGAGAAAAAGCTCCAACAACCTTTGTTCTGGAGTTTTGTCTATCCCAAAGAGAAAAAATATAGTACACGCATCGAGTACCTGTTTGATATCGTCACAAAAAAAACGGAAGATGATGAAGACAAATATACGTTTAATGAATATGTACGGCGCTTAAAATCCCGTTCAGTCGAATCCATGTGGAAAGAAATCAAGCAATTGTTCCAGCAAATGGAAGATTGGTATATGCACCCGGAATGCTTTCATTACGTAGGCTATTTGACAGCATGTGGATGGCCTTTCCAAGAAATCCTAAATTTGCATCTTGATGACAATAAACAACCTCTCCCGAAAGATCAGGTGGCGAAAAAACTCTTAACGGAATGCAAGAAAACAGTGTCAGATGATCTTGACAGAATGGATTTTTACACCCGAACCTCTCATGAGAATATGCGTAGGATACTATTGCTTTTTAATGTGCTTACCATCACCAGTTCCAAAGATAAGTCCCAACATTTTACGCGATTCCCGTTTGATGAATATCGTGAAAAAGATGACAAAGGAAAATGTATATGGGATATTGAGCATATCCATTCTCAGACTGATAAAAAAATGGTAGGAAATGACAGAATAGATTGGATAAAAACGATGATTATGTACTTTACTGGAGAATTGAAGGAAGATAACTATGAAGAAGCAATAGCCGCGCTACCTGAAGCGGAAGAAAAAGAAACATGTCATGCATTATATACTTTACTGGGACGGCTTCTGAAAGGTGAAAAAGTGGAGACTGAATTTGATGCCGTCTATAAAAAACTGCGCGAAAAATGCGAGAATGACGAGTCATTCAAATATGTTCACTCATTAGGTAATCTTACGCTCTTAGACAAATGGACGAATCGCTCCTATCAAAACGCCTTCTTCCCTGTTAAGCGAACGATTATTATCAATAATGCGAAAAAAGGTCGGTTTATCCCTTTATGTACGCAAAATGTATTCATGAAGGCCTATTCTAAACATTTAGGGACATTGACCGAGTGGAAAAATCAAGATTGCAAAGATTATTTAGCAGAAATAAAACGTGTAATCCTATAATACCATATCCTTATGAGCAAAGACATACAATCCATACAAGTTAGTTTAGCACAGTTGTTAGAAGATAAGAGTTTGGCAATACAGTCTATTGTCATTCCCATTATTCAACGTGATTACGCACAAGGAAGGTACGAAGAAGATGAGGTTCGTATGAATTTCTTGACGAGTTTAAAATCTTATTTAACAGATAATCAAAAAGAAAGTCATGACCTGGATTTCGTTTACGGCAACCTGAATGCTGATAATGAGTTTATACCATTGGATGGGCAACAACGACTAACAACCCTTTTCCTGTTGCATTACTATCTTAGTATTCATGACAACCAATATGCAGACTTCCGTTCTGTTTTTGTCTCGCCGGAGAATTATTCTCGATTCTTGTATCAGACGCGTCTCAGCGCTACGGATTTTTGTAATGCACTTATAAATAACCCTATTGATATTCCTTCAGACTCATCACTAATATCTAAAAACATAAAGCAAAAATATCCTTGGTTCTCTGATTCGTGGAAATATGACCCAACCGTTATTTCCATGCTGAATATGCTTGATTCTATTCATTCACATTTTAAAGAGACTGAAGGATTATACAATAAATTGACTGATTCTCAAATACCTGCTATTACCTTCCGAGTACTACACATGTCCGAGAGCGGTCTAACGGATGATTTATATATCAAGATGAACTCTCGTGGCTTAGGTTTAACTCATCTTGAAAATCTCAAGGCGCACATCCTTAAACGGCTGAAGGAGGAACCGTATACCCGAGAACTGGTAAGAACAGAATCCAAAGGGGCAGAAGTGGTTTCCGTGAAGGACTATTTTGCGTTTAAAATAGACATTAATTGGGCAGAATTATTTTGGGTATATAGAAAATCTTTTGTGCGCAAAACCGATAATGGTGAACAATACACGGTCTGCGATATTGATAGCGGATTCTTGAATTTAATCAATACGATTGTGCTGAATTATAAGGCATTACAAACATCGCCCAACATCACAAATGAAGACGTAACCAGATATAACGAGCTATATTGGTCCTATTATTCTAATGTGCCTAATGAATTCTACCTACAATTGATAGATATATTGGATCTTTTTGAGAAAGATGCCGTGCTATCCGATTCGGCTGATGCAGGAATTATTGATAGATTACAGGGCAAATCTAAATTTCAGATTCGTGATACATTTGATAAATTTATCAAAAAATCATATAATTCTGCAGCATACGATGAGCACATTCGTTTATATGCATATTATGCCTATCTGGTTAAGCATAAAGAAAGTTTTAATCAAGAGGACTTTTATCAATGGATGCGCATAGTGATGAATCTTACCACAAACCATACGTGGCAAAATGTGGAGGACTTCTGCCGTTCAATGAAAACCATTCAATGGCTGAATGAGAATAACACACAAGGAATATTATTGCTTTTGAGCGAAAATAAGTCTGTGCAGAATGCCGGTTTTAATCCAATACAATTCCGTGAGGAACAAATCAAAGCGTGTCTGTTGTCGCGTAAAGATGCCGAATCCTGGAAGAAATATATCTATGAGGCAGAAAACATATCGTATCTAAAGGGACAGATTATTTCCATTCTCAGTTTCTCGGATATAGAAGCATATTATGACAAGCACAATGCGTGTGATTGGAGCGAGGCAGATAATAGTATATATTTAGATACTGTCCATAAATATACACATTTATACTCCTTCGTCTTTGATGACAACGGTGTTAAACCGGAATTAACAAAGGAAGACGAGCAATTATTTAGACGAGCCCTTCTTTGCAAAGGGGACTATTTGATGGAAACAGGACGCTTTAAATGGAGTCTTGTCATAAACGCCCACCGTGATTATAGCTGGCATAGATATTTGCAAGATGACAACGATGAAAGGAGAATGTGTTTTAAACAACTATTGGATGGGTTCAATGAAAAATCACAAACTTTCAAAGAATATCTGAACGGCGTGATAAACTCATACCAATCGGATGAACCTTATGATTGGAGATATCTTCTCATCAAAGAAATACGCCTGTGGAAAAACTTCGGCCCCGCATATCTTCTTCATTTCAGTAATAATGAGAACGATGTGAACATTCTTTCTGCTACCACTATGGGAGGATGGCATAAGGAATTGAGATCATTATACTTGTACTATCAAGCCTCATCCGATCCGAAACTTAAGAAATATGTACAAGACAATTATTGGTCCTCACAAAGTTGGGATCCGGCATATATGAGATTAATCAGTGATAAGGACTTTTTTATCTCTATCCAATATTATAATAATCAATGGAGAATATGGATTGAATCAACAAAAGATAGCTACCAATTTACGCCTCAAAAAGTACAGAAATTCGAAGCAATGGGATTTGCTATTGATGATTATAATGTATATGCTCATTGCCAAAACGTGATAGATAATCAATATTTATCAACTCTTGTCGATAACATCTTGAGATAAATGATCACCTCATGACCCAGTATATAGCAGATACTGACCATTATAGCCAAGTCATCGCACAGATTCCAAAAGTCAAGCGGTTGTTATGGATTGCAACCGCTGACCTGAAGGACTTGTACGTTGAGAAGAAAGGCGGGGCAGTAGTTCCGCTGCTTCAGATTCTCAATGACTTGGTAAAGAAAGGTGTGGAGGTGCGTCTTATTCATGCCAAAGAACCGGGTACCGCGTTTCGTGAAGATTTCGATAAGTATCCGGCTTTATGGGGTGGTATGGAGCGACGCTTGTGTCCGCGTGTTCATATGAAGATTATCGTCATTGATAGCAATCTGGTCTATGTCGGATCTGCCAATCTCACCGGCGCAGGAATGGGTATGAAGTCTTCTGCTAATCGAAACTTTGAAGCCGGCATATTAACCGACGAGCCGGGATACATTGACTCTGCCATGAGTCATTTCGACTCTGTGTGGGAGGGCAATCATTGCAAAAAATGCGGACGAAAAGGGTTTTGCGGAGATAGAATAAAGTAAACCATAGTGTTTTACGAGATTAACACAAGCAATCCGTCATAAGAAATACTTGCATAGTTGCGTTTTTTTGAGTACTTCTGTAGTTGAAAAAGAAAACAAAATTAACTATCAAAAATCCAACACTGTGCAAGTCGAAAATGAATGTAAAATGTCACTGCTCCCATGAGTCATCCGTAAGAATAATCCTTTGTTCTATTACCCCCGAATCTGATTTGGGTTCAAATGTCTCTTTTCCCTTTCCATAAATTTGAAACTTGAAATCATAGATCATAAAGTTGTCCTGTTGTCGTACGTGATGTCAAAAAGATAATTTATTATTACATTTTTCTTTAACACGAATAGACAAAATATGCTGACATTGAGCGAGTTTCGCGGATTGTATGCTCCTTTCGGTTCTTTGGTCCTGTCCTTGTTGTCATTTTCGTTTAATTTGACAACAAAAATAGGCCTTTCCTCCCTATTTATGAAAGCGCAATAATATGCCAACCCATCACGCAGAATCAGACAAGCGACTGAATCATCCCGCATGTCCAAAGATGTCCCCCAATTCCCCAACCAGACATTCCCCTGTATCGTATCTTTGCGCAACATTTCAAATTACCAAGAGCCGCATGCAAAGAATATCGTATGTCTATTTCGTTCAAATTATATTTGAACACGGCTCCCGGGAGCCGTCCAAAAAGAAATCGTGAAAAAGCCCGCATTTCAGGTGATAGATTTTGCCTCTTTTTCGCCTTATATATGGAGGGGTATAGGTAAAACATACCCAAATAAAAAATCGAGATACCGAGATTGGACCGAAGATGGACCGAGTGTCATCCTATTCCGCCATCTTTTGTGTCGTTCAACCTTAAACTTTAAACTTTCAACTAAAAATCTTTGATTTTTCTTGCATATCTCAAAAAAAAGTATTACCTTTGCAGCGTTTTAATAACATCGTTACGGATTAAAGAAACTTGTTATGACTATTCAGTTTATCGGAGCCACAGGCGAAGTGACCGGAAGCAAGCATCTCATTACAACGGATGCAGGACACAGGATATTGCTGGATTGCGGCATGTATCAAGGTAAAGGAATGGAGACGGATGCCGCCAATCGCGACCTCGGATTCGACCCTGCCACCATTGACTGCGTGGTGCTTTCCCATGCGCATATTGACCATTCGGGACTCATCCCTTATATCTGCAAAAAAGGCTTCAAAGGAGATATCTACTGCACGCCTGCCACACGCGACCTCTGTGCCCTGATGCTCACGGATACGGCGTTTATCCAGGAACAGGATGTGCGGATGTACAATAAGAAAATCGACCGACAGCATCCGCATAAAGAGAAGGGAAAGACCTACAAAATAGAGCCGCTTTACACTCAACATGACGTGGAGAAAGCGATGCGCCACTTTGTGACCTACTCGTATGACCGCTGTTTCCGCCTCTTCGATGAAGTATTGCTTACCTTCACCAATTCGGGGCACATGCTTGGCTCTGCCATCTGTTCGCTGGAGATATACGAAACCGACCCGAATGCAGGTGCTTCTGCGGAGAAACGCTGGAAACGTGTGACTTATACGGGCGATGTCGGACGGCTGCATAGTCATATTCTGCCATCTCCTATGCTCTTCCCTCAATGCGACTACCTGATTTGCGAATCCACTTACGGTGACCGTCTGCATGATGATCCGATGGTGACGGAAGAACAATTGTTGGGAGTGGTGGAAGATACATGCGTGCGCAGGAAAGGGCAACTGTTGATACCATCGTTCTCTGTGGGAAGGACACAGGAAATAGTGTATGTGCTGAACCAGTTGTACAACGATGGCCGTTTGCCGCATATCCCTGTCTATGTCGATTCGCCGATGTCCACCAACGCTACGCAGATATTCCGCATGTATCCGGAAGCATTGTCGGACGATGTGCGCGATACGATGCAGTTCGACCCGGATCCGTTCGGATTCAACACCCTGCGCTACATCACGGATATACATGAATCGAAAACGCTGAACCACAAAGAAGACCCGTGTATCATCATCTCCGCAAGCGGTATGTTGGAGGCGGGACGTATCAAGCATCATGTGGCAAACCATATATCCGACCCGCGTTGCACGATACTGATTGTCGGCTATTGCGAACCCACTACGCTTGGTGCCCGCATCCAGAAGCCCGGACTCAAATGGATATCCATATTCGGTCTGGATCGGCGAATCAAGGCACAGATAACGAAAATAGAGGGATTCAGCGGTCATGGCGATTGGCGTGAGATGATTGATTATTTCACACGGAGTCTGCAAGTGGAGAACGTGAAGCGCACTTTCATTGTGCATGGAGAGACCGGTGCCCAGGAGGCCTACAAAGAGCATCTTCACGATGCGGGTTTCCGCAATATAGATATTCCGCAGCGCGGCGATACGGTGCGCCTGTAAACAGAATACGACTACCCAATGTTGGCCTTCCTACTTTCCATAGCGACATTTACGATAAGCAGCAAATCCTCGGTGACTGCATCGGGCGATGTGCCTGCGGGTGCAACAGCTGCCTATGTCTGCACCTACCAGAAAGGAACGATTTCCGCAGGCAATACGGCTACACTGACACTCACAGGTTGGCAGAATGTGGATGTATCAAAAGTGGTGCTGTACATGAAGTCAAACAAGACATCCGGTGCCGGTTCGCTGAGTATGAAAGCGGATGATGTCGTGGTATGGTCTATCCCGAATGCCGGTTTCAATTCCTCGGCATGGGCATCCGGCTATAGAACAGACTATGTGCCGGTGACCCATGCTTTCCGTACTCCCGTTAGCGGAACGGTTCTTTCCATTGAAGTGAAAGCTACGGAAAGCAGTTTGTATATTTCGCATTACGAGATAGAATATACCCGTCATACGCCTGTGCCGCATACGGTTACCTATGAAACAGGCATTGACACGGAGCACTTTCTTCCCGTTACGGAATCTGCTGCAGGAGAAGGTATTATCTTGCCCGATATTGCCTGGCAGGAAGAAGACTGGTATTTCTTGGGATGGACGACTTCGCCCGTTATAGAAGAGACGAAATGTCCTCCGTATGAGCAAGCGGGTACGCGCTTGTTCCCGACAGAAGATATGACGCTTTATGCCCTTTACACCAACCAATTGAATCATCGTTGGACTGCTGCAACGGAATTGCAGTCAGGACGTTATTTAATAGCTGCACCGTCAGTTTATTCTATTCTTCACGGCGATGCCGTAGGTGGTTGTATTTCGCTCACTCCGGGTCATGTAACATTAGCCACGGTGGCAAACGAACCGGCTTATGTCTATACTATCGCCGATTGGGAAACCGATGAAGTGTATTATCTGGAAATCCTTACAGATTCTACGCTTACTATTCGGAACGAGTTATCCGGCAACTATGTGGGTATTCGGCAGAATACAATAACTTCGGTTCGCTGCGAGTGGAAATATCGCGTTTGTCCTGATGGTTTGCTATTGCTTTATTCTTCCTCCGAACGGGGAGACTACGCCTTGCGATCTGCGGAATTGATGGATAAAATGCTTGGCGTTAAAGTGGATGAAAAAACGCCAATCAATACGTGGCCGAATGGCAACCTGTGTCTTTTCTATCTGCCGGATTCGGAAACCGATGCCAAGTGGTCATCTTATCCCCAACGAATATTGCCGGTTGGTGAAACATATCTTGACGGGAAACCGCAACCCTCGTATGATATCCATTTCGGAAACTATATACTCCGTATTCAAAATCAAAAAAAGTACCTTATAATTCGTCCTTGAATATGCTTAACACCCTTCTTTTCGTTTTATTGACATCATTGCCTCAGCAGCAGTTGTTGTCCGATATTCTGAAAGGTCAGTACAAACCGGTTACGCTCTCATCGGCTCAAATGGATAGTGTCCTGAACGGTGCATCGGCGGAACGCTTGCAACTCCGTTATGAAAACAAGCGAAACCTCTTCCGCCGTTCTTGGGAAGCCGACTGGTATTTGTTGGATACGCAGAAAGACAAGAAACTGCCCATTGGTCACGGCCGCGATGCTGTCATGTCGCCCAACGGAAAATATGTTGTCTATTCCAAAGACAATGCGTTGTGGATTTATAAGGTGGATTTCGGCACACAGGTAGTGATGACGCACGAAGACAATGATTCTATCCTGTGCGGTATCTCCGATTGGTTGTATGAGGAGGAGTTTTCCACGACGTGCCTGTTTGCTTTTTCTCCGGATAGCCGGCAGGTGGCCTTCATCCGTTTGGATCCTCGTCAGGCCGTTTCGTATGCATGGCAGGAATATCTGCAGGCGGGTGAACTGAGCAGGATTACTTCTTCTTCCACCATTGCAGGTCCTGTCACCGTCAATCAGTTTTATCCCTCGTCCGGCACACCCAATCCGCGTGCATCACTTTGCGTGTATGACATTCAGAACAAAGGTGTTACCACTATCCCGTTGACATCTGACCCCGATGAAGATTTCTACCTCCCGCGCCTTGCATGGCGTACGCTGCCGCCCGCCAATCCGAAAGCCAAAGATGCGCAGCCGTCCTATGAGATAGTGGTGCAGAAAATCAATCGCGACCAGACAGGAATGAAACTCGTGGCTTGCAATCCGCGTTCCACTGTTACGCGTGTTCTCTACCGCGAGAGTTCGGACGATTACTATATGGATTACGAACTATTTGATTCCTACCGTTTCTTGCAGAATGGTCAGATGTTGCTACTTAGCGAACGGGAAGGCTTCCGTAGGTTGTATTTGCATGAAGCCGATGGAACGCCGGTACGCTGTCTCACACCGCAGGATATGGATTTGACGGATGTGTATGGCCTTGATGCCACGGAGCAGACGGTTTATTTTGAGGCGGCTCCTACGCCGATGACACGCCAAGCGTATGCGCTTGCCATCAAAAAGGGCGGATTGACTCAACTCACCCAACAGGAAGGTATGCATCATCTTCGTCTTTCTGCTGATTGCACGCAGGCGATAGATTGTTTCCAGAGTGTCTCCACGCCGCATGTATATACCCTTTACGCTCTTTCACCCAAAGGAATGAAGGCTGTCAAAACGCTGGAAGACAATCAGGCACTTCTTTCCCGATGGAAAGAGGAAAAGCATCCTGATAAACATTTCTTCACTTTTTCCACCGAGCGTGGCGATTTGCTCTACGGATGGATGTTGCGTCCCGCACAATTGGAAAAGAACAAGAAGTATCCCGTTGTGGTCTTGCAGTACAGTGGTCCGCAGTCGCAGCGTGTGTTGAACCGATGGAGTGTCCGCTTTGAGACCTATCTGGTAGAGGCTGGGTATATCGTTGTTTGCATTGACCCGCGTGGCACCGATTGTCGTGGTCGTCAGTTCCGCAACGAAACGTATATGTACCTTGGCCGTAAAGAAGCGGAGGATTTGCAGAGTCTGGCCAACACCTATCTGCCATCGCTGCCTTATGTCGATCCGTCGCGTATCGTGTTGGGCGGGTGGAGTTATGGCGGTTATCAGACCATCCGTACGATGATGGAGGCAAATAGTGCCTATCGTTGTGGTTTTGCAGTGGCACCTGTTACCGACTGGCGTTTGTATGATACGGGTTACACCGAGCGTTATATGCGCCGTCCGCAGGTCAATGAACGAGGCTATCAGGTTGCGTCGTTGCTGAATAAAGCCAAGGATTTGCAAGGCAATCTGCTGCTCATCTCCGGCATGGCGGATGACAATGTGCATCCGGCTAACACCTGGCTCTTCGTGGAAGCACTTGTGCAGGCAGGAAAACAGTTCGATATGCAACTCTATCTGGATGACAATCATTTCCTGCGTCAGCGCGACAACTATCTACATCTCCATGAGCGTATTATCCGTTTCCTGAATGAACATCTCTAAACATTTATCTGCCATGCGTTTACGCCCTGTTCTTATTGCTTTTTTGCTGGTTTCTGTTCTTCCTCATCTCTTTGCGTGGGGGCAGAAGGGACATCGTGTCGTGGCGCAGTTGGCATACGAAAGGCTCTCTTATAAGGCAAAGCGGCAGGTGGATGCCACGCTGGGCAAAGGAGGCATGGTCTATTGGTGCAATTGGGCGGATGAAATAAAGTCGGACACCGTTTTGGCGTATACCTACGACTGGCATTATCAAGATTTGCCATCCGGTCTTGCTGATTCATCGTTGCTGGCGTGCTGGCATGATTATCCCTCGGAGGGTGGCAATCTCTTCCATGCTTTGGCGGATATTGTTGCCGGCTTGCAACATCGTACAGATTCGCTTATGGTGCTTGACCATCGCTTGTCTGCGCAGCAGGGGCTTATCTTACTTATTCATCTGGCGGCTGACCGGTTTTGCCCGATGCACAGCGGACATCTGGACGATTTGGGAGGTAATAAGGTCAAGATGAAATGGTTTGGTCACTCCACCAATCTTCATGCCGTGTGGGATGACAAACTCATTGAGAGCCGTGGTTTGAGTTACACCGAGTATGCCCTTTGGCTCAACAATCGCTATGCGGCTACGCGCGATAGCCTGATTGCTCTTCCCGAAGAGGATATCCTGCGCGCCAATTATGCACTCACCGAGCGTATCTACCGCTATCAGACCGATTTTGACGGGAATACGTATCACTATATATATCATTTCAAAGACGATTTGGATCGTCAGTTGTTTCACGCAGGCACCTATTTGGCGGCCCTGCTTAATCATATCTATCGCTAATGGACTTCACACCTTCAACTTATAAATCGCTTTTGATGGCGTTGCAGAGCGCAGGCTATCAGTTTATTACTTTCGAGGACTATTGCCGCATGACGGAACAGGAGCGTACTCAGCGGCGTTTTGTCATCTTGCGTCATGATGTGGATGCCAAACCGAAGAACAGTTTGCGTTTTGCGCAGATTGAGAATAGTTTGAGCATTCGGGCCTCGTATTATTTCCGTATTGTACCGGAGAGTAATCAGCCCGATATCATTCGCCATATCGCAGCCTTGCAACATGAAGTGGGATATCATTACGAAGACCTTTCTTTGAAGAACGGTGATATGGAAAAAGCGATACAGGCTTTCCGTAAGCATTTGGATTATTTCCGCCGTTTCTATCCTGTGGCCACTATTTGTATGCATGGTGCGCCTACTTCGCCTTATGACAGCAAAGACCTGTGGAAAGCCAACAACTATCGTGATTTCGGCATCATTGGAGAGCCGTATTTCGATATGGATTTTGACGAGGCGCTTTATCTCACCGACACCGGACGTTGTTGGGATGGATTCCGATTCTCCGTGCGCGACAAGGTTCCGCAGCAGGAGGAATGGAGCAGAATGGGACTGACCTTCCATTCAACCAAGCATATCATCCGTTGGCTCGAGAGGGGATGGAAACGGGGCGAACCGTTGTGCAATCTGATGATTACCACACATCCGCAACGCTGGACACCCTGGCCCCTTGCGTGGATTAAGGAATTGGTGCTGCAAACCACCAAAAATATCATCAAGAGCTATATTATCAATCATCGTAAATAAATCTGTATTCGTATGAAACGTTCTTTGTTTTTCTTGCTGCTTTTGCTGCCCTTGATTGTTTGGGCTGACGAAGATGTCACTATCCGTGTCCGTCGTATATGGCAAGGCGATTATTGTGCCTTTACCTCGCTCATTTATCACAATGGCTTTTTCTATTGCTCTTTCCGTGAGGCGGATACGCACCATGCGAATTCCGAGGTGCCCGGCACGTTGGGACGCTCGCGTATTTTGCGCTCAAAGAACGGCAAGTCATGGCAATCAGTCGCGTTGTTGAGAAAGGATGGAATCGATTTGCGCGACCCCAAACTCTCTGTCATGCCGGATGGTCGTCTGATGGCTATTCAGGGCGGATCGGTTTATGAAGGAAAGAAACTGGTGGCAATGTATCCGCAGGTGTCTTTCTCTTCCGATGGCGTTCATTTCTCCGACCCGCAGCCGGTCGTGCTCGATTCTGCCGTCTCCGGAGGTTATGAATGGATTTGGCGTGTCACGTGGTATAAGGGAGTGGGGTATGGAGTCATTTATGGCAGTGGCGTATCCCTTGTCTCTACCACCGATGGCATACACTATCGCCTCGTCACGCGTTTCGACCTACCGCGCAATCCGGGAGAGACCTCGTTGGCATTCCTTTCCGATGGTACGATGTTATTTATTGCGCGTTGCGAAGGGGGTGATAAACACGGATTGTGGGGACGTAGCCTGCCACCATACACCGATTGGCAGTGGACTGATATGAACATTCCTTTGGGAGGACCGGATATTCTGGTTTTGAACGATAGTACTACTATTCTTGGTTCGCGGTCGTTGTATGCCAGTGAGAAAACGATGATGTTCCGTGGCAATACATCGGGGCAGTTCGAGGAATGTTGTTTGTTGCCATCCGGTGGAGATGACAATAGCTATAGCGGTATGGTAGTTCGTGGAAAGTATCTGTATGTCACTTACTATTCGCGTCATGCCACGCCGAAGGCATCTATCTATTGGGCGCGTCTGCCGCTTTCCATGTTTACGCAACCGCGTACCAACACCTACTATCCTCAACGTTGGTGATAAAGACAACAGGTGTGACAGCGTAAGGGTATGCTAAGGGTATGGTAAGGGTATGGTAAGGATACACGAATTTAGAGTGCTTTGCCACTAAAGGATAAGTGCTTGCCGCCAAAAAAGACATCAAAACGCAAGGTTTGTTTGGTAGCCATGCCTTTCATTTGGGTGGCAATACGTGAAGGATGCGGTTTGCCGTTGACAGTGGGTATCATGCCTTCTCCACCAAGTTTAAAACCTGCCTGAACAGATGTGAGGTTGACATTCGGTATTACAACATCCACCCGTACCGGCATAAAACGGGAAAACTTGACATCATACAAGGTAAGAGTGCCTTCCGGTGATAACGAAACACGCACTTTTTCCATAGCATATGTGCCATCACCAACCACCATCTTTCCTGCATACTCAGTCGCTGATGCATGGAGCATCATCAACAGACTCAGGATAATAAAACACATCCTTTTCATGGGGTTGGCGAAACCTCTTATTCGTATAGTTTCATATAGCGGAAAGGATTGCCTTTGACCGCCAAATAACGCGCGAACATCTCACGCGAGATGACTACCGTTCCCCTACAGTCGTTCGGATGGAACGAGAGGGATGGGGCGTTTTGCAGGTTCTCGTCCAGGAAGAGGATGACATGCTGTTCCGCATCGTTAATCAGTCCGAAAGGCGATACGCTGCCCGGCTCTAACCCCAGATAGCGTTGCATCCGTTCGGGTGAGGCAAAAGAAAGTTTGCCGGGCGAATTGAATCCCTGCGCCATCAGTTCGGCCTTCAGACGGTGCTCCAAATCATGAATATCAAGGTCATGGTCGCAGTCGAAACAAACCAGGTAATGCTGGTTCCCTTTATGATTGCGCAGAAATATGTTCTTGCAATGTATGGAACCGTCATTGTGCCACCATTGCTTGGCTTCCTCAATGGTTTTACCTTCCGGATGATGATAGACACTATATTCGATGTTATGGGCATCCAAATAACGCAAAACGATTTCTTCGCGTTTGGAGATATATTCGATGGGTTGTTCCATGTTAGAGTTCAGTGTGGATTTTATAGATAGGGATTGTATTCTATTTCGTGCCCGATGGTTGTGGGATAGCCGTGCCCGGGATATACTTGTGTCTCTTTGGGCAATTCAGCTAACCGGCGTAAGGATTGGAAGAGTGTGTCCATATCTCCTCCGGGCAAATCGGTTCGCCCGATGGATTCCTGAAAGAGCGTGTCGCCCGTGAACAATGTTTGCTCTTGCGGGAACCAGAAACATTGCGAATCTTCCTTGTGTCCGGGCGTATCAAGTACGGTCAGCGCATAGCCTAACAGTTCGGCCGGAGCTGCCTGATAGATTTTTCCGTATACAGGTATTTGCGGATATTGCTGCTGCAGATATTCCAGTCCGCAGATATGGTCAGGGTGCGTGTGAGTGATGAGTACGGCAACGGGTGTCAGTTGTTTCTTGTTCAGGTAGTCTGTGAGGCGTTGCTGTTCACGTTCACCATACATACCGGGGTCAATAACCACGCACTGTTGGCCGTTCTCAATGATATAGGTGCACTCGCGATAGGGGTTGAAATAGAATGTTTGTATTTGCATAGCAGGAAAGTTACAGGGGCAGGTATAGGACGCGCTTTTCCGCGAACCAAGGCAAATGGAAGAAGGTGTCAATCTCGCTTACCTCCACGGATGTCCGGAACGGCCGTATCTCTGCCTGCAGTTCACCACCTTTCAGCACAATAAGTCCGTTTGGCAGGGCGTTCTTGTGCTTGTGGTGGATGTTTTTGCGTACGAGTTTCACGAGGTCGGGTAGGGGCATTACGGCGCGTGACACGACAAAATCAAACTGACGTTTCTCTTCCTCCACACGCTCGTGGAGACATTCCACATTGGTAAGTCCAATCTGTTTGGTAATGTCTGCCGCCACCATCACTTTTTTGCCGATGCCGTCAATGAGCGTGAAACGGCATTCGGGAAAGAGTATTGCCAGCGGTATTCCGGGAAAACCTCCTCCTGTGCCGACATCCAGTATCTCCGTATTGGGTGCAAAATGCAGCACTTTGGCAATAGCCAGCGAGTGCAGGATGTGATGTTCGCGCAGCGACCCGATATCTTTGCGTGAGATAAGGTTGATTTTCCGGTTCCAATCAGGATAGAGAACCTCAAGCGCAGCAAACTGCTGCGCTTGAATGTCTGTTAGTCGGAAATAATCGCTAATCTGCATAGATGCGTGATTTGCCCCTTCTGTCGCTTACTCGGCGATGTTGGTAAATACGTTCTGTACGTCTTCGTCCTCTTCGATTTTGTCGATGAGTTTCTGTACGGACTCGCGTTGCTCATCGGTCAGTTGCTTGGTGTCGTTCGGGATGCGTACGAACTCACAGGACTGGATCTCAAATCCGTGCTCTTCTAGATATTTCTGCATACCGGAATATTGGTCGAAATCGGAATAGATAACGATGGTGTTTTCCTCTTCATCTACGCCAAGTTCTTCTACGCCGAAGTCAATGAGTTCGAGTTCCAGTTCGTCCAGGTCGATGCCGTCTTTCATCGTGATAGTGAAGCAAGCCTTTCTATCAAACAGGAACTGCAGGCATCCTTGTGTGCCGAGCGTACCGCCGTGTTTGGTGAAATAACTGCGGATATTAGCCACGGTGCGCATGTGGTTGTCGGTAGCTGTTTCGATGAAGATAGCCACGCCATGCGGTCCGTATCCTTCGTAGTTGATTTCTTTATAGCCTTCCGATGATTTGTCGGTAGCTTTTTTGATGGCGCGGTCGATGTTCTCTTTCGGCATGTTTTCGCGTTTGCACTGCTGAATGAGCATACGCAACCGCGGGTTGCCGTCAGGATCCGCACCGCCTTCACGGGCAGCGATAGTAATTTCTTTACCCAGTTTGGTGAATGTACGGGCCATGTGACCCCAGCGTTTCAGTTTGGTCGCTTTGCGATATTCAAAAGCTCTTCCCATAGTGATATGTTGTTTTATAATTAATGTTCTGATGTGAGTGTCGCGACTATTTGATACCCAGTATGCTGCGCACGAAATCCTCGCGGTTGAATTCTTGCAGGTCGGTCATTTTTTCGCCCAGCCCGATATAACGGACGGGGATATGGAACTGGTCGCTGATGCCGATTACGACACCGCCTTTGGCTGTTCCGTCCAGTTTGGTGATAGCAAGCGAACTGACTTCGGTTGCGCGGGTAAACTGCCGAGCCTGTTCGAAGGCGTTTTGTCCTGTCGAACCGTCCAGCACCAACATGACATCATGCGGAGCATCGGGAATGACTTTCTGCATTACGTTTTTGATTTTGCTCAACTCGTTCATCAGGTTTACTTTGTTGTGCAGACGTCCGGCGGTATCAATCAGCACCACATCGGCATTGTTGGCTTTTGCGGATGATAGGGTGTCGAATGCCACCGAAGCAGGGTCGGACCCCAGTTGCTGTTTGACCACCGGCACACCAACGCGTTCGCCCCATACGGTCAACTGCTCAATGGCAGCAGCACGGAACGTGTCCGCTGCGCCTAAATACACTTTTTTGCCGGCTTGTTTGAATTGCCATGCCAGTTTGCCGATAGTGGTTGTTTTGCCCACACCGTTCACGCCCACTACCATGATGACGTATGGTTTGGGTATGTTTTCATCATTTAGCGACTGCACGTTGCCTTTCTCGTTCTCTTGCAGCAATGCGCAGGTCTCTTCCACCAGAATTCGGTTCAGTTCATCGGTGCCGAGATATTTATCCCGCGCAGCGCGTGCTTGCACGCGCTCAATGATACGGAGCGTGGTCTCTACGCCCACATCGGAAGTGACGAGGGCCTCTTCCAGATTGTCCAGCACATCGTCATCCACGGTGGACTTTCCAGCGATAGCACGTCCTATTTTGCTCAGTACAGACTCTTTGCTCTTTTCCAAGCCTTGGTCAAGCGTCTGTTTTTGCTCTTCTTTCGATTTGAACAGTCCGAAAAATGCCATACGTTATCGCAGATAATAGTCTATGGTTGTCACCACGCGGATATGTTTCATCCACGGTTGGTATTGGTCCGATTCGATAGAGAACTGCCCTTGGTTGGCGTGGCGTATCGAACCGAGGCTGCATTCTGCATCATCGGCAAACTTTTGTGCCACTACGCGGGCGTTCTTGGTCGCTTCCTGTATCATTTCGGGCTTGATTTCGGTCAATCCGTTGAACTGATAGTCCAGTTGCCAGTCATAGGAGTGAATAATCACACCTTCACTCGCGAACTCATTTACGCAGTCTTGATTAGCCACTACAAGATCCACATTGGCGGTACTGACCACCACCGATGAGGTCAGTGTGTACTGATTTAGCGGACGTTGACCATAGTAGTTTTCCCAGTTGTCGCTCACGGATATTTTGCCGTGGCGGATATCTTCTTGGGTAAACCCTTTGGCTTGCAGTTGTTCGCCCAGCGATTTTGCCAGTTCGGCTTCACGGGCATAGAGTCCTTTCAGGTTGTTGCCACTGATGGTGAACGACAGCGGCCATACGGCATAGTCTGCTTTCACTTCACGGGTGGCCAGTCCTTTCACGGATACGGCGCGGTCTTTGGCGGAGATGTCATGCAATCCGCGGCATACGGATAAGCCTGCCAGCACGATGCAGACACCTACAATAACGGAAGCGGTAATAGTATGTTTCATAGTTCCGATATATCTCCACACCCTCACCCTTACGGGCAACGAATGTGGAGATACTTAGTTTATGTTCAACTTACGTGTTGTTCTGCTTATTGCTCGTCTTCCACAGCGGCTTGTGCAGCAGCCAGGCGGGCAATAGGTACGCGGAACGGCGAGCAACTTGCGTAGTTCATACCTACGCGTGCGCAATATTTCACGGAGCTAGGCTCACCGCCATGTTCACCGCAGATACCCGTACGCAGAGCCGGACGGATGGCGCGACCTTTTTCTACGGCCATCTTGATCAGTTGGCCTACACCTTTCTGGTCAAGAACCTGGAACGGATCGGCTTTCAGAATCTTCTTCTCCAGATAAACGGGCAAGAAGGAAGCGATGTCGTCACGGCTGTAACCGAAGGTCATCTGGGTCAAGTCGTTCGTACCGAAGCTGAAGTATTGTGCTTCTGTAGCGATACGGTCGGCGGTCAGAGCAGCGCGAGGAATCTCAATCATCGTGCCCACTTCATATTCTACTTCTACGCCGTACTCTTTGAATACTTCGCGAGCTACGCGATTGATGATTTCCTTTTGCTGCTTGAGCTCATATAGGATACCGATTAGCGGAACCATGATTTCCGGCATCGGGTTCTTGCCTTCTTTCTTCAGTTCGCAGGCTGCGGACATGATGGCGCGAGTTTGCATGGCGGTAATCTCAGGGAAGGTGATTCCCAAACGGCAGCCACGGTGACCGAGCATCGGGTTGTTTTCTGCCAGAGAGTCTACGCGTTGACGGATTTCCTCAACGGTCACGCCCATTTCTTTTGCCATTTGTTCTTGTCCGGCTATATCGTGGGGAACGAACTCGTGCAAAGGTGGGTCAAGCAGACGGATGTTAACGGGGCAACCGTCCATAGCTTCCAGAATACCCTTGAAGTCTGCTTTTTGATACGGCAGCAGTTTGGCAAGAGCTTTTTCGCGGCCGGCTGCGTCTTTGGCGAGAATCATCTCACGCATGGCAACGATTTTCTTGTCGTCGAAGAACATGTGCTCCGTACGGGTCAGACCGATACCTTTCGCACCGAAAGCGCGGGCAACTTGTGCATCATGCGGAGTGTCGGCATTGGTACGAACTTGCAGACGGGTATATTTGTCGCAGAGGTCCATCAGGGCTTTGAAGTCACCGCTCAACTCGGCAGCTTTGGTCGGGATTTGACCTGCATACACTTGGCCGGTCGAACCGTTCAGTGAGATATAGTCACCTTCTCTGTAGGTCACACCTTCGATGGTCACGGTCTTTTTCTCATAGTCAACCAGGATGGCACCTGCACCGGATACGCAGCACTTACCCATACCGCGGGCAACAACGGCTGCGTGACTGGTCATACCGCCACGGGCGGTCAGGATACCTTCGGCTGCTGACATACCTGCCAGGTCTTCGGGAGAAGTCTCGATACGAACCATCACCACTTTGTGACCGTCTTTATGCCAAGCCTGAGCATCATCTGCATGGAACACGATTTGTCCGCATGCGGCACCCGGACTGGCGGGAAGACCTTGGGTTATCACTTGGGCTTTCTTCAGAGCGTCCTTGTCAAATACGGGGTGGAGCAGCTCATCCAGCTTCTGCGGTTCGCAGCGCATGATGGCTTCTTTCTCGCTGATAACGCCTTCGCGAACCAGGTCCATGGCAATCTTCACCATAGCCGAACCGGTGCGTTTGCCGTTACGGGTCTGCAGGAACCAGAGTTTGCCTTCTTGTACGGTGAACTCCATGTCTTGCATATCGCGATAGTGGTCTTCCAGTTTCTGTTGGATCTCGTTCAGTTCTTTGTACAGCGCGGGCATTGCCTCTTCCATCGAAGGATATTTGGCGGCACGCTCTTCTTCGCTGATTCCTTGCAGTTTAGCCCAACGGCGGCTGCCTTCCAGCGTGATTTGTTGCGGGGTACGGATACCGGCCACAACGTCTTCACCTTGTGCGTTCACCAGATATTCACCGTTGAACAGGTTCTCACCCGTTGCGGCGTCACGGCTGAAGCATACGCCTGTAGCGGAGGTCTCACCCATGTTTCCGAATACCATTGCCATAACGCTGACAGCGGTGCCCCATTCGTCTGGAATACCTTCCATCTTGCGGTACAGGATGGCGCGTTCGTTCATCCAGCTGCGGAATACGGCGCAGATGGCACCCCACAACTGCTCAATCGGGTCGTTCGGGAAGTCTTTGCCGGTTTGTTCTTTGATGGCTGCTTTGAAGCGGGCAACCAGCATCTTCAACTCATCTACATTCAGGTCTTTGTCCAGCTTGATACCGCGGATTTCTTTCACCTCTTCGATGATTTTCTCAAACGGGTCAATATCGGTCTTGTTCACGGGTTTCATGCCCAGAACAACGTCGCCGTACATCTGTACGAAACGGCGGTAACTGTCATACACGAAGTGAGGATTGTTCGTCTTGGCTACCATACCTTCTGCCACTTCGTCATTCAGACCCAGGTTCAGAATGGTATCCATCATACCCGGCATCGAAGCGCGGGCGCCCGAGCGTACGCTCACCAGCAGCGGGTTCTTGGCATCACCGAACTTGCTGTTCATCAAGGTCTCAATGTGCTTTACGGCGGCCATTACATCGTTGTTCAGAAGAGCAACAATCTTCTCTTGACCTACTTCGTAATACTCGTTGCAGACGTCGGTCGTAATCGTAAATCCGGGAGGTACAGGTACACCTACCAGGTTCATCTCGGCGCAGTTCGCACCCTTGCCGCCCAATTGCTCTCGCATCTGGGCATTTCCTTCGGCCTTACCATTTCCGAAGGTGTAAACGCGTTTCTTGTTTTCCATTTGGTAATTAAATGTTTATGTTGGTTAATAATTCGTTGCTTGTGACGCTTGTTTCATTTCAGCCCGCAAAAGTACCACTTTTTTTTGATATGTGCAAGTTTTTTGGGCATTTTTTGTAGAAAAATTGAAAAAACAACCGAAAAGTGTCATTTTTATTTGGTAAATCCAATGTGTTTTTGTACCTTTGCACCCTCAATTTATAAATTGAAAAGAGAGACTGTTATGAAAAAAATCGCCATTTTTGGTTACGGCAATGTCGGCAAAGCTGCCGAAGAGGCCGTGCGTGCCGCCGAAGATATGGAGTTGGCGGGAGTTTACCATCGTAATGAATTGGACCGCCTTATCGCGGAAGCATCGGGCAAAATAGATGTTGTCCTGCTTTGTACGCCTACGCGTGAAGTGCCGCGTTGTGCCAAGCAGTTGTTGGCTGCGGGTATTCCCACGGTGGATAGTTTTGATATTCATACCCGGATTGGCTCTGTGCGCCGCGAATTGATGGAAGTGGCGCGTCAGGGTGGGGCGGTCAGCATCCTTTCCGCCGGATGGGATCCGGGCTCGGATTCTGTCGTTCGTTGCTTGATGGAAGCGATTGCGCCTAAGGGATTGACTTATACCAATTTCGGTCCGGGCCGTTCGATGGGGCATACGGTAGCTGCCAAGTCCAAAGCGGGTGTGGCGGATGCGCTGTCTATGACCATTCCGTTGGGCACGGGTATCCATCGCCGCATGGTTTATGTACAGTTGCAGCCGGGCGCTGATTTTGCCGAGGTGGAGAAGGCTATCCTTGCGGACGATTATTTCGCACACGATGAAACGCATGTCATTCAAGTGCCGGATGTCAGTGCGCTGAATAATGTGGCGCATGGCGTTAATCTCGTCCGTAACGGTGTTAGCGGCACTACCCACAACCAGCGGCTGGAGTTCAATATGACTATTGACAATCCCGCACTGACGGGACAAGTCATGGCGGCATGTGCGCGTGCGGCATTGCGACTGAAACAGGAGAAGCGCTTTGGTTGCTATACCATGATTGAACTTGCGCCCATCTACCTGATGGCTTCTGAAGAATACGCCTTATCCCTCGTATAATTTCCGAGTAACGATTAGGCTATTATTGGGTTATTATTGGGTGATTATTGGGTTATTAGTAGGTTATTTAGCCAACGAAAAGCAGAGGAAAGCCTGCTTCAGCCCAAGATTCACAGAGATGTAACGTATGCTGTACCAATGGATTATATCGTTGCCGATGATGGTATGCTTCTTCTGGAGCCTGTTTTTCTGCATCCGTCTGTTTCGGCAGGACGATGAACCACGGGTTAAAGGAACGATTCTCATTTTTTACATAGCTACCTCTGTGCTTTACACCGACCATTGGTTCTATTTCTCCGACCGGCCGAGTTTCGTCGGAGAATGGACCTATTCGGTGATGAATTTGTGTGTCTATCCTTTGTATTATGCATACCTGTGCGCGCTGACGCGTGAGAAGAAACGGCTGGAAGTGGGACTCCTCCTTATTCCGGCACTCCTCATCGCTATCTTGTTCCCGCTCAACAAATGGTTGGGCTGGAATGCGGGCGAATCCATGCGTATAGCTGCGCGTATTTGTTTCGCCTGTTTGGTTATCTGGGTATTAGTGCGTGGTTATCACTTGCTGAATCGCACGCAGCGGCGTATGGATGACACCTATTCGGATGAGCGTAGCCGTCTCTTGCGCCCATTGCATATTTTGCTTGTCTTGTTCGGTATTACGGCGGTGGTATCTATACTGCTCAATTTTGCCGGACGTGACTTTTTCGAAGAGAATGTGTTGCTGGGGATTCCGGCAGTCATTATGTCCACCTTGCTTTTCGGTTTGGGTTATGTGGCGGCGCATACCACATTGCCTGTCGAAACCGTTTCCATCGAAGAGAATAACGAGGAAGATAAGGCTACGACCCAAGAAACCGATGAATTGATGTACAGGATTGCAACGGTGTTGCGCGAAGACAAACTCTTTGCCGATTCACGTCTTACCATTCAGGACCTTGCTACGGCTATTAGCAGTAACCGTACTTATGTCTCTAACTGCATCAACCGTCGCACGGGCCTCAGTTTCTCGCAGTATATTGCGCGTTATCGCGTGGAACATGCGCAAACCATTCTCTGCGACAAACGTTATACTTCCGACCACGATGCCATTGCGGCTGCTATTGCTTTGAGTGGCTTTACTTCCGACCAGACGTTTTATCGCGTCTTCAAGGAAATAACAGGCACAACCCCTCTCCAGTACCGCCAACAAAATAAACAAAAGTAATACTTTGCATACACATGGCACATCGCATACATAGAATAATCTTCTTTTTCGCGCTTCTTTTTGGTTGCACAAGGATGAGTTATGTGCAAGCGGAAGTGTATAGTGGAACATGCGGCGCTGCAGGCAACGAAGCCAACGTGACGTGGGAACTGAATACGGAAACCGGTCTTCTTGAAATCGAAGGTTCGGGACCCATGACGCATTATTGGTCATTGACGGATATTCCGTGGTATAATTACCGTCAATATGTGACATCTATAACTGTGCGCTACGGCGTAACTACGATAGGGCATCACGCATTCTATAATTTTCCAAATGTAACTGACATCAGTTGCGATTATGTAACTTCAATTGGTGTATTATCGTTCGGTTTTTGCCGAAAAGTTACATCGCTGAAAATTCCTAACTCCGTTACATCTATCGGAGATCAAGCCTTATGGTATAATGAGTCACTGAAAGAGGTGCATGTCGAATGGACGGGCGATGCCGTACCTACTATGCCATCCAATATCCACAATTTCGAAGCTTCTCAAATCAAGTTACATATACCTTGCGGTCAAACAGCTGCCTATACCGCCAAAGGTTGGAGTACCAAGTTTACACTTATTGAATGCTTGGATGGTGGCTTAATTACAACAACGACAAATAACTTTCTTTGGACACTCAGTTGCGACAGTGTGTGGACGGTGAGCGGAACAGGGGCACTGAACGATTTTCCAAATCCACTTTACGTAGACTTAGGAATTGCGCGTGTTACGATAAATAGCTCTTCGCTTTCTCCTGTTTTCTCTAAACGAAAAGTTATCAAGGAAGCTGTCTTTGAAGAAGGCATCACGTATATCGGCAATAATACACTCTATAAAGGTACATACCATTCAGGGTATCCCTATTTAACCACCCTCACCTTACCAAGTTCGCTGACAAGCATGTCTTCCACGGCGTTTAAGGGATGCATAGCCTTGAAGGATGTATATGTGTCATGGACCACGGCTGCGGCTATTCCGACATGGAACCAGACGATCGATGTATCCTCGACAACCCTTCATGTGCCTTGCGGCACAACAGCGCTTTATCGAGCAAAAGGTTGGCAGAACTTTATTATTAGGGAAGAAAGAGGGCATGGAACCTGCGGCGCAAATGGAGATAACCTCACTTGGCTGCTCTCTTGTGACGGTATCCTTACCATTCGCGGAACAGGGGCGATGCTTAACTGGTCGCATCCGACGAATAGACCTTGGCATTCGCTTTGCACAGCTATTCAGCGGGTAGTCATAGAGGAAGGAGTGACCACTACCGGATTTCATGCTTTTTACGGTGCATCAAACCTCACGTCAGTCACTTTGCCCTCCACGCTACAGACCTTGGAGTATATGACGTTCTTCGACTGCTCCAGTCTGCCTTCACTCATTATCCCATCCTCCGTAACGAAAGTGGGAAATCGCTGTCTGGAAGGGTGCGCTGCGTTAACCGATGTCTACACCTCCTGGTCGGGCGGTAATGTGCCCACTATGCCGGTGGGAATCCATACCTACGATGCCTCGCGGATTAGGCTGCATATACCTTGCGGGCAGACTGCTGCTTACACCGCCAAAGGATGGAACACCAAATTCACTTTTATATACGAAGGCGGACCATATACCATCACCGGCAATGCCGCCGATGCCGCGACAGGCAATGTGACCATCACGCCAGCCCCATGATATAGTGTGGATTTTGGGGAAACAGGGTGAATTTATGCACTTTTGTACGATTTGAGAGTGTTTTTGTACAAATTGCGAATGCTTTCCATAAAAAATGTAGTACCTTTGCGCCCGATTTAGATATACTACGCGCACATGGTACGTCGCATACATAGTATCGTCCTCCTTCTCGCGCTCCTTGTCGGGGGTGTGGGGATGAGCTATGTAGATGCGGCAACAAAAGCGATACTAGCGGCTAAAGCCAATAATGCTTCGCATGGTAGAGTGAGGATAGGAAACGGTAATTGGACCACTACGTCGAATGCGTCAACCTCTGTTACTACAGCGACCGGCCAATCTCATGTCCTTTACGCGAGTCCCTTTACGGGTTATCATTTTGTCAATTGGACCAACAACATTAATACAACCACCAGTACCAGCACAAACCTTACGGTAAGGGTCACGACTACTTCGGCATTATACACGGCAAATTTTGCGATTAATACTTATACCATTACCGCCAGTCCCAATAACACCAACTATGGTACAGTTACCGGAGGCGGAACATACAACTACGGTGCATCGGCTACTTTGAAGGCCACACCGAAGACGGGCTATCATTTTGTACAATGGAACGATGGCGTCACTACCGCCACGCGTACAATCAGTAACATCACCGCCAATGCTACGTATACCGCTACCTTTGCGATCAATACCTATACAATCACGTTTAAGAATGAAGACGGTACAACGCTGAAAACCCAGACGGTTAATCATGGTGTCACGCCAACGGCTCCGTCTACACCTACCAAATCAGCTACGGCGCAATATACCTATATCTTCAAAGCATGGTCTCCAACTATTGCTGCAGCCACCAAAGATCAGACTTATACAGCGACCTACACCGCTACCGTACGCAGTTATACGATCCGCTTCATGAATGGTAATACGGCCTTACAAACCAACACCTTAAAATACGGAGCGACTCCCAGTTATACCGGTTCCACTCCGACCAAGGCATCTACGGCGCAATACTCCTATACTTTCAACGGTTGGAGTCCTGCCATCTATGCCGTCAACAAGGCGCAGGATTATACGGCGCAGTTTAAGAGCACCGTGCGATCCTATAAGATCACCGGTGCATCTGCCAACACCAATATGGGAACGGTCAGCGGAACGGCGACGAAACAATACGGTCAGACGGTTACTTTGACCGCCACGCCGAAAAGTAATTGCTATGAGTTTTTACAGTGGACAGACGGCGTTACCGACAACCCGCGTACGGTGACTGTAACCGGAACGAAGACCTATACCGCTACATTCGGTGTAGCAATACATGGCTACTGCGGAGCTATGGTGGGGAGTAACACGGGAACAAATCTAACTTGGACACTAGATGAATTACCGGAAGGTTGACTATCTCGGGTACGGGTGAAATGAGGCATTATTGCTCTTATTGGACTGCAGAGAAATGGTGGGGGAATAGTAATTATTACAATGAAGATGATATCACCACCGTCATTATCGGCAACGGTGTTACGTCTATCGGAGATTGCGCTTTCTGGCGAGCAAAAAACTTAACTTCGGTTACTCTTCCTAATACCTTCACCTATTTGGGAGATGCTTTCCATGGATGTTCGTCATTGGTTTCAATTAACCTTCCTAATAGTATTACTTATATAGATGATGGTGCTTTTGCTTATTGCACTTCATTGACATCCGTTACTATACCTAACAAGCTGACCGAAATAATAAGTAGATTATTCGACCATTGTACCTCCCTTTCCAGTGTCACGATCCCTAATAATATTACAACAATTGGAGAATATGCCTTCTACTATTGTGCACTAACTTCTGTTACCATACCTAAAAGTGTTACATCCATTGGAGAATGTGCTTTTAAAAACAATGAAGGCCTAACCGACATCTATGTGTCGTGGACTTCAGCAAGCGAGTTACCCGCCTATCCCAAAAATATGGTTTCTTCGCCTTCAACGACAACGCTCCATATACCTTGTGGAACAGGCGATATTTATCGTGCAGCAAGTGGTTGGTCACAATTCAAGATTATTGGAGATGCCCAGTATACGTTGAAGGCCACATCACCAAGCAGCGCACAAGGCACGGTGAGCATTGATGACGGTACAGCCGGAATATCTCTCTCTAAGAAAGATTATTGCGAGACTATTCACACTATTACAGCCACGCCTAACGGTTGTTACGATTTTATAAAATGGAGTGACGGCAACACCGATAATCCGCGTACCGTAACATTAAATAGCAATGTTACCTATACGGCGCAATTCGCGAATAGTATAAGCGGTACCTGCGGTGCTAACGGCAATAACCTCACATGGTTATTCGATAATTGTACGGGTGTGCTGACTATCAGCGGTAGCGGAGCGATGAAGGATTATGAACGAACCGGCGAATATTGCGCTGAGTATTCGAGTTCTGCACCCTGGATCGCGTATAAAGAATCCATCACTTCCATTGTATTACCGGTTGGTCTTACCCGCATTGGTAACTATGCATTTTATCTATGTCGAGGAGTTACGGATATAGATCTACCGGCAGCATTACTTTCAATAGGTGATTATGCTTTTGCAGAGACTGGGTTACAACAAGTGTGTGTTCCTGAAGGGGTAACAACGATAGGAAGTAGCGCATTTAGCAACATGTGTTTTTCCTCCAACTCTACACCTCTAAAAAGAGTGTACCTGCCAAATTCATTAACAAGTATAGGCGCCTATGCACTTTCTTACAATCCATTAAGGTTTTTAACATACCCCGCATTAGCAAATAGTTTTTCGACACCATATAGGGGTGCTTATCCCGCAAATGAAGTCTATGCCTCTTGGAAGACAGACATTCCCACTCGTCAGGGCCGTGTTGAAGCGGTGGCCAGTCCAAGACGAAAGATGCATATCCCGTATGGAACAACAGCGTTGTATCAAGCAAAGGATTGGGCACGTATTTATCAATTGGTTGAAGACGTCGATGAACGCGCGATTGATTTGGGTCTTTCTATCCGCTGGGCAAGTTGCAATGTCGGAGCGACTGCACCTGAAGAGAACGGTGATTTCTACGCTTGGGGTGATACGCTCACGCGTAGTTCTTTCACATGGGGCACTTATCCGTATAGCGGTACTTCTACCAACACCATGACCAAGTACTGCACGCGTGCCGCGAACGGTACTGTGGACAACCGCTCTACGCTCATCGCCTTCGACGATGCTGCCTATATCAATTGGGGCGAGACTTGGCGCATGCCCACATGGACGGAGTGGAATGAACTGATCACGCAATGTACATGGAAGGATACGACAATAAACAATGTCTCCGTTTGGAAAGTTACCGGCCCCAACGGCAATAGTATCTACTTGTCGAAAGTAGGCTATAAGAATAACTCTTCTGTGACAGCAGGCTGCTATTATTGGTCATCTACGCTCAATACGACCAATTCGAATGACCAATGCAACCGTGCACTATATATCAATGCCGCCGATCGTTCTGACGCTAAGTACGGTTTGCGTTATGTTGGTATGCCTGTCCGAGCGGTATATCGCCGTGAGTGGCCGAGTTTCACGCTAACTATCATCGATACGCCGGAAAGTACTGCCTATACTAAAGCTGTCAATGCCGGTTCATCTTATACCCTGACCGCCCACGAAGATGACTGCCATCATTTTGTCCGTTGGGCAGATGGCAATACCGACAACCCGCGTACTGTCATCGTCACCGCCGACGCTACCTATACGGCGCAATATGAAGATCTAGTCTATTCCGGTACCTGTGGCGCAGATGGCGACAACCTAACATGGACACTAAACGCATGTGACAGTACCCTCATCATCAGCGGAACGGGCGCGATGGCGAATTATCCGGCAAATATGCCATGGAAAGATTATAGAACATCCATTACATCTGTTATCATCTCCGAAGGAGTGACGACTATCGGAGCACATGCGTTCAATGGTTGTTCGCATCTAACCTCTCTGACCGTTCCTCCATCCCTCACTTCTATAGGACAGAATGCGTTCTCCGGCTGTTGGGCAATGGAGTCATTATATATATCCGATTTGACGGCATGGTGTAACATCGATTTTGGTACATACGACTCTTCCCCGTTCAGCCGCAATGGTTACCTTATTTATGTGGGAGGCGGAGACCTGTATGTGAATGGCACCAAAGTGACCACTTTGACCATTCCTGACGGCATTACTGAAATCAAGCATCATGCTTTCTACGGCTGTGCATGTATCACGGACATTCAGTTTAATCAGGTTACCTCTATAGGCAATGAGGCATTCAACGGGTGTCACGGCTTGACCGAGATCACGATTCCCGAAGGCGTGACAACGATTGGACAATACGGAATCTGCTTTTGTACCCATCTGCAGTCTATATCGATACCGGCATCGGCATCCTCTTTGGGAACCTCGATGCTGGCGGCCAATAATATGCTGACGGATATCCATGTGCATTGGACGGAGAATATACCGGCTTGGCCGGAAAATTTCACCAAGAAAAACCCGCAGTCGAGTATTACCCTCCATATACCGTGCGGAGCGGAAGAATTATACAGCGCCGCAAACGGATGGAACGGTTATACCCTCGAAGCCGAAGGCGGACCTTATACCATCACCGTACAACCGTCCGATCCTACTATGGGAACGGTTTCGGTAGAGAAAAGTACGGACTGAAATAGAACAAGATAAAAATAATAATAAAAACAAACAAAACAACATGCTTATGAAAAAGAGTTTTTTGCTACTTGCAGGTTGCCTCTTCGCAGCAGCAGGTGTGTGGGCGGATAATCCGCTGACAGTAAATTGCGGTGAAAATGTACGGATTACGGCGTATCCCGCAACAGGTTATCATTTCGTAAAATGGGCGGAAGATGACAACACGTATAACCCGCGCGATCTTTCCAATGTGGCTGCGGATGCCACCTTTACCGCGGTGTTTGAAATCAACACGTACACCATTACGTTCAAAAACTGGAATGACACTATCCTCCAGACCGCTACCTACACGCATGGTGATGCTGTTACGGCTCCCGTTGCCACCAAAACGGCGGATCCCCAGTATACCTACACGTTTGACCACTGGTCGCCCAATGTAAACTATACTGCAGAAGCCGATGCCGAATATACGGCTGTCTTCACACAGACATTGAACAAATACACCATCTCGTTCGTCAACTGGGATGACACTCCGCTCCAGACTTCCGATTGGAACTATGGCGTAACTCCGACGTACGACGGCGAAGAGCCCACAAGAACAGAAGCCGGCAAAACCTACTACTTTATTGGTTGGGATACAGAAATATCTCCCGTCACGGGTGCAAAGACCTATAAGGCTGTCTATGATGGTGTGATCAACACCTATGCTATCACGCCTATAGCCGGTGATGGCGGTACAGTCACTGGCGGCGGAAGCGCTATCCAGTACGGTCAGTCTGTTACCATCACTGCTACGCCGAACGACTGCTATGAGTTCGTTAAGTGGTCGGATGATAACACCGAGGCATCGCGTACCTTCAGTGTAACAGGTGCATTGACCGTAACGGCTGAATTTAGAAGAATTACCTACAAGATTACTGTTCAGACAGACGATCCTGCCAAGGGTACTGTTGAGGCTGTCAAAGTGACACCTGCACCCTGATAAACGATGTCGCGTGTATTCCTCAATATATTAATCGCCCTCTTGCTCATGGCCGTCAATGTGTCCGCTTTCGGACCCATTGACGTGCCGTGCGGCACGTGGCTTGAACTGCGTGCCTTGCCGCACGAGGATTGCCGTTTTGTGCAATGGTCGGATGGCAACACGTCCGCAGTACGGCAGGTGGAGGTAACGGATGATGCTACCTACATCGCCTTCTTTGCCGCCAATTGCGAGGAGTATGCCAATCTGCCCGTAGTGGCTTTGTACGACTGGCTTCTGATGTTGGATGTGCGTTCTGTACAGGCAAAAGGCTACTGGTTTGCCGAAAAGGATGTGGCGTGGTATCGCGTCAAAGGCGAACCTGATTTGCTTAGCGACAACACCGGCAAGGACGATGAATTTATCTGCCGCGGTTATTATCTCACCTTGGATAAGCACCTTGGCGGTACGGGTGATTATTATGCCGTGGTGGATGTCAGCAGCAGTCCTTCAGGCGTGTTGTGTACAGGCCTGATGCGCTCGCTTATTGTGCATTATTCGTCCGCAGCATCCGCATCGCGTCGAACGCCTGTCTTGGAACCTACCTGCGTGCGTGCCAATGCGCAGCAACGCTTGCTGTATCTGGATGAACAGAGTGCCACCTCTGTGGTGGTGTATGATATGTCCGGACGCAGAGTCTATAGCACGGAAGCGGATAAGGTGGAGAATCTTACCTTGCGTGCTGTTAATACGGCAGGTTGCTATCAGATGGTGGTGACAAACGGCGGTGAACAATATGTCTTACGTTATATCGTGATACAATGATGACGGGCAGACGATGGTTTGGAGTAGTGCTGCTGGTCGTGGCAACGTGTGTAGTGGCAGGCAATTCGGTCTTCTCGGTCGGCGTGCGTGGCGGTGGGCAGATGTGGTTGCCTAAACTGGCACCGGAAGCCTCCGGCTCGGTCCGTGGCGACGTGGGAATGAACGGAATGCTGGATGTGCGCTATGCGTGGTATGGCGATATGAGTCACCCTGTCAGTGCGGGATTTATGCTCGGCGCAGGGGTAGGCTATGGCGCGATGGCGATAAAAGGAAACACTACGGATGTGTTCCGCAACATTGACTATTTGGGCAATCCGATGGATTATCATACCACAGCGCATTTTAAGCAGAGCGAACAGTTTGCAAAAGCGGAGTTTTCGGTCCTCTTCGCATTACGGGCAGGCGGCTTTGCGGCACAGATAGGCCCGCGCCTGATGTTGCCTTTCGCCGCTACGCGTCGGTTCGAAATAAGCGATGTGGATATTGATGCCTATTATGAACAATACAATGTGCATGTACATAACAGGGTGATTACCGGTGCAGTGGAACAGCCTTATACGCGTATGAATAGCGAAAAGATGCCGAAGTGGAATGTCCTTGTTGGCATTGAGGCAGGCTGGGAATGGCCGTTAGGGCGCAGTGCGAACACTATAGGTGTACAGGCGTATGCGGATATCGGACTATGGAATGCGTATAAGGCAGCCCCTTACACGCGTCTGTTGGATGTGGCGCCGATTAGCGATGCTGCCAATCCGTCCGCCAAAGTAACGGTAGGAAGTGGGGAGTCTGTTATTGGTTTCTATAATTACTTGGATTTCGGTTTGCGTGTCTATTACGCTTTCTCGATATCTTCAGGTAATAATCATAAGCATGTAGGAAACAAATATAGACGATAACAGACCATACCCTTAGCATACGAAAGCGGCAGCTGCAACGGCGGTGGAGCAAATCGGCCAAGATGCAAACGCCAAGCACCAAAAACTCCTTATTGATGGTCACTTGCTCATCGAGCATAACGGCAAAACCTACAACGCCCAAGGCGCAGAAGTGCAGTAAATAGGGCATGGATTGGGTGCAAAAGGCACCGGAGTGACATTTGTGAGAGCACTTGTTTGGTGCTCTCACAAGGATAAACTCATCGTCAGCTCATCGTCAGCTCATCGTCCCGTAGGTCGCTCGTAGGAGAAAAAAGACCGAACTATGATTTCTTCAAGCGCCCTAATCCGAAGAACCCTCTGCGGGGTTTCTCTTCCGCTTCAGGAACAGTCTCTTCTGCAGTCTCTTCAGCCGATGTAACGACATCCTTATCTTCCTGTTCGCGAGGCGTCCATTCTTCACGATCGGCAATCTCGCCAACCTGGTTCTTGACAAAACCAATCACTTCCTCCAATCCCTCGGTGAAGTGCTTGAAATCTTCCTTATAAAGGAACAGTTTATGCTTTTCGAATTGAGGGGTCTCATCCTCCATCCCTTGCCGGCGTTTGCTTTCCGTGATACAAAGATACAAATCCTCATTGCGCGCTTTCTTCACATCCAAATAGTAAATACGCTTGCCCGCTTTGACGGCTTTTGAATAAACAATCTCCGGCTCCTTGCCCTCTTCAAATTTACGATTATCCATGATAAACTAATACTTAATTTATGATTTTGCGGGGCAAAGGTACTGCATTTTTATGATATAACCAAACTTTTCAGCCTCTTTTTTTAAGAAAAGTGTTAATTTATTTGTCAGTGTCAGAAAAATGTAGTACTTTTGTGCGCGAAAAGAAGATAATGAAAGCAAACCGCATCATTCTGCCCCTGCTTTTGCTTTGCGCGGTACTTGCCGGTTGCAATACCACAAAGTTCGTACCGGCCGACAAATATCTTCTTAACAAAGCGAAAGTGGAAGTGACGGACACACGAGAAGTGTCTGCCTCTTCGTTGCGTACGTATCTCAGGCAAAAACAGAACACGGAAATCCTCGGATTCTGGAAACTGCAACTGGATGTCTATAACACGGCACCGTTGGATACGCTGACCAAGTCGCAGAAACGGCTTGCCCGTAATGCCAAGAAACTGGGCGAAGTGCCGGAGATATACGATGAGGCACTGACGGAAGCCAGTGTGGAACAACTGACGCGGGCTATGCACAATCTGGGCTACTATCGCTGCAAGGTGGATACCGTTCTGAAGGTGAAAGACCGCAAGATGAACATCACCTACAAAGTGACAGCCGGCGAACCGTACTATATCCGCCAAGTGAGTTACGTGCTGCCGCATCCGGAATTGAAAAAGGTGGCGACGGACGAAAAACGCACCTTGCTGAAAGAGGGTGACCGCTTCGATGCGAATGTGCTGGATGAGGAACGCGCCCGCATCATCAGCCGTATGCGCCGTAACGGCTATTACTATCTGGATAAATCCATGATACGCTATCTGGCGGACAGCACGCGCCAAGAACGGCAAGTGGATGTGGAAATCCGTCTGCAAGAGTACATAGAGCAATTGCCGGACACGGATTTCAACCACCTCTTCCGCCGCTATTCCATCCGGAACGTGTGGTTCCATCTGGATTATGACCCTGCGTATGCCCCCGATTCGGCAGAGATACACCACTCGGAAGGCAAGGGCTATCACTATACATGGGTGGGCAAACGCCTGATGCGGCAAAGTGCATTGCGTCAGAACTGCGCCATCCGTCCGGGCGACTATTTCAACGAACGTCGCGTGGAAATGACCTATGAATGGATGAACCAGTTGGGTATCGTCAAATATGTGGACATATCGTTCGATGAAGTGGCGGAAGGAGAACTGGACTGTCACGTTGTGATGTCGCGTAGCAAACTGAATACATTCTCTGCGGATGTGGAAGGCACCTATTCGAGTGGCGATTGGGGTATATCGGCCGGTGTGGGGTATATCAACCGCAACATCTTCCGCGGAGCAGAAGAACTGCAGCTCGGTGTGAGTGGCGGCTACGAATGGCGTCAGAACGGCGGCCGTGCAATAGAGGCGAAAGCACATGCTTCGCTGGCATTCCCCATCCGGCTGAAAATAGACTTGAACTACCAGTATCAGACGCGTCCTGACGAATTCACCCGTACGATAGCCAACGGCTCATTGGGTTATACGCTGCGTCCGCGTCGCAGCCGATGGACACATACTTTCCTGCTGCCGGATATAACATACGTCAATCTGCCGTGGATGAGTACAGAGTTCCGCGAACGGTTTATCAATAACAGTAACCCGCTGAAGTATTCCTACGAGTCGCACTTGATTGAGGCGTTGAGTTATACGGGACAATACTCCTCGTACCGTTCCAATCATCCGTTGCGTTCGTATGGGCAGGTGCGTTTCTTCGTGGAGACTGCAGGTAACGCCTTGTACGGTATCGCCCAAGCTGCTGATATGAAGAAAGAGGATGGGGTGTATGTGCTGGGCAAAGTGCCGTTCTCGCAGTATTCGAAAATGGACATCAGTGCCACATATACGCAGGTAATCAATGAAAAGCACCGTATGGCCTATCATGCCGCCTTGGGTGTCGCTATTCCTTATGGCAATTCATCGGTTGTTCCATACGAGAAACGCTACTTTGCGGGTGGCAGCAACCATGTGCGCGGTTGGACGGCTCGTACATTGGGCCCCGGTGGCTACAAGGGCAAGGGCTCACGGATAGACTATGACAATCAGGCCGGTGATATCCATCTGGATTTGAGCCTTGAATACAGGTGGAAAGTATGGTCGATTATTGAACTGGCTGCATTCACGGATGCGGGAAACATTTGGACGATTCGCGACTATGAAACGCAGCCGCACGGAGCGTTCAAGTTCGATAGTTTCTACAAAGAACTCGCCTGGAGTTACGGTGTCGGATTGCGCTTGGATATTACCTTCCTGGTGTTCCGTGTTGATTTCGGCGTGAAGCTCTACGATCCGAGTTTGTTGTACGAATCCGATGGTCACCCGTGGCGAACCGTTCCCAACGGACTGGGCTGGAAAAACGATATGACGTTCCACTTTGCAATAGGTTACCCGTTCTGATGCTGAAACCATATTACATACCGAATTGTGTGGAGGCCGGATGCGATGAGGCAGGACGCGGACCGTTGGCAGGCAGTGTGTTTGCGGCAGCCGTGGTGTGGAACAGGGATGTGCCGGTGTCAGATCCGATGTTGCAACTGCTTAACGACTCCAAGCAATTGACCGAAGCACAACGCTATGAATTGCGCCCGTGGATCGAGCAACATGCTACGGCATGGGCGGTGGCGGAAGTGACAGCAGCGGAGATAGACCGTATCAATATCCTGAACGCCAGCATCCTGGCAATGCACCGTGCGCTGGCAAAACTGACTATACAACCGGAGCATATCATCGTGGATGGCAACAAATGGAAACCTTATGTGCCGGAAGGGGCAGTGATGGAAATTCCCGCAGATACGGTGGTAAAAGGCGATGGGAAATACTGCGCCATAGCCGCTGCTAGTATTTTGGCAAAGACCTATCGTGACGACTATATGTCGCGGCTGCATGAGCAATATCCGATGTACGGATGGAATCAAAACAAAGGCTATCCTACAGCGGCGCACTATCAAGCCTTGGCGAAATATGGTCCGTCCCCTTGGCACAGAATGACTTTTCGCCTCAAAAAAGAAAATAATGTTTAACCAATAATAAAGTAAAATTATGTGTATGTTTTGTAAAAAATCGACTGCAGAGGGTAAGCCCCGTAGAAATCACGGTTGCTTGTGGGCTATCGTTATTTGCCTGCTTGCTTACGTGGGTATGTCAATACTGATGGGTATGATGATGGGTAGTTTGTTCTCATCATCTTCCAAACTGGAGAAAAATACGGTCTATCAGTTGAAAATGAAAGGTCTGGTGGTAGAGCAAGGCGAAGAGGACAATCCGTTTGCTTCTGCGTTTGGCGAAGTACCGTTTGCCGCAAGAAAAGTGGAGAAAGTAGGTTTGAACGACCTTTGCCGCAATATCCGTATGGCAGCGGAAGATGAGCGCATCAAAGGTATTATCCTCCGTGGTGGTGACCTGTTTATCGAACCGGCTTCTGCCAAAACATTGCGCGATGAGTTGCTGAACTACAAGAAGTCGGGTAAATTCCTGATTGCCTATTCGGATCGTTACGACCAGTTGAATTACTACATTGCTTCGGTGGCGGATAAGATTTTCCTTAATGCAACGGGTGTCGTGGCATGGAATGGACTGACTGCACAGAAGATGTATTACACCCGTCTGCTGCAGAAAGTGGGCGTGGAAATGCAGATACTGAAAGTCGGCACCTTCAAATCGGCTGTTGAGCCGTTCTTCCGCACTTCGATGTCAGAGGCGGATAAGGAACAGACCAAACGCTATCTCGACGGAATATGGTCGGAGATGCGTCAGGGCGTAAGTACCGGTCGCGGAATAGCGGAAGATACATTGGACATGTTGGCCAATCGCTGCATGGAATTGCAGGATCCGGAAGAATATGTGGCCACCGGCATGGTGGATTCGCTCATCTACAGCGAAGATGTTGACTCCATCCTTATCGCCATGACGGGCACAGAGGATTACAATACCATTTCAACGGCCTCGCTTGCTACGGTGAAACGCGATACGCATAAGGCGGACAATAAGATAGCCGTTGTATATGCCGAGGGAGAAATAGCAGATGATGGCACCAGCGGCATTGTGGGTAAGAAACTGGTGAAACTGCTGGGCGAAATAGGCGAAGAAGAGGATGTGAAAGCGGTGGTGTTCCGTGTCAATAGCCCCGGCGGAAGTGCCGATGCCAGTGAACAAATCTGGCATGCCGTGACCACCTTGCAGAAAAAAGGTATTCCTGTGGTGGTTTCCATGGGTGATTATGCGGCTTCAGGCGGATACTATATTTCTTCTTCCGCGGATTATATTTATGCAGAACCCACTACCTTGACAGGCTCAATCGGCATATTTGGCATGATTCCTTCTTTTGCTGCTTTGCGCGACAAGTTGGGCTTGGATATTGATGGTATCAGTACGCACAATCATGCCGCCCTGGGTGCCAACATGACCTATCGGGGTATGAATGATGAAGAGCGCGCCTTGATGCAGAATATGGTCAATCGTGGCTACGATCTCTTCACACGCCGTTGTGCTGAAGGCCGTCACATGCCGCAGGATTCTGTCAAGCGCATCGGCGAAGGGCGTGTATGGCTTGGTAGGGATGCGTTGAACCTGGGACTGGTGGATGCTCTTGGCAATATTGACAGTGCCATCGTAAAAGCGGCTGACTTGGCGGAATTGACCGACTATCAGTTGGAGTATTATCCGGAAAAGAAAGATTTCCTCACCGGATTGATGGAACTGATGGACAATACTACAGAAGAGGAGCGTCTGTATATGCGTCTCAAGTCGTTCTGTTCGCAACCTCGTATATTGATGTTAATGGATCGCGTGGAATTTGAGTAAGACAAACAATATATGGTTTGCCCCGTTGGCTGCGCTGTATGGCCTGGGGGTGGGGATTCGTAACTTGTGCTACGAACACGGGCTCTTCCGTTCTCACAAGGTCGGCTTGCCTACTATTTGTGTGGGCAATCTGGCAGTAGGGGGCACCGGCAAGACGCCTCATGTGGAATGGCTCATCCGTTTCTTGACACAGGAAAACTATAGGGTGGCTGTCCTGTCAAGGGGCTACAGGCGCAAGACGCACGGCTTCTACGTGGCGGATGAGAATAGTACAGCGTTGCAGTTGGGAGACGAGTGTATGCAGTTGCATCGCAAGTTCCCGGATGTTACCATAGCTGTATGTGAGAACCGTGTGCGCGGTATCCACCTGCTGCAGCGCCATTGTCCTGCGGTGCAGGTGGTCATTCTGGATGATGCGTTCCAGCATCGTCGGTTGGAGTGTGGCTTCAACATCCTGCTTACCACAGCGGATAATCTGTATGTCCACGACCATTTCCTGCCTTGGGGGCGCCTCCGCGATTCGGCACATCAGAGTTTGCGGGCAAACACTATTATTGTCACCAAGTGTCCGGATAACATGACGGCCATTGACCGTCGCACAATCATCCATGAATTGCATGTGCCGGCATATCAGCAATTGCTGTTCTCCTCCGTTCGTTACGCGGATTGGTCGCCGGATGTGGCGTCTCTTCCTGCTTCTGCACGCGTCCTTGTGTTGGCAGGGATTGCGCATCCGGAGTACTTGCTGGAGCATGTCCGTAAGCGTTTCCCCAATGCCGACCTACGCGCCTATGGGGATCATCATGCTTTCACCAACAACGATATTGCCCGTTTGGAACAGGCGGCACAGGAATACGAGCTTGTTCTTACGACGGAGAAAGACATGTCCCGTCTGTCCTTATGCGAACTTTCTGACCAACTGAAGCAGCGCTTGTATCCTGTTGAGATAGAAATCTCCATTCTGGATGATGTGCCCTTTAAGGAGCAAATCCGGCATTATCTGGCAAAATTGAATATAAACTAACAAATGATATAGTATGCAAATACTGAAACTTCTTCGTCGCTTTGTGTTGCCCTATAAAGGTATGGTGGGATTGAATCTTCTGTTCAACTTCCTTTCTACCATCCTTTCTCTCTTTTCATTTGCGGCGATTATACCTGTGCTGCAGATTCTTTTCGGTATCAACGATGCGCAGGCGCAATGGACGGCATTAACCGAAACGATGTCCTTGCAGGAAACGATAGCGGCCCTCAAAGGGAATATGTATTTTTATCTGCAAATGCTTATTGCCGAACGTGGCTCCGGCTTTGTGTTGTTTGTCCTGGGCTTGTTCTTGGTGGTGATGACCTTCTTCAAGTGTCTCACGGCCTGGCTTGCCAACTATTTCATGGTGCCTATCCGTACGGGCGTGTTACGCGACTTGCGGCTGACGCTCTATAACAAAGTCGTGTCGCTGCCTATCGGTTTTTTCACCGAGGAACGAAAGGGCGATGTCATGTCGCGTATGACCAACGATGTGAACGAGGTGGAGGCATCTATCATGTCTTCTCTTGACATCATCTTCAAGGACCCGATTATGATTGTCGTTTACCTGTGTACGCTGTTCTTCATCTCTTGGCAGTTGACGGTGTTTGTGCTTATTCTCTTGCCGGTTGCGGGATTGCTGATTGGGCGTATCGGTCGTAACCTGAAAAAGGCTTCCACTTTGGGGCAGGAACAGACGGCGGATATCCTGACGCAGATTGAGGAGACCTTGGGTGGCTTGCGTGTAGTGAAGGCGTTTAATGCCGAGCACAAACTTCGTGAACGCTTTGCGGCTTTGGCGAACACGACCCGCCGTACCTTCAACCGTATCAACCGTCGGTATTATCTGGCGCATCCGGTGTCCGAGTTCTTGGGAACGGTCTTGATTGCAGTCCTTTTGTGGTATGGTGGAGGACTCATTCTGAGCGAACGCAGCACGATTGATGCAGCCACGTTCATCTATTATCTCGTTATTTTCTATAGCATTATCAACCCTGCGAAGGACCTCAGTAAGGCCTCTTACGGTGTCCGTCGCGGCATTGCATCGCTGGAACGCATAGATGTCATCTTGAATGCCAAGTCCAATATCGTGGAGATTCCCAATCCGAAGCCTCTTCCTGCCTTTGAGCATGAGATTTGCTATCGGGATGTCTCTTTCGCGTATAATAAGGAGGTGCCTGTCTTAAGCCATGTCAATCTCACTATCCACAAAGGTCAGATGGTGGCGTTGGTGGGGCAGTCGGGTAGTGGTAAGACCACGATGGCTGACCTCCTGCCGCGTTTCTACGATGTGGCGCAGGGATGTATCACCATTGATGGCGTGGATATCCGCGATGTCCGCACCTACGATTTGCGGGCACTGATGGGCAATGTCAATCAGGAGGCTATCTTGTTCAACGACACCTTCTATAATAACATCACCTTCGGTGTGGACACTACGCAACCCGCACCCGGAGGCGGCACATGGCAGCAGGCGGTGGAAGCGGCGGCACGCATTGCCAATGCGCATGATTTCATTGTGGCCACGCCGGACGGCTACCAGACCTCTATCGGCGACCGTGGCAGCCGCTTGAGCGGTGGGCAGCGGCAGCGCGTGTCTATTGCCAGGGCTATTCTCAAGAACCCGCCTATCTTAATCTTGGACGAGGCCACGTCGGCATTGGATACGGAATCCGAGAAACTGGTTCAGGAGGCGTTGGAGCATCTGATGAAGGACCGCACTACCTTGGTGGTGGCGCATCGTCTTTCCACGATTCGCAACGCGGATGTCATCTGTGTCTTGCACGAAGGGCAGATTGTGGAGATGGGTCGGCACGACGACTTGTATGCTCTCAACGGTTATTACCACAAACTGGTTGAGATGCAGAACGCCAAATAAAAAGATATGACCCCCGATTGGAGGTCATATCTTTTTGTATGTCGCTTGCTTATTTGTTCAGTGCCAGAGCTACGTTCACGGCACATGCAACGGTGCAACCTACCATCGGATTGTTTCCGATACCCAGGAAGCCCATCATCTCTACGTGTGCGGGAACCGAGCTGGAACCTGCGAATTGTGCATCGCTGTGCATACGTCCCATGGTGTCGGTCATGCCGTACGATGCGGGACCGGCTGCCATGTTATCAGGGTGCAGGGTACGACCGGTGCCTCCGCCCGAAGCAACCGAGAAATACGGCTTGCCTGCCAGGATACGTTCTTTCTTGTACGTACCTGCCACGGGGTGTTGGAAGCGGGTGGGGTTCGTGGAGTTACCTGTGATGGATACATCCACATTCTCATGCCACAGGATAGCAACGCCTTCGCGTACATCGTCTGCACCATAGCAGTTCACTTTGGCGCGGGGACCGTTCGAATAGGCTTTGCGGCGGATTTCTTTCAGTTCGCCGGTGAAGTAATCGAACTCGGTTTGAACGTATGTGAAACCGTTGATACGGCTGATTATCATGGCTGCGTCTTTCCCCAGACCGTTCAGAATGATGCGCAGCGGGTTCTTGCGCACTTTATTGGCCATTTCGGCTATTTTGATAGCGCCTTCAGCGGCGGCAAAGCTCTCGTGTCCGGCGAGGAATGCAAAGCATTCGGTCTCTTCGCGCAGCAGACGGGCGGCGAGGTTGCCGTGACCGATTCCTACCTTGCGGTCGTCTGCCACGGAACCGGGGATGCAGAAGGCCTGTAGACCGATACCGATAGCTTCGGCGGCGTCAGCAGCGTTCTTGCAGCCTTTTTTCAGGGCGATGGCGCTACCTACAACGTAGGCCCATTTGGCGTTCTCGAAGCAGATACGCTGTGTCTCTTCGCAGGTCAGATAGGGGTCAAGGCCTGCTTTCTCGCATATTTCGTTGGCTTCTTCTATCGACTTGATGCCATTGGCATTCAGGGCGGCGAGGATTTGTTTCTCGCGGCGGTCTTGTGACTCGAATTGAACAGGACGGATCATAATTTTACTCCTTTCTTGGGTCTATGGATTTAACGGCGCCCTGTTCTTTGGTGGTACGGCCATAGGTACCGGTAACGCTTTTGAGGGCTTCATTAGCGTCCATTCCTTTCTTGATGGCATCCATGAATTTGCCCATGTGGACATATTCATATCCGCATATCTCGTTGTCTTCGTCCAGATATTCTTTGGTGATATAGCCTTCGGTCAGTTGCAGATAGCGCGCACCTTTGGCTTGGGTCGAATACAGGGTGCCCACTTGGCTTACCAGACCTTTGCCGAGGTCTTCCATGCCCGCACCGATAGCGAGACCGCCTTCCGAGAAGGCCGATTGCGTACGTCCGTAAACGATTTGTAGGAACAACTCGCGCATAGCCGTATTGATGGCGTCGCACACAAGGTCGGTGTTCAGCGCTTCAAGCAGGGTCTTACCCGGCAGGATTTCTGCAGCCATGGCGGCTGAGTGGGTCATGCCTGAGCAGCCGATTGTCTCCACCAGAGCTTCTTCGATGATACCGTTCTTCACATTCAAACTCAGCTTGCATGCGCCTTGTTGCGGGGCGCACCAGCCTATACCGTGGGTCATGCCCGAGATGTCGCCTATCTCTTTGGCTTTCACCCATTTACCCTCTTCGGGGATGGGAGCCGGTCCGTGATGAGGACCTTTGGCTACCTGGCACATATTCTGTACCTCGTTGGTGTAAATCATAAAATCTCTTCGTTTTGTTTCTTTTGTTTTCTTGTCAAAATAGCCTGCAAAAGTACAGGTTTTTTTTGGAATATGCAAATAAAATTGCAAAAAAGTGGAAAAATTCTGTTTTTCTGTCCATTCGGCTTCCCTGTAATTTTGCCTGAATTTCCCTTCCGTTTCCGAGCTAAACACGATAGATATACGATAGATACACGTTAGATATACGATAGATATACGTTAGATACACGATAGATATACGTTAGATATACGATAGATACACGATAGATATACGATAGATAATAGGGACATTATCGGGACGCAAGCGGGAGAAAAGCAGGCCAGTTTTGTGTCGTTCAACTCTAAACCTTAAACTTTCAACCAAAAATCTTCGATTTTATTTGTTTATCTCAAAAAAATGTTGTACCTTTGCACCCGATTCTGAAAATATTATTGAGTACCATGAAAAAAATACTTTATTGTGCCCTTGCGGCAGTGTTGGCGGTGGCCTTTGCCTCGTGTGAAAAGAAATCGAATAAAGGAACTGGGGACGAACCCGCTTCGTGGGTCAATCCTAATTCGCAGGATGGCGTAATGCTCCATACTTTTTCTGTGGCGGCAAACAGGCCGGTACGCTTTTCGCAGGGTAACCTGCAGTATCGCGCAAGCACCGGAACATGGCGGTTTGCGCCCAACCAGTGGGAAATGAGAGGGGAGGAGAATAACCAACGAGGAGAAGACTATAGTGGCTGGATTGATTTGTTCTGTTGGGGCGCAACGGGCTACAACGGTCGATTGCCTTATGTCGTGCCGACCTCTTCCAAACGTTTCGAAGAACCGCAGAGCGGTCTTAACAATACCGATTACGACTGGGGGCACTATCTGCCTATCGCCAATGGCGGCAATCAGGCAAATCGTTGGCGTACGCTGACGGGGGAGGAATGGACATATCTGTTCCGTGGACGGCCGCAGGCGGAACGGCTGTTCGGATTTGCTACGGTGAATGGGGTGGAGGGAATAATTCTTCTTCCCGATGTGTGGGATAACCCTGTAGAAGTTTTGAGCTTCGTCCCCGGTGCTGATAAGGGCCTGAACTGGGAGAGTGCTAGTAGCGGAGGGGCGTTCTATGACCGTACGAATGTCGATCATTACAAGGACAATAAGTATTCTGCAGCGGACTGGAACGCAATGGAAAAGGCAGGGGCAATCTTTTTGCCGGCTGCGGGGTCTTATGTAAACGGTAGTGGATATGGTAGTAACAAGAGTAAATTCGGGTATAATAGGGGGTATTACTGGTCTGCGACGAGGAATGGTCAAGACTATGCCTATGCTGTGTCTTTCCATTCCAACCCCACCGATGCCTTTACCTCTTTTGTTCCGGCTTATATCTACGCCTACATGCAATTCGGTATAGCTGTCCGTTTGGTTCGTTGACTGGAAAATAAACAAGCAATCAAGAAAAACAGAGAAAATACTATGCAGAACTTTTTGGAACTGTGCCGCAATCGCCGGTCAATACGTACATATACCAATCAGGCGGTAGAGCCTGACAAACTTGACCGAATACTCCAATGCGCCCTGATGTCACCGTCAGGCAAACGTCTCAATCCCTGGAAATTCTATGTCCTCACGGATGAGGCAAAGTTGCGCAAGTTGGCGGGTTGCCGCACCTACGGAAGCCAGATGTTTCAGACGGCGATGGCGGCAGTCGTAGTGGCATTGGATGCTTCGCTCACCGATACGTGGCAGTCCGATGGAGCCATCGCGGCGCATAACATCCTCCTTGCCGCGGAAGACGAAGGCTTGGGCGCATGTTGGTGCCAGATCTACCAACGCGAGGGAGCGGAAGAACTTGTGAGAGAGGTTGCGGGCGTGGAAGAAGGACTTACCGTCCTCTGCGTCATCTCCCTTGGTTATAAGAACGAAGAGCGCAAGCAATACGACCTTGCTAAACTGGCGTATGACAAAGTAATTAAAGTATAAAAAAGACAATACATAAACAACCATGAAACCAATCGTAGCAATCACAGCAGGTGACATCAACGGAGTGGGCTATGAGATTATCCTCAAAGGTATAGCCGACCCGCATATCTGCGAAATATGCAAACCCATTGTGTATGGCAATGCGCAAATAGCCAAAATCCATGCACAGACTTTGAGCGAAGAATACAGAAACCTGCAGTTCAATCTGATAGAAGATGCCGCGCAGGCAAAGGACGGACGACTAAACATGATAACCTGTTATCCCGATGACACGCCTTGCAAATTGGGCGAATCTACGCTGGAAGCGGGTAAAGCATCCTATGCCAGTCTCAAACGTGCCTGTCAGGACTTGAAAGACGGAAAAGTGCAAGTGCTCGTCACTGCACCTATCAATAAGGAGAATATCCAGTCCGACGAGTTCCGCTATTCGGGACATACGGAGTATCTGACCCATGTCTTCGGAGAAGGCAAGAGTTCGCTGATGATGATGGTTAGCCAGGCGATGCGTGTCGCATTGGTTTGCAACCATACGCCCATCAGCAAAGTGCCGGCGCAGATAACCGAAGAACGTATCCTCGCTAAACTCCACACCCTGAACGAAACGCTGAAGAGTGACTTCACTATCCGCGAACCGCGCATTGCCGTGCTTGCGCTCAATCCTCATGCAGGCGATAACGGACTGATTGGCACGGAAGAACAGACCATCATCACACCGGCAGTGAAAAAAGCCATAGACGAAGGACTATGCGTCTTTGGCCCTTACTCGGCGGATGGTTTCTTCGGGTCGGGCAAGTTCGCTCATTTTGATGCGGTATTGGCAATGTATCACGACCAGGGACTGATTCCTTTCAAGACCCTGGATATGAACGGTGTCAACTTTACGGCGGGCTTGAGCATTATCCGTACCTCGCCCGACCATGGCACGGCTTATGAGTTGGCAGGCAAGAATACAGCCAATCCGCAGTCCTTCCAACACGCGTTGTATATGGCTATCGACCTGTTGCGTACACGCGAAGAAAACAAGGAACTGCTGAAGAATCCCCTGAAGGTGGAACCCAGAGTAGCAAACAAGAAACCAGACGAAAACAAAGATAATGACAGCGCAAGAAATTAGAAAGTCCTTCCTGGACTTTATGGCAAGTAAAGGGCATCAGGTCGTACCCAGTGCCCCGATGGTCATCAAAGATGACCCTACATTGATGTTCACCAATGCGGGAATGAACCCATGGAAAGGCATCATCTTGGGAAACGATCCCGTCAAGTATCCCCGTGTCGCAGACAGCCAGAAGTGTCTCCGCGTAAGCGGTAAACATAACGACCTCGAAGAAGTGGGACACGATACCTATCACCATACCATGTTCGAGATGTTGGGAAACTGGTCCTTTGGCGATTACTTCAAGCGCGAAGCGATTGACTTTGCCTGGGAATATATTGTGGACGTCCTGAAGATAGACCCTGCAAACTTATATGCCACTGTTTTCGAAGGCTCGGCTTCCGAAGGTCTGGAGCGTGACAATGAGGCAGCGGCCTTTTGGGAGAAGCATCTGCCCAAAGACCATATCCTCAACGGGAACAAACACGACAATTTCTGGGAAATGGGCGACACCGGACCTTGCGGACCCTGCTCGGAGATTCATGTGGACAGTCGTTCGGAAGAGGAAAAAGCCAAAACACCCGGACGCGAATTGGTGAACAAAGACCATCCGCAGGTCATCGAGATTTGGAACCTTGTCTTTATGCAGTACAACCGCAAAGCGGACGGAAGTCTGGAGGAATTGCCCAACAAAGTGATTGATACCGGTATGGGTTTTGAACGGCTGGTACGCACCATCCAAGGCAAGCAGTCCAATTACGATACCGATGTCTTCCAACCGATGTTGCGCAGGATTGGCGAACTCTGTAGCTGTCAGTATGGGAAAGACGAGAAAACGGATATCGCCATGCGCGTGATAGCCGACCATATCCGTACCATCGCTTTCGCCATCACCGATGGGCAGTTGCCTTCTAACGAGAAAGCAGGTTACGTCATCCGTCGTATCCTGCGCCGTGCCGTACGCTATGGCTATACTTTCCTGGAGCAACGTGAAGCCTTCCTCTATAAACTGGTGCCGCAACTCATTGTCGATATGGGGGATGCATATCCCGAACTCCGTAAGCAGGAGCAGCAGATAACGCCGGTCATCAAAGCGGAAGAAGAAGCCTTCCTCCGTACATTGGATAAGGGTATCGGACTGTTGGATAAGCTTATTGCCGATGCTCGTGCAGCGGGCAAAACGGAAATATCAGGTGTGGATGTATTCACCCTGAAAGATACCTACGGTTTCCCGTTGGATTTGACGGAACTGATTCTCCGCGAAAACAATATGACCACCAACGAAGAGGAATACAACCGTGCACTGGCACATCAAAAAGAGATGGGGCGTAGCGCGAATAGGCAAGACCTTGGCGATTGGCAGGTGCTTCGCGAGGGAGAGACAGAGTTTGTGGGATATGATGAATGGGAATGTGAAACGGAAGTACTGCGCTATCGTCAGGTAAGCCAGAAAGGAAAAACCTTCTACCAAGTAGTCTTGGGTAAGACACCTTTCTATGCCGAGATGGGTGGCGAAATCGGTGATACGGGCGTGCTGACCTACAAGGGTGAGCAAGTGCAGATTTTGGATACCAAAAAGGAAAACGGATTGCCCGTGCATATATTGGCATCCTTGCCCGAATGGCTCACGGTAGCAGGACGCACCGTCACGGCCGCAATTGCCACCGAACGCCGTCAGGCCATCAGTTGCAACCACTCGGCTACGCATATCGTTCACTATGCCCTTCGTCAGGTTTTGGGCACGCATGTGGAGCAAAAGGGTAGTTTGGTCACCGCCGACAGCCTGCGCTTCGATTTCTCGCACTTCCAGAAGGTGACACCGGACGAACTGCGCCGCGTGGAAATACTGGCCAACGACATTATCCGTGCCAATTATCCCTTGGAGGAAAGCCGTCATACACCTATTGCGGAAGCCAAAGCGATGGGGGCGATGGCGTTGTTTGGGGAGAAGTATGGCGATGATGTGCGCGTGATTAAGTATGGCCCCTCTGTGGAGCTATGCGGCGGTTGCCATGTCCCTGCAACGGGCGTCATCGGCTCGGTGCGTATCCTGATGGAAACCAGTGTGGCGGCAGGAGTACGGCGTATCGAAGCTGTCACCGCGGCAAAAGCCGATGAACTCTATTACACCATGCAGGATATGATGAACAATCTGCGTACTGTTCTTAACAATGCGCCTGATCTGGTGGCAGCCATCCATAAGGCAATTGACGAGAATGCTTCTCTGAAGAAACAGGCGGAGGAATTTATGAACGAACGTCTGGCGCACTATGCTGCTCGTTTGCTGGAACGCGCGGAGGAAGTGAACGGTATCCGTCTCGTGCGTTTGGAAGGCGAGGCCGACAATACAATGATACGCGGCGTACTGCCGATGATGAAAGGTAAGTTCGCGGATGTGAAGTTTGCTTTTGTCGCTGCCACGGCCGACCAGGGCAAACCGCAGATTGCACTCTTCCTTTCTCAACCCTTGGTGGATACCGGACTGAATGCCGGTCAGATCATCAAGGCAGCGGCACGGCACATTCAGGGTGGTGGCGGCGGACAACCCCAATGGGCAACCGCCGGCGGACGGAACGTGGATGGACTGAAAGATGCCATGCAGGAAATACTCGGTCAACTCGCAATCTGAAACAAACGGAAAGAAATATGAAACTCCTATCTTCTAAACTCCCCACCAATGCCCGTCATGCAGTGCGGTTTACGGTTGTAGGAACGCTGGGAACAGCAGTCCAGTACGGTATCTATTATTTCTTCTTGTGGCTCTTTGAGACCTATTTCCCGGACACGAAAGGATATGTGGCGATTGCCTTCAACCTGGCTTTCTTCTTGGAGATGATTGCCAACTATATAATGCAGATTATCTATGTCTTCCAGACAAGAGTAGGAGTGAAGACCATAAGCGGATTTGCTGTCGGACGTCTACTTAACTGGGGAATACAGAATGGCCTCCTGTGGCTCTTGATGCTTCCCGCCATAGGCTTGAATGCCGATATGGCAGGGATAGGCAGTATCTTGATAGCCGGTGTGGTTAACTTCTTTGTCATCCGCCTGTTCTTTAAGAAAAAACAAACAGAAGAAGAACCAATAGCAGAATGAACATTTATCGGGCTAATATTATCTACACGCCGTCTCCTGACGCGTTCCGTATCCTTCCCGGAGGGTATGTGTGCGTGCGCGAGGATGGTATCATTGCCGGAGTGTATGAACAACTGCCGGAGCAGTATCGTACCGCTGAGGTCACGGACTATGGCGACAGGCTCCTGATTCCCGCCTTCAACGACATGCATCTTCATGCCCCGCAGTACCGCAATCTCGGTCTGGCGATGGATTTGGAATTGCTGCCTTGGCTGAACACCTACACCTTCCCGGAAGAGTCTAAATTCAAGGATACGGCCTACGCGGAACGTATCTACCACCGCTTTGTACATGAGCTGTGGATGCAGGGTACGATGCGTAGTTGTGTCTTTGCCACGGTGCATCCCGAAGCAACGCGCATGTTGGCGGATTTCTTTGTCCAAGCGGGCTTGGGGGCAAAGGTAGGCATTGTGGGAATGAACCGAAATTGTCCCGATACGCTCCGGAACACGGCGGAAGAGGTGGTGCGCGATACACGTGCCCTGAAGCAATATCTGGATGTGCACGGAAACAACGGATTGGTGGGCACTATCGTTACGCCTCGCTTCATTCCTTCTTGCACAGAGGATATGTCTGCCGCATTGGGACGGTTGGCGGAAGAACTGCAACTGCCCGTGCAGTCCCATCTTAGCGAAAACCGTAGCGAGATTGACTGGGTGCAATCGCTTGAACCTGACACGGCTTGCTATGGCGAAGCCTATTATAAATACGGCCTTTTCGGACAGCGGCCTACGCTCATGGCGCATTGCTGCTATACCGATGGCGAGGAATTGCGGTTGATGAAGCGGCAAGGTGTCTACGTGGTGCATTGTCCTACCAGCAACAGCAACATAGCCTCAGGCATGGCGCCTGTGCGCATGTTCTTACAGCATGGGATACCTGTGGTGCTTGGCTCGGATATATCGGGCGGACATTATGTCTCCATGCTGCGTATCATACAGTATGCCGTTCAGACCAGTAAGCTTATTTATGCCCAGACGCAGGGAAAGATGCCTTTCCTCAGCCTGAGTGAAGCCTTCTATCTTGCCACCAAGGCCGGCGGAGGATTCTTTGGCAAAGTGGGAAGTTTTGAGGAAGGGTATGAGTTTGATGCGCTCTTGGTGGATGATAGTTATTTGAATTACGACAACTATACGCTGGAGCAGCGTATTCAGCGCTATATTTATATTGGTGACGACAGGGATATCCGTGTGCGCTTCTGCCGCGGACAAGAACTGACGGAGCCTCCGATGGATTGAAAACGATGAAAGAGATTGTTGCCCCTGCGGGGAAAAGATTGGTTTGGTATCTGGCAATGGAGGAATACCTTGCGCAGCATGTCGGGGAAGAGATGCTCTTCTTCTGGGTTGTGCCGCCTACTGTTATCTTCGGACGTCATCAGGTGATGGCGAATGAAGTGAATGTGGACTATTGTCGTGAACACGCGGTGCAGATGTATCGTCGCAAGAGCGGGGGAGGATGTGTCTATGCCGATGGTGGCAACCTGATGATTTCCTATATATCTCCTTCCACGCACAGCGAAGAAGTCTTTCAACATTATCTCGATTTGCTTGCAGGTGCGTTGGGGAGGATGGGCTATCCGGCTGTCAAGTCCGAGCATAACGATGTATTGGTGGGCGAACGGAAAGTGAGCGGGAATGCGTGCTATGCCCTGCCCACCGGCACCATTGTACACGGCACTTTGCTTTGGGATGTTGACTTCGGGGCATTGCAGCAGGCTATTACACCCTCGCGGGAGAAACTGGCAAAGCATGGCGTGGAGTCAGTGCGCCAACGGGTGGTCAATCTGCGCGAACTATCCCAAGGAGAAGGCTACCCGCGTACGATAGAGGAAATACAGAGCCGTCTGGCGGCGATGTTGACGCAGGGCAATCAACGTATGCTTACCGGACAGGAACTGCAGGAGATTGATGCCATCGAACAAACCTATCTGGATCCTGATTTTTTGTATGACAAATAAAAACACGTGCTATGGATAAAGAAAAACGATCCCTTAGGTGGATGCAGGTTCGAAAATACCTGTTCAATAAATATGTCATCGTCTTGGCTGTGTTCGCCGTCATCTTTATGGTGGACAGGAAGCAGAGTATCTTTGCTTTCATCAGCCGCGGACGTGAAATAAGGGAGATTAAACAGCAGATTCACAAGACCCAAGAAGAGAATGTGGCTTGCGAACGCGACTTGCGCACCTTGAAGAACACCGATTCGCTGGAACGCTACGCGCGCGAACACTATTATATGCACGCGGAGAACGAGGATGTATATATCGTTACCGAACACTAATCTTGCTTTCCTATGCCGCTTTCTGAACCGCAACCGCACCGACTTATTTTGGGTATTGACCCGGGTACGCTTCTGATGGGCTATGCCTTGTTGGATGTGGAGGGACAGCATGTCAATATCGTCAAGTTCGATTGCTTGGATGTGCGCAAACTGGATGGTCAGTATGCGCGTCTGCAACGCGAGTTTTTCTTCTTGCAGGAGCTCATTGATACCTATCATCCTACTTCGTTAGCCATTGAGACACAGTTCGTTGACAAGAACCCTCAGACGATGATCAAGATCGTACACGCGCAGGGAGTCGCCATTGCAGCGGCTCTGTCCAAGGACTTGCCTGTGTATGAGTATTCGCCTATGAAAGTCAAGATGGCGATTACCGGTAACGGTCATTCCACGAAGGAGCAGGTAGCGGATATGTTACAGCGTTTTTTGCATATCCCGGATGAAGCCATGCCGAAGCATCTGGATGCCACCGATGCACTGGCGATTGCGTATTGCCATTTCCTCCAATTGCGTTTGCCTGCTGCGGCTGCCGGAGGAGCAAAGGATTGGACTTCGTTTGCCAAGCGCAAGGGTCTGGCCGATAGTTCGTTAACCACGCCTAATCAGCGCCTCCTCGCTGCCTTGAATAAGAAAAAGTAACGAATATCTGCATGAAATTGCATATTTATTTGCATATTCGAAAAAAAAGCATTACTTTTGTGCCCGAATAACTATGCATAATAGCGGCTCCGCCGCAATAAACACTATGAATACAGCAATAGAATTTAATCACGTCAGCAAGCAATATCGTCTTGGATTGGTCTCCACAGGTACGCTGGCGCACGACCTCAATCGTTGGTGGCAGACCGCCATCTTGCGCAAAGAGGATCCATATCTCAAAGTGGGCGAAGTCAACGACCGTGCCTCCAAAGGCTCTTCGGAGTACGTCTGGGCATTGCGCGATATTGATTTCAAAGTCGAACAGGGCGATGTCGTCGGCATCATCGGTAAGAACGGTGCCGGTAAGTCAACCCTTCTTAAACTCCTTTCTCGTGTTACAGGTCCCACCACCGGTACTATCCGTGCCAGAGGGCGCATCGGTTCGCTTCTGGAAGTGGGTACGGGTTTCCATACAGAAATGACGGGACGTGAGAATATCTACATGAACGGCGCTATTTTGGGTATGACGCGTCAGGAGATAACGCGTAAGTTGGACGAGATTATCGATTTCTCGGGCTGTGAGCGCTACATCGATACGCCGGTCAAGCGTTATTCCAGTGGTATGATGGTCCGTCTGGGGTTTGCGGTGGCAGCGTTCCTGGAGCCGGAGATTCTGGTTGTGGATGAGGTCCTTGCCGTAGGCGATGCCGAGTTCCAGAAGAAAGCCATCGGCAAGATGAAAGACGTTTCCCAAGGCCAAGGCCGCACCGTCCTCTTCGTTAGTCATAATATGGCAAGTGTGAAAAATCTGTGTACACGTGGCATAATGCTTGAGAATGGTCAAATTAAGATGGATGGCAATGTCCATGATGTTGTAGATTGTTATCTTCGCGATAACGAGAAGGGTTTCGTTCTCCGTTCGGGAACCGGCGCTTTACGCTTCGATGAATATAGCCTCGATAAGGAAATCGTTCGCCTGGGCGAAGATCTCGAGGTGCGAGTAAAGGTGACTGCTCATCGCGATATCGACCGATGGATGCTGCATGTGAATATCTACCGTGATAACGGTCATTACATGGCCCATATCATCAACGAGGACGACACGACTTTCCAGACCATGCCTTTGAAAGCCGGTCAGACCTATCAGTTCAAATGCACCATCCATGGCGTGAACCTTGGTCCGGGTCGCTATCGCATTAACCTCTGGGCCGGAAGTGCGTTCGAGCAGTTCGACTGGCTCAAAGAGTGCATGGCTTTCTCTGTCCGCCAGGATGAGCAGTTTATCGGTCGTGTGACCACCTATAAGGAAGATGCCGCCATGGCCTTCCGCTCCACTTGGAAAGCAATTGACTGAGCAAATGAAGCAAAAAGCAATAGACATATTTCTGCACCAAAGGCGCTTTGATTTGATATTCAAGTACCTTTACGTGAAGCATCCGTGCGTGTACCATCGTGCAGCCTATTTGGAGCATATCCGTGCGTTCAATGGTTTCTACGAACTGAACCCCAGTGACGGAAAGCCCAAGAACACCCCAGATGATTTCATCAACAGTTTTGATGCGCTCATTGCGAGTCTCAAGGCGGATGGTTATGCCCAATCATTAGCACCTATCCCCTTGGGCTCGAATAGCGAGATTCAAGACGGAGCACATCGCTTGGCAGCCTGTGTGGCGTTGGGTATTGAGCCTAAGATCGAAGATGATACCCATGAGTCGGATGAGATCTATGACTACCGCTTCTTCTTTGAGAAGAAGATGAATCCGTCCGTGATGGATTATGGTGCGCTGGAGTATGTGAAACTCAATCCTCATGCGCATATTGTCAACCTGCATTCGATTACGAATCCGAAGGACGATGATAGGGGAGAAGCCATCCTCAATAAGTATGGCCTTATCTTCTATAAGAAAGAGCTGCACCTGACTTACAATGGTCTGGTGAATCTCAAAAAGCTGTCCTACGGTTCGTTCTGGGATCGGGAAGACTGGATCGGTAATGAAGAGAACCAATATTTCGGAGCACAAGACCATGCGCAAGCATCTTTGGGCAAATATCCGACTCGCGTCTATGTGTTTGTTTGTGATGATTTGGAGAAGGTGGTGAAAGCCAAGGCAGAGATACGGGATATATATAATATCGGCAATTTCAGCGTCCATATCAATGACCATCATGATGAGGCAGTCTGGTTGGCGGAGACCTATTTCAATGCCAATTCGCTCTTCGCGATCAATCATCGTCCGTTCGCGAAGGACGATAAGGTCTTCGATGAGAATGTGGAGTATTTGAAATCAACGGCACAGAAGCTAGGTGTTGATTTAGACGATATCTGCGGAGCCGGTAGCACACCGCTTAATGTGCTGCTCATGCGCCATAGCGATGACTTGGATTATCTCTGTATTGATGAACGTCTGAATATGGAGGATGATATTATATCTCCGCATGACTCCCAGTTGTGCTATTACCCTTATCCGAAGGAGGAGATTATCACCAATCCGGCGAACTATCAGTACTATCACGGCTTGAAACTGATTAGCCTCGATGTGCTGTATCAGATGAAGCATAATCGCGGCGAGAAGCCGAAGGATCTCAACGATTGCCGGATGATCAATAAGCTGTTACGGAGAAGTCATTTCGATATGCAGTTATTTGTGTATAACGTAACGCATCATCCTGTATATGTGGCAATCAACGAATATTACAAAAAGAACGAACGCCGGGCTAAACGAGTATTGAAGAAGATCGGTTTGATGAAGAATTGATATGGTGCATCCTGTTCTATCCATATTAGTCATTACGCACAATCAGCGCGAATTGCTAGAGCGTTGTTTGTCTTCCGTGCTGGGGCAGAAACTCAATGTCCCCTTCGAGGTCATTGTTTCTGATGATCGGTCGGATGATGGTACAGCGGAGTATATAGCAGATCTGCAAAACCAAATCACCAATGGCAAATTACATATCACCAATCTGACCCAATTGTTCTATACCCGCTGCAACTCCAATGACTGCGATCCGAAGAATGTGTCGGAACGCTGCGGATGGAATAAACTCAATGTATATACTCATGCTCAGGGTGATTTCTTCGTGAATATTGATGCAGATGATTATCTGCGTTCCAACGATATCTATCAGACCCAGTTGGATATGTTAGCATCTCATCCGGAGTGCGCGATGTGCATGCAGGATGTATGGCCGGTACGGGATGGAGAATCGCAACCGTCCAGCCAACCATGGCCCTCGTTTGGTCGGTTGAAGAACGGACAGGTTCTTTCGGCTTATGATATCTTATCCGAGTATCGTGCCTTGAATCAATGCTATATGATCCGTCGTCATCCGGAGCAGGATTGTGCGGCCTTGTATGGCAAGCATTTCGATGATACGGTTATTACGTTGCATCATCTGCAGTTCGGACCGGTAGTGTATGTCGATAGAGCTGATTATGCGTGGGTGCAATATGCAACCAGCATCACGAAAACGCTTCGAGGCGATGATAACGTAGCGGAATACGGATTGCTGCCGCTGCATCATATCCGTTTTATACCCGCCTTTGCCGGTATGTTCATGCAGGATGGGCTGAAGGATATCATCCACATGCTCAGGGTCTTTGCCGATAAGGGTTATCAATGGGACTTAACCGAACGTACCCAAGCGGCCTTTGAAGAGACTCCCGGTCGCATCTATCGCGTATTGGCTAAACCGCAATCGACTTTTCGCGACCGGCTCTATTTGCGGTATGTGCGAATCGTGGCTTTGATGTATGATAAATACAAGTGGTCGAATTGGGAATACCTATATGGTTTATTAATCAGCCGTGAGGCAGCAAAAAAGATATTTAAATAAAACATGGATAATATAACCGTAACATCGCCCTTACTGCCCAACTTGGACGAATTAAACAAGTTGATGCAAGATATCCAGAGCGTGAACGCTCATTTGTAATTTGACATTTGTGATTTGTAATTTATGAGCAAAGAAGAATTTATAGATAAATGTATCGCGTTCTCGGTTAAGATAAATAAATTGAGAAAGTATTTGCGAGAAGAGCAGCATGAGTACAATAACTCCGATCAGATTCAGAGGAGCGGTACAAGTATAGGAGCAAACTATAGTGAAGCATGCGATGCTGTGAGTAAAGCGGATTTTGTCAATAAACTTAGCATAGCACAGAAAGAAGCGAATGAGACTATCTATTGGCTGAAGGTATTATATGGCTCAGAGCTGATTTCGAAGAATCAATATGAGGAACTTTTAGCAGATGTACGCGAACTATATAAAATACTCGCTGCAAGCCTAAAAACATTAAAAAACGACAAATGAGAAATGACATATGACAAATAAAAGTACAATCACAGTAACGTCCCCTTTGCTTCCTGATTTAAAGGAACTAAACCAATATCTTGAACAGATCTGGGAAAGACGGTGGATTACCAATATGGGGCATTATCATGAGTTGCTGGAGGAAGAACTGGCTAAGTATCTCGGAGTAGAGTACATCTCACTCTTCACCAATGGTACGTTGCCGTTGATAACCGCATTGCAAGCGTTGGGGCTAACGAAGGGCGAAGTAATAACCACTCCATATTCGTTCGTAGCCACAACGCATAGCATCTGGTGGAACCAGTTGACACCGGTGTTTGTGGATATCGAGGAAGAGACATGCGGAATGGATCCGGCAAAGATAGAAGCGGCTATCACTCCGAACACGGTGGCAATCATGCCGGTGCACTGCTATGGCAAACCATGTAATACGGAGGAGATAGATGCGATAGCCAAGAAACATGGGTTGAAAGTGATCTATGACGCTGCGCATGCTTTCGGAGTACGCGTCAATGGCGAATCGATTCTCAATGCCGGAGATATCTCTACACTATCGTTCCATGCAACGAAGGTGTATAACACCATCGAAGGAGGTGCTTTGGTATGTCATACGAAGGAGATGAAAGAGAAGATTGATCATCTGAAAAACTTCGGTTTTGAGGACGAGGTGACAGTAGTGGCTCCTGGTATCAATAGCAAGATGGATGAGGTGCGTGCAGCGTATGGATTGCTGAACTTGAAGCAAGTAGATGCCGCTATTGAGGCACGTCAGAAAGTAGCGAATGCCTATCGTGCCGCGTTGCGCGGTGTCAAAGGTATTCGGTTCTTCGACGATATGCCGGGAGTGAGACATAACTATAGCTACTTCCCCATCTTCATTAATGAAGCCGAGTATGGCATGAGCCGTGATGCATTATATGCAAAATTGAAGGAACAGGGGATATTCGGTAGACGCTATTTTTATCCGTTGATTACTGCTTTTGAGCCGTATCGACATTATCCGACAGCAGCTGAGGCTAATTTGCCGGTAGCAACGAAAGTTGCGAACGAAGTGTTGTGTCTGCCGATGCATCATGTATTGCTCGAAGAAGATTTAAAACAAATTATTGATTGTATAGTGAAGTAAAAATATGACAGTAGGAATTATGCAGCCATACTTTATGCCTTATATCGGGTATATTAGTTTGATAAAGCATACAGATCGGTTTATACTCTTTGATACAGTTCAGTTCATTCGTCACGGATGGATTGAACGTAATAGGATGTTGAAACAGAATGATGGTTGGCAATATGTACAAGTACCGTTGATTAAAGAAGATGGAAGAGAAACATCAATCCAAAATGTACGTATTAATAATGTGGAACCATGGAAGAAAAAGATGCTGTCTCAAATTCAGCATTACAAAAAGGTTGCTCCACATTATTACGGTGTGATACGATTGCTGAATGAGGTGTTTGAGCAAGAATATGAAGATATTACATCGCTTAACAAGGCATCATTGGAGACTATATGCAGATATTTGGGTTTTCCGCGAGAACTGGAGGTGTTCTCTAAGATGAACTTACAGATAGACCCGGTGAAGGCTCCGGATGAATGGGCTCTGAATATATGCAAGGCTTTACCGGATGTGACACACTATATCAACCCAATAGGTGGAACTGAATTTTTTGATAGAAGTAAGTATGAGAAAGCCGGCATCCCTATTAGTTTTCAGCAGATGGAGATAGCCGCATATGACCAAAAGCGTCCTGTATTCGAGCCTGGATTATCCATCTTGGATGTAATGATGTGGAATGATAGAGAAGATATCAATGCAATGTTGGATAAGTATAAATTAGTATAGATGCCAAGTGAAAAATCAAATATAATAGTCTCAATCTGTTGTATCACATACAACCATGCGCCATTTATTTCCAAGGCGCTAGAGGGGTTCTTGATGCAAGAGCCTCCTACGGGGGTGTCGAAAGATGAACCTTGGTATGAGATATTGATACATGATGATGCATCCACAGATGGTACCACCGAAATAATCAAGGAGTACGCGGCAAAATATCCAGATAGAATATATCCGTTGTATGAAGCGGAAAATCAGTATTCAAAGGGGAAAGCGAAAGAGATAGATCTGTATAATTATAACAGAGTTCTTGGGAAATATATCGCATACTGTGAAGGAGATGACTATTGGACGGATGCAAAGAAGTTGCAGAAGCAGATTGATTTTATGGAGGCGCATCCGGAGTATAGTATAACATGGACGAGATGTACACATCATGATTATGAGCAAAATGTAAATACAGCAGATGGCTGCGGCTATTTATTTAAGAACAATGAGGTAGAAGGAGTAGACGTTACACTCGATATGTTTTTTGCAAATTGGATTACGCAGCCGCTGACTATGGTATTTCGAGCGCAATATTACTCATCTGAATGGAGAACAAGATACCGTATGTATAGGGATATGCATGAGATGTATCATTTGTTAAGATTAGGGAAAGGTTATTTGTTCGCATTCAATAGCGGAGTATATACTAAACATAGCGATGGTATATTCGGAAAGGTAAAATTGGCAGATGCCTGTAAAACAGGATTAAGTATCGCCGAAGAGTTGTATGATAAAAACCATGAGGAATCCACGAGTCGATTCTATGAGAGCGTGCTGCAATGGAATATTGATAAAGCAAAAGAAATAGGGGAAAATAAGTATTCTTTGTCGTGGAGACTATTTAGATTAAATCACAATTGGAAAAAGTTGATTAAAAATATAGTACGCATATAAATGTATAAGACGCCGATATTATTGATTACTTTCAATCGTCCGGAGCATACGCGACGAGTGTTGACAGAGATCCTGAAACAGGAACCTCAATCGCTATATGTGTGTCAGGATGGAGCACGTGAAGGAAATGAGAATGATAGAATAAAGTGTCAAGATGTAAGAGATGTAATAACTGAACTTACGTCTGCATATGCTGTGGAACATCCTACCTTTACACTTTTCACTCTTTACTCTTCGTTTAATTTAGGCTGTGGTTCGGGGCCGGCAACCGGTATCAGTTGGTTCTTTGAACAGGTGGAAGCGGGCTTAATATTTGAGGATGATGCTGTACCTCATCCGGATTTCTTTGAATATGCAGAAACATTGTTGGAAAAGTATAAGGATGATGAATCGGTTCGAGCAATAGGGAGCATGAAACTATACGATGAGCAGTTTGGTGGTGGCAGTTACTATTTCTCGATGATGAATCGAACCCTTTGCGCATGGGCGACTTGGAGAAGAGCGTGGAAGTACTTTGATTATACGATGAAGCGTTATAGCCGAGAGGATTTAAATAAGGCAATGAAAAGGTATGGGGCTGCATTACGGGAAAGAGAATATTGGATGGATCGGTTGGATGAAATTCATAAGGATTGTTTAGGAGGAACAAGTTGGGATCAGCAGTTCTGGATGATGATATGGTTGACGGGAGGTAAAGGAATATGCCCCAATAGTAACTTGAGTATGAATATTGGCTTTGATGAAACGGCAACGCATACGTTTAATCCAAATAGTGTGGGGGCATGTCGTGAATTGGAACCGATCTTACCATTACGAGAACCGAAAGATAACCGAATTCAACGGAAAGCAGATTGGTTATTCCATAGGGCGTATTTTCAATCATGGGAGTATGGATGGAGTGGTATAAAACGATTACCTCAACGGATCAATAAACGAATTAAAAGATTAATAGGACATGAGGGTTCGTGGTTTAAATAATAATGAATGAGTTAAAACATGAAGGAATGAAAGTAAGTATTGTAACCATAAATTATAATAATGCAGAAGGCTTGCGAAAGACGCTTGCTTCGGTAGCAGAGCAGACGTATGAGCATGTCGAACATATAATAGTCGATGGTGCATCGACAGATAATTCTGTAAAGATTATTAAGGAATATGTTCGACAAGTCGAGAGCCAAGAGCCGAGAGCTAAGAGTGTGATATGGTCGAGCGAGAAGGACAAAGGAATATATAACGCGATGAACAAGGGCATCCGCAAGGCTACGGGAGAATATTGTCAGTTCCTTAATTCTGGAGATATACTCGCTGCTCCGGATGTTACCGAGCGTATGATGGCTGTCCTTAATTCTTTAAACATTCAACATTCAACCGAGAATGTCCTTGACATTCTATACGGTGATATGCTAAAGATAGGAGTAAAACAGTATGTGGATAGAAGCAGCAGAAATGATGATGTAACGCTCCATATGTTCTATCGTGGATGCTTAAATCATAGTCCGGCATATATCAAGCGTTCGCTCTTTGATGAGTACGGACTCTATGACGAGACGCTCAAGATATGCTCCGATTGGAAATTCTATATGCAGTCCATCGTGTTAGGTAAAGCAACTACGAAGCATGTAGATATCGTGGTGACGCACTTTGATATGAATGGCATCTCCGAAACTCGTAAGGATATCCTGAATGAGGAGCGCAATCGCTTGCTCCAAGAACTGGTGCCGCAAGGTATATTGAAAGACTACGACAGATATCATTTCCCCATGTCCCAATACGATCGCCTCAAGCGTCATCACCTTTGGGGATTAGTATGGTTCATAGAACGTGTATTATTTAAACTTGAAAAATGGGGCGTGTTGAGGTAATTGTGTAATGTTGAATGTGTAATGTGTATGAACGAGGTTTTTGCATTTGAAAAACTAGATGTTTATAAGGTCGCACGCGTGTATGTTCGCAACGTGTACTTCTTATCGGACAAATTTCCGCAAAAGGAAGACTTTGCGCTAACTTCCCAAATCCGTAGAGCTGCCGTGTCTATTACATCGAACATAGCCGAAGGAACATCGCGTTTCTCAGTAAAGGATAAGTCTCACTTTATTGAAATTGCCTACGGATCACTGATGGAAACATACTCGCAACTGCAAGTGGCTTCCGATTTAATGTATATCAAGCAGTCGGATATAGAAGAAGTTAAACAGCAAGTGGTAGAGTTGAGAAATCGCTTATCCGCTTTGCGGAAAGCATATATGACCAAAACTGTGGAAGGTGGAAAGTGTAAGAATGTTTAAACATTACACAGTAAACCATAAACAAATCAAGAATATGAAGCAGTATTTATATAGATTATGGCAGTGGGTATGGAAGGGAATACCTGTGCAGAAGATAAATGCCGGAATAACGACCATTGAGCATGGGCAAACCCTTGATGGACATAAGATCCTGATTACTGGTGGTAGTCGCGGGATAGGGTATATGTTGGCGAAGCGATTTATTGCCGAAGGTGCGGAAGTGCTGATTGTTGGTCGCAATGAGGATGCACTGCAGAAAGCTGTGGCTGAGTTGGGGTGCAAGAGTTTGGCTTGTGATGTAACCAATATTGCCCAATTGCCGGAACTGATTAAGCAGACGGCTGAGGCTATGGGTGGTTTGACGGGATTGGTGAATAATGCCGGAGTATGCAATATCGATAATGGGTTCCTGAATGTGACGGAAAAGAGTTACGATGAGCAGTTCTTGCTTAACGTAAAGAGTCCGTTCTTCTTGACGCAAGCGTTTGTACAATATGTGACGGAGAAGAAGGTGCCATCTTCGAGTGTGCTGTTTATCACCTCTGAACGTGGACTCTATCCCGATGATGCTCCGTACGGCATGACGAAAGCTGCGATAGGTAACATCATTGCCGGCATTGCGAGACGCTTTGCGCTACAAGGTGTGCATATCAATGGTATTGCACCCGGAGTGACGGCTGACACAAAAGGACATCCTGAAATGTACGAAGATCTGTACTTGAAAGGTGCAGTCGGAAAACGGTATATTGTGCCGGATGAGTTGGCAGAGGTAGCCGTCTTCCTTATGTCGGATGCAAGCAAATGCGTCTCCGGAGAAATCTTTCCTTGTAACCAAGCGAATCATTATAAGTAATGAGTTAATGCGTGAATGAATTAACGAATGAAAGTGTTAAGTTTCATAGTACCTCTCTATAACTCAGCCAAGTGGCTAGAGAAGTGTTTATTGTCCATTCTTAATCAAGACATCCCGGAATCGGAGATGGAAATCATATGTGTAAACGATGGATCTCCGGATAATTCGGCAAAGATGGCAAGAGAGATCGGGAAGAAGCATCCATGTATCATTGTTTTGGATCAGGAGAATCAGGGCCCGTCCGGTGCGCGTAATAATGGAATGCGTTATGCAACTGGTAAGTATCTGTGTTTCGTGGATCCGGATGATTATGTAGAGCCGAACGTATATGGGAAGTTGGTGCGGCAGATGGAGGAGGAGAATTTGGATATGCTTCGGTTCAATTATCAGAGTGTTGATGAGAATTATCAGCCGGTGGAGAAACCTGCTTTTGAAAAGCGATTTGATTATTCGTCTAAATTGATGAGTGGTGCGGAGTTCATCGCTACGCGATTGGATATAGCGTGCAATATTTGGCGCTATATGTATCGACGCGAGATCATTACGGAGAATGGAATATGGTGCTTTACGGGGGACTATTATGACGATACGCCATGGCTGCCGCTAGTGCTGATGAAAGCAGGGCGTATGAATATTTGCGATATGGTGGTTTATAACTATTTGGAGCGGAGTGATTCGCTCGTAAAGACGAAGAATCCTATGATGCAGATACGAAAGGCAGATGGTTTTGTGCTTCTTCTTAAGTATTTGGAAGATGAGAGAAAGTCAATCGTCGATGGTAGATTGTCGATAGACGATAGGTGGAAAGAGAGAGTGATTGCATGGTATAAGCGGATGGAGGCTCATGCGGTAATCTCTCTATTGACGAATGTCGGGATATATCTATTTGCTGTACGTAAAGATTATGTTAATAAGTTGAACGGATTAAAAGTCTTTCCATTAAGTAAGACAACGGATTCGAAAAAGACTCTACGAAAGATTCGTCTGGCGAACATTCATCCGTTAATATTAGTATGGTTTATCCATCTAAAAAACTATTTTAAGTGAGTATGGAAATAATTATTGATCCTCGCAGCAATTATGCATACGGATCCTATTACGTGGTAGGTCTCCAAAATTTATTTGGGAAAGAAAATATTTCGTATAAACTAAAGCCATTTAAAGAATTAGATGACTTGGGAAATGATATGCGTTTTGTTATTCAAAACGGTGCAGTTCAGAAGCATGTGTTCCTTCACTTAAACGATTCGTATAAAGTATTGGAAAAAGATTACGAATGGTGTGATGTGTATGGGTGCGTGAATGCGAACTTTGCTCATTATCCTAAAGATGAATATCCTAAACTTGTATCTATAGTTCCGTCTTTTGGTACCCGGGTTGGAAAATCTTTAGCAAACGTAGTTATAAATGCTATTCGACAATTAGTGCCGATTCTCTCTATCGTACTAAATAGAGTGGAGTATAATAAGTATGTACAAAAGATGGATGTAAACAGAGTAACCAATTTGAGACACTATTTCGGAAGACGCTATCGAACATGGAAAAATCGAGAACCGCTATCGACATACGTGAACGATATACCATCCGAAGACAATTACATATTCTTCTTGAGTACGCTGTGGTATAGTAATGATGAAAACAAGAATGACGAAACAGTCAATCTTCGTCGTGCTCATTTCATCCGCGCTTGCAAATCTATTGAGGGTTTAATATATGAAGGTGGCTTGTTGGGAGATAGTTCTTCGTCGCATGAGAAATTTGCAGATGTGTTAGCAACACATGGAGAGCCGTTCGACCAATGGATTGAAAAGACGAAACATAGTGCATTGGTATTTAACACACCGGCATTTTGGGATTGTCATGGATGGAAGTTAGGCGAGTATTTGGCGTTAGGGAAATGTATTGTTTCGACAAAGTTGAGCAATGATTTACCGTATCCGTTGGAGCACGGAAAGAATATCCATTTCGTAGAAGACACGGAAGAATCCATGCGCGAAACGATAGAGTATATTTTAGCGCATCCGGACTATCGGCATAAGTTAGAGAAAGGGGCAAGAGAGTATTGGGAAAAGTATGGCACACCGGAAGCTAGTTTGAAATTGTTAGGAATTCAATAAATATTATGAAAACAATATTATTAGTTTTTGGCACCCGTCCGGAAGCCATCAAAATGGCTCCGTTGGTAAAGAAACTGCAGTCGCAATCGGAGCAATTTCGTACCGTGGTTGCAGTCACCGGTCAGCATCGGCAGATGCTCGACCAGGTGTTGCGGATATTTGACATCGTGCCGGATTATGATCTGAACATCATGCAAGCGAATCAGGACTTGTACGACGTGACGAGTCGGGTTCTGGTAGGTATGCGGGATGTGCTGAAAGCAGTACAGCCGGATGTGGTGCTGGTGCACGGAGACACGACGACGAGTATGGCTGCGGCATTGGCTGCGTTCTATCAGCAGATACCGGTGGGGCATGTGGAAGCCGGATTGCGGACGGGGAATATCTATAGTCCATGGCCGGAGGAGATGAACCGACTGATGACGGGACGGATTGCAACGTATCATTTTGCACCGACACCGTTGGCGAAGGCTAATCTGATGCGAGAGAATGTGAGCGAAGAGCGGATTCTCGTGACGGGGAATACGGTGATTGATGCGCTTTATATGGTGGTGGATAAGATCAAGAATGATGCAGCGTTGCAGAGCCAACTTCGCGGGGTGCTGAAGGAAGCAGGATATGACACGACGCGGTTGGATGGATCTCGTCGATTGGTGCTAATAACCGGGCATCGGCGTGAGAACTTCGGAGATGGGTTTATCAGTATGTGCACGGCAATACGTGATTTGGCTGCAAAATATCCGGATGTGGATTTTGTTTATCCGATGCACCTCAATCCGAACGTCCGTCGTCCGATTCAACAAGTCTTTGGAGACATACATAATACATCAAACATAAAACATTCCAACATGTTCTTCATCGAACCGCTTGAGTATCTGAGTTTTGTGTATCTCATGGAACAGAGCACCATCGTTCTTACTGATTCGGGAGGTATACAGGAAGAAGCTCCGGGATTGGGTAAGCCGGTATTGGTGATGCGCGATACGACGGAGCGTCCGGAGGCGTTGGAGTCCGGGACGGTACATCTGGTAGGAACGAACTACGATAAGATAGTGAATGAGGTAAGTACGTTGCTGGATGATGCGGAGGCATATAAGAAGATGTCGCAAGCAGTAAACCCTTACGGTGACGGACTGGCTTGCGGAAGAATAGCAGAGTTTTTGGCAAAATAGCACTTGTAATGAGACCCAATCTATTTGATTATGCAACATCAGAGTTAAGCCAAGATGCATTTTTGGCATGGTTTTGTAGATGGGCAGATGAGTTGATGACAGATGATGCTGAACTGCAAGCCTGTGCACGTACATTCTTGCAAAAGTATATCGCGATACAACTGACTGATTATAGTGAAGAAATTCGTACCGTTGAGGTGAGGAGGCAATATGAGCATATTGATGTGCTACTAACGATTAACAAAGACTTGAGCGTGATCATAGAAGACAAGGTGCATACATATAAACATGGTGATCAACTTAAACGATACTCAGAAGCAATAGATGATCCAAAAGTGAAGTTGTACATTAAGACAGGTGATGAATCGGAAGAGCAAAAAAAGAGAATAGAAGAGGTAGATAAATATACCGTCATCACTCGAGCGGATTTGCTTCAATCATTAGAGAGCTGCAAGAGCGAAAATGAGATATTTCGTTCTTTCGTTGATAGGTTGCGCGGATGGGAAGATGCTACTCATTCATACCGCCAATCAGATGTATGGAGTACCGCGCAACTGATTGGTTTTTACAAGGATTTGGAGCGTGTCTTGCCAAATTCGAAATGGTCGTATGTTAGCAACCCGAATAAAGGTAATCATGTGTTGAATTGGACGTGGGTCACACTGCCGGATTGCAAAATGTATCTGGAGTTTTCTTTTCCGCAATGGTGCGCTGCGAAAAAGATACCTTATTTAGATCATTTTAAATTATTGGTAAAGATAACGGCTCTAAATGAGCCGCGATATGATGAACATCAAAAAGCTCTGCGTCGTGAGTTGCTACATAAACACTCAAAAGCTTTTATTGCCCATGCTAACGGTCTAGTGCATCGTCCGCATGTATTAAGACCCGGAAGATATATGACAATAGCGGAAGTGGGGGGTAAGCATTTTGCCAAGGATTCGGCAAGCATTGATGTGATGAAGATAGCGGAACTATTACATCCCTATGAGGAGGCAGTAAGATCATATGCGGACGAATTGAGTCGCTTATGTAAACTGAGTTATAATACACAAACACATCCTTTTTAAGCATAAAATAGCAATAATTGTTACAAAATGCAGAAAAATGAAAGAATCGGGCATAAACATTTGTATATGTCATTTTTTTTTTGTAACTTTGCGCGCTGAAACGATATGATATGGAAGAACGACACGATGAAATAGTAATTTACCAGTCGGAAGACGGACTTATAAAGGTAGATGTGCTGTTCGAGAACGAGACGGTATGGCTGACGCAACAACAAATGGCAGTCCTTTTCGGGAAAGCCACTTCGACAATCAATGAGCATATTAAGAATATCTATGAAGAAGGAGAGTTGCAGGAAGAGACCACGACCCACAAATTCGGGATTTCCGAATTTATGCGAAAAGCGCCTATTTACTATAACTTGGATGTAATCATCTCCGTAGGTTATCGTGTGAAGTCGCATCAAGGCACACAGTTCCGTATTTGGGCTACGCAGCGGCTCCGGGATTATATCATCAAAGGTGTAGCTCTGAATGATGAGCGGTTTAAACGTGGTAACTCGATGAACTACTTCCGTGACCTATTAGAGCGGATACGTGAGATTAGGTTATCAGAACGCGTCTTCTATCAACAGATAAAAGATATCTATAAGACAAGCATTGATTATGATCCTTCAGATGAGATAACGCTTAAGTTCTTCAAAGAAGTACAAAATAAGTTGCTATGGGCTGTAAGCGGAAAGACGGCAGCAGAGTTGGTGTACTATCGAGCCAATGCCGCATTGCCGCAAATGGGCTTAACTTCTACGGAGAAGCAAGGTAAAGTACTGAAGTCTGATATTGATGTAGGAAAGAATTACTTGACTGAAGAAGAAGTTGGATTATTGAAGTTGATTGTTGAGCAATATTTAGCTTTTGCAGAAGCACAAGCCATGGCACATGTACCAATGTATATGACTGATTGGGTTGAGCGACTGCGGATGGTTTTAACAATGAACCAGCGTTCGATTCTTGAAGATGCCGGACGAATATCTCATGAGTTGGCAGTGCAAAAGGCTAATGAGGAGTATAAAAAATACCAACATCAGTTGAAGGAAGAGGAACATTTGCAAAGTCTAAAAGAACTGGAGTCAGACTTGAAAAGCTTGAATCCTTAGTGTCGTTTTGCTACCGACCGATGAGTGACTCATGACCGAGAGACAAACACGACTCGCTTTCGGGAGAGATACAAGATAATAGGGATTTAGAGAAATAATTGGTTTATGTATGGAACAGACTGTTGTGGAATTAGAGCGCAAGGAAGCACTAAAATACTTTATGGAGGCTGAGAACTATTGTACTTTGCCGTTACCTTCATATTTTGACTTTCAGAAGATGTTGAACTATGTGAAGAATAAAGTGCGTAATAGAACATTTGATAATAGTCTAAAGGACAAAAAGAAGAAGCCTTCCGATATGGAAGGTGTGAATTATAAGTTCCTAATAACAAAAGATGGGAAGTATTCGTTTCGTCCGATACAAATAGCAAATCCGTATCTATACTATCTGCTCGTTCGAACAATAACTGAGGAAACTAATTGGAAAAAAATCCAGGATCGATTTAACAAGTTTAAAAATGAAAAGATCGAAGTATCAAGTATCCCGCATGTAAAAAATGAGAAGGATAAGAGCGAAATTGCAACTCAGATTCATAATTGGTGGATGAATCTAGAGCAACGTAGCATAGCATTATCCTTGGAATACAAGTATATGTTTGTTACCGACATAACCAATTGCTATGGAAGTGTATATACACATACTATTGATTGGGCTATAGAAGATAAAAATGTGTCGAAAGATAATAATCTCAACAATCGTAATTCATTAGGGCATACTATAGATACCTATATATCAGCTATGCAATATGGACAGACAAATGGCTTGCCTCAAGGGAGCGTGTTGTTTGACTTTGTAGCCGAGATTATTTTAGGGTATGCAGATATGCAATTATGGAAATGGGCACAAGAGAAAGGAATCGAGCGATATAAGATACTTCGTTATCGTGATGATTATCGAATATTCGGGAATGAGAAAGAGACTGTAGAACAAATTGTAATGCAGTTGCAACGGATATTAGCTGATTTGAATTTCCGGTTGAATGACTCAAAGACGCTGCTGACAGAAGAAATAGTAGAGCATGCGATCAAGAGAGATAAATTGGCATACATGCAATATGCTCCAATTTATAAGATAGTCCATTTAGCAGAGAAAGACAAGATAGAGAGTCTGCTTGATTCGTATCAGAAAGAATTATATTATATCTTGCAGTTTTCAAAACAATATCCCGATTCAGCGTCATTACGTCGATTGTTGCAATTATTCCTAATGCGGATAATGGACGAAGAGAAAAAAGCAGTATACGATCCAGATATACTGATAGCTATTTGCGTAGAAATAGGCTATGCAAATCCAAGGTACTGCAACAATGTGATAGCAATAATCAGTCACTTAATAAAGAAGATAGACATAACAGCAAGAAACGCTATTATCCGATCTGTTCGTGCCAAGTTGGAGCGATTGCCCAATATCGGAATGATACAGATATGGCTGCAACGCATGACTTATCATTTGGATATCGACGATTTAGATTGTCCCTATAAGGAATGTATGTGCCAACTGGTAATGGAAAGTAGAGCTGTGAAATTATGGAACTTTGAATGGTTGTTAGATGCACTATATGAGGATTTTCCCTATGATACATTAATTAATCAAAAGGAATTGGATTCTATGACACCGGAGATTATGCCAGAGGAGATAGATTGCTTCTATTATGATGATATGCCTGAGAATAAGTAGATAATATATCCCTTCTTAGAGGAGAGGCTGAATTTTGAAATATAGATAAACAATGATAAATATAACGAATAAAATAGACTGTTGTGGTTGTAATGCTTGCGGAGATATTTGTGCGCATGGGGCAATCACGTTTAAGACGGATAACGAGGGATTCTGGTATCCGGAGGTGGATGCATCTAAATGTACAGATTGCGGGCTATGTGAGAAAGTGTGTCCGCAGTTACATGTGGATGAGTTGAAGAAGAATGATCTTCCTCAGTCGGTTTGCTATGCAGCTGAACATAAGAACCTTGAGGTAGTGTTTGATAGTACTTCAGGAGGATTGTTCTCTGCATTGGCAGATAGGATGTACCGCGACAGCGGATATGTAGGAGGAGCTATCTTTAATGAGGATTTCTCCGTTCGGGAATATATCTCCAATAGTAAAGAGGATCTTCCTAAACTCCGCAGTAGTAAGTATCTGCAAAGTAATGCAGAGGGATTCTATAAAGAAATCAAATCGCTTTTGGTCAAAGGCGAAAAGGTGCTTGTTTGCGGCACGCCATGTCAAATGGCTGCTTTGCGTGCATTCCTGCGTAAAGGTTATGAGAATCTGATTATTGTTGATTTTATCTGTCGCGGCGTAAACTCTCCGAAGATTTGGCGTAAGTACTTGGACTCGTTTGAGGAAAGGTATGGTTCTAAAGTGATATATGCCAAAGCAAAATCGAAAGAATATGGATGGCGTAATCTGACTCAGAAAGTGATACTGGAGAACGGAAAGGCGTATTATGAAACACGTGATACATCCAATTTTACGAAAGGTTATCTCAATACAAATGCCTATTGTCGTCCATCTTGCTATGAGTGCAAGTTCAAAGGATTCCCGCGTATTGCTGATATAACGATTGCTGATTTCTGGGGAGTGGAGAATGTTGATCAATCAATGGAGAAAAACCTAGGCACTTCGTTGGTAATGATTAATTCTCATAAAGGGGCTGCTTATTTTGAAAAAATCAAACCTCGTATCAATAGCATTGAAGTACCTTTCGAAAGCATCTTAGCGGGTAATCCGGCTTTGGTAAGACCACTTGATCCTCCCATTGTAGATAGAAAGCAATTTTTTGAGGATGTTGATAAGATGACGTTCACTCAATTAGCGGAAAAATATATTGTTAGTACCCAACAAAGAAAATTAACATTAAAACGCAAAATTAAGAACGTTTTGAAGAAAGTGAAAAAAGCATATAAATATGCTCGAATGATATGCCGTGAAACGGATTATTCTTTCAAAGCATTATGCCAATTCTTTAAGTATAACTCTTGGACTGAAATTAGTTCTAAGAACATTATCATTCCTAAAGCACATGTTGCGTTTGATGTGGCAAAAACTGGAAGGATAGTTAAGCATGGCGTAACAATAATAGGTTGGAAGAAAATCCGTAGTTCGAAATTAGAAACTCGTATCTTTGTCGGTAATAATGCTGTTCTTGAATTTGAGGGAGGAAACACAATCGGTTATGGAAGTTGTATAGAAGTACATGATAACGCAAAGATACTCTTCAAAGAAGGAAGTAAATGCAATACATGCGGAACGTTTGTAAGTCAAGAATATATCGAATTAGGGGAGCAATCGATGCTTGGTCGCCATGTGACTATCCGTGATAACAATGGCAATCACTACATCAATCGAGATGGTTATAGAAACTCTCGTCCTGTAGTAGTGGGCGATAAAGCATGGCTTACAGAAGCATGTACACTATTGCCTGGAGCAAAAATAGGTCAAGGCGCTATCATTGGTGCACACGCGGTTGTATCTTCGCACATTAAGTCATTTGCTATGGCAATTGGTAATCCTGCGCAAGTGGTTGACGAAAATGTTTTATGGAAATATTAAAATTAAATGATTATGATACTTGATGAGTTTGTAAAAATGTTTGCGGATCAATTTGATGATACAGATCCGTCAGAAATCACAGCTGAAACTTATTTCCGCGAGTTGGACGAGTGGAGTTCGCTGACGGGATTGGCTGTAATTAATATCGTTGCAAAGAAATGCGACGTAAAGATTACTGCCGAAGAGTTTAGAAAGTGCGAAACAGTAGAGGATGTATATAACCTCGTTCAAAGCAAAAAATAATGCAAAATCCATTTACGTTAGCGGGTAAGACTGTCTTGGTTACAGGAGCTTCGTCTGGCATAGGGCGAGGAATAGCAATTGCATGTGCAGGAATAGGAGCACGTGTGATTCTAACTGCTCGTAACCAAGTGCGCTTGCAGGAAACCCTTTCAAGATTAGAGGGAGAGGGACACTATATGATCCCTGCAGACTTGACGGATAAGGCACAGCGGCTGGCGTTGGTGGCAGACCTTCCAACTTTGGATGGGTTGGTGCAATGTGCCGGTGTAATGAATCGTGTTCCTTGTAAATTAGTTGGAAAAGAAGATATTGATTCCGTATTCATGCCTAATGTAGAAGCTCCGATGTTACTACAAGCTGAGTTGCTGCAAGAGCGTAAAATTAACAAAGAAGCGTCTATCGTATATATAGCTTCTATTGCAGCTCGATCAGCAGTTGCTGGCAATGCATTATATAGCGCCTCGAAAGCAGCATTGATTTCATATGCTAAATGCTTGGCGTTGGAACTTGCTCCTCGTAAGATTCGTGTCAATTGCATTTGCCCTGCTATGGTGTGGACGGATTTGGCTATTGTTGGTGCAACGAAAGAAGAATTAGAAGCGGACCAACTCAAATATCCTCTCAAACGCTATGGAACTCCAGAGGATATTGCTAACCTTTCTATATACCTATTAAGTGATGCAAGTTGCTGGATGACAGGCAGTTGCGTAGAAATAACGGGGGGGGGTAATGAGTTGAAAATGAAATAGTTATGAATGCATATATAAAAGATATAGCCTACTATTTACCAAAGAAAGTTCTAACTAATGAGCAGTTAGCTGCTGAGTTTCCGGAATGGTCAACAGAGAAGATTGCCGGTAAAGTGGGAATTTCAGAGCGTCATATCGCTGCACCTGATGAGACTGCATCTGATATGGCTGTTGTTGCGGCTGAACGATTGATGGCAAAAGGACATGATCGTAGCCTGATAGACTTTGTCTTACTTTGTACACAAAGTCCGGACTATATGTTACCTTCTTCTGCCTGCATTGTGCAACATCGTTTAGGTCTATCTACCCAATGTGGTGCATTTGACTTTAATCTTGGGTGTTCGGGCTACGAGTACGGATTAGTGATGGCAAAGAGTTTGATTCAGAGTGGAGTAGCGCATAATGTACTATTGCTGACAGCTGAACTATACACCAAATATTTGTCGCAGGACGATAAAGGTAATCGAACGATTTTTAGCGATGGGGCATCTGCTACATGGGTTGGCACAGAAGGTTTTGCTGAGATCGGTGAGTGCAGTTTGGGAACTGATGGGAGCGGAGCAGAGTTTCTTATCAAACGTCCTAATGAACCCCTATACATGGATGGAGGTGCAATCTTTGATTTCTCTAGCGATGTAGTCCCACAGATGGTGGAAGATGTGCTTCATAAGAGCAACTTGCAGATGGATGATATTAATCTATGGGTCTTCCATCAGGCTAATAAATATATGATCAACTATATCCGCAAGATGTTAGAGATAGATAAAGAGCGATTCTATATCTACATGGAACATGTGGGTAATACCGTGTCGAGTACTATTCCAATTGCGCTTTGTGCAGCGCGTCACGAAGGAAAATTGCATGGTAATGTTATGCTTGCCGGTTTTGGTGTTGGATTAAGTTGGGGAGCTGTAATGCTAATTGTTAATATATGATTTATAATAGTGAAATAATCGGTTTTGGTCCTGCAGCATGTGGCTATTCTGCAAATCAAAAGCCCGTAAAAAGTGATGCAAGAGGACGTATATATAATGCGTTAAAACGCAGGTACAATAAGTATGTATTAAAGCCAAGGATGGAAAATACATATATCCATTCAGTAGAATTTGCAATCAAATTAGGCTTTAGGTGGATTGACTACTCTTGTGCGTATGGTGATGGCAGACTGATAGGAGAGGCAATTAAGCAAAGCGGAGTAAAAAGAGAAGAATTGATTATTACTACCCGTGTGTCTAACTTTGCACAGTTCAATGATTGTGTAAGAGAGGAGTTCTTGAATTTTCTCAAAAATGCTCAGTTGGATTATGTGGATATACTGCAATTCCATTGGCCGGTGAAGGGGCATTATTTGGATACTTGGCGCAAAATGGAGAAATTATATGAAGAAGGGTATGTGAAACATTTGGGAGTCGCTAATTGTCATCAACATCATTTGGAGGAGATTTTTAAAATCTGTAAATATAAACCTGAGATCGGACAATTTGAGATACATCCGCTATTTACGCAAAAGCCATTGATTGAATATTATAAACAGCATGATATACAAGTATGTGCATATACTCCAATAGCTCGCTTTGATGACAGGTTAATGCGACTACCAAAGTTAAAACAAATAGGAGAGAAATATGGTAAGAGTGTGACGCAAGTTGTGCTTCGTTGGCATATACAAAATGGAATCATTCCTTTGGTTCGAACATTGAATCCTGTGCATCAAAAAGAAAATTTGGACGTATTTGATTTTGAATTGACGGATGAGGAAATGAAGGCGATAAATGCTGTCAACATCAACAGTCGCTTGCGATACGACCCGGATAATTGCGATTTTAGTATATTATAAAATGATAAAAAAGATAGTAAAACAAGTATATAAAAACTACGGAGCAAGTTGTAGTGCTTTATGGAAGACACTTATATTCAATTACCGAAAAGCCGTAGAACACAACAATGCCATTATACTTGCTCATCCCGATTCGCAGCTCAGAATTGATGAGGATGGGAAAATAATGTTGAATGCTCCTTTGTATATAGGACAATCGACTTTTAAACACGATGGTTTGTCTGCGCGAATAGTTATTAATAGGGAGGGGCAAATTTGTGTTCGCGGACAATTTGTAATGCACAATGGCGCTTTTATACACATTCGCCAAGGAGGAAAACTAATTTTGCATGGTGGTTATATTAATTGGGGATGTAATATCGTTTGCGAAGGGACGATTGAGATAGGAGAAGATTGTGCTATTGCGCCTAACGTGATGATACGCTCTTGCGACTCTCATCAAATAGTTGGGCATGAGTCAGAATCGGTTAAAAATATAAAAATAGGCAATCATGTTTGGATAGGACAGAATGCCGCCATACTAAAAGGAGTAACTATAGGCAATGGAGCAATAATAGGAGCAAACTCTGTAGTAACCAAAGATATTCCGGCTCATTGCATTGCCGTTGGAAATCCTGCAAAAGTAATACGTGAAAATGTAGAATGGAAATAAATATGGGAAATCACTCAAGAATAGATTATATTGATTCCATGAAAGGATTAGCCATCTTGTTGATGGTTATGGGACATGTGATTGCATGGCAGTTCCCAAATCCTGTGGCTATGCTTAATGATGATGGGCCACGAAGCACGATGTTTTTGTTCCGATTCATATATAGTTTTCATATGCCGTTACTTATGTTCTGCTCAGGGTTATTTGTAATAAGAGGCATTGGGATATCGTTGAGAGATGTTGGAATGTCTATATGGAAGAGGGTACAAAGTTTGATATTGCCGAGCATTTTTACTGGTGGGCTTTTGTGGTTGCAAAGAGGAAATTTTGGATATTGGTTCTTGTGGACGTTATTTCAGTTTATTGTAATTTCTTTATTGTTATATTACGTTTGTGAACGAATACCCAAATATGGAAAGCATGTATATGTTACAATATTATGTTTTATATCTTTAGGGACAATGTTGTTCTTGCCTAAGCTTATGCCTTTCGAACGATTACCATTAATAGATATCGGTCATTTGCGGTTCTTCCCGTATTTTTGTTTTGGTATCATATGTAATCAATATAAATTGATTGAGAAAGTAATGTCAAAAAACTGGGTGTATACCATATCACTATTGATATTTGGCTTTTTGACATATTGGATAACTATAGAGGGAAATCATATTCCGAAACAGTCTGTGACGGGATGTGTGCTGCCAATCTCGGCTATTGTGCTATTGATATATTTATTTAAAGAGGGATTGAGTGGAGCTTCTAAGGCTGAACTATGGTTACAAAAATTAGGCAAACATTCGTTGGAGGTGTATATCCTGCATTTGTTTTTCTTATTCCCTATGTATAGAGTTGGCGAGTATGTACAAGAACATGTGAATAATGTAGTGGGGGGGCAATTAGTCTTCTTCGTACAAACAATCACATCGTTAATAGTTTCTGTAGTAATCGTGTACTTATGTTATTTGGTGATGAATATCATCAATAAGAGTTCTCTATTGTCATTATTGTTATTAGGTAGAAAGAGTGAAAAGCATGCAGTATAAGTTGTTAAATAGTCGTCCGATAATGGACATACAAGACACGTATACCCTGAGGGGGATATGTATGTTGATGATTATTATTCATCATGTATATAAACTATATCCGGATTGTCCGGATAGTATTATGAGATGGGGATATCTAGGAGTGGCTGTGTTTTTTGTAATTTCAGGTTGGGGAATGTATTGCTCTATGGAGAGGCAAGAAGATCTAACATGGGGTTATTTTGCAAAACAGATGAAAAAGTTATTGATACCTTATGTTATCATATGGCCAATAGCTGAAATTTTCTATTGTGTTCAACATATAGATTATTTATCGGTCAGGGGATTGCTAAGAGATTTTATAACGCTAACATTTCCTCCCTATCCTGCATTGTGGTTCTTTAAAGTCATTGTTGCTGCATATGTTTTATCAATAGGAACGTTTATTTTAATTAAAAGCAAAATAACGAGATTAGTGATTATATCTCTATTTAGTATTATCTATTATATTTTGGCATGGAAGGTTGTGCATTTACCTATGTGGTGGTGGGGAACTTCTATATGCGTCGTGGCAGGGATGTGGATGGCTGCATATAAAGAAAAACTTGAGTATTTGTTCAACAATTATAAATATATTCTCCTTATAGGGTTTGTTATTGCATATTTTATCACTCTACATCATAATTTGTTGCATATATTACCATCAAGGACTGTTCATTCCTTTATATTTGCTATTGCAATGTTATCAGTTGTTTCTGTATTCAATATAGTTAACCCTATATCTGATTATATTGGGAAGAACAGTCTCTTGTTTTATCTGTTCCACATATCTATATGCGAATTGCTTGCCCCCCCCCCCATTCGAGTTTCTTCGCCAAAGATGGGCCGCTTTAGCCTTCGTTCTGATAATCACGGCTATCTTGACAATATCGTATAACCAAATAAAAATTAAGTTACAGAAATGAAGATAGCTATATTGACATTACGAGTAGATAATAACTATGGTGGGCACTTACAACGATATGCCTTATCTCGTGTGCTGCGCGACATGGGGCATGAAGTGAGTGTGCTGTATTTTCGATCTACTTGGTTGCATGACTCAGCAAAAAGAAAAATAAAGGTGGCCGCGAAAAATTTTATTAAAGCTATCTTGGGTCGTACGCACAATCCTGTATTGTACTGGAGGCACGAGGATTATCAATGGGATGCGATTCGTGCTCATACATATCCGTTCTTTGAGCGATATGTGCCGCATTCGCCATTGTTATACGATGAGAAGTCACTGAAGAAACATGTCAATAGCGCACAATATGAAGGCTTTATTGTGGGGTCGGATCAAGTATGGAGAAAGGCATATACACAACGCTGGGGAGTAGAGCGTTTTTTCTTGGATTTTGCTCCAAAAGGGACAAAGAAGATTGCTTACGCAGCGTCGTTTGGTTTGCCGGAAATGGAATATGATGTAGAAGAGTTGAAACGATTGGGTAACTTGTATCGGCAGCTAAACGCGGTATCAGTTCGCGAAGAATCAGGCTTAGATATATTGAAGCGTCATGGATGGAATGAGCCGCAAGCAGAATTGGTAGTCGATCCGACGATGTTGTTACATAAAGAGCATTATCTGGAGTTGATTCGGAAGGGTAATACGCATCCTTCCAATGGCAATATGTTTTGCTACGTGTTAGATAGAAACGAGGAACTTGACGAGTTAGTGCACAAGATAGCCTCTGAGCGTAAGTTGACTCCATTTTATGCTTCCATTGATGGAGATGATAGGATGTCGGTTGAGCAATGGCTGCGTTCGTTTGTAGATGCGGAATATGTGGTGACGAATTCATATCATGGGGTGGTGTTTTCGCTAATATTTAATAAGCCGTTCTATTTGGTGGAGAACAAGCAACGTGGTAATGCGCGATTTGCTTCCTTGATGAAAATGTTTGGTGTTATGGGTGAGAACAATGAGCCGGATTGGAAGATGGTGAATATGAGTATGGAAGAATATAAGGAATTGTCAATTCGATATATAGAACATGCACTAACAAAATAAGAAGAAATGAAAATTTTTATAGCCATATTTGAAAATACGCTGCATGCTCAGCCGTATGTATATACATATACTGATGTGATATCTCGTATGCATCCGGAGGTTACTTTCGGGGCTGAGCAAAGTGATTTCTGGACAGATAAAATCTTCGAATACGATATAATACATATAATGTGGCCTAATTGCTTTACTAATGCTGTAAACAATGGGGGAGACTTGGAAAGACGGCTGCAGGAGATAAAAGCGCATCATATTGCAATAGTGGTAACTTGTCATAATCTACAGCCTCATGCTAATGTGACTGATTCTGTGAGTGCTGCTTGTTATGACATCGCGTATCGGAATTGTGATGTAATGATCCATTTGGGTGAGACCAGCAGGAGGTTGTTGGAGAAAACCTATAGTCAGGCTTTCCATGTGGTGATTCCACATCATGTGTATGATGAAGTATATACTAACATTCCGACAAGAGAAAAGAGTATTAAAGCACTTCACTTAAGAGACAATAAGACATATATACTGGCGTTCGGCTTGTTCCGCAGCGAGAAAGAACGAGATTTGGTTAGGAATGCTGCTCGTCAAATGAGAAAGGAGGATGTTGTATTTTTGGCACCGAGTTTTTATCAATTGTCTTGGTCTCCTCGTATTATAGGGAGAAATAGTTTGCGTCGAATAGTAACGTTGGGCAAACATTACCTTCAATATCCGAATATTATAGTTGCAGGTAAGAGATGTTCTGATGAAGAACTCCTGTGGTACTACGGTGCGTCTAAGATAGCCTTTATACAAAGGACGGATATTCTCAATTCGGGGAATGTGCCGTTGGGATATCTTATGGGAAAGGTTGTTGTTGGCCCTAAAATCGGAAATATTGCAGAATTGTTACAATCATACGGGAACCCGACATTTGATCCTACGGATGCTGATTCGGTAATTAACGCGATTCGTTCGGCCTTGAAGTCAGCAGATGGAAACAAGGGAATCGAGAATAGAGAAAAGGCTCTAAAAGAGATATCTTCATCCCAAATAGCTCAAATGCATTATCAATTATATAGTGAAACAATTAGTGAATATGCCAAATAAAGAGAAATATGTTACATTAGCCATCGTGATTCCGTGCTGGAATGAGGAGAAACTACTACATGAGATGCTGGATTGTTTGCTGAAGCAGACATTCCAAGATTGGTGCGCGTATTGCGTGGATGATCAATCGACGGACAATACAGCAGAGATTATTAAAGCCTATCAAGCAAAGGATGCGCGTATACAATATGTATGCCGCGATAGAGAGCCGAAGGGTGGACAGACATGTCGGAACATAGGGTTTGAACAAGCGGATAGAGCGAAATATGTATGTTTCTTTGATGCAGACGACTTGGTTGCTCCATATTGCTTTGAGCAGCGAGTGAAATATATGGAGGAACATCCGAAACTGGATTGCGGAGTATTCCCTGCATTGGCGTACGCGGATGATATTCATGAGAAGACGGGACCTGTGTTTGGCGTGAAGATATTTGAAGATGATATAGAGGCGATGTTGAACCAGAATCTACCGATGACAGGGTGGACGAATATATATCGTGCATCGTGCTTTGAGAAATATGGGTTGCGTTGGGATGAAAAAGTACTATCGATGCAAGATTCGGATTTCTCGTTTCAAATGATACTGAGCGATATGAAATATGATTATGCAGCAGATGCAAAGGCGGACTATTTCTATCATGTGGGCAATACGGGTGTAGCAAAGAAGATCCGAACGAAACGTCATTATAATAGCCATGTGTATTGCTTGGATAAAGTATCGCAGATGTTAAGCGCGAAATATGGAGATAAGTATGATTTCTATATTGAGTCGCGGATCGTAAGTTTCTTGGGAACATTCAAGGATACATGGCAACCGTATTTTGACTTGCTTCGGATGCCATGGATGAAAAAGCGATATGGATTTAAGATGCGAATGTGGTTGTATTTGGCGACGCTGAAGAAGGATAGACGGTTGATTTTTAGAAAGTATCGAAAGTATTCGAAGAGGAAGAATGCAATTTGGAATGAACGGATGGCAGAGGAGAGGAAGAAACAATTGAGAATTGTAGATTGGTAATTGGAGATTGTAAAGTGGAGAAACAGAATAACATAGTAACATTAACGAAAGCCATAGGTATTATACTTATGGTGATTGGGCATGCCTTACCTAAGGGATATGTTGCATGGGAGGTTATTTACACGTTCCACATGCCTCTATTCTTTATTATGAGCGGGTATTGCTTTAAGGAGAAATATTTGGATGATGCAAAGTCGTTTGTGGTGCGTAAGATAAAAGGGATTTATGTGCCATTTGTGGTATTTTCGATGGCGTGTCTGGCTTTTCATAATGTGTTCTGTCATTTATATATTTATGAGCCAACATGGTTGTATGATTGGAAAAATTACCTTTGGGAGACCGGTAGAATAGTTACTCGTATGCACAATGCAGGAGGAATGTTTGGTGCAGCGTGGTTTCTAAAAGAATTATTCTGGGGAAATTTGATATTTTACGCAACGTTGAGGTTGGTAAATATGTTGAATGGTAAATGGAGATTGAAAATAGGTAAGGAATTGGCAACGGTGATAGGATTGTTGGTGTTAACTGAAATAGTGAATGTGTTTGATTTGAGGATTCCCTATTTTTGCATAACGACTAAGTCTGTAAGAGCCGCATTCTTTATAGCCTTCGGGTATCTATGGAAACAGAGAGATTGGCAATTGAATAAATATGTGGTATGGATTGGAGGGCTAGTAAGTATAGCGGCGGTGCTGCTGATAGAAAATGCAGGATGTCTTACTTCATGGCCGATCCGAATGACACTTCGTTTGATTCCAGCTATATTAGGGACGATGAGCGTGTTTGAATTATGCAGATTAATAGTAGAAAGTCGAAAGTCGATAGTTGGGTATATGGAGCGCGGATTGGAATATGTTGGGCAGCATACGTTGTCTATCATGATGTTACATATGCTGGCGTTTAAGTTGGTGTCGTACGTGCTCATAAAGATTTACAATTTGCCGATAGAACAGCTTGCATCACAAGACCACGCTATGTATGAATATACAACGAGTAATTTTGTAATATTCTGCTTGTATGTGGTAGTTGGGACTTGCCTACCTCTGGCATGCGCATGGTGTTGGCATAAAGGAGCGGAGAAAGTTAAAAGTGTAAGGTGTAAAGTGTAAGATGTATGAAAGATAGAATTTTAATATCAGTAGTTATCCCGTCTTATAACCGTGCGGATACGGTGGGGCAAACGATAGATAGCATCCTTGCGCAGAAGGTGGATGCGGATGTGGAGATTGTGATTGGTGACGATTGCAGTACGGATAATGCGCGTGAAGTGTTGCTGCGATACAAAGAGCAGTATCCGGATGTGATACGTTTGCTATTCCATGAGCAGAACATGGGATTGGGTGCGAACTGGGCAACGTGTGTGAAGGCATGTAAGGGTAAGTATATCTGCAACTGTGATAACGATGACTATTGGCACAATCCACAGAAACTGCAGATTCAGCTTGAATACATGGAATCCCATCTCGAGAGCAATATCTGTATAACCAATCACCGCACGCATAATCGTACGACAGGGGAGATAAAGGAGTGTAAGGCAGTGATAGATCATAACGATATTCAGCAATCCATGTGGGGCGGGTGCAACTTCTGCAATGCAACCATCATGTATCGCGCTGATTTTATGAAAGCCCACTTGGATTTGGACGAATTTATCAAACGTCGATTGTCCCTACAAGATTGGCCCGCATGGGTGATACTAACTGCATACACGGATATTGATGAACTACCCGCATCGACAGCCACATGGTGCATAGAGACGGTGTCAATCACGCGTCCTGATTCAGTGGCGAGGTTAGCCAAACGTTATGAGGGGGATAGGGAGGTGTGTCGTTACTTAGGAGAGCTGTTCCCGGAGAAGTTTCCTTATACGGATGAAGATTGGAACTTATATGCCAACGGCAGATTGTGTGCAAAGGCATTTGATGTGGATGACTTTGTGTCGGCAAAGAAATATGGGAAAGAATGTGTTGGCATAGGGGTTTTCAAAAAACTTTGCTCACAATCTCGAATATTGTTTGGTTTGTATCGTTTTTTGAAAAAGTGTAAAGTATAAGGTATAATGTATGAATGACAGACAAAAACAGATTCAAGAGAAATGTATTGCTTTTGCGGCAAAGGTCGATGCTTTGAGGAATGTGCTGAATAAAAAACACCATGAGTACAATAAGGCAGATCAAGTAGATAGAAGTGCAAGCGCAATAGGGGCATTATATAGTGAAGCCGTGTTCGCAGAAAGCGAGGCTGATTATATACATAAACTTGGTATCGCACAGAAAGAAGCCAATGAAACTATCTATTGGCTCAAAGTGTTACAGCGATGTGGGTATATCGCAGATGATGACTATCAAAGCTTGATAGCCGATGTTGAAGAGTTGATTCGCATAATTACTGCGATAATCGTTTCGCTCAAAAGAAAAAACACATAATACATGCCACATAATACATTGATCCCTCGGATCATCCACTATTGCTGGTTCGGCGGCAAACAGATGCCGGAATTGGCGCTAAATTGTATCGAGAGTTGGAAGAAATATCTTCCGGAGTATGAGTTGCGCTTATGGAACGAGGAGACGTTTGATCTCGACATGTATCCGTATGCAAGAGAGGCGTATGATAACCGAAAATTTGCTTTCGTGACAGACGTGGTGCGGCTATGGGCGTTGGAGAAGTTCGGAGGCGTGTATATGGACACGGATGTGGAGATACTGCGCCCGTTAGGCGAACTGATGGAACTTCCGGCATTCACCGGTTATGAAGCTAGTATGGCGAATGCGCCTGTCACAGGCCTGATGGCAAGTGCTCCTCATGGTGTGTGGGTGAAGGAGCAGTTGGCATATTATGAAGGGAAGCATTTCGTGAATCCGGATGGTACGTTGGATTTGACGCCGAACACGGTGCCGATTGCCAATATCATGACTGCTGGTGGATTTGTGATTAATGGCAAATATCAAGTGTATAAGAATGATATGCACGTCTTTCCGGTGGATTACTTCTGTCCGCTGACGAGTACGAGAGTTCTAAAACTCACCAAGAACACCTACTGTATTCATCATTTTGCGGGAAGTTGGGTGGAGAAGACAAGAGGGCAACTCATCAAGGAGTGGATTATAACACACATTATTGGTCATAGAGTTACGGATCTTCTCGTCCGTGTAAAAAGAAGAATTTTAGGACAATATAAAGAGAAAAAATGAAATATATTTGTATATGTCATAAAAAAGTTGTACCTTTGCGCCCTCTAATTGCAAGCGATGATAAATAGCCCTACATATAATCCTCCAATGCCTCCGCGTTCGTGGCGTGCGCGTATGTTGCGCCGTTTCGGATTGGATACAAATGCATCCGTAGGGTATGGCTCCTTGTCCATCCCCAACTGGCTGATAGGAAAATCTATCGTATTTTTCTTTGTCGCTTTTGCACTATGCACATTGGTTTGGGGCTATCCGATGGAATGGCGTGATGCCGTTATTGCAAGTCTTTCGGTGGTATTGTTTTTCTATGGAGGGAAACAACTCTCGATTGTTAGTGCACGAAAAACAGAAAAAACGTTTATTCGCTCTGTATTTTGGGCAGGATTAGTCGCTCGCCTATTATGGGTGTTGTATTGCTATTTTATTTTTAATCCGGATTATTATGAAACAACATGGGGAGATAGTGCGGATGTGGAATGGTATATGCCGTTTGGTAAGGCAATCGCTGATTGGTTGACAGGAGAATCAGGTCTTTCATTTGAACAATTACGAGTGAAATGGCAAGCCCAAATAGATGATGTGGGGTATCCGATATGGCTTGCGGTGGAATATTTGTTAACCTTTCGTACAAGCGATGTGTTTGTCCCGTTTGTCATAAAGGCCATTGTAAGTGCTTATTGTGCAGTGTGTATATACAACGTGGCGAACAGGCATTATGGCGCAGAAGTGGCGCGCATGGCGGCCATATTTGTGGCTTTTAATCCCAATATGATTTACTGGTGCGGAAACATGTTTAAGGAGGCAGAGATGGTGTTCCTTTGTTGTTTAAGTGTTGACCAGATTGATAAAACACTTATGTCAGGCAAGAAATTGTCATTCCAGGGACTGATTCCCGGATTGTTGGCGGCATCCTCCCTGTTTTTCTTTCGGGCAGCATTGGGAATTGTGTTGTATTTGGCAATATTTGCGCACGTTGTAATGGCTTCGAATCGTGTGCTGAGTTTTGGAAAGAAGATTTTGGCAGGAGTGTTAGTGTTGCTCACTCTTCTTTTGGCATTGGGAGATAACATTCGGACGCAATCGCAGGATTTGACCGCAAAAGCTCAATCGGATTATCAGAAAACAAATATGGAATGGCGCAGTACTCGAAGTGGAGGTAATGAATTTGCTAAGTATGCCACAAAAGCAGTGTTTGCACCGTTGATTTTTTCAATTCCTTTCCCTACCTTCAATGTCGCACTGGAGAGTCAGGTCCTTCAGCGGCAGTTGTCCGGAGGAAGTTATATCAAGAACATTTTATCGTTCTTTGTCATTATGGTGATGTTCATCTTGCTCATTAGCGGTGAATGGCGAAGGCATGTGTTCATATTGGCTTACACGGTGGGATACCATGTGGTATTAGCCATGAGCGTTTTTGCACAATCCGGTCGTTTTCACATGCCGGTTATACCAATGCTGATGCTTTTTGCCGCCTATGGTATACGAGCTGCGAAAACCAATGCAAGGTGGCGCAGAATGTTCACTTTGGTCGTTGTGCTGGAGGTCATCGTTTGTCTTGCGTGGAACTGGTTTAAGTTGAAAGGAAGGGGCTTGATTTAGGTGCGGCACGCATTTGACATTTTGAATTTTAAAAATACATATATATGAATTTGGTATCAATAGAACAAGCGGAGGTGGTGCTCAATAGATTGAGAGCAAAGAAACCAAACGAATTCTCGTCGCATGACTTTATCGAAGAATACAGCTTATGGCGAGAGGATGATTATATCGATTGGTTGAATAGTTATCGGGGAGATGGACGCGCTTTTTGGCATGTACATACAGATATTGGGACTTTTCTTGGAGCACAGGAAGGAAAACTAAATCCGCGATATCATCGGATAGGTCGCAGGGATAGCGAGAATGTACATGGGAACATCGACCAACCGATGTGGTGGGCATGGGATTGAGTGAGATGCTGCGTATGCGTAGATGATAAATAATAGAAGGACAGCGAAAGCAAATATTAAGAGAAATGCAAGAACATTATATGTTTGTAATAGGATCTGGTTTTTCGGTTTCGGCAGGATTGAAAACGGGAAGACAATTGAATGACTGCATTAAGAATGCAGGAAAACTGCCTATTGCATTTCATACAGGCGGTGCTCTTGTGATTAACAAAGATGGAACGAAACCGGATTTTGGTTTTCCGACATCGTATGACGAGACATTCGGCTTTTGCCTTCGGTTGATGGAAAAATATTGCGACACCCATGATTTTGACTACGAGGAGTTCTATGACTACTTTATGGAACTGAATCGTAGGGCAAATTTTAAGGATCAAGGTAAGGAGTTGCAAGATTTATATCCGTTGTTGCCGAGTTCCGGTTACTATTCAATTAATCGAGAGGAGTCAAAGCGGGGATTGCTCTTGCACATACAACTGGGTGGACTGAGTCATATATATCAAGAGTTGGTTAATTATCTATTAATATTGCCTAAGCAGGTGGACTATACCAAGTATGAAGGATGGTGTACGTACATTAGGTCATTAGTAGAGCAGGGGAATATAGTGGATATCTATTCGTTGAATCACGATACACTGATAGAGGATTTAATGAAGCACTACGGGTTGAGTGAATATATGTGCGATGGATATTCATTGGAAAGTTCGCCATTTTACGGGAAAACAAATGAAGAGGAAGTGACATTAGCGTATTACGCGAATAGATACGATAAGCCGATACGATTACATAAGTTACATGGCAGTATATCCTATTATGCATTTTACAGGGAGACTGAACCAGGGCAATTGAAAGTAGAAAATATGATTAAGCGCCCATGGGGATTGGAAGAGTGGGATTTGTATTATAAAGGACAGGACAGTATGCATAAGGCAGAGAAAGCGCGGGGAATGCTGGGCATGGAAGCGGATTTTCTGACGGGAGCGACAGAGAAAGTGCATCGATATGAGAGTTCGATATATTACAAGCCGCAATTTGCGGATTTTGAACGGGATCTGGCTGTTGCAAAACAAGTGATTGCGATAGGGTATGGTTTTAGGGATTACAAGGTAGATGAGATAGTGGAAAAGAACCTGAGAGGTGATGCAAGGTGCGTGGTAGTTGATCCATTCCCGAGAAAAGAAGCAATGGATGAGGCGCAAAAGATATTGGCGAAACCAGAATTTATGGCGAAATCGATAGATAAAGTCGATTGGAATAAAATTGAAGAATTGTAATATATGGCACAAGAAGAGAAGAAAAAGAAGGAAGAGATAGGTTTTTGGATGAAGGTCGGATTGTGGTTTGTTTGGTTGGGCAAGATGATAGGGAAAACCTTTTGGATCTATCTAAAATCCTTCGGACTGGCTGTTGCAAGAGGTTGGAACCGTTTTTGGAAATGGTTCTGGCCACTTATGCCTACGGGCAAGCCTAAATTTGCTTCTCTTGCGCCGACAGAAAACGCACAACACATTCAGATATATAGCGAGGCATTATCGCAAGCGTTGTTGGATAAGAATGTACTGAATATAGCCGTAGCAGGAACATTTGGTTCCGGCAAGAGCAGTTTCTTGCGTACCTATTTCAAAGATCATCCGAGTTTCTGGCCTTTCGGAGGTAAGAAGAACAAAGTGATAACCGTCTCGTTGGCTGATTTGGTGACGAACGAGAAACCTAGAGAGAAAGGAAATGAAAATCCAATCACTCGTCAAGAGATAGAGTTGAGTATTCTTCATCAGTTGTTCTTTCATAAACGAGCCGGATCATTAGCTGATTCTCATTATACCAAGATA
>Ga0256405_10000221_pt1 | contig 193053 bp, 165 predicted proteins | sample RumenRJG_02DNA_FD_189096 | JGI IMG/M metagenome (GOLD analysis project Ga0256405, IMG submission 189096) | Bovine rumen microbial communities from Lethbridge, Alberta, Canada - RJG_02 | ecosystem: Host-associated > Mammals > Digestive system > Stomach > Rumen | place: Canada: Alberta... | reverse complement strand
TAGTTGAGGTTGTTCTCCACTGCGAAATTCTCACCCAAAAGGTTCAGCACGCGTTCCGGAGAAAGGACTTCATCGATGCTCTCGGTTAATGTCAACTCCGTTTCAGCCGGTACGTCTAACAACACTTTGAGGCTGTTGGTCGCCAATTCGATATTCCGTTTCTGTACATTGATGGAGTTTTTGAGAGTGTTCACGCGCACATGGATTTGGTCGGCGGTGGTCTGCTCCGCAGCTCCGGCCTCTACCGCATTGCGGGTAATGGTCTCCAGATGCTTGATATTATTCAAACTCGAATCCAGCAAATTAGAGATACTACGCAGCGCCAGAACGGATACATAGCTACTCAGAATACTGCTCCGAAGTTCGCTTTCCGATTGCTCAAGAGCGATCTTTTTCATGTCAATCGCTACGTTGTTGAGCAGAACGCCTACGATCGCTTGTCCGTTAATACCTACAGATGCCGTCACGCCAAGAGCTCCTACATTAGGCATTGACACCGGGATGGACTGTCCTCCCATAGAGAGGGTGGCACTATAGTTGCAGTAATCGCTGTAACTATATCCGGCATCCACACTCGGCAACATGGCCGCTATGGTCTGCCAGCGCTGTGCATACGCTTCCTGCACCGCTTTAGACGCGTTCTGCAGGCTACGGTTTTGGGAAACGGCGTAGGTCTGAGCCTCCTGCAGCGAGAGCCGCAGCGTGTCTGCCGCCTGCCGACGTTCCGTTTTTGCCGGACGGGTGGCACGCATCACATGGTCGTCAGCCGACAACCATAGCGGCACTACCGCCAACAAGACTAACAAAATTGTTTTTTTCATACCTTAAATATATATCATTGTTTATTCATTTTCTGTTGCGTTTGCGCAATTGTTCTTCTATGCGCGCCCTACCCTCATCCGAAATAATGCCGCGCATGAAAATATCCACGGCATAACGGATGTGGGATACCACTTGGTCGTAGTAGTTCTCCGTTATCTGCGGTGAGAGATTGAGCATCTCATGATGAAGATACGCCATGATGGCTGCGGTACGCGTCACATCCAACTCTGCACGAAAAACGCCCTCATCCACGCCACGCTGCAAATAGGAGCATAACAGCCGTTTCGTCATTTCGCGCACATGCTCCAGATGTTCGTCAAACAACTGCGGATAATATTTCCTCAAGTCGTAGAACAGGGGCGGATTGGTGCGAACATCCTTTGTCTTCATGACCAGCGACATAAAGTTGATGAGGAGTGTCATCACCGATTTTCCTCTGGTTTGCTCCTCTGCACGCCTTTCCAGGTAACATTCATGGCGACGCAGCAAATCGCGTATCAATTCGTCTTTGTTGGCGAAATAGACATAGAATGTCTTCTTGGACATTCCCAACTCGTGGCACAAATCATCCACGGAGATGGATTTGATGCCATATCGGCGCATTTTCTCCGTTGCGATTTCGATGAGCCGTTCCCTTTGCTCTGCGTTTTTATCCTGTTGCTTTTCCGCCATTTTTACTGCTTTTCACGAAAAACGGCGCAAAGGTACTGCTTTTTTTTCATTCCACCAAATTTTTTGGAAACTTTTTTCACACAAATAGTTTCCTTGTGTTCTTTTTTCACCTTCGGTTCATCATCGGTCCAATCTCGGTCCATCTTCGGTCCGTTTTCGGTATCATATTTTTTTCATTTGGTTTACCGATTGTTGCAACTCCTCGATAATCTGCCTTCCCCGACGGGCATTAATGCGAATTGTTTCCCCAGCGGCAATCATATCCGCTTCCGTCGGATTGCCATTGCCCATAACCGAAGTCGCATGCTGCCCGTGATAGCCTTCTATATTAGGCAGCAAGTCATACGCCGGAGCAAGATGCCATTGACTATCCCTCCAGATAAAACTGAAGTTCTTGGCATGGTCGTCTTTATTCTGTATAAGCACATTAAAGACCATTCGACGGAACATCTGTTCCACTTGTTGCGGTGACTGTGTGAGCCAGCCCGTCAGACTAAGCAATGTCTTATAGTCCGTCTTTGGCGGATTGATGCTTTCGCAAAGGAGTGCCGCTGCAGTAGCGACATGGAGGCGTTCGCCGGACTCCGTATGGTCAAAGCGTTGCGATGCGAAATATTTACCGTCTATCAGCCGACATTCAGGGATGTCTATCCCGCATTGCGCCGCCAATTGCATGTATCGATATTCCTGCACACCTATATCCATAGGATCATACGTATGGCGGAACTTAACGAGCCATTCTTTGCCATCTTGCTTCAACAAACACTTCGGTCTGCAACCGCCGGAATTCCCACTATTGAAATACAACACATCCGCCCCTTCCGTTGTTTTCTCTGACAGTACATCCAATGCCAACTGTTGCAACGTATCCAATTCAGGAAGCAGAGGTTCCGCGGTCGGGCTATACGCCGGTTCATAGCACAATGCTCCCATCCCCGCACTCCCCACAATCGCCAGACGTTGCAAAGGCGACAGCGCAAAATCATCCATACCCTGCTCTTTCAGCAGCCGGTTTAACAAATATCGTCCGTAGCCATCCGGCAGACTATCTTCGAAAATACCGAAATTACCATAAAAAGGCATACGCGGTGCGATGAACAATGTATTATTCAACGGCAGCTCTATCGGGGCAATGGAAAAGCCATTCGCCAGCCATTCATCCGCATACTGAAACACTGCGGACTCGCTATCCGGGCTCATCATCAGCGTTCCGACCAACCGTCCGTGGTATTTCACCAACAGTTTGTCTATGTCCCTCAGTCTTTTCATCTGTCACTATTATTTCTTCCGCGTTTTCTGTTTTGGTTATTGCGAATCGTTTCCAATTCATCCATAGTCTTATACTTGGGCTCGTCCATTAAATGTTTCAGTTCGTCCGCATACCCCATTGTGATAGCCAAATCCAGATACTGACGCATCGAAATGGCATAATGCTGTTCAAAACGCGCAATAGTCGGTGCAGGAACCCCCGACAAGTCCGACAAAGCCTGCCTTGAAAGTCCTTTTTCCAAGCGTCTCTTTTGCAATCTTTGCGCCAATTGCTGCATCAATTCTGCCGAAGATATTTGTTTTAACTCATACATTATTATAGATATTATTTTATTTATTATTCACTATTTCTACACATAACACACACTATCATATTTCCAAATACGCCGCAAAGGTACAACAAATATTTGGACTGTGCAAGAAAAATCAGAGATTTTTGGTTGAAAGTTTAAAGTTTAAGGTTGAACGACACAAAAGAAGGCGAAATAGGATGACACTCGGGCCATTATCGGTCCATTCTCGGTATCTCGATTTTTTCATTGGGGCATATTTTACATATACCCTTCCATATATAATGCAAAAAAGAGGCAAAATCTATCACCTGAAATGCAACTTTTTTGCATTTTTATTGCATTTTCTTTGTAATGCAATGATTATCAAACACCAATACCCCACAAATAATACATCTGTGACAGTAAAGAGTGGTAACGAAGTGGTCAGGTAGGCAGCCTCAAAAGAGAGACGCTTTACGAGCGACCTACGAAACAGATACGGGACGATAGGATTTCTTTTATGTGTCTAAACTTGTAGCCTTTAAAATCAAAAACTGCGATTTTACGCATATACAACGAAATAAATTTTGCGATTTTACGCATTTTTTGCAAAAAACATTTTGCGGTTTCAGATGTTTTTTGTACCTTTGCAGCGTTTTTTAACAAACAGAATCATGATCTTCAAACGGAAACTATATCAGAAAATGCTCCATTGGAAAGAGGAGCGTAACGGTTCGACAGCTCTTCTCATCAAAGGGGCGCGTCGTGTGGGTAAGTCCACTCTTGCGGAAGAGTTCGCTAAGAACGAGTATAAGACCTATATCCTTATAGACTTTGCTCATGTGAGCAAAGAGATAAGTGGTCTGTTTGACGATATGAGCGATTTGGATTTCTTCTTCATGCGCTTACAAGTGGAAACAGGAATCACACTTCACAAACGCGAATCAGTCATCATCTTTGATGAAGTACAATTAAAACCAACGGCGCGTCAAGCTATCAAATATCTTGTAAAAGACGGTAGATACGATTACATAGAAACAGGTTCATTGCTTTCTATCAAGAAAAACGTAAAAGATATCGTTATTCCATCCGAAGAGACAAGAGTAACGCTCTATCCTATGGATTTTGAGGAGTTTTATTGGGCTCTTGGCAACGAAACAACATTCACACTCCTGCATAAATTTTGGGAGATGAAACGTCCTCTCGAAAGCTCCCATCGGAAGTTGATGCGAGATCTGCGCCTATACATGCTCGTTGGAGGAATGCCCCAAGCGGTAGATACGTATTTACAAACGAATAATATGCAGTTTGTTGACGAAAAGAAACGGGAAATCATCGAGTTATATAAAGAAGATTTCAATAAGATAGATAGTACCGGAAGAGCCTCACAACTATTTGCAGGCATTCCTTCTCAGTTGACCAACAATGCAGGTCGCTATCAGGTATCCAGCGTAATAGAAAACCAAGATGCGCAAAGAGTGGCGAACGTGGTGTCAGATATGGTGGATAGCATGACCATTTCGCTGGCTTACCATATAAATGACCCGAATGTAGGCATGCCATTGTCTCAAAACATCTATCGCTACAAGATGTTTGTAGCTGATACAGGTCTTTTTGTTACTTTGGCTTTCTGGGATAAAGACTACACCGAGAACGTCATCTATAGTAAACTGCTTTCCGACAAGTTGGACGCTAATCTCGGCTATGTCTATGAGAACTTGATAGCTCAAATGCTTCGGGCAAATGGAAATGAACTGTTTTACCACACATTCCCCACAGAGAACAATCATAATTATGAGATAGATTTTCTTCTTTCACGCGGTAATAAACTGCTGCCAATTGAGGTAAAATCGTCCGGTTATAAGACGCATAAATCGCTGGATGAGTTCTGTAAAAAGTTCTCTGCTCATATCGGGGATCGTTATTTAGTATATACGAAAGACCTGCACAAAGATGGAGAGACATTGATGGTGCCGGTATATATGACACCATTGTTGTAAGCAAAAGCGCAGCACACCAAAGTGCCGCGCAATTTGTATGAAATGCCATGTAAGAAGCTGAGAATAAGGTGATAAATGTTTTTTTATAATTGCCGCTAGTTCTGCCGCTAATGTTTGTGGAATCCTTCGCATCTCTTCAGCAGAGGTTGCGCTAACCTTGCGCTGAGGTTAGGCAACTTTCAGGAAATTATCCATATACCCCTCCATATATAAGGCAAAAAAGAGGCAAAATCTATCACCTGAAAAGCAACTTTTTTCAAAAAAGTGCATTTTTTCTTCAACCCGAAGATTGCGCCGAACAGTACCTACTTCCTTTTTATCCTATTCAAACAGAAAGGAGGAAAAGAAAAAGCGCGGCTATTGGGAAATGCCGCGCAATTTGAAAGGGGATTGATAGGAGGATGATTACTTCCGTCCTAACTCTAATCCATAGTAAACAGATATTCCGATTTGAAGTGGATTTACTTTTGAGATAAGCGTCGAAAAGGCATTGTTTACCGTCACTGCAGGAACCGGATATGAAGACTCTGTAATGGGAGCCACATCTATCAGCAGACGGGAATCTGCTGATGATTTATGAGTATTCCACACATTATAATCCATATATGCGACAATTCCTATTTTGTTCATGGCGTCAATCTCAAACTCGTAGCCGATACGAGCAGAAAGCAAGAGATTGAAAATCGGAGCAACACCCGTTTGCTTCCTATCCAAATCAGCAGACGAAAGGACACCTGTAATCAGCTCGTTCGGAACATGTACCTCAAAAGGAACATAATACGCATCTATATACGGATTTTTCAACTGTTGATTGGCTTCACTCCATACAGAGAACTGCGTTTTCATTCCCAACTGAGCGACAAGGCCTTTATACCGGACAGCCGCCATGACAGGTACTTCCAGAAATGCCTGGTGCAATTTGGTGTCCAGCGTTCCTGATGTCGTGTATAGCATTTCGTTGGTCAGGTAGTCATAATTGGTAGATTGTTGTTCAAAATCCAGCTGGAGAATATTTTTCACATATCCCGCAGAAAGACCGGTATGTATTCCCCAATCACCATGCTTTGTCGGAATATAATACGTGTACCCGAAATCGAAAGCGCCCGACATACCAAACTTCTCTTGTGTTTTCTGCCCGGTTTCAGGCAGCAAGAAATCCCATCCTCCGCGCAGTCCGAAAGAAAGCACGGATTGTGCAGACAGTGTAAGGGTCATCAAAATGGATGCCAGACAGATAATAATTCGTTTCATAAGCACTTTATTTTAGTATTGAACAAGGCACTTTAGTACTTGGTTCACGTGAGGAGAAGAAACACGAACGTAATAACAACCGGCAGAATTTTCTGCAGGGAACAACAGTTGTGAGTCTTCACAGACAAACGTGCGAATGAGTTGTCCTACTGAACTGTATATTTGAACTGTTGTTCTTTCTTCAGGAACCATGCCAACCAGTTTGAGTTGTTGTCCCGGACGTGCGCAATTGGGCAACAGTCTAATCGGAGCTGCTTTGCCGGTATTCCCCGAATAGTTGATAATGACTGTCCGCATAAGTCCGTCGCATAATTGTCCTTGTGCATTGGACACATCTACGACAGCATAATAACTGCCCGTGCCTTGTAAGTTCTTGTCTAAGGTTAGATAAAAACTACCACGAGCGATTATTTGGTCATCTTGCGGAAAGGCGCTGTGCATATCATCCGGTTCTCCGACAATCCTATACCATGTTACATTTTCAGGAGATATATAATAGCCCTTCGCCTTGATTTCGTGTACATTAACCATCAGCAACCAGTCGTAGAGCGCTACTACAGGCCAGTTAGCATATTCCTCACATTTTGCAGCAAAATATGCAATATACGTAGCATCTTCATTGACTTGAATCGAGCGAATCGAATCTGTATTGCCATCCGACCATTTCACAAACATATAGTCAGGGAAGGGTTGTGCCTCTATTGTTATCCATTCTCCGCACGGAATATTCGTCCTTACTTCTGCCTGTGTTAAAAGGCAGAAGTAAAGAAGAGATAGAATATAGAGAAGTCGTTTCATTACTTAGAAATGCTAGCCTTACCTTGCGTTTCGTTATCCGAAACAACTTTAATGGTATACTTGTTGAGTTCGAATATAGCAACCAAATTCGTAGTACCGGTGATTGTTATGGTACGATTAGCATTTGTGTCGCCATCCGACCATCTTACAAAATGATAGCAGGCATTTGGCGTTGCAGTGATATCAGCTGTTTTGCCATATTGATATGTACCGCTACCCGTCGTTATACCATTGTCTCCAGAAACAGTAAGTACATAACTATTGGTTGCACCATTATACTGTGCTATATATACATCTTCTCCTGTTACCGTATTGATAGCATGATCCCATCCTGAGAATGTATAGGTAAACTCTGTGTCTGCCGGACGAGTAGGTGTTCCGGTATAGGATGGCAATTCGCCATACTTCCATTCTTTTGCTTCCAAGATAGACCCATCCCAGTTCTTAAAAGTGATGGTATATTGGTTGAGTGTAGAAGTAAACACGGCAGTATATTCCGCATCTGCTTCTGCTGTATAATTTACATTGGGCGACCAATGGTCAAATGTGTACGTATACTGTGCGTCAGCAGTCTTTGTGGCAGTGGGGGCTGTTACTGCATTGCCGTGATCGTATGTGCCAGTTTGTAGCACAGTATCATTCCAGTTTTTGAAAGTGATGGTGTATTGATTGATTGCAAAATAGCAGCGATACGTAGCATCGCCTGTTGCTTCTACAAGTCGCACCGGATTGGTGTCTCCATCACTCCAGCGAACAAAATGATAGCCTTCTTCCGGCGTGGCGGTGATTGTAACTTTTTCGCCGCAGTCGGCTTCCAGTTGTGTTTGTGGCACTTGTGCCAACATTGGTGTGGCGCAAAGAATAGCAGCCACGTAAGAAAATAAGTGTTTCATACAATTAGTTATTTTGTTTATTTATTTTGATACCGTTGCATTGCCCTGAGTGACATCATCGGTCTCGGTTCGTATAGTATATTTTATTTTTTCAAAGATTGCCGTATAGGTGGCATCGCCTGTAACGGTTACAGTCCGTGGGTTACTAGTATTTCCATCTGACCAACGAGAAAATTTATAACAGGTGTTTGGAGTCGCTTTTATCGAAACGGATGTTCCCTTGGCATAGATGCCTCCTCCGGATACCGTTCCATAGGATATGCTTGCCGATTGCACCGTGAGAGTAAAAAACGAACCCACATCTTGCACAAGTCTTACAGATGCAGCCACATAACGCTCTCCGTAAGTAACCATTCTATATGCGGATCCGTTATTATACCAATAGAGGCTGTATTGATAACTCGACGCACTTGAAGATGTATATTTACACATCGAACCCACCCCAGACACACTCGTCCCACTTCTGCTTCCTGCTGCCGGGAAAAAAACGGCTCCTAACTGCTCAAAATTCTCCCATTGGGCTATAGTGTAGGTATTCGTGGTATAATTGGTCGCACTGGTATTGTAAGATAGCGACGTGTTATTCCATACATCCGGAAGTGCGATGATTCCTGCCTTTCCATTTACAGTAGCACGAAACCATTTTTTATCAGCATCCGCTCGTGTTTTAAACATATACTGCCACTCAGCGCCTGTGAGGGTTCTCCATAATTTAGGTTTGTTTCCTCCATTACTGATGGCATTATAAACGCCCCAATCATAATTCGCTTTCGTTCCCGTTAAATCTTGAACGCTTTGTCCTTTAGATGGACCATAGCCCGATGGATTTAGGTTGTTTGCAGAGGGAGTAGTATCGGTCGTCTTTTGTCTCGTGCAATAAGGTTGATAATTGGTATTATATTCATCATTCGAATCATGATACCCACTCGTTGCCCAGCCAAATAGATCTATCCACCCTGTATATGTGCTAGACGCCTTGTAATTATTGGCACCTATTAAATCATATTGATTGGCAGCAAATCGCCATGTACCTGCCTTCGTCGTCCCATCCGCACATGCATGCGAACCAGAGGTGGTATATTGCAAATTTCCTTGTGAAAAATAAATTTTCTTGGTTGCGCTCACAGAAAACTTTCCCGGCAAAGCTCCTTGAGTAGCATAAGCACTAATTGCAAGTGCCACGAGGGCGAATAATGTAAAAAGTTTAGATTTCATGATATCAAATTTTTAATATTTGTAAGCAAGCAGGAAACCAATCCTACTTGCCTGAATCTCTAGTTTTGGTATGGATTCTCTTTAGAATACTTATTTGTGCTTAATAATCTTTCGCGATTATTCTCGGCGATGGCATTATTCTTATCAGAAGTTTCTTTACTCCGTAAAAAGCCATCAATAGCATATAACTCTTCGACATTACCGCTATTTACGTTGTATAATTTGCCATCAAGAGCTTTAATGGTTTTTTGAATTGTCCTCTTTTTGAGATTGTTCTGCATGTCTGTAATAATAGCCATACGTTCTTCACTATTTTCAGAATACCTTTGTTTGAGTGTTTCAAACTCTTTTGTTAATTGATTTCCCATACTTATTTCTTTTGCCTACTCTTTGTCAGATTTTCGGCTGCTTCCGTTATGAAATTTAGAGTATTTTCCTTAGTGATTGCGATTTATCTTACTTCCGTGTCGGTGATGGAATTGGCTTTGCAGTCGCAGAGGATGTAAACTTGTCCGTTCTGCATCACTTTGCGGACAGAAGTGGAAGATGCATTATCCGCAATGTTTTAAAATTTCATTTGTTTGGTTTTTATTGCCTTATAGTACGCATAAAATTAAGGAAATCCTTGTAATATTTTGGATTTTTAGTTTCAATATAGCGAGTTAGTGCCGGTTTGGAAAACATCTCTTTCATTCCCTCTTCCCACTCCTTCCACACATCCTGATTTATAAACCCTTTTGTATATAGATAATACTCTTCACTACACAAATCCAAATACAACCGAATAGCACGAAATGCGTTCTCCTCATCTTTTTCCGGTAGTGGTTTATCCTCCAAAACGCATTCGGGCATTATTTCCATTATGTGTTGATACCGGGCAGTATATTTCTCAAAGAAGGACAAACGCTGCCATTTAATAGAATCAAGAGTAGATTGACGTAACTGAAAAATTGCAACTATAGCAGCCAAGAACAAAGCCGCTAAAGAAAGCCATTCATAAATAGACATACCTTTTATCATAGATTAGTTATTTACTTGTCTCCACTTTATTATTCGGCAGGAGGCATACTCCGTTGATAATCGTTACTATTATGTTTGCGCGTCTGCGTATATGCACATATACACGTACAAAAAGCGCAGACCTCATCCGTTGCTTACGATAGATGAGGCCTTAGCAAACCGTCAGAAATAAACAACAATGAAACCTACGCCGATATGACAACACGCCTGCCTAAAACAGCAGAACGAGTATATAAGTCATACCCGTAGGCGTTCAATTGCGTACTTTATGTTGCTCTGACAAGAATAAGGTTGCTAAGCTTTCATCTATTGCCAACACAAAGCGTCAATAAACGCCTTTATTCAATATGTACTGAATCCCTCTAACCCATAGCCTATTGCCGGAGCAAGAGACTATTTCGGCGCAGATAGATTCCATGGAAAGAGCGTGCTTTCCGGCATACACGTTGCCCACAAAACTCATTTCCGACCGCAAAAGTACTGCTTTTTTTTGAACTGTGCAAATTTTTGCTGATAATTTTGCTCCTTTTATGTAATTTTGCGTTTTTTTGTATTGATTTATAACATTTTTGAGCACAATATTGCTATATTATATTGTGCAATACTTTGCACTTTTCTCTGATTTACGTCCGAGCGGGGACGAGATTATTATTTAGTTGTATTCAATTTCTGTTGTCAGTTGGCGGATACCGCCTTGTTTAAGTTCTGGGGTGTTTATACGGATGTCGCAGTCCACAATAAATACATTGTCATTTGCTGAACGGATAACATTCTCGTCGTGCAGGTCGCTTAGATAGATCTCCGGCGTAGCATATGTCCAGTTACGCGGATTCATCAACTTGAAACCCATCTTTTCTGCAAAAGTCTGAATTTCTGCGTCTTCCATGTGTCCACCTTGAATATAAGGCTGCTCCACAATCACTTGAAACTCTCCTTCGCTGGTTCTTCCGAATCCCATAACTGTCAGCCGTGTCTCAGGAAAATACGTGTTATGCAAACTGATGCGGTCTAATGCCAATATTGGTAGGATATAATAATCTAATCCGATTGCCTTTACCAACGTATTGCCTTTATAGAACACGTGAGCTTCTCCCCCTTCAGCAATTTGTTCGCCCAATAAGGCGGGCAACTGTGCGTCCACATTGTCAACCCAACAGTTAACGGCTTTTGCCCACTGTTCTATACGTTTGGCTTGCGTCTCTGCGCATTGGCGCTCTCTTTGGAAGCTGCCTTCCGGCGCAGTGAGGCTACTTGGTGCAATACTTGCTCCCGCGAGTAGGGATGCAATAACATGAATGCTACCTCCCGCTGAGCAGCCATACTGTTCGAACGGTGAAAATCGCTTATATACAAGCCTGCCGGAAATAAATTGCTCTGCATAGCACTCCAGTTTTGTCAGACCTTCAGGCGTGAAGCCATCGGCAATAATACCGTCAATAGAAGCCCAAAAATCCGTGTTAGACATATTCGTTTCTGTAATTCGACCGCAAAAGTAGTGCTTTTTTTTGAACTGACCAAATAATTTAGTGATTTTTTTTGCGGTGGGAGAATATTTTTGCTTTTTTACATGGCAAGAGAGCCTTGCAGGGCCCTCTTGCGTTCATTCATAGGATAATACGTATTTCACATACCATAGATACGATATGTTATTCCTACTATAAAGATGATTCGTTATTTCACATAGGTCACGTAATAGCCGGTGGCAGGAGCAAAGCGCAAAACCTGTTCTTCCACCGTCTTTATATCTGATACATTGGGGCAATTGTCATGACGCTCCGTTGTAAAGATATCGTCCTTTCTATAGTTCGTCACACGACTGGTATAGAACAGATTGCTGACTGCTTTTTCTGCACCGTTATCTCCCACTTTGTAGGTAATAAAGTTGCCGAACTGAACGGGCGTATTGGCAAGCGTGAATGCGATGGTTTGCGGCTCATTCTTCTTGGGCTGTCGATTTACAAGACGAAAATACGCTCATCAGGCATACAAGAGCACTTGCCACAAGGGCATAATTGAATGTTTTCATTAGTGTGTGATTTTAGTTTTGTTTGTTTCAATAAAATAAGGGTTTGGCAATTCCCCGACCATCACTTGCTTAATCGTATCATTCTCGACGAGCAAGGAAGTAGGAAATGCCGTAATGTCGGGCAGGCTTTCCTCTGCTTTTCGTTGGCTTAATAACCTAATAATAACCCAATAATCACCCAATAATAACCCAATAACAACCTAATATCGCTGCGCGGTTTATAGCAGAGCGGTGTATAATAAAGCAAATATTTGTAGTAACTTCGGACGTGGAAGAGATATGTATATGTGCAACATTTTGTTGTATTTCGGCCCTCCCTGCTACTTGCGCAATAAGGAGTTCTATGTGCTCGACGTCGAAGTCTCGCACTCGCGCGCCGCACTTACCCCTCAAAATGTCCACCGGACATTCTTCGGTGCGGCTTAATCGCTTCACCAGCGCCGAAAGTACGTTCGCAGCCTTGTGCGAACAGCAAATATTTGTAGTACCTTCGGACGCAATTTTTGTAGTAACTTCGGCCCTCCCGCAAGCGGGTTCCCGCCGAAAGTACGGTCGCACCCTGCGGAGCATATGCAGGAGCGATTGGAACGATTTTTTGTCCGTGCAAAGCACGTCGTTTTTAGCCGGTATTTCCGGCACCTTATACAAGCATAAGTGGTCGGAAATACCGACTAAAAACATCAAACTACGTCCGATATGACAAAAAATCGTCCCAAAATTTGCATATGTGCAACATTTGTTGTACTTTTGCATGTTTTTTCGCGCTGAGAGCGGATTGCCCGCATAAATTGTCCGCGGAAAAACAAAATAAACAATAATCTATATCTATTAAAGATGCGCAAAATACTAACCTACACACTCCTTCTGGCCACAACTGCCGCCCATGCCGTAATCGCTAAACCCGGTAGCGGCGTGTATGGAGACGAATACTACCACTACCGTCTTGACGAAAAAGGACAAATAACTGCCGCAGCCTCCACCATACAACGCGATACGCCGCGACGTCCCGCCGTCCAACTAGATAACACCTTCCCTTCCAAAGGACAAGTACACAGCCTCGTTATCCTGGTCAACTTCTCCGACCTCAAATTCGTGACACCCAACCCCAATGAGGCCTTCACAAAAATGCTGAACGAACCCGGCTATAGCGAAAACTACGGAACCGGTTCGGCTCACGACTACTTCGTTGCCAGTTCATACGGTCAGTTCGAGCCGTTCTTCGATGTATATGGTCCCGTGAACCTCGGTAACACCTGTGCTTACTACGATGCGAACGTCCGCCAGATGGTGATAGACGCATGCGATTCGCTGGAACATGTGATAGACTGGGACAAATACGATGCGAACGACGATGGCGATGTAGATAACATATTTATCTACTACGCAGGTTTCAATGAAGCAGAAGGCGGTCCTTCCACCTCCATCTGGCCGCACCGGTCGTATGTATTCAGCGAGAAAGACGGGAGTTATATCAAATACTACTACAACGGCAAGTCGGGCAAAAGACGCTGGCTGTGGGACTACGCCTGCACATCAGAGTTGCGCGGGCATAGCGGCAAGAACATGTGCGGTATCGGTACATTCTGCCACGAGTTCAGCCACGTTCTCGGTCTGGATGACCTATACGACACCAAAAACGATGAGGCGTACACAGTGGGCGAATGGGACATCATGTGCCAAGGCAGTTACAACAACAGCGGCCGCACTCCGCCCAGTTACTCGGCGTTTGAGCGTTTCATGGTAGGCTGGCTGACACCTACACAACTAACGGAGATAGCCGATTACACACTGCCCGCGATAACCGATGTTCCGTCCGAGACAGACAATCGTCCTCGTGCGTACCTCATCGCCTCCACGACCCATAACATGAATGCGCAGAACCCCAATCCGAAAGAATACTGGCTCATAGAAAACCGCCAACGTGTAGGATGGGACCAACCGAACTACTGCCTACCCGGCACAGGCCTGCTGATAAGCCATATCACATTCGATGCCAAGAAATGGGAAAACAACACGCCGAACAACAGCACACCGTTGGGCTATGACATCGTGGAAGCTTCCGGCAACGGCAATAATTACAGTTCCGCTGCCGACCTCTACCCCGGCACAGGGCGTATCACCACCTTCACTCCGCAAAATAACAAGGGTAACAAGCTGACTAATAATATCCTGCAACAAATACGCACGGAAAACGGTACGACAAATATCATATTCCGGCATGGTCCGATGGGCGCAGGTTTCAATGTTACCAATAACGGGAAAGATACTCTGCAAACCGAAGTAAATGACAAGAAACAAGCGGTGTACTACTCTGTGACAAGCCTTGAAATAAGCGGCAAACAACTGACAGACAGAGTGGTACACATCTATTCACAACGGCATAAGATAGCCCTGAGTTTTGACAGCGTGAAATGGACAACCGACACACTGACAGACACTATCAGCGCAGAAGGCACCTACCAACGCCAAATCTATGCCCGCTACCAAACAACCCAACAATGCCGGACCGAAAGCGATATTCTGCAAGTAATCCAACAGAACGAGAGACTGAGCACCCAATATCCCTTGTACGGGCACTCTGAACGCGCCCAACTGATAGGCGAAGTGCAGACCCTGGATGCAACGGACGTGACGCCCTACTCGTTCACGGCACATTGGGAGGCAGAAGAAGATGCCGAAGAATACGCGTTACACGTGTTCTCCATCCAACAAAACACCAGTACCCAAAACACGAAAGTGGGTCGCAAACTCAGCGAACACGGTGAGACCTATCACCAAGACTTCTTCCCACTGACAATTCGTACGCTGGAACTAAACTACACGCAACACTGGAACAATGCCGATGCGGCAGGCGTGATGGCTATTGATGCCAAAAGCGACCAAGAATGGGTGAACATCGACAGCCTGAATATCCGTAACGTGACCAAAACGAACAAGAAAACCTACACGTTCACGGAAGAACAGGGCTATAGCCAATACCGCATCCGTTTCTTTGTGACCAAAGGAAAACCGGCAGCGACCATCAATAGCGTGAATATCACCAGTCACTATACTGCCCAATACCGCAATACGAACGAATTGCCCAATGACCAGACAGAACTTGAGATAACAGGACTTACTCCTTCGGCCGAATACTATTACTACGTGACCTGCCAAGAAGAAAAAGGCTGCCAACTCCGTAGCACCACACGCGGTCCGCTCACCAAAGTCCGTACCCTTCCCGGCACAAGCAACACCGGCAAACAGTTCACCTGCCTGAACCAAAACGGACAAGTGACCGCCTATCTGCCCCAAGCGACCAGCAGCAAACGCCTTCTGCTGGTGTACAGCACAGCCGGACAACTGGTGGAAAAGGTAGAGGTGCCGGAAATGGCCGTTTCCGTATCTATTCCTACCCAAGGTTTGGCCAAAGGACAGATTTATGCCGTGAAACTGGTAACTTCGGAAAAACTGACCCGCAAACAGATTTGGGCAAAATTCCTCTACTAAAAGAGTAAAAATAACCCACAATTCACCACTTTGTTAATAACTCATATAACAAAGTGGTTTTTTGTTATTTACACTCTCAATAACCTGTTGAAAAATGCGTTTATAACTCCGTTGAAAAATTTTTTGTGGGGAAAAGTGGGGAAATATGAAATATTTTTTGTACCTTTGCAGCGAATTTCAGAAAAAACACAAACAAGATGGGTACATTTATAGGTAATATCGAAGCCAAAACGGATGAGAAAGGACGTATCTTTATCCCCTCCTCCTATCGAAAGATTTTGAGCGATATGCTGTCCCGCCGTATTATTATGCGTCGCGACACCGACAACGCCTGTCTGATTTTCTACCCCGAACAAGTGTGGAATCAGAAAGTGGAGTCGCTGAAAGCCGCTTTGGACGAATGGAATCCCGATGACCAGATGCTGCTGATGCAGTTTATGGCGGAAGCCGAGACCTTTGAAACCGACACGCAAGGGCGTATCCTGCTGCAACGCAAGACGCTGGAAAGCATCGGCGCAGACAAGACGCTGGTGTTTGTCGGTATGCTGGATCGTTTCGCACTGTGGGATAGCACCACATTCGCCGAAAAGCGAATCAGTCAGAAAGAGTTGGCGAACAAGATACGCGAGAAAATGCAATCCATCACCCCAAAAGCCTAAAACCATGAACGAAGTTTATCACATACCGGCAATGCTCCAACAGACAGTGGACGGACTGAATATCCAGCCCAACGGGACGTATGTGGATGTGACTTTCGGTGGTGGTGGACACAGCCGCGCCATTCTGGAACGCCTCGGAACGGACGGGCGGTTGTTTTCCATGGATCAAGATATAGACGCCTATCATAACGAGTGTACGCAGGCACACAGACAGTTGGCAGACGATAGCCGCTGGCAATTCATACACGGCAATTTCCGTTATCTGGGCAACTTTATGGACTACTATGGCGTTCAACAAATAGACGGACTGTTGGCAGACCTGGGTGTCAGTTTTCATCACTTCGACAGTCCGGAACGCGGTTTCAGTTTCCGTTTTCCCGCTCCGCTGGATATGCGCATGAACCAAAACGGCGGACGGACAGCGGCAGACATACTGAACACTTATGATGAAGAGAACCTCGCGCGCGTCCTATATATATACGGGGAACTGAAACAATCCCGAATGCTGGCACGCAAAATCATCACCGCACGGCAAAAAGCCTCCATCTTCAGGACAGAAGAATTGGTAGCCATATTGGGTGATGACAAAAAGATACTGACACTTGTATTCCAAGCCCTTCGCATAGAAGTGAACGATGAATTGGGTGCATTGCGCGAAATGCTGCTCACAGCAAAAACACTTCTGCGGAAAGGCGGCCGTATATCGGTACTGACATACCATTCGCTGGAAGATCGAATCGTCAAAAACTTTCTGCGTAGCGGCAACATTGAAGGCAATATCGAAAAAGACTTCTACGGCAACATATTGACACCCTTCCGCGTAATTGAGAAAGGACTCAGTGCCGATGAAGAAGAAATAATCCGTAATCCACGCGCCCGAAGCGCCAAACTAAGAATAGCCGAAAAACTATGAAAAACGTAACAGCCCAAGAAATCCTAAATGGTGACATCCTGACCCGAAAATGGTTTACCGACCAAAAATGGGTGGCCTTGTTGGTCTTCTTTTTGGTGGTATTGTATGTCTATAGCGCCTATGCCGCACAAAGCCAACAACGGCATATTGACGATTTGAAAAAAGAGTTGGTGAACGAACAATATACGCTTTCCACCAAACGCGCGGAACTGATTAAACTCACCCGCCAATCATCCCTGTCCGACGAACTGAACAAACGCGGCAGCCAACTACGAGAAAACGAAGAACCTGTTATACGTATCCGATAAGCCATGTCTGAACAACTGAAAAATACTATCATCCGGTTTGCATTCGTGTTCTTTGCCATTACCGCAGGATTTGTTGGTGTCATAGCTAAAATCCTATATATTCAGGTGGCAGAACAAGAGAAATGGGATGCTATCGCGCAAAAGCAAGTAAAACGCGTTTGCGCCATCCAACCAATACGCGGCAATATCTATGACAATGATGGCCGTTTGTTGGCAAGTAGCACGCCACAATACTACATTTGGATGGATACCCGCGTAGAAGCCCTCCATTTAGGAGGAGATACGTTGTTTAACCGGTATATTGGTGCCATCAGCGAAGGGTTGAGCGATATTATCGGTGACTATAGTACCGAGGAATACCGTTCGCGCATTGTGCAAGCCAAACGGGCAAAACGCGATTTCCGCATCACCAAAACACGCATCAATTATCTGCAAAAGAAGCAGATACAACAACTTCCGTTGATATGCAGAGGTATCTACAAGAGCGGCGTTCACTTCGAACCCATCAACATTCGCACCAAACCATACGGCACGCTCGGAAGTCGTACCGTAGGTAGCATTTATGCAGCAGACGGGACAGGAAATTCCGGACTGGAGAAACGCTTTGAGGAGTTTCTGCACGGCAAAGAAGGACGTGCCGTCCGTAAAAAAGTGGCAGGACGCTGGACACAAATTCCGACCAAAAATGCCGTGAACGGATGCGACATCGTCACTACGCTTGACGCCAATCTGATGGATATCGTAGAGTCATCTCTCCGCGAACGGCTTATAGCCACACAGGCCGATTGGGGATGCTGTATTCTGATGGAAACGAAAACCGGAAAAATAAAAGCCATCAGCAATCTTGACAGTGATCCTGACGGTAATTATTATGAAAAAGAGAACCACGCTGTGAAACGCGTAGAGCCAGGCTCCACTTTCAAGACCATCTCACTGATGGCAGTCTTGGACGATGGGAAAATGGAGATTGACGATACAATTCGCGTCTATCGCAACGGTTGGAAATATTTTGACAGCAACCATACGGATTCACACCCGAAAGACACAACTTACAATCTCCGCAGTGCACTGGCTGTCAGCAGTAATATCGCCTTCGCAAAAATGGTAACATCCAGTTATGAGAAAAAAGCAGAAAAGTTTGTCAGCAAACTGGAAAAAATGGGGCTAACAGCCGGTTTTGACACCGAAATTCCGGGAACAGAAAAGCCGCGTATTGATATTCCCAAAGACCGCGTAACGCTCTCAAAGATGGCGTACGGATATTCCGTAGAACTCAGTCCTATGCAAATTCTCGCTTTCTACAATGGTATCGCCAACGACGGAAAGATGATTCGTCCCTACCTTGTGGAACGCGTAGAGCGCGAAGGAGAAACAATTGAAAAATATGGTACTGAGACACTGAAATCATCTCTCTGCAAATCGTCTACACTCCACCAGGTTCAAGAGGCGCTGCATGATGTGGTTTGGGACAATGATCTCGGAACAGCCTCCGTACTCAAATGGCAAAGCCATATTGTCCGCCGCAAAGCCCAAAGTGACCGAGTGCATATTGCAGGCAAAACAGGAACCGCCCAACTATTGGTCAAAGGACGCTATCAGGGACAGCAACACCGAATCACTTTTGTTGGGTATTTCCCTGAAGAAAATCCGCAATACACCTGCATTTGCATGATTAACCACCCGCGTAACCACCCTTACTATGATGCTGGAGGAGATTGCGGAAGCGTGGTTCGCACGATAGCAGAAAAAACCATTGCCTATACCGGTGTCTGGGAATGGCACAACGGCGAATACACTTGGAAAAAAGTAAAATAAACAAACAACACATATACCGCCATGAAACTGGAAACATTATTGCAAGCTATCCGCCCGATAGAAGTAATCGGGAACAAGGATGTTGAGATTACGGGCATACAATTCGATTCCCGAAAAGTGACAACAGGCAACCTTTTTGTTGCCCAGAAAGGGACTGCCGTTGATGGACACCAATTCATCAATTCCTGTATCTCTTCCGGCGCGGCTGCTGTTGTTTGTGAAAACACGGACGGCATTGACAACACAAACAATGCCACCATTATCCGGGTCAAAAACAGCGATGAGGCTCTTGGGCGTATAGCTGCCGCTTGGTTCGACAATCCAAGCCGGAAACTCAAGTTGGTAGGCGTAACTGGCACCAACGGAAAAACCACCATTGCTACACTGCTCTACAAACTGGTTCGTGCCCTCGGACACAAAGCCGGGTTGCTATCCACCGTCGTGAATTATGTGGACGAACAAGCTGTTCCATCCACACACACGACCCCCGATGCACTTCAATTGAATGGTCTGTTGGCGGACATGGTAGCAGCCGGATGCGAATATGCATTTATGGAAGTCAGCAGTCACTCCATCGCTCAAGAACGGATTGCCGGACTGGACTTTGACGGCGCACTTTTCACGAATCTCACACGCGATCATATTGATTATCACAAGACTTTTGACAACTACCGCGATACCAAGAAACGTCTGTTTGATACGCTCAAGAAAGATGCTTTTGCGGTCACCAACAAGGACGATAAAAACGGCATGGTGATGTTGCAGAACTGCAAAGCCCATCTTCACACCTACTCCACCCGTTCCATGGCGGACTATCGCGGCATGATTTTGGAAGAAGGTTTTGACGGCATGTTGCTCACTATCAACCAGAAAGAAGTATTCGTTCCCCTTGTTGGACGCTTCAATCTGCAAAATCTTTTGTGTATCTATGGTGCTGCTGTTTGTCTCGGATTTGAACCTCAGGAGGTGCTGCGTATTCTCTCCACCCTCACCGCAGTAAACGGCCGGTTTGAGGCCATTCATAGCCCCAAAGGTTGGACGGCAATCATTGACTACGCCCACACACCCGATGCCGTGGACAATGTAATAAAAACCATCAACGAAATTCGCAAAGGCCGTCTGATTACCGTTGTAGGCTGTGGCGGAAACCGTGACAAAGGCAAACGGCCGATGATGGCGAAAATAGCCAAACAAGGTAGCGAGCAACTCATTTTGACCAGTGACAATCCGCGCGACGAGGAACCGAAAGATATTTTGAAAGATATGACTGACGGACTGACGGAAGAGGAGTTGCGTAGCACACTCGTTATCGAAGACCGCGCTACTGCCATCCAGACCGCTTGTACACTGGCGCAGAAAGACGATGTCATCCTCATTGCCGGAAAGGGGCACGAGGACTATCAGATTATTAAAGGCGTCAAGCACCATTTTGATGACCATGAAGAAGTAAAGAAATATTGTTAATCAGTCATTTATTATGTTTTACCATCTTTTCGATTATTTGACTACTGCGTACGGACATTTGGCAGGTGCGCGTCTGTTCACTTACATTTCTTTCCGTGCTATCACAGCGGGGATTATAGCCCTCTGCGTGAGCGTATGGTTCGGCAATTGGTTCATCAATACCATGAAGCGTCACAACATCAGTGAGACCCAACGTGACGAAAAGACCGATCCCTTCAATGTGGGGAAGAAAGGCGTACCGACAATGGGCGGACTGATTGTCATTGCCGCCATCCTGTTACCTTGTCTATTGCTCGGTAAACTGACGAATATCTACATGATTCTCATGCTCATCACCACACTGCTGATGGGAGCATTGGGTTTTGCGGACGACTACATCAAAACTTTCCGCAAGAACAAAGACGGTCTGAACGGATGGGTAAAGATTGCCGGACAGGTATCTCTGGGACTGATTGTCGGTCTTACGCTCCGTTTTGCGCCTGCGGTATCGATGAACGAAGTGGTAAGCAGCCATATTGAGAATAACGTTGTCGTGGTGGAAAAGACACCGGAAATCAAATCTACACAGACCACCATTCCTTTTGTCAAGCACCATAATTTCAACTACGCCGACTTGTTCTCGTGGCTCGGCGAAGAGAATAAATACCGTGCAGGATGGATTTTCTTCGTACTGCTGACGGTGTTTGTGGTTGCAGCGGTAAGCAACGGTGCAAATCTGAACGACGGCATGGATGGCATGTGTGCCGGCAATTCGGCCATTATAGGTATCGCCTTGCTTATCCTTGCCTACACGAGTGGTAGCGTCGTCTGGGCGGAGTATTTCGATGTGATGTACATACCTGGCAGCGAAGAACTGGTGGTATTCCTTGCTTCGTTTGTCGGTGCACTGGTAGGTTACCTTTGGTGGAATGGTTTTCCTGCACAGGTCTTCCTCGGTGATACGGGCAGCCTGACTGTCGGAGGCATCATCGGTGTATGCGCAATGGTGATTCACAAAGAGTTGATGGTACCTGTTCTTTGCGGAGTATTCTTGATGGAAAGTATCAGTGTCATCCTGCAAACGCAAATCTATAAGTTCAACAAACGCCGTGGCAAACATGTGCGTGTATGGAAACGCACGCCGTTGCACGACCATTTCCGCACCTCAGTAGAACAAGTGCTGAAGAACGACCCCACTTGCACTATCTTCTTCAAAGGCAGCAAGAACCTGCACCATGAAACCAAGATTGTGCTTCGGTTCTGCATCGTCACGCTTATTCTTGCCGCCGTTGCCATTCTAACCCTCAAAATCCGATAAACTATGAAAAACACCATTGTCATCTTAGGCGCAGGCGAAAGTGGAACCGGCGCCGCCATTCTTGCCCAAGAAAAAGGGTATGAGGTTTTTGTGAGCGATATGGGACAAATCAAGCCCATGTATCGTGCACTGCTGGACCAGCATCATATTCCTTGGGAAGAAGGACAGCATACGGAGGAGAAGATTCTCGCTGCCACAGAAGTCATCAAGTCGCCCGGCATACCGAATGATTCTCCGCTCATCCTGCGCTTGATGGAAAAGCATATTCCCGTCATTTCGGAAATAGAGTTTGCCGCCCGTTACACTCATGCCAAAATGATTTGCATCACGGGTAGTAACGGCAAAACCACTACCACCTCGCTCATCTACGACATGCTTTGTCGGGCAGGGCTCAATGTGGGGTTGGCGGGAAATATCGGCAACAGCCTGGCGCTGCAGGTGGCGCAGCAGGATCGCGACTATTATGTCATCGAACTCAGTTCGTTCCAGCTGGACAATATGTACAACTTCCGCGCCAACATTGCCATCTTGCTCAACATTACCCCCGACCACTTGGATCGCTATGACTTTGAGTTCCAGAACTATGTCAATGCCAAGTTCCGCATCACGCAGAATCAGACACCCGAAGAAGCGTTCATCTATTGGTCGGAAGACCCTGTCATTGACCGCGAAATCCAGCGTATCCGTCCCAAAGCCACCCTGTATCCCTTCGGCAGCAAGAAACAGAATGCCGCATACACGGACGGCGAAAACATGATTGTTGCCGCACCCGATGCCGCCGAACCATTCTCTATCCGGCTCAGCGACCTCAGCCTCAAGGGTTTGCACAACCAGCAGAACTCCATGGCTGCCTCCCTTACTGCACAGATATTACATATCAAGAACGAAACCATCCGCGAATCGCTCATGCAGTTTGCCGGAGTGCCGCACCGCCTCCAATATGTTGCCACCATCAAGGATGTGCGTTATATCAACGACTCCAAAGCCACCAATGTCAACTCTTGTTGGTATGCACTGGAGTCCATGACACGTCCCACAGTGCTCATCCTCGGTGGAAAAGACAAAGGCAACGATTACAGTGAGATTGACGACCTGGTACTGGAGAAATGCCATACCTTGGTCTTCATGGGACTGCACAACGAGAAGTTGGAGGAACATTTCGGCGCCTTGAAGGCGGCACGAAAGCCCGAACTTCGTCTTATCTCCACCGACAATCTCTCGGATGCCGTTGCCGCCTGCTACAATGCAGCGAAGCCTGGAGATAACGTGCTCCTGTCCCCTTGCTGCGCCAGTTTCGATTTGTTCCACAATTATGAGGAACGCGGAGACCTCTTCATGCAAGCCGTACGCCAACTATGAAAAACCTTAACTTAAAACATATCGACCGTCCTTTTTGGCTACTCTTCGCTATACTAATCGTAGTAGCCGTCATCGCGCTATTCTCGGCCAGCAGTACTTTGGCCTATGAAGAAGGCAGCGCCTTCGGACCTGTGCTCAAGCAAGTGATCTTCATCCTCTTTGGAGCAGCTTGTGCCTTTGGTATTCAGTTTCTACCCACTTGGCTCGTCCGAATGGGGGGATATGTACTATTGGCTTTCTCCATCCTCTGCTTGTATCTAATCATCATCCCTGGCAGTCCCTTCGCAGCCAACATCAACGATGCCACTCGATGGTTTAAAATAGGAGCCTTCTCGTTCCAACCCTCCGAACTGGCAAAACTCAGCCTTATCATCGTCGTGGCGGATCTGCTCTCGCGCATCAAACGTCCGGAGGATAACCGCCGTTATTTCTTCATCACGCTGGCTATCACGGCTGTCACAGTACTTCCCATTCTCATCGGGAACCTCTCCACAGCCATCCTTCTTTCCTCTATCGTATTCATTCTCTGGTTCTTAGCCAGAATTGAATGGAAGTATCTTTTGTCCACTATTGGTATCGTCATCGTCGTGGCAGGCTTGAGTTATACCATCGTCGAATTTGCTTATGTGCGACCGCATCGGCAACTGCACGGTCCCTTCCAGCGTGCCATCACTTGGGTCAGCCGTATTGACAATATGGTCGCCGATATGCAGCAACCCGACGAAGATTTCCGCCTCACCGACGCCAACTACCAGCGTTCCATCGCCAAAGTGGCGGTGGCAAGAGGAGGCAAATCGCCTTTCGGTGTGCTGCCGGGCAATAGTCAGGAGCGCGATTTCCTGCCCTTGGCGTATGCGGATTATATCTTTGCCATCATCGTTGAAGAGACGGGTATCATCGGTGCCATCGCGCTCTGTTTCCTCTATCTGGCTATCCTTTTCCGCGCATGTTATGCCAGCAGCAGATATGCCGATTACTCCGCTATGCTCATGGTCATGGGGCTTGCCCTTATGCTCACCTGCCAGGCGCTGGTCAGCATGGCTGTCGCAGTCGGACTTGGACCGGTCACAGGCCAACCATTGCCGCTCATCTCAAAGGGAGGTACGGGCGCTATCATCACCAGCCTCTATTTCGGAGTCATGATGTGTGTCGCACGCGAACAGAATGAACTCCGTGAACGAGAACAACAATCCCTGCAGACAAGCATCGAACAGGTGCCGGAACTGGAAATCGAATAACCAAACAATGTAACCCTTTTTATACCATGAAATACCTCATTTCGGGCGGTGGAACAGGCGGACATATTTTCCCCGCAGTCAGTATTGCTAACGCATTGCGCCAATTGGATAAAGATGCCGATATTCTCTTCATCGGTGCGCTCGGACGCATGGAGATGGAGCGGGTGCCGGAGGCCGGTTATCGTATCATCGGCCTGCCCGTACGCGGATTCAATCGTGCGCAGCCGTGGAAGAATATCAGTGTACTCTTCGACCTCATGCGGGCGATGAGGCAGGCGAAACGCATCATCCGTGACTTCCGTCCCGATGTGGCGGTAGGAGTTGGGGGATATGCCTCCGGAGCCGCCATGAAAGTAGCGGCACGAATGGGCATTCCTGTTCTTCTGCAAGAGCAGAATGGATTTGCAGGAGTCACCAACAAACTCCTTAAAAACGATGCCCGTAAGATTTGTGTGGCATACGAAGGCATGGAGCGTTTCTTCCCGAAGGATAAAATCATTCTCACAGGCAATCCTGTCCGTCAGAACCTGACTGAAGGCAGTGCCGAACGGGCGGTGGAGTTCTTTAATCGCGAGTTCGGTGTCTCGTTCCGTGCAGATATCCCCACCCTGCTTATTATCGGCGGAAGCTTGGGCGCACGCACTATCAACCGCAGTATCATCGCTGCATTGCCTGAATTGGCAGCATCCGGCATACAGGTCATCTGGCAAACCGGAAAGGGATATATTGACGAATGCCGGCAGGCGATGGTGCCTTATGCCGACAGTTCTATTGTCTGCACCGCTTTCCTTGGCAACATGCCCGATGCGTATGCCATTGCCGATTTGGTTATCTCGCGTGCAGGGGCATCGTCTATCTCGGAAATATGTCTGTTGGGCAAGGCAGCTATCCTTGTTCCATCGCCCAATGTAGCGGAGGACCACCAGACGCATAATGCCATGGCGTTAGTCCGTAAAGATGCGGCGGTGCTGGTCACCGATGCCGACGCACCGAAACAGTTGGTAGGAACGGCGTTGCAACTGATTCGTGATACCGAACGGTTGGAGGTGCTCAGTCGCAATGTCCTCACGCTGGCTCAAACCGATTCTGCGCAGCGCATCGCACAGGAGGTCATCTCCCTCGCCACCAATCTCGGATAACTCTTAGGTCATTCTCGAACAAGTATTGGGTTATTATTGGGTGATTATTGAGTTATTATTAGGTTATTAGTAGGTTATTAAGCCAACGAAAAGCAGAGGAAAGCCTGCCAATGGCAGGAAACCCCATAGTCCCACTAGTCCAACTAGTTCGACTAGAACACTAGTCTCACTAGTTCAACAATAAATCTGCACAAAATTGCAGATTTATTTGGTTATCTCAAAAAAAAGCACTACCTTTGCAGTCGCAAATTCGATTACACATGGAAGACAATTTCGCTATACAACTTTTCGAAGGAAAAAAGGTTCGTATCGTTTGGGATGAGGAGCAGGAAAAGTACTATTTCTCGGTTGTAGATATAGTACAAGTGTTAACGGATAGCATAAATCCTACTGATTATCTCAAGAAAGTGAGAAAACGTGATCCTGAATTAGGAACGTTCATAGGGACAAATTGTCCCCAGGTAGAAATGTTAACCTTTACCGGTAAGAAAAGAATGACTTTAGCCGCTGATTTACAGGGTATTTTCCGTATTATTCAATCTATCCCGTCCAAGAAAGCAGAGCCTGTGAAACAATGGTTGGCGAAGTTAGGTGAGCAACGCATTGACCAGATGATAGATCCGGAATTGACGTTCCAAATGGCGATTGAGGACTACCGTCGTCAGGGTTATTCGGACAAGTGGATTAATGAGCGTATGCGCTCCATCGAGATGCGCAAGGAGTTAACCGATGAATGGCAACGCGCAGGAATAACGGAACACAAGGACTTCGCCATCTTGACGAATGTGCTTACGCAGGCCTGGAGCGATATGACCACAGGCGAGTACAAGCGTTTCAAGGGACTTACAAAAGAGAACTTACGCGACAATATGACCAACGTAGAACTGGCGCTGAACACTTTAGCGGAAGTAACAGCAACAGAGTTATCGCGTCAGCGCAATCCAAAGGGCATGGCGCAGAGCGCTCAAACAGCAAAGGAGGGAGGAGATGTGGCCCGTAGCGCACGAGTTGATATCGAAAGCCGCTTAGGCCGCTCGGTCATTTCTCCTGAGAAAGCTTCCGATCACATTCATCCGATAGAAGAAGGCTCTGTCCAGAAACTGCCCTTTGAGGACAAATCCGAAGACGTGGAATAATATTAAAATTCTAACAATGAAATCCATTTCAGTAGTTGCTGCAATAATCTTTGACGAGCAGGGACGAATCTTTGCTACGCAACGCGGATATGGCGAATGGAAGGATTGGTGGGAGTTCCCTGGCGGGAAGATTGAACCCGGTGAGACACCCCAACAAGCCTTGCAGCGCGAAATCCGCGAAGAGTTAGATACGGACATCGAAGTCGGCGAACTATTGCGGACGATAGATTATGATTATCCGAACTTCCATTTGACCTTGCATTGTTTCAAATGCAAACTGACAGACAGCCATATCACACTCTTGGAACACGAAGCCTCCAGATGGCTCAAACCGAATGAATTACAATCGGTTAAGTGGCTCCCTGCAGATGAAGAGATAATCGAGGAATTATGTGTGTAACCCACACCTATTTCGCCTTCTTTTGTGTCCTTCAACCCTAAACTTTCAACTTTCAACCAAAAATCTTTGATTTTTCTTGCATATGTCAAAAAAAAGCAGTACCTTTGCCGCGAAATTGGAATTGACATGCAATATATAGGAATCATACCTGCCCGTTACGCCTCTACCCGTTTTCCCGGGAAACCGTTGGTGGACATCGGTGGAAAGCCGATGATTCAGCGTGTGTACGAGCAGGCAAAGAAGAGTTTGGAGCGTGTGGTGGTAGCCACTGACGATGAACGTATCTTTGATACCGTTCGCTCTTTTGGAGGCGAAGCGGTAATGACCCGTGCGGACCACAAGTGCGGCACAGACCGTTGTCTGGAAGCCATGGAAAAGACCATCGGGGAGGCAATAGATGTGGTGGTTATCAACATCCAAGGCGATGAACCGTTCATCCAACCCGAACAGATAGATGCCATCAAACGGTGCTTTGCTGACGAATCCACTCAAATAGCCACTCTGGTCAAGCCCTATACGGAAGAGGACAGCCTTGCCGATTTGGAGAATCCCAATACACCGAAAGTGGCAATCGCTTTCGATGACGACCAACGCCAAACAGGCACCGCGTTGCTTTTCTCGCGCAGCGTTATCCCTTACCTGCGCGGCATTGATAAACAGGACTGGCTGAAACAAGGATTGCACTATCGCCACATCGGCATGTATGCCTACAAAGCGCAGACGCTGCGTGAAATCACTCGCCTGCCGCAGACACCGCTGGAGAAAGCCGAAAGTCTGGAACAGTTGCGATGGTTGGAACACGGCTATCCTATCCGCGTGGCAGTCTGCAACACTTACTCGATGGGCATAGATACGCCCGATGACCTGGCACAAGCCATTGCTTATCTCCAACAGCACCAATAAGGCCCACTGACCCTGAAGATGAAGAACAGAAACCACATACGAACCGCTCTTGCCGGAATCGGACTCATACTGAGTATCGCCATGGTGATACGCTGGGTCACAGGCGAACATCTCGCCCCATGGACCACATCCGTCACTGTCAACCGACCGCTGCAAGAGGTTCGTTCATCGCATGGCCTGTTCATCTTGGACAACGCCTACCACCGTATCATTCGGGCGGATGAAAAAGGCAAAGTGGATGCCTTGGTGACGTTTGACAACGTGCGCGGTGCCGTGAACCGCATCCAGAGACTCTGTGCCACCGATGAGGCTCTGTACGCTGTCGGTATCAAGAACCGCAAGGGCGGCATCTTTGCACAGAACGAGCAGATACTGCGTTTCCGCACCTTGGGCGACCTGCCTCAAAGCATCTTTATCCACCAGTACAGCGATTCCGATTTCGTTGCCAAAGGACAGATACTCAATCTGTGGGAGGAAGAAGGCGACTTACGCTATCTGACCTGCGAGGGAGATAAATGCGTCCTTTATTCGTTGGGAACGAACGCCGCCACAACCGATGAACTGCTGACGCCGGACACCGTGGCTGTCTATCCCGTTCACGAACCCATACTGAAAGCCATCCGCAATACGGACGGAAGTTTTACGCTGTTGGGCAAGTACAGCCGCACCGATTATTCGGAAACACTGCCTCAAGACGGGCAGTTGCCTCTCAGTACCGGGCTGATCGTACACAATCTGCTTTTCATCATCGCCGTAGCGTATATACTGCTGCTGATTATCATGGGGCTGTTCCGCCTTTTCCGCAATAGGCAGCCGCAGCAAAGCACACCCGACTCCACGCACCATGTACGTAATGCCGTTATGCTTGCCGTCACCGCCTTGTTGATTGCAGGTTTCTACACCCGCCATCTGTACAAGGGCTATCAGGATGCTTACAACCGGCAGGTATGTGCGTTGCGCCAGCAGTTGGATTTCCTGGTACTGAACGACTATCGGGATGTACTGGAAGGCATTGCTGCGGAAGGACAAACCTATATTGACGACTCTGCACATCTCTCACGCTTGCAGGCCCTCAATCGGATGATGGCGGAAATGACACATACGCCCAGCTTGAATCAGGACCTTTATTCTGACATCTTCCGCCTCAGCGAAGACGGACGGGGTCTGCATGTGGCAGATGCCAACAACCAATACTTGTTCGGCGAAGAAATGTCCACAGCCGAGGAGATGCAGCACATAATGAGCAATCCCGCCTCGCATATTCCCTACAAGATTTGGGATATTGCAGGCTCTTATTGGACATCCATCTCACAAGTAGAGATAGGCGGTACGCACTTCTTCATTGAAGCCGGATTCAAGGAAAACGATGTAAAGCACGGCTCTATGATGGAGGTACTGGAGATATTCTTCACACTGCTGATAGCATTCCTCATTCTGTACACTATCTATAACCTGCTGCAACGCCTTCCCCTGCACTGGAAATCCTTCCGTGCCGCCCGTCAGCAGCAACAGGCCGATGCCGGCGTGTGGCTGTCCGGCGTAGTATCGTTCCTGTTCTATGCCATCTCTGCCATTGACCAAGGTGTAATGGTCTATTTGGTTTACCAGATGAGCGAAGGATGTACACCCGCTGAAATGGCTCTTCGTGCTTCTCTGCCGATGATGCTGTACATGGGCTTTGGTATGGTGGCATACATCATCCAGCCGGCCCTGCGCAAATGGTGGGGTGACAGAAATGTCAACATGGGTGCCGGCGTACTGGCAGTGGCAGTGTTCTGTTTCATCGCTTTGGGTGTGTATGAAAAGAACTTTGCCATCTACTGCGTGGGTAAAGCTTTAAGCGGGCCCGTGTTAGGTATCGTTTTTAACTCTATGTATGCCCTGCCGCTGATAGCGAAAGAACATTCGCTGCGCAACGAAGGACTTGCCTCCATCACGCTGTCATGTCTGGCGGCAAATATCCTCTTTATCTCACTGGGAGGATACATCGGTCAATATCTGGGATACACGGCCGTCTATGTCGTCAATGCATTGTTGTCGGTAGTAGTCATTGCCGTTGCCGCCATCGTCTTCCCGAAACGGAAAAATGAGAACGTGAGTGAAGAAACCACATCCGTGGTGACAAAGCAGGAAGGCACCCTGAAAAAGACATTACAGTTCCTGCTTTCGGGCAGAATGATAGCTTACTATTTAGGTATACTATTGCCCTTCGGAGCCATGAATGCCTATTGCTATTACCTCTACCCCATTTATGCCGAGAATGCGGGAATCAGCGTATCGGGATTGGCCAATATGATTGTATTCGGCTACGCCTTGGCCTTCATCTTCGGAGAACGGCTTGTACGTTGGAAGAACCGGCAAAATGGCTTGTGGGTATTGGTGAATGTGGTCATGATTATGGCTATATTGGAAATGGCATTCTCCGTAGCAGGCAATATCTATTGGGCGACATTAGTGCTGATGGCATGTTGCGTGATGGTCACCATCCCTCGCAGTGAAGCCAACGTATTCATTGCCGATGAAGGCAAAAAGAAAGGTCTGGATGTGCGTGATACGAACTCCGGCTTTGCCTTTGCCATGGATGCCACCGAAGCATTGGCCGGTCCGCTGATGGGATGGTGCGTAGGTTTCGGACTGGTGATAGGCACCAATCTGCTCGGCTTCATCGGGTTCTGCCTGACAGGCGTATTTGCTGTATGGCAGCGCATAGCAAGCAAACAGGAAAAAACTGCACAAACAAGACAAGAATAATCTTTATATCGAAACAATATGGAACATCAAACTCCCACCCCCCACATCGGGGCACAATACAACGAGATTGCCAAGACCGTGATTATGGCAGGCGACCCGTTACGCGCCAAAATGATGGCAGAACGTTATTTGACAGACGTCAAAACAGTGAACGAAGTACGCGGCATGTATGCCTATACCGGTATGCACAACGGCAAACGCGTTACGGTGATGGGACATGGTATGGGTATTCCCTCCATCGCCATCTATACCTATGAATTGTATAACTTCTACGATGTAGAAACCATCATCCGCGTAGGCAGTTGCGGAAGCCGCCAGATGGATGTACGCATCGGCGAACTGGTGCTTGCCATGGGTAGTTGCACCGACAGCCATTATGCTGACCAATACAACCTGTCCGGCACTTTTGCGCCTATCGCTGACTTCAGTCTGCTCCGCGCCGCAGCGGATGCCTGCGACCGGCTGGGATACAAATACCATGTTGGTAACACATTTGCCACCGACTCGTTCTATTGCGAAGATCCGCGTAAGACCAACTGGACCAAGATGGGCGTACTGGCTGACGAAATGGAAGCAGCCGCACTCTATATGAACGCTGCTCGTGCCGGCAAGAAGGCACTGGTGATTTGCACCGTCAGCGACCACATCCTGACAGGTGAAACCACTACATCCGAACAACGGCAGAACACCTTTACACAGATGATGGACGTAGCCTTCAGTCTGCTGTAACAAAAGAACGCATGAAACGCTGTTTGCTCATAGGAACACTTGTACTGGGATGGATAGCCTGTTACGCAGGTTATACGCCCCAATCCGTCCCACGCCGGTGGATGGAGGGCAAGAGCCGCTTTGTAACCAACCCTGACGGACTGCTGTCTGCAGAAGAAGAACGCGCATTGGTTTCTCTTTCCGAACAGGTTTGGCGCGAAACGGGTGTGGAAATGGCAACGGTGGCGTTGCAGAGCATAGACAATGCCGATGCGTTCGATTTCTCGGTGAAGTTGTTCAACTTATGGGGCATAGGAAACGAACAGAACCAAGGAACACTTATCTTGCTCGTGCAGGATAGCAGGGATATACAAATCCGCACAGGTGGTGGTGTGGAAGGCTTGCTGCCGGATGCCGTATGCGAACAAATACGCCAAGAAGATATGATTCCTCTGCTGCGGGAAAATGCATACGGAGAAGGGCTTCTGGCCGGCAACCGCGCGATTGCCAAACATGTGACGACAGATGCCGCCAAAGCCGAACTGCTGTTGGGTTACAAGCCCAAGGAAGTGACAACAATGCCATGGTCGGGATTGAGTATCGCCTGCCTGCTGTTTATTGCATTCCTCATATTCTCGTTCTATAGTAAAACCCGATGCCCTCAATGCGGCAAACGCTTAACCAAACGGAAAGACACGCTGATTAGCCGCCCGACATATACTGCCAGCGGACGAGGAGTACACAACTATACTTGCGAGTGCTGTGGATACACATGGGCTGTACCCTACACCATCGCACGGCTGATACCGGCTAGTTCCTCCACCGGCGGATGGGGCGGAAGCAGTCGTGGCGGTTTCTCCGGTGGAGGATTCGGAGGTGGTATGACCTTCGGAGGAGGAGCAGGCGGAAAATTCTAAAACAAGAACAAACAATGTATAAACAACAAATACCATGAAAAAACAACCATTATCCTTATTATCGTAGCAGCATTGGCTGCTATTGTATTCTGGGGAGTCGGCATCTACAATGCCTTGGTAACAGCGGAAGAGAATGTGGAAACATCGTGGGCGCAGGTAGAAAACCAATACCAACGCAGAAGCGACCTTGTTCCTAATTTGGTAGCCACTGTAAAAGGTTATGCTTCCCACGAAGCCACTGTACTGGAGAACGTGGTAAACGCCCGTTCAAAAGCCACACAAATGACAATTGACCCGTCAAAAGCCACGCCGGAACAATTGCAAGCCTACCAAGCCGCACAAGGTGAACTGAGTCAGGCACTCGGCCGATTGCTGGCATTGTCGGAGAGTTACCCCGACCTGAAAGCAAGCCAAAACTTCTTGGAGTTGCAATCACAACTGGAAGGCACAGAGAACCGTATCGCTGTTGCACGCAATGCGTTCAACGAAGCAGCCAAACAATTCAATGTGCGTATCCGCCGTTTCCCAAGCAACATCATAGCGGGTATGTGCGGATTTGAGAAAAAGGCCTACTTTGAAGCGGAAGCCGGAGCGAACAAAGCTCCCGAAGTACAGTTCTAAACAAAACGGATTAGCAACAATCATTAACAAACAACCATAATATTAACAAAATCTAATTTCTCATTATGAAAAAGACATTATTTGCAGCTGCTTTGCTGCTTTGCACACTAACAGTTAGTGCCCGTCCCTACAAACATTCTGTCGGTTTGAACATGGGTAGTGCAAGTGGTATTTCCTACAAGGGATATATCGGCGATTCAGAACATTTTATCACTGTGTTGGACTTGAACTGCAAAGTCGGTGTAACGAAAGGCGCTTATTTCTACAATCAATACCCCAGCAATTCGTTGCAGAAGTATTATGAAGCGGAATATGGCAAAGATTCAGAGTATTTCCGTCACAGCGACAAAAAAGGTAAATACGTCTATTGGACATGCGAATTCAACCCTAATCTGGGTTACCAGAGAGAGATTGCCGATTTCGGTGGTGCTACCATGCAATGGTTCATCGGCGGTGGTATCAGCGTCGGTATGGCACAAATAGCCAGCTATGGTGACGGGGTAACGCAGAAAGACGCATGGAAATCCATGAAAGATGCCCGCAAAGCATACCACGACATTCTTAAAGATAATGATCATGACGACCATATCTATGCCGGCGTAGGAGGTTTGAACTTAAAAGGCGGAAAAGATATAGAGGAATACCATCGTCCGTATGTATTCAAAGCCGGTATCAACCTGCTCACAGGTTTTGAAGTATGCTTCAAGAATGCTCCTGTTGCACTCGGCATTGATGTACGCCCCGGATGCACCGAACTGCTTGACTTCACCGTAACCAAAGAAATTCCTTTTGTAGAAGGTGGCAAGGAGAAAACATCTGAAGATGCAACCCGCATCTACTCCATGACCCATTTCGATTGGTCAGCAAGTATGTCGCTCCGTTTCCTGATTGGACAATAACAGCTATACGGCTGTTAATTATAACAACTTAATTATTAACTTAAATTCATTCATCTGTTATGAAAAAGAATTTACTTGTAGCAGCAATGCTGCTATGCGCACTAACTATCAGTGCCCGCCCCTACACCCACAGTATCGGTGTAAACGTAGGTAACATCTACGGTGTCTCTTACAAAGGTTATGTATCTGAAAACCTTGTGGTAATTGCTGATTTGAATGTGAAACTCGGTGCATCAAAGGGATACGCTTGGAATCAGTCCTACTCTGACAAAGATTATCAAAAACAACAGAAAGATGCAGGTGAGAAACTGTCCGGTTCCGAAACTGATAAATTCGTATATTGGACCTTCGAGGCTAACCCGAACGTTGCTTATCAGGGTCTGATTGCAAATGCTGGTTTTGCATCCATCCATTGGTTTGCAGGTGCTGGTATCAGCCTTGGTTGCGGTCAATATGCCCGCTATGACTACAAGAGACCCACAACCGGAGGTGATTTGGGTGATTTAAGCGATTTATGGGGTGGTGATGATGACGACGACTTCATCGCCGGTAGAAGGGATTTAATGTCTTCTTTTGGATTTGGCACCGAGACCGTTACTTTGGGCAAGGCTTGGAAAGACATGGCTGATGAACGCGATAACTATAACAAACTGGATTCTGACGAAAAGAAATATGCCGGCAATCCTATCGGCATGAAACTGGGTCTGAATGCTATCGGTGGCGTTGAGTTCTGCTTCAAGGGTGCTCCTCTGGCTTTGAGCGTAGATTTCCGTCCGGGTTGGGGTGAATTCATCCATTTCTCAAAAGTTAAGATGAGCCACGATGATAAAGATTGTCTCTCCGTGACTGGCACAGCCTTCTTTGACTGGGCATTGGGAGCATCTCTCCGTTATCGTTTCTAATTCACATTCCATTAACATCAAGAAACACCCTCGTCGGAGGGTGTTTCTCTTTTGTTATGCCTTTGATGGATGGAATGATTACATCATGCCGCCCATACCGCCTGCGGGCATTGCAGGAGCGGGTGTCTCTTCCTTAATATCGGTGATGACACATTCTGTGGTAAGGAACATACCTGCGATGCTGGCAGCGTTCTCCAAAGCCACACGCGTTACCTTGGCGGGATCTACCACACCGGCAGCAAGCAAGTTCTCATAGACATCCTTGCGTGCATTGTAACCAAAGTCGGCCTTGCCTGTACGGACTTTGTCAACAACAACAGCACCTTCCTTACCGGCATTGATAACAATCTGACGGAGAGGCTCTTCGATGGCGCGGCGTACGATTTCAATACCCGTCTGCTCGTCTTCATTCTCGCCCTTCAGACTATCCAAGGCTTCTTGTGCACGGATGTATGCTACACCGCCGCCGGGAACGATACCCTCTTCAATAGCGGCACGCGTTGCGCTGAGTGCATCATCTACGCGGTCTTTCTTCTCTTTCATCTCCACTTCACTGGCTGCACCCACATTGAGTTGGGCTACGCCGCCTGCCAATTTGGCAAGACGCTCCTGGAGTTTCTCTTTGTCATATTGTGACTTGGTGGCCGTAATCTGCGATTTGATTTGTGCCACACGTGCAGCGATAGCCTCTTGATCACCGGCACCGTTCACGATGGTGGTATTGTCTTTCGATACGGTTACGCTCTCAGCCGTTCCAAGCATGTCAATGGTTGCACTTTCCAGTTTGATACCTCTTTCTTCGGAGATAACGGTACCACCGGTGAGGATAGCAATATCTTCCAACATCTCTTTGCGGCGATCACCAAAGCCGGGAGCCTTAACAGCACATATCTTGAGTTGTGCACGCAGACGGTTGACAACCAAGGTGGTCAGTGCCTCATTATCCACATCTTCAGCAATGATGAGCAACGGACGACCGGATTGTACGGCAGGTTCGAGGACAGGAAGCAGTTCCTTGAGATTGGATATTTTTTTGTCGTGGATAAGGATATAAGGCTTATCCATTTCTACTTCCATGGCCTCGGTGTTCGTTACGAAATAAGGGCTGATATAGCCACGGTCGAATTGCATACCTTGTACCACATCAATCGTAGTATCCATACCCTTTGCTTCACCGATGGTGATAACACCGTCCTTGCTTACCTTGCGCATAGCATCAGCAATCAGACGGCCGATTTCGGCATCGTTGTTGGCAGAGATAGTAGCCACTTGCTCAATTTTGTCAAAATCGTTTCCTACTACTTCGCTTTGCTCCTTAATATGTTTAACCACAGCAGCCACGGCCTTGTCAATACCGCGTTTGAGGTCCATCGGATTGGCACCTGCCGTTACATTCTTCAGACCAACACCCACGATGGCTTGTGCCAATACGGTAGCCGTTGTTGTTCCGTCACCTGCCTGGTCACCGGTCTTGGAAGCGACTTCCTTCACCAGTTGTGCGCCGAGATTCTCGGAAGCATCTTTCAGTTCCACTTCTTTGGCAACGGTAACACCGTCCTTGGTGATATGAGGAGCACCGAACTTTTTGTCAATGATTACATTACGTCCCTTGGGACCAAGGGTTACTTTAACTGCGTCAGCCAGTTTGTCAACGCCACGTTTGAGGGCTTCACGTGCCTCAACGTTATAGGTTATTTCTTTTGCCATAATGGTATTATGTTTAAGGGTTCTTATTGAATAACAGCCAATACGTCAGCCTGCTTCATAATCAGCAGTTTCTCGCCGTCAAATTCGAGTTCTGTACCTGCGTACTTTCCATAGAGGACATTGTTTCCTTCTTTGAGGACCATCTGTTCGTCCTTGGTTCCGCATCCGACGGCAATCACTTCACCACGCAAGGGTTTCTCCTTTGCGTTATCGGGGATGATGATACCTGATTTGGTTGTTGTCTCTGCAGCCACGGGGCGAATCAGCACGCGGTCTGCCAATGGTTGAATCTTTGTCATAGTTGTTTTATTTTATTTGGTTACTATTTTCCTATTTTCGAGGGTGGTTAAAAATCGGTTCTATCAACACCGCTCGAGAACCGCCCGACCTCCGCTAATTTTATGTACAAACTTTGTGCCAAAACAAGAAAAGAGAAAAGAACTGCCAGAGTGGCAGTTCTTTTGTTTATTTTTGGCAGTGAGATTTACTTCAGATAGAAACCACAACCGATGTTCCACATGAAAGGATTGCCTGAACCGTTGACACTAAAGTTAGTCGCCATATCATACGGATTGATCATGAGATTGGCGAAAGCGGTCATCAGACAATGTTCGGAGATAGAACGACTCCAGTTGAGTTTTGCACTGACATTACAGATGGCGAAATCCCCCTGCATACCGGTGTACATACTTTTCCAAGGCGTCATACCCACACGCGCTTCCAGACACAGGTTGCGCGGCATATAGATGTCATAACCCAGTTCGATATATGACGAATAGGCGCGCTTTACACCGCAACTATCTTGAGCAGTCGCAGACATGGCATTGTAATCGTCAATGGAAATCTGGTTTCCGTTTCCGTCCACCATATATCCATCGCGCCCCCACGTGCGCGTGCAAAGGAGAATGGAGAGCGGCAATTTGTCACTGACACGATATTTGAGACGCCATTCCTGAGTGATACCACCACCGGGCGCAGCATTGCTGAAATCGAAATAACGGCTGTTGCCTCCCAACGTGCCGTCAAAATTCTTATAACGGTCGAAATAGTACATGTGCATAAACATGACAGTCAGTCCCCAACGGCTGAAACCGATGGTCATATCCACCTCCGGATTGAATGCTTTAACACGTCCGTTGCTATACGAATTTTTGAACGTATAATCCACCGCGCCGATGTTCCACCACATATCCAGGAACAAACCGCCGTAGCCGACATTGGCATCCGCCTGAACGCTCAGACCGCCGACATACAAGCCACGCCAAATATAGTTGCTGACGATGTCCGCTCCTACTCCGTAGGTAAAGCCAATCTTTTGGCTGTAATCAGGCAACAGCGATTCTTTCTGTTTTTTCACTTCCTCGGCCTGCAATGCCGAGATTGCCACAAATGCGCCCACCAGAACAAGTAAGCTTTTCTTGAAATTGTGCATAGGTTGTTTATTGTATTTTAGTTTCAAAACGCTGCAAAGATACGCGTTTTTTTTCATATAATAAAATAATAGACAAAAAAAATGCAGAAAATTTGCTACTACCAAAAAAAAGTATTACCTTTGCGCGCTTTTTTGTTCCGAAAGGGCAAAAGGGCCAAAATACAAACCCAAAAACAACTCTAAAAACGACTTTATATATTTATGGGAAACAGAAGCACTTTCGGCAGTAAGTTCGGTGCCATCACAGCCATCGCAGGCTCTGCCGTAGGTTTGGGCAATATCTGGAAATTTCCATACGTTGCTGGTGAAAACGGCGGCGCAGCGTTTCTAATCATTTACACGGTTATCACCCTGTTGATTTCCATTCCGGTCCTGTTGGCGGAATTCACCATCGGTCGACGCGGCCAATCGAACGCCTTCCGTTCGTTCGTCAATGTTGCTCCCCATAAGGGTTGGGCGGCTATCGGCATACTCGAACTGCTTGGCGCAATGTTCATTCTGTCGTTCTACTGCGTGATTGCAGGCTGGTCGCTGGAATACATCTGGCAATCGGCAGAAGGCGGTTTCGCCCACATGACGCAGGCACAGATGGACAGCCAGTTTAACGACTTTGTAGCATCCGGCTGGCGGCCTATCCTTTGGATGATTATCTTCCTGATACTGAATGCAGGCGTGCTGTGTTTAGGCGTATCTAAGGGCATTGAGCGTTGCTCAAAGTTTATGATTCCCGCCTTGTTCTGCATCCTGGTGATGCTTGCCGGCGTGAACCTATGGCAACCCGGATTTGCAGAAGGTGCAGCCTTTATCCTTGAGCCGGATTGGAGTGCAGTGACCGGTCAGACCATCATCAAAGCCCTGGGACAAAGTTTCTTCTCACTGTCCATCGGTATGGCGGCTATGATTACCTACGGTTCGTATATCCAACGTCAGGAAAGCCTTGTTTCGGTGAGCGTGATTGTTTCGCTTGCCACTGTTCTGATGGCCGTATTGGCAGGTCTTGCCATCTTCCCGAGTGTATTCACCTATCATGTACCCGTCACCTCGGGTCCGGATTTGGTGTTCAAGACACTTCCGCCTTTGTTTGCCGAACTGCCCGGAGGATATGTGATATCCATCCTGTTCTTCGTTCTGCTGTTCTTTGCCGCACTGACCACATCGCTCAGTATCTTGGAATCGCTGGTGGCCTTCTTCACCGAAGAACTCCGTATCGCCCGCGCGTACGCGCTGATGATAGGATTCGGACTTATTCTGATTTGCTCCACCTTCTGCGCACTGAGCCAAATGCCGGATAGCCCTGTAATGATAGGCAATCTCAGCCTATTCGACTGGACCGACTCGTTCTCAAGCAATTACATCCTGCCGATTGCCGGTTTGGGTTGCGTGATACTGGTTGGCTGGTTCGTTCCCAAGACAGTGGTGGAACACGAGTTGACCTCTTCCGGCCGCTATCCGCTATGGGTGTTCAAATTCGTATTGTTTATGATGCGGTTTGTCTGCCCTGTAGTCATCTTGTTCATGTTCATCAACGGAATAATTCATTAATATCCATAAAACAAAAACGAAAACAATCATGGCACGTAATCAATTTGCCTCCAAGTTTGGAACCATGGCAGCCATAGCCGGCTCCGCCGTAGGTTTGGGTAACATCTGGAAGTTTCCCTATGTAGCAGGTCAGAACGGCGGTGCCGCCTTCCTGATTATCTACATCGTTATCTCGCTTCTTATCTCGGTACCGGTAATGCTTTCCGAGTTTGTAATCGGTCGTCGCGGCCAAGGTAACACCTACCGCTCGTTTATCAACTCCAGCGGAAAGAAAGCCTGGGGCACAGTCGGTGCAATCGAAATCTTTGCAGGTATGGTCATTTTGGCCTTCTACTGCGTTGTTGCAGGCTGGTCGCTGGAATATATCATCCAATCCATCGGACATGGATTTGGCGGCATGACCTACGAACAGATGTCCGTCACATTTGACGACTTTGTCAACGGCAACCGCCCTGTGCTTTGGACACTCATCTTCCTGGCTATGAACTGCGTCGTTCTGGCCTTCGGCGTATCGAAAGGTATTGAACGCTGCTCGAAATTCATGATTCCTGCCCTGTTCTGCATCCTTCTGCTGCTGGCTATTGTCAGCTGTTGGCAAGACGGATGGAAAGAAGGTGCTGCTTTCCTGCTCAAACCCAACTGGAAAGCCGTTACAGGACAAACCATTATCATGGCATTGGGGCAATCGTTCTTCTCGCTGTCGCTTGGCATGTCGGCGATGACTACTTATGGTTCGTACATTCAAAAAGACCAGAGCCTTGTTTCCGTATCCATGATTGTAACGGGTGCTACAGTCTTGATGGCCGTTCTGGCAGGACTTGCCATCTTCCCGAGCGTGTTCACTTATGGTGTGGAAGTAACCAGCGGTCCGAACCTTGTCTTCAAGACTTTGCCGCCGTTGTTTGCCGCCCTGCCCGGCGGACGCATCGTGTCGGTGCTGTTCTTTATCCTTCTCTTCTTTGCAGCCATCACCTCTTCTTTCTCATTGCTGGAAGCAGGTGCCGCCTATATCTCTGAAGAATGGAAAGTGGCAGGCAAGCCTGTTACACGCGTATGGGCATTGGTGATTTTGTTCTTCACCGTAGGTGCTTTGTCAGTCATCTGCGCAATGTCACAAGTAAGCGGTTCGACGCTGACAATCCTCGGCTGGTCGGTATTTGACTTCACCGATATGTTCACCTCCAACTTCATTCTGCCGCTCGGCGGTATCGCAGCCTGCGTATTGGTGGGTTGGTTGATGGAAAGGAATGTGGTATTCAACGAATTGACCTCCGACGGGCAGTTCAGTGCCAAAGTGTCAGGTTTCTTCTTCTGGCTGGCACGCTATGTATGCCCCATCATTATTCTGTTCATGTTCATCAATGGCGTTCGATCCATTGAGCGTCCCAAGGCTGCACCGGCAGAAGAAATTGCCCCTGTGGTAGCCCCCGTTCAAAGCACATCGGTGCTGGATGTCGCTGCTGACGAAATGGAGGTTGTGTTTGACCCGAACAGAATGATTGAAGTACAGGGAGAAAACGCTGCGGAATAACCCCGCAACAACCATATCAACGGACAGGTTCCCTCCTTTCGAGGGAATCTGTTTGTTTGGGATGAAAATAATCCCAAAACAATGCCGATATATGAGAAAAATAGTCAAAAAGAGGCAAAAAACACTTTTTTCGTAAAAAAAAGCACGAAATATTTGGTCATGTCAAAAAAATATCGTACCTTTGCACGATTTTTCGCATAAAGTAGGCATTAAGCAGCCTTCTTGTAGTGTGAAAACTACTGATAATGAGAAGATAATATAAATTCTATACTAAAATGTCAAAAATTTGTCAAATCACCGGCAAGAAAGCCATGGGTGGATGCAATGTATCTCACTCGAAGCGCCACACAAAGCGCACTTTCGATGTGAACTTGTTCCACAAGAAGTTCTACTGGGTAGAACAGGATTGCTGGATTTCGCTGAACGTGAGTGCAGCGGGTCTGCGTACTATTAACAAAATCGGTTTGGACGCTGCTTTGAAGCAGGCCGCCGAAAAAGGGTATCTTTACGAATAAACAGGAGGAAACACAATGGCAAAGAAAACTAAAGAGGCACGTGTACAAGTCATTCTTGAGTGCACCGAACAAAAGGCCAGCGGTATGCCCGGTATGTCGCGTTACATCACCACAAAGAACCGCAAGAACACTCCTGACCGTCTTGAGCTGAAGAAATACAACCCTATCCTCAAGCGTTATACTATTCATAAGGAGATCAAGTAATTAACCGCATTTGAATATTCCTACCGAATTTCAAAGCATAAAAACAACGTAAACTATGGCAAAGAAAGCGGTCGCTACCCTTCACCAAGGTACATCTGCAGGACGTAACCACACGAAATGCATCAAGATGGTAAAGAGCCCTGAGACGGGAGCATATTTCTTCCAAGAGGAGATTGTTGAAAACGAGCAGGCTATGGCCTTCTTCAAATAAGCGGAAAACACGCTTTTCCGAATGGACACAAGAAGATGCACACGCACACCGTGTGCATCTTCAGTTACTACCACTAACCATGTTAGGCATCATCATCAACCCCAAGTCCGGCAAACGCGCTTTCCGTGCGCAGCGAATCTATCTGTTTCGGTTGTTGCGTAATCGGCAGCTGGCGTTTGAATACCATGTTACGCGCTACCCCAATCACGCCAAAGAGATAGCGCGCAAACTGGTGGAAGACGGTTTCCGCACCATCCTCGTGCTGGGAGGAGACGGCACATTGTCGGAAACCGTGAACGGCGTTATGAAAGCCTCCGTCACCGATGAGCAACGTAGCGCTGTACAAATAGGCCTGATGCCACGCGGAACCGGCAATGACTGGGGGCGCTATTGGGGACTGAACCGCAACCATAAGCAGTCACTTGCCCGCTTTTTTGAAGGGGAACCGGTGCCCGTGGATGCCGGATGCATCACCAGCCTACGCAACGGCGAAGAACATCGACACTATTTCATCAACTCCGTGGGCTATGGCATTGATGCCGCCACTTGCGCCAAAGCAGAGAAAATGAAGCCGTATATCGGCAGCCATTCCGTCAATTATGTGTTCGGACTCTTCTTCGCACTGCTGACGCACAAGAGTACCAGAATGCACGTACGCGCGGACGGTCAAACGGTGGTCAACGGACGCGTCTTCACAATGAATATCGGCAACGGACCGTATTCGGGCGGAGGCATCCGGCAGAACCCTGACGCTGACCCGCAGGATGGCGTTTTTCATGCCATGCTGGTGTGCCCGCCCACATGGAAGCAAGTGTTGATGGCGCTTCCTAAACTCTTCAACGGCAGACTGACAGAACTGCCCTTTGTCCGCAGTTTCACAGCGCACACGGTGGATATTGAGACCAAGGACCACCTACTCTACGAAGCAGATGGCATTCTGGGGCACTGCACCGGCGGTTGTACGGTACATTGCATGCACAAGGCTTTTGCTTTCCGCGTAAAACAGGACTAACCATTTCCCTCAATATATAAGAAGAAGTCTGCCAAGTTGGCAGGCTTTTATGTTTGGCACGGATTGTGTACAAATAAGGTAAACGAAATAACTAAATACATATAATATGAGCAAAGGAAACATTGGGGTAACATCAAACAACATTTTCCCCGTTATCAAGAAGTTTTTGTACAGTGACCACGAGATTTTCCTCCGTGAGTTGATTAGTAATGCCGTTGACGCAACCCAGAAACTCAAAACGCTTGCTTCCGTAGGCGAAGTGAAAGGCGATTTGGGTGACTTGCGTGTGCGTGTCATTATCGACAAGAACAAAAAGACCCTTACCGTGCAGGACCACGGTGTAGGCATGACGGCTGAAGAGGTGGATAAGTATATCAACCAAATCGCTTTCTCCGGTGCCGAGGAGTTTGTCAACAAATACAAGGACAAGGCAGAAGCCATTATCGGTCATTTCGGACTGGGATTCTACAGTGCCTTTATGGTATCCGACAAGGTGGAAATCTTCAGTCAAAGTTATCAGCCGGAGGCCAAAGCCGTCCATTGGTCATGCGCCGGTGACCCCGAATATACGATGGAGGACACCATCAAAGCGGACCGTGGAACAGATATCGTCCTGCATATCAATAGCGAGTTTGAGCAGTATCTGGAAGATGCCACCATCGAAGGTTTGCTGAAGAAATACTGCAAGTTCCTGCCCGTGGAGATTGCTTTCGGCAAGAAGAAAGAGTGGAAAGACGGCAAAGAGGTTGAACTGGACGAGGAAAACATCATCAACAACATCAATCCTGCCTGGACACGCAAGCCCGCAGACCTGAAAGATGAGGACTACAAGCAGTTCTACCACGAACTCTACCCCATGCAGATGGACGAACCCTTGTTCCATATCCACCTCAATGTGGATTATCCGTTCCACCTCACGGGTATTCTCTATTTCCCGAAAATAAAGAACAATCTCGATGTCAAGCGCAACAAGATTCAGCTGTATTGCAACCAAGTGTTTGTCACCGATGAGGTGGAAAACATTGTGCCTGAATATCTTACCCTGCTCCATGGCGTGATTGACAGTCCGGATATCCCGCTGAACGTCAGCCGCAGTTACCTGCAGTCCGATAACAACGTGAAGAAGATTTCCGGCCATATCACCAAAAAAGTGGCTGACAAATTGGCAGAACTTTACAAAGCAGACAAAGAGGACTTCCTGAAAAAGTGGGACGATATCAAGATGTTCATCCAGTTCGGTATGCTCACCGACGAGAAGTTCTACGAGCGTGCCATCGGTTTTGCACAGGTGAAGAACATAGCCGGCGAGTATTTCACGCTGGACGAGTACAAAGCCAAAGTGAAGGACAGCCAGACCGATAAGAACGGTGACCTGATTATGCTTTACACGCAAAACGCTGACGAGAACTACGCTTATATCGAACGAGCCAAACAGAAAGGTTATGACGTGCTGCTGATGGATGGCGAACTGGATGTACACCAGATGTCACAGTGGGAGCAGAAATTCATGGGCGACGGCTCGAAAGAGAAAGGTGGACTGCGCTTCGTACGCGTGGATAGCGATATCATCGAGAACATCATCCGCAAAGAGGATGCTGCCAAAGATACCTATACACAGGAGCAGAAAGAGGGACTGCGCAAGGCATTCGATGCCATGCTGCCCAAGCAGGACAAACTCAACTATTACGTGCAGTTTGAGGCCGTATCTGAGGATGCGCTGCCTGTCTTCCTCACGCAGAACGAGTTTATGCGCCGCATGAAAGAGATGTCGGCTCATCAGCAGGGTATGTCCTTCTACGGACAGATGCCTGACCAATATAATGTCGTTGTCAATACCGCACATCCGCTTGTTAAGGACTTGATGGAGAAAATGACCTCCGAAGAAGTGGAGGAAGTGGTAGAAAAGAAAGACGAGGCAAAAGAGGGTGACAAGCAAGAGAATACGGTGAAAGAAACGGTGAAGAAAACCGTTTGGACCTTGTCGGGTGAAGATGAGCGCCTGCATCAGTTGGTGGACATTGCCCTTTTGGCATCCGGACAGCTTAAAGGTGAAGCCCTGTCTCGTTTTGTCAACCGCAGCGTCAGCCTGCTGAAGTAAGCATACCCTCACCATACCCTTACCATACCCTCACCATACCCTTAACCCAAATAAATCTGCACGAAAACTGCAGATTTATTTGTGTATGTCATAAAAAAGCAGTACCTTTGCAAGCCATTTGATAACTGCGCTATGCCGGTAACGAAACAAAAACTCATACGACACTACGCCATGGACCGATGTTTGAGAAATCAGACACGGCGGTACTATGTTGAGGATTTGTTGGCGGAATGCAACAAAGCACTGGAAGCCAAAGATTGTCAGCCTATTAGTTTGCGGACAATCAAAAATGACATAAATGAGTTTGAAACTCTTTATAACACAATTATTGCGCACATTCCAGATAGTCACGGTCGTATCTACTACCGCTATGAAGATCCGAAATTCAGTTTGCAACAATCGGTTTTATCGGATGATGAGGTAGCCAAACTGAAAGATACGCTTCTGATGCTTAGTCGCTTCAAGGGTCTTCCGCAATTCGAGTGGATGACCGAGCTGGTAACGAAGATTGAAGCCAAACTGAATCTCAATGCACATACCGAATCGGTTATTGGTTTTGAAGCGAACGAGTATCTGCAAGGATTAGAATATCTCGAACCGCTATTTGACTATATCAGCAATCAACAGACGATAGACATTACTTATCAACCTTACGACAAACCTGCTTTCGTTTGCACGATTCATCCGTATTATATCAAGCAGCACAACTCGCGGTGGTTCTTGCTCGCCATGAATAACCAAACGCAGAAGATCATGCTTTTGGCGTTAGACCGCATACAAGGCTTGCACCTTTCTACTATCGCGTATGTGCCCGCAGAGATAGATTTCGCAGAGTATTTCGATGATGTAATAGGCGTGACTATTCCGCAGGATGCAGAACCGGAACATATATTGCTGCGTTTCTCGCCTCATCGTCTGCCATATGTGCTCTCAAAGCCTTTGCATCACTCGCAGAAGATCAAAGACAAGGAGCAAGGCATTATTGAGATAACCGTCATTCCAAACCGCGAATTGGAAGCGCAACTCCTTTGGTTCGGAGATGATGTCAAAGTGCTGCAACCGGAAACACTTCGCCAGCAAATAGCCGAAAAAATCGCAAAAATGCACGATTTATACAAATAAAGTACCTTCAAATATCCGTTATATATGGCAGATGTAGATAACAATAAGAGCATCATTCCGCTCTCACAGGCGGTGGAAACAATCAAAACCGCTATTCTGCAAGGTCAGTATGAAGCGAACAAAGATGTCAACCGCATCCAATTAGCGGTATATTTTGCTATCGGTAAATACTTATCCAAGAACACACGTAATTTGGAATACGGTTCAGGGGCAATTAAAGCCATTAGCGACCAACTGCTTCGTGAAATGCCCGGTTTGAGAGGCTACTCGGAAACGAGTTTGAAGAACATGCGTAAGTTCTATGATAATTGGCAAATTTTGGATGCAGATTCATCAGCCGTAACTGACGAATCACAATCGACAATTACGATTGCCGAAAGTTCGTCTAAAGAATCGGCAGTCGCAACTGCCGAATGTTCGTCGGCAAAATCGGCAGTCGTAACTGCCGATTTACAAAACTCTAAAAATCAGATAGATATATATCATTCCATTTATGTGCCGAATATAACGGAATTCCCAATAGAGGACTTCTTTTCTGTTCCCTTCACACACCATATTTCAATTATTGAGAAAAGCAAAGATATTGACGCTCGGTATTATTATATCCATAGAGTTGCGGAAGAGAAACTTACAGTAGATGCACTTGAAAAACTCATCAAGCAGCAGGCCTATGAACATCGCGAGTTGATGCCGAATAATTTTCAGAACACGCTCTCTAACTCCTCCCTCGCACGCAAAGCCGTAATGATGTTCAAAGATTCGTACCAGTTGGACTTCATCAATACCGAAGAAATCGGAGAACGCGACAAGCAAGATATAGATGAAAAGCTGGTTGAAAAGCAAATTATTCAGAATATCAAGAACTTTATCATGACGTTTGGTAATGATTTTGCTTTTGTCGGCAATCAATATCATTTGGAGATATACTCTGAAGATTTCTTTCCGGATTTGATTTTCTTTAACCGTGAACTGAATGCCCTCGTAGTTGTAGAACTGAAGGTCGGAGATTTCAAACCTTCTTATTTAGGGACACTTACAACATATCTACGTATATTGGATGATAAAGTTCGCAAGCCCCATGAAAACCCGTCTATTGGTATTGTGCTTTGCAAGAACGCCAATAAAAAGTTTGTTGAATACGTCATTCAGGATTATCAAAAACCGATGGGAGTAGCTACTTATACTACGGCAGGAGATATGCCGGAAGAACTCCGCAAGGCATTGCCTGACATGGAAGAACTGAAACGTATCCTTTCTCAAGAAAACTCCTGATATGTGAGACGCGTTTCACTTTTTTGCACGATTTATATTCGTAGTGCAAATAGGTTGCACAACAACGCAGTACTTTTGCACCAGATTTGAAAAGACACAGAAGAGCAGGTATAATGGCAATGTTAATTTTAATAGACCTAGATGGGACATTAGTTAATACGGTTCATCCGTCTTGGAAGAGATATAAAGATGGTCTTGATAGAATATCATATGACAAAATTCCTTTAATCTGTGGTGCGAAAGAATTTGTTGAAAAAAGGAAAGAAAAGGGTGATAGTATAGTAATTGTCTCTGATTCTCATCCCATTTATGTGAATGAGGTTGCTAAAGTGTTTGATGTAGAAGCCGTATCTCTTACAGACAAACCCAATGATAGCAAAGTAAGAAGTTTTATTCAAGGTAATGAAAATTATCAAAGTTTGTTAGAAACGGGTCGTTGTATTGTTATAGGTGATACTAAGTTAGATATTGAACTTGGGCGCAAACTAAAAGCTATGACGATGGGAATAATACCTTATAGTATAACAGATGAAATAAAAGATGAAAGAGATGGCATAGGAGACAAAATGACACTAATTAAATATGGTCCAACTTTCTTTGCGAAGAATTATATTGATGCGGACAAGATACTTGATTCTCCACTAAACAATTTATATGCATTAGAGGGCGTATATGCCGGCTCTGAATCTACGAGATCTATCATTTATAACACTATACAAGATAATAATGATCGTAATAAATATTACGCTATTCGCTGTTTAGCACGGCAACAATGTGGGGTTTGCGATTCATATGCTCGTGCAGATATGTATTATCGCCTGTCGAATCCAGAACGTTCAAATGATTACTTAGACAATTTGGCAATATCTATTACGAAATTCTTAACGCAGGAATCAGTTAAAAATGAAAAATGGAATATATGCACCTATATTCCTGACAAGACAACAACTGTGCCCACAGATAAAATGGAAGCCGTTTTCGCACGAATAGAACCAAATATACCTAAGCACAACCTTTTTATATGGGAAACATCAATTTTGGGCTCATTACGTAATCAACCTCAATATAAAGAGAGAAAAGAATATCTGGAAAAATATTTAAAGTTAAATCCAACAATAGATGTCAAAGATAAAAGTATAGTAGTAATTGATGATCAATTGACAACTGGAGCAACAGCTTATTATATATGTCGATTATTGATGAATAATGGAGCAAAAAAGGTGTTGTTTGTTACACTTTTCCAAATGACATTGGAGGTTTTGGATAATAAAGTATGTCCACGTTGTGGAAAAAATATGAATATTAAAATAAACAGGCGGAATGGAACTCGCTTCTATAGTTGCGTGTCAGCAGAGTATGGTGGCGATGGATGTGGGTATATTGAAAATATTATCGATGGTATATGAAAACACTAGATTTATTAGTATTACAGCAAGTTAAAGGATTTGGTCCAGTATTTATTCGTCAGCATGCAAAAAGTCTGCTTTCTAATGATATTCTCAATGTTATTGAAGATTACAAACCCGATCAAGTGCAATTCTACGAACAATATTACAATAAAGCTATGCATTACGTCGCGGAAGCAGATAAGTATTGTGCACATGTTATAAGTTTCCTATCTCCTAATTACCCTATTCAGTTGCAAACGATTCGAAATGCCCCTGTTATTTTATATGCTAGAGGAAATATGGACTTGCTCAATCGTAGAATAGTAGCTATAATTGGAACAAGAGAAAGTTCTACTTTGGGTAACAGAATAGCAGAGCGATTAGGCACGTATTTTTCTAAGTACTGTTCTATCTGTAACGGACTTGTAGAAGGGATAGATGAGCATGCTATAAAAGAGAAAGGGAAAGTATTACCTAATGTAATCGGAATAATCTCAGGTGGAATTGATTTTGAAAATACATGTTCATCTGCACATCAAAGGGTAATTAGTGAGGTCCTTGATGCGGGTGGTTTAATTCTTTCTACATTTCATCCGGCTGAGCGTGAAAATAGTTTTTCCGGAAGTATCGCAAGTAGTTTGCAAGCACAATTGTCTCACGGATTAATCCTTGTGCAGAGTTCAGTTACCGGAGGATCCAAATACACAATAGAATCTTTTTGTAGACTATCGCGCCCGATAGGTGTTATTGAATATATAAATTCTAAAGAATATGAATCAGATATTTATGGTGCCAACCGCCTTATTCTAGAAAAAGGGAACTTGGGTATATCAGAGTTTACAGGGGTAAAGGATATGAAAAAAATACAGACTCCTTCTATATTACCTATACGAGCCTCATCCGATTACGATATATTTATAAAACAAATGTCCAACCAAAATCTTTCTTTATTTTAATCCTTGTGCAAATAGGTTGCACAACAACGCAGTACTTTTGCACCGAAAATCAAAAAACAGAATACGATGAATACTATCGAATTTAAAAATTTCCGCAATTTTGAGCACCTTGAAAATCTGTCTATCAATGGTGTTACTATGTTGGTGGGGACAAATAATGCAGGAAAATCTACAATTACTAAAGCTTTTCGGTTATTGGGAGAAAATTTACCGCAGATAATGCTTGGTGTGGATCCAGATGCTTTAGTAGAAGGGTGGGAGAAATATCGCCAAATTGATTTTTCAAAAGTATGTGGTAATTTTAAGAGGGCTTTGTTTGCTGGTGCAAAAGAAGATACAATAGAATTTACCACTCAAAATGGGATGTTTGTAATAACCATCAGAGTAGTCAAAAGTGGGGATGCTACTTCTTCGTTTGCTGACATAGAATATGTAAAAATAGTTGACACCATAGATGAGTGCTCCTGGGAGTGCAATTTGTCAGGTAACCCGCATCCCTTAGGAATTTTTACATACAGTGGTAGATTTTTGGCGAACCTAACACGGTTTAAAGAGTTGAAATATAGGACAGGGATTCTATTTTTTATGGAAATGTTGAAGTTTCCTACTGAAGAAGATAAGGAGGCTATTCAAAGAGCTGCACAGGAGAAAAACATGACCGTAGAGCAGTTCTGCACTGAAACACAAAATTCAATTACGGAAAAGTTGAACCAATTTTGTAATGCCGAACAGCAATATGAAACCATTACCGACTCTTTTTCAATAGAAACCAGCCTGGTACCATTTGATGTTGAAAGCTATAAGAAGGTGATATTAGATGGAGTGCACACGGGTTTTGTTAATGCATATTCCGAAAGTCTGATTGATTCTGGCATTACACATGATAAGGACACTAAAATATGGAATGAGTATATAGAGTACATCAAGATGTGCTTGAACAAAGCATTAAATTCAAATACTGTTGTTTATATTCCCGCAAATGATGCAACTCACGACTCGTATTTCCGGATTGACGAAACATACAATACGGACTATGCCTCCACCATAATAAATCGTTTCTTTAAACATTATTCTAGAAATCACAAGTGGGTGACAGACATGCTTATAAAGATGGGAATAGGGGAATCTTTTAATATTAAACAAGTCAATTCTGACTTTTTATATGTTACTATTACCAAAAACGGAGAAGCATTCCCATTAGCTGACATGGGAAAAGGAAGTATTCAATTATTTTTAAAGATTTTGCAACTGGCAATTCTTTGTCCTGTACCAAGTGCGCATGATTGGTTTTGGGATAGTTATCCATCAGAGGAGGCCAACGAGCTTGACGCATTTAGAAAAGATTTCAAACGTGGGTTAGAACGATATGAGATGATTGCAGATAAAAAGTTTAATAATACCCTTTGCAAAAAGCTTGTGATTATAGAAGAACCTGAGCAAAATCTTCATCCTGCTTTACAGAGTAAGTTAGCAGATTTATTCTTAGAAGCAAGTAAATTAGGGGTCAATGTCTTGGTGGAAACTCACTCGGAATACCTTATTCGCCGTAGCCAAGTGCTTGTTGCTGAAGCAAAATACAAAGACGAGCAAGAACTCGCACAGAAATGCCCATTCAAGGTGTATTACTTGCCAGAAGCAGGAGCTGGTAAGCCATACGATATGGAGTTTATGCCAACGGGTGGGTTTAAGAACTCTTTTGGTGAAGGTTTCTTTGACGAAGCGGGAAAACTCGATATGATAGTTCTCAAAAATGAGAGTAGTTTAAAGAGGAGATAAAGTTATGTTTATTCTTTACACTACGGAAGATATGCTTTACAGAATTTGCGAAAACGCAAGTTCTGATTGCGTTTTAGATTTGTGGTATAAAATAATTCTCTCTACGAAACAAGTTGCTGTCCGAAAAGAGCAAATAGATACTACAAATCCATGGATTCAAGTACTGCATCGAATGGATGTTAAAATATATGCGGAGGAGGAATGGCTCGAAGAGGTTTCTGCTAATAATCAACTAGTCCTAGAAGAACCTACTGCGTCATTCTTATTAGATTTACCGAGCGATATTTCTCATAATTTGCAAAATAATTACGGCATAGCTTGTTATACTACAGGCGCAACTCCGGATATGCCATTTTTTGCAAATAGAGGATGGCATATAGATACAGCTGATAGTGAGAAAGAGAAGAGTTGGGAAGCGCTTTTGGGTGACCTGGCTATCCCTTCTAATTCAATAGTAATAGTGGATCGCTATTTATTTAGTAGTAATCCCGGCGAAACCATCGAAGATTCTTTTACAAACCTTATACAGATTCTCAATCGGCTGCTACCACAGTCAATGGCATCTGGAGTTTTGGATGTTTCTATCGTTTTTGATTTTGATACGATAAATTTCAAAAAAGACAAGAAACCAGATGGAACGGAAATAGATATGCCATATTTGGCAAAGAGAATCAATAAACTCAAAAAAGAAATCAATCGACCGTATGCATATAGTATATCCTTGCTCTCTATTAATGCGAACTGTTTGAATTATGATAAAACGCATAATAGAAAGATATTCTCGAATTACTATATCATTCGGGCAGAACATAAACTTAAAGCATACAATGAGAAAAAGAGAGCTTTATGTGACCAAGAGTTAACATTTTCGTATATTTTTTCTGACGGTCTAAACGATCGGTCTTCTGTGCCAGAGAAATCGAAAGATCGAACGATTAAAGCTCTAAAAGAGATCATTAATTCTGAAGCAAAAGCAATAAAACCATCGATGATAATTTATAGGAATGGGCAGAATATTCCTATTTCCGAGTATTCGAACGTGCTATTTAGTTAAGACATTCTACTTGTGCAAATAGGTTGCACAACTTCGCAGTAATTTTGCATCGTCAAACAAAAAAGGAGGCAAAATTATGAGTTACTACGACGATTGGTGCGATGATGAATTCGCTGGTACTTACGCCCATGATGAGGCCGGATATTCCAATGACGATATTTGGGATATCTTTGATGGAGAACCTGACGCATATTGGAATATTGACTAAAACCTAACATTCGGCAATATTAGAACGAATACAACCTAAAACATGGCAGAAGCCGATCATCACATATTGATAGACAAGCACAATCCTGAGCAGATGCAGGCGTTGGAGATTGTTCGTGACACTAATGCCAGTTTCTTCTTAACGGGTAGAGCCGGTACCGGCAAAACTACGTTTCTACATCAGACAGCTATGACTGATTATAAATTAGGAAAGCCAAGTGCATAAATTATGATTGAGGCTATAAAGTCAGAACCAAGATATATTCCATTTCTTCATGCCATACAACAGATGATGTATTCATGTTCGGAAAATTTGAACTGCACTCATGAATCCATAAAAGCAGTTGTTTCCACATTTAACGCGAATGTACCTATTGAACCCTTCCTCTCACATATGGAAGATAAGGAATATAGTTTATTTGTCGCCACACTCATTAGACATTTTGAAGACCAGAATAACTAAATTTAACCAACCATGAAAAAAACATTTTTTATCTTACCGGCAATCGCCCTGCTACTCGCCTGCACTTGCACAGAGCACCAACTCACCATTAGTGATGATAATATCATGGGCTTGACGACAAATGATATTATTGCGTATTTGGAGACCAACCGACAAGAACTGACTTCGGATTCTATGGCGGAAGCCCTTGTTTCCCTTGAGCAACACATCAATGACATTCAAGGATGGGCAGATGCAATGAAGCGTACTGACTCCTGTTTCAACGTAACGGAGCATGATACGACCCAAATCAGCGTAGCTGCTTTAGTTCCATTATTAGATTCTGTCTTAACGCAAGCGATTGATTATTTGCAAAAAGGCAGGGGTACAGACTACTTGGCGCTGATGGAAGATAATTGGGACACCTTTACCTTATATGGTCCTATGGCATTTAGTCACAAAAGCTTTGATTTGTTAATGACAGCTTATGCTCCGTACTATTGGGCATTGCACGCAACAGTCGAAAAAGATACGGCCGCTTTCTTCGAAGCAGTATTGGACAAGTTGGATTTGATACATTACACGGCTCGCGGTGCATCCTTGTTGCATAACCCTCCTACACCGTTCTATTCGTATTTTACAACCACGCACTTAGGAATGCTTTGTTACATGCAAATGGAGAAATATGAGGATGCATTACAATGGGGCGATACGTATCTTACGGATTTGGTTAATTGGGATTTCGTAAGATACAACGAATTTGTTGAACGTAATGCCTTTGATCTGCATATCGATATTTTAAATAGGATGCAGTATTGCTATTTAAAAATAGGTGCAGATAGTTCAGCGGTGCGGATGGAAATGCTCAAAACTTTGTATCCCCCAACAGAATAAAAGACATTCAGTAAAATGCATATAAGCGCATCCATCCTAAAAGCGACTAATCGCGACAAATTAAGCATAATTGCGACAAACTCCGACGAATTCTGACAAATTCTGACAATGCCATTTCAAAATGTTGTATCTTTGCATCGGATTTCGGGATGGTGTATCTTCCCCATCCTCCGAAGTGGCTTGAGAAAGACTCAAGATAAACTTTGGAATGTGATCTTTGACGTATTGAAAAAAGAAAGGGTAATAAAAATCGAGATTTTGCAAAAAAAACTTGCATGTGTCGAAAAAATATACTACCTTTGCAGCAAATTTTGGAACAGAACAGTAGATTCCTGACAGATGGCAACACAACAATCTCATACCCGCCGACAAGCATTCAAAGCCAACATGCAGACTTGCCGGATGCGCATCAAAGATTGGTGTGCCCGCTTCCGGACATGGCAGCAGACACCAATGCAGTATTCCTTGCAAAACCAAGAAACGCACCATTGTGCCAACTGCGGACACGACTTTACCGGTAACTACTGCCCCTATTGCTCCCAAAAGGCAGGTGTAGGACGTATCACCTGGACCAGTATGTGGCAGGGAATTATGGTGCTTTGGGGCATGGAATCACGCTCATTGCCTTATTCCTTGGTTCAATTATTTGGCCGTCCGGGTTATTTCATCCGCGAGTATATCAGTGGGCATAGGCAGGTGAGTTATCCGCCCGTCAGTTTGCTCGTTATCATGGGGGTGGTGGTCAACCTTATCCGTTGGGCCTTTCCTTTCGTGGCACAAGAAATGGAACCCACCACCTTCGGCGTGGAATTGCTGGACAGCGCCTTTTTGTGGATGAATGAGCATATAGAATGGAACATGCTGCTTTGGTCGCTGATGTTTGTCTTTCCTACGTGGTTTATGTTCCGAAAGGCTCCCGCTTATCCGAAACATACGTTGCCGGAGGGATTCTTTATCCAAGTGTTCATGAGTATTATCGGGGTTCTTGCCCTGTTGTTCAGCGACAGAATATCCATGATAATAAGTGCCTTTTATCGCATTGAGGCCTATCGGCAGTTGTTCGGCTATGGTTGGTGGGGCACATTGTGGAGGCTGACTATTGTGACGATATGTGCTTTCGCCTTCGTACTAATCGTGCTGATAGGTATTGTAATCGGCGATGCAGTGAGTGATACTATATAAAAGGGGTATAAATATGTTACATCTTGAAGAAGAATCCGTACGTTGCCTGCTTTGTGCCGACGCGCCGTGCGGCAAACAGGTGGCACGAGCCATACGGGCACTGCGTTTTGACAACAGACTGACGGCAGAAGAACTCTTTGCGGGTCTTTCCGATGAGGAAGTGGCAGCAGCAGAGAAAGCCTGTATCCATTACGACCGGCCCATCCGTATAGCAGAACTGAAAAAAGCCCTGCAAAAGGAAGGCACGGAGTGTTCCTGCAATGCCCAAGAGAAAGAATTGCCCTCGCTGGAAATCAATTTCTGCGATATGGTGTGCGAAAACCCGTTCTTCCTCGCTTCGTCCGCCATCTGTACGAACTATGAGATGGTGGCGCGTGCTTTGGAAGCCGGATGGGCAGGTGTGTTCTATAAAACCATCTGCAAACAGGATATCCGCGAAGTGTCTCCGCGCTTTGATACCGTGCAAGGAGACGGCACACCGTTTATCGGATTCCGTAACATGGAACAACTATCGGAAAACCCGCATGAGGTGGATTTTGACATTTTGAGACGCCTTAAACAGAATTATCCCACCAAGCGTATTATCGCCTCCATCATGGGACAGAGCGAAGAAGAGTGGATTGAGTTGGCAAAAATGGCCGAACAGGCAGGCTGCGATGCCGTAGAACTCAATTTCTCCTGCCCGCAGATGCGTCTAACAGGATTGGGAAGCGATATCGGTCAGAATCCTGAATTGATATTGTTCTATACCTCCTACGTATGTAACGCCGTATCCATTCCGGTTATCCCGAAGATGACTCCGAACGTGATGAGCATGATGCGTCCCGCATTGGCCTCTTTCTACGGTGGAGCACATGGTATCAGTGCCATCAATACCATCAAATCGATTACGATGAGCCGTGATGCCGAAGTAAACGGCAAAAAGACGGTCAGCGGCTATTCAGGAAAAGCGGTCAAACCTATTGCTCTGCGGATGGTTTATGAGATGACGGGTAACCCGATACTGCAAAAAGCCGGCATAGAGAAACACATGGATATCAGCGGTATAGGCGGTATTGAGACATGGCGCGATGCACTCGACTTCATCCAACTCGGATGCCGTAATGTGCAAGTCTGCACGGCTGTCATGCAATATGGCTATCGTATCATTGATGACCTCATTCTCGGTCTGCAGCATTATATGCGGGAGCGTGGAATCACCGAATTAAAGAAATTGGTAGGCGAGGAACTGAAGAATATTGTTTTGCCGTCAGACTTGGACCGTGATACAATGGTGTTCCCGCTTATTAACCGTGACAAGTGTATCGGTTGTGGTCGTTGCTATATCTCCTGCATGGACGGCGGGCATCAGGCTATCCGATTTGATGAAACACGCAAACCGCACATCATCGGTACGAAATGTGTGGGTTGTCATTTGTGCCGGCTCGTGTGTCCGACAGGTGCAATAGGGCTGGCCAAACGTATGGCTAAACCAAAATAAACCGGAACAAGGGAAACTATCTGTATTTGCTTTCCTCGCAATCACCAAGCAAGGAGAGATAACTCTCAAAGCGTGAGGCGGCTATTTTGCCGTTCACCACGTCTTGTTCAACAGCACACCCGGGTTCGCCGGTATGCAGACAATTTCCGTATCGGCAGTTGCGTGCGGATTGGAATATCTCGCGGAAATAATGCCCGACCTCTTCTTTCTCCATTTTGACAGCTCCGAAACCCTTGATGCCCGGTGTATCAATGAGCCAGCCGGAGGAATCGGGCAGCGGATACATCTCACTGAAGGTAGTGGTATGCTTACCCTTGTCGTGCGCGGAAGAAATGGCGCCTGTGCGCGTTTTCTCCTCTCCAAAGATGGCGTTAAGCAATGTAGATTTTCCCACGCCCGAATTACCGGCGAGCAATGTCACTTTATTCGCCAAGGCTTCTGACAGAATATGATAGGCAGGGGATTCACTTCCCTTCGCATCGCGCAATTGGCAGGCACAGATTGCCAATGTCGGATAGCCAAGTGCCTCATACAGGGAGCGAAGTTCGGACAATGTGTTCTGTTCTTCCTCTGTCAGCAAATCCACTTTGTTGAAAATAAGCATGGCCGGCACACGATAGGCTTCGGCAGTAGCCAAAAAACGGTCAATAAAGGTAGTGGATGTTTCCGGATGACGGATAGTGACAATCAGTGCCACTTGATCCAAATTACATGCCAAGATATGGGATTCCTTGCTCAGATTGGTAGAACGGCGTATGATATAGTTCTTGCGTGGCTCAATATCCGTAATCCATGATGTACCATCGGCTTGTTGCTCCACCGACACATAATCCCCCACAGCCACCGGTGAGGTGGTTCGGATGCCACGGATACGCATGTTTCCTTTTACATGACATTCAATATCCTTTCCTTCATCGGTATGCACCCAGTAGGAACTGCCTGTGGATTTGATAATCAGTCCAATCATACGTGTCGGTTTGTTTAGAAGGCTTCGGTGGCAGTGAGGTAAAACGAATAACTCTCCCACTTGTTCCAAGCCTTGTCTATATTGTTGCGGGCAATGTCTGCACGGATATTTACTTTAGCTTTGTTGATGGTGAGCCTCAATCCCATTCCGTAGCCCACTTTAGGTGTTGCCCAACGCCAGTGGTCCAAATTATAGACATCCCCTACTCCTGCAAACACGGTGGCTCGTAACATGCGATAAACAGGTATGCGCAGTTCGGTTTGCAATGCCAGTAAAGCATCGTCACGGAACATATTGGCGCGTACGCCCCGCACAAGGTCTTGTCCACCCAAAGTGGGAAGCATCGGGAAAGGTGTTTTCTTGCCCAGTGCCCATTCTGTCCGGACTTGCCAAGCAAATATCAACTCTTTGTACAGCGGGATATAGTGCCGCAAGTCCGTTTGGACTCGTTCCATGCGTTGCCAGTTGCTGTTGAGGGATTCGAAGTGTGTGGCAACTACCTTGAAGAACAAACCCGAATGAGGATAATACACCACATCGCGGTCATCAAACTGCAATGCCACACCCGCACCAATCATTGAAATGGTGGGACATAGCCCCGTTTCTTCGTACAGGTATTGCACATCCGGTCCGATGGCCCAGTTGCGCGGAAGCACATACAGCGGTTGCAAGGTGGCCCGCAAACGGCGGGAAGTATAGGTGGTGTCGGGCTTATGGCGGAAAGTATTGCCCAATTCGTAAAAGGTGTCCGGATAATTGCGCCACCCGACATTGTATGCCAATATCCAATGGCTGCGTTTGCCCACATACAGCGTACCCGATGCATTGAGATACCATTGGCGGGAAAGAGACCAGGCACCGTCCAGTTGAACGATGGATGTTCGCTCCTGGTCAGGCAGGCGAAAATATCCCTGCATGGCAGCACCAAACACCCAATCCGTTTCAGGAGAATGGTTCACTACAGGCACTGCCAGCACAGGCCAGTTCATGCAGTTTTCCCACGTGCTTTTAGGCTTATTGCCACCATCATTGGTTGACTTAGGCGTAGCGGCAAAGGCTTCCGTCCAGATAACGAAACTTGCCGCCACGGCCAGCAACCAACACCATCTGCTTGTTGTGCGAAAGGGCATCAAACGGTCATTATCTCTTTTTCCTTGTGAGCGTAATTCTCATCAATTGCCTTGATGAACTTGTCGTGCAGCTTTTGAACTTCTTCTTCAGCATCTTTCTCTGCATCTTCAGGCAGTCCTTCTTTCACTTGCTTTTTGAGCAGTTCGATGGCATCCCGACGTGCATTACGTACGCTCACTTTGGCGTTCTCGGCTTCCTGTTTGCACTGTTTTGCCAGTTCGCGGCGGCGTTCCTCGGTCAACGGAGGCAGAATAAGACGGATGCATTCTCCGTTGTTGTTGGGTGCCAATCCGATATTCGAGTTGATGAGTGCGCGCTCAATAACGGAAAGCATATTCTTTTCCCACGGCTGAATCTGTATGGTACGTGCATCAGGCGTGGTGATAGTGCTTACGTTGGCAAGCGGTGAGGGTGAACCGTAATAATCTACACGGATGGGATCCAATATGCGTGCGCTGGCTTTGCCGGCACGAATGTGTGCCAATGCATCTTCCAGATACATGACTGCCGCTTCCATTTGTTCGTTGGCATCGGCTTGAATTTGTTTGGGTTCAATCATAGTGTTAGTGTATTTTTAGGGTTTAACAAGTGTTCCTATTTTCTCGCCACGGATAACGCGGGCAAGGTTACCTTCCGTATCCATATCGAAGACATAGATGGGCATTTTGTTTTCGCGGCACATGGTGATAGCCGTCAGGTCCATAATGCGCAGATTTCGCTTCAACACCTCATCATAGGTAATCTCCTCGAACTTGGTGGCAGTGGGGTCTTTTTCCGGATCAGCGGTATAGATACCGTCCACGCGAGTACCTTTGAACATGATGTCCGCCTCAATCTCGATAGCGCGTAGTGCGGACGCCGTGTCGGTTGTGAAGTAAGGGTTGCCTGTTCCTCCGGCGATGATAACCACATTGCCTTTTTCAAACAAACGGAGTGCCTTGGCTTTGTTGAAGTAGTCGCCTACGGGTTCCATGCGGATAGAGGTCAGAACGCGTACTTTCTGCCCCAGAGCTTCCAATGCGGAAGACAGGGCAAGTGAATTGATGACCGTGGCAAGCATACCCATCTGATCACCTTTTACGCGGTCAAATCCCTTCTGCGCGCCGCTTAAGCCACGGAAAATGTTTCCACCTCCGATGACGATGCCAATCTCCACGCCCATCCGGGCAATCTCTTGAATCTGGCGGGCATAAGCGTTCAGGCGGCTGGAATCAATGCCATAGCCCTGTTCGCCCATCAGGCTTTCACCGGATAATTTTAACAAGATTCGTTTATACATATAGTCAGTTTTTGTGGTCGTTATTATGTCTGCATTATTCCTTGTACCAAGAAGCATACATGGCATAGTTGTGGGCAATCTTTTTGTTGATTTCCTCTGTTTGGGCAGGGTCTGCTTTCTTGATGAATTTAGCGGGTACTCCTCCCCACACTTCATACGGACCTATTTGCGTACCTTTCAGCACCAATGCTCCGGCTGCGACAATGGCACCTTCGCCCACATGCACACCGTCCAGCAAAGTCGCGCCCATACCAATCAGAGCATAACTATCCACATCGGCGCCATGGATGGTAACGTTGTGTCCTACAGACACATAGTCGCCCAGCGTGATAGTGGATTTCTGGTACAAGGTATGGAGAACACTGCCGTCTTGAATGTTACAATGTTTGCCGATAGTGATGGTGTTGACATCGCCACGGAGAACGGCATTGAACCAGAGGCTTGTTCCTTCTCCTACGGTGACTTCGCCTACCACGGTCGCATTTTCTGCCATAAAGACATCGTCTGCAATCTTCGGCGTGAGTATCTCTCCGTTTCGATTAATGGTTTTGATAAGAGCCATAACGAGTTTGTGTTTTCTTTGTTTAACGAGCAGCAATGATGGCACAGAATTTCTCGGCTATCAGACTGGCACCGCCAATCAGGCCACCATCCACATCTTCGTTGGCGAAGAGTTCGGCCGCATTCTTCTCATTGCAACTTCCGCCATACAGAATAGTGGTATCATCAGCCACCTGTTTGCCATAGCGTTCTGCCACAAGGCTGCGGATATAGGCGTGCATCTCTTCTGCCTGTTGGGGAGTGGCGGTCAATCCGGTACCGATAGCCCATACGGGTTCGTATGCCAAAGTAATCTTGCCAAAATCTTCTGCCGAAAGGTGGAAAAGCGAACCCTCCAGTTGTGCTTTCACCACTTCGTTCTGACGATTGGCTTCGCGTTCTTCTTTCACTTCGCCAATACAGAAAATGGGCTTGAGGCCGTTTTGCAGCGCCAGTTCCACTTTGTCTTTCAGGATGGCGGCAGTCTCATGGTAATATGCACGGCGTTCCGAGTGCCCCAGAATGCAATAGGTTGCACCTGTGGAACGAACCATTTCCGCACTTACTTCACCGGTGAAAGCGCCTTTTTCTTTGTCTGCACAGTTCTCTGCAGCCACTTCAATGGGAGTGCCTTTGAGCAATTCCGCAACCGTAGCAAGATGGATAAAAGGTGTTCCGATAACCACTTTGCATGCAGGATTTGTTACCATATTTTTCAGTTCGGTAGCCAGTGCTACGCCTTCTTGCAGGTTCTTGTTCATTTTCCAGTTACCTGCTACCATTTTTGTTCTCATTTGTTTCGTAGGTTATATTTGTTGATAATTGTTCCGTTTTTCATTTCCACAACGCCCGGATTGGCACGCACGATGGTTTTCAGCGTCACAGGATCGCACGTGCAAACAGCTTCGCGCAGTTCTTCTGCTCCATCGCAGGCGAGGAAAGTTTCTATGGCTTCGGTGCCACTGCCCGTGACAAGGTAGAAAGGCTCGTCACGTTGTTCTGCACTGCGTTTGAGTGACAGAATCTTGGGTAACTGACTGAGGTCACTCTTTTGCATGTCATACATCACCACCAATGTCACTTTTTCATTCGATTCCAAGAGGTCGTAGGTGATATCTTCGTAATCAGCATTCAGGATTTCAAAATCGTGTACGGGCGGTTCATAGCCCTTGCTGACAAGGCGACTGTTCTGGCGGACAAATGTCCAAGCCGGGTCGTCTTTCGGGTAATCTTCCAGCGTGAACGTATGTTCTTCACCGTCTTTTGCATAGACGAAACTTATCTCATACACATCTTGTGGTGCATCTTCAGGATATTCCATCAAAGTCGGGATATGGTTTCCGATTTTGTACGGACGGAAATCCATGAGAGGCAGATGGTAGTAGGTGTATGCCATCAGCCCCAATGCCGCTGCTGCAGATAGCAGGCAGAGGGTCAGTTCCGCCCACCAGCTGAAGGTAGAGGGAATATGACGACGGCAAACCAGCAGAATAAGCACAAGTGCTACAAGCACCACGTTTTTCCAGAATGTCTGCCAATTGGTCAGCACCAGCGCATCCCCAAAGCAACCGCAGTCCGATACCGGATTAGTCAGTGCGATATACAGCGTCAGTGGCAGCATGACGGCGTAGAAGACCAGCGAAAGCCATGCCGTCCATTGCGTTTTGATGTTGCATAGCAGGCAGACACCCATTACACACTCAAAAAGGATGAGACAAACGGCAGCCGTGGCTGCCAAGGGCATGAGGTCGGTGAAGAATCCACCAAAAGCTTTCAGGTAGTCTTCAATCTTATAGACTGTCCCCAACGGGTCAATGGCTTTGACTGTGCCGGAGAACAGGAAGGTCAATGCCAGTAGCGTACGAGCAATAGAACCTATTATGTGTTGAATTTTTTTATTCATGGACTTATTTCAAACTTTCGTAATGTATTAGATCAAATATTGCGTAGTTGATTATGTCGAAATAGTTGCCGTCCACTCCTTCGGAAGCGATGGTTTTACCGTTGTGACTAAGGATATTCTTGATACGGATGATTTTGGCGAGGATCATATCCACGATACCTTCTTTACTCATTTCCCGCCAAGCCTCACCGTAGTCGTGATTCTTTCGTGTCATCAGTTCCTTGGCTTCTTCTATCACTTTGTCATAGAGTTTGGTGGCCTCTTCGGTGCTCATGTCTGTAGCATCGACGTATCCTTTTCGCTCTTGAATAATTGCCATCACGCCATAATTGACGATGGCACGCAAGTTGCCTTCTATATCGTCTCCAACTAGACTAATTCCGGTCTCTTGGCGTTGGCGGATGTTGCAAACCTTGATATAGAGTTGGTCGGTAATACCTTGTAGACGGAAAATGCGCCACGAGGGACCATAGTCTTGCATCTTATCAACAAAGATGGTGCGGCATTTCGCTGTAACTTGATCAAACTGACGTTCGGTATTTTCGCAAGTACTCATTTTCTTATTTTCTCCTTTAATTCGTCCAACGTGACAAGCGATTGTTCGCCGCTTTGCATGTCTTTCAGCATTACGGTTTGGCTTTCCATCTCATTACCTCCCACGATGGCCACAAACGGGATACGGTTGCTATCAGCATAGCCCATCTGTTTTTTCATTTTGGCAGGTTCAGGATATACTTCGGTATTGATGCCGGCCTGACGCAATGTCGCCGCCCAACCGAGAGCATATCGCAGTTCTGCGTCACCAAAGGTGGCAAACAGCACTTGTGTCTGTTCCGTCATCGTTTCGGGATAGAGATTCAGTTCGGTCAGCACATCGTAGATGCGGTCAGCGCCAAAGGATATACCTACCCCACTCACGCCCGGAAGCCCGAAAATACCTGTAAGGTTATCATATCGCCCGCCTCCGGTGATGCTTCCCATTGCCACATCCAGTGCTTTCACCTCAAAGATGGCACCGGTGTAGTAGTTCAGTCCGCGTGCAAGCGTCAGGTCCAATTCTATGCGGAAGGTGTCGTCTGCTGCCGGAATGGCATCTTTAGCAAGAGCGAAGACGGTCTCCATTTCTTCGACACCTTGTGTGCCTATTGTGCTCTGTGCAAGCAAATTGCGGATGACGGACAGTTTCTCTTCGTTGGTGCCGGACAAAGCCAGAATGGGTTGCAGTTTGTCCACTGCCGTTTGACTCAGTCCGCGTTCCAGGAGTTCTTTATTGACGTTTTCGAGACCAATCTTGTCCAGTTTATCGATGGCTACCGTCACATCAATCAGTTTGTCGGGTTCGCCGATCACTTCTGCTATGCCGGCAAGTATCTTACGGTTGTTGATGTGCAGACTTACGCGGATGCCGAAACGGCGATATACTTCGCGGACGATTTCAATCAGTTCCAGTTCGCTGACAAGCGAATCGGTACCCACTACATCCACGTCGCACTGGTAGAACTCGCGGTATCTCCCTTGTTGCGGACGGTCGGCGCGCCAGACAGGCTGTATTTGGTAGCGACGGAATGGGAATGACAGTTCTTCGCGATGTTGCACCACATAGCGGGCAAACGGAACCGTCAAGTCGTAGCGCAAACCTTTTTCGGGGGCTTCTGCGGCTTTCTCGCCGGAGTTCTGAATACGGAAAAGCAGTTTATCGCCTTCTTCGCCATACTTGCCCATCAGCGAACTCATCTGCTCCATGGCAGGTGTCTCTATCTGGCGGAAACCGTACAGGCGGAAGACACTGCGAATAGTGTCGAAAATATAGTTTCTGCGGGCCATTTCCTGCGGTCCGAAATCTCTTGTCCCTTTGGGTATGGTTGGTTTTTGTGCCATATATATTGTTCTTTTCGTTTCTGTTATTTGCTATTTTTCCAAGCCGAGTGCCTGATAAATGCGTTCGGTGGCACCCAGTTCGCTTTCCACGTATTGTGTTGCCATCTCACCTTTTTCTTTATGCAGCATCAGTGCTTCATCCAGAGCCGCAGCCAGTTGCCGGTAGTTTTTCACCGAAGTGGATGCACCGGCGGCAATCAGTCCTTTGGCTTCGCGGAATTTCTTGTAGTTGGGACCGAACAGCACGGGAATACCGTACACGGCCGCTTCCAGTGTATTGTGTATGCCGACTCCGAATCCGCCACCTATATATGCCACGGTGGCATAGCGGTACAGGCTGGACAGCATACCCATCGTATCCACCACCAGTATGCGGCATTGGGTGATACTTTCTTTGGTGGCTTCCGTATAACGCACATAGCGGCCGAGGAAAGTCTGGAAGATAGTGTGCAGATGTTCCTCGTTTATTTCGTGGGGCACCAGCACCAAGCGAACTTCTTCGTGTTCTTCTATATAACGGGCAAGCAACGCCTCATCAGCAGGCCATGAACTACCGGCAACAATCACAGGACCGGCGCCGCAGAACTCTTTCAGGAGAGGGATGTTCTTTCCTTGCTCTTTGATGGCATGTACGCGGTCAAAACGCGTGTCACCTGCCACGGAACATTCCGTGATGCCGTGTCGCTGCAGCAGATTGAGAGAGTCACGGTCTTGCACGAAGATATGTGTGAAGCATTTCAGCAGGTTCAGATAGGGTCGTCCCCAAGGCATGAAGAACAACTGCGATTTACGGAAGATGGCGCAGATGCTATATGTGGGGATGGAACGGCGTTTCAGTTCTTTCAGGTAGGCGGGCCAAAACTCGTATTTGGAGAAGATGGCCATATCGGGTCGCACGGCATCCAGGAACAGTTTGGCGTTACGTCGGGTGGCAAAAGGCAGATAGAGTACGCGGTTGACTTTGTCATAGTTCTTGCGCATCTCATAGCCGGAGGGCGAGAAGAATGTCAGCAGAATCTTGCAGGGTTTGTGTTCGCTACGCAGGCGTTCGATGATAGGGCGTGCCTGTTCGAATTCGCCTACCGAAGCGGCATGAAACCAGATGAGTTGTTCTTTTTCGCTATGTGCAATCAGGCCTTTATCGTTTGCCTGTTGCAGTTCTGCCAGGCAGTCTTTCTGTCCTTGTATCAGCAGGCGGGCTTTTTTATTGCCCAGCAAGGCTGCCAAACGTACCAGAAAAAAGTATAGATACATATTTTTGCCGAATTTTTGCGTTATTATTCAAATATCGCGCAAAGGTACAACAAAAATTGCACATACGCAAATATTTTGGTGATTTTTTTGTTCAATCGGATATTTCCAAGTTTTTTAGACTGTCTGTCGTTGGCTATGCTCGCATAAGGCGCAACAGCTGACGGCATAAATACATCGCGCTCTGCGCAATAAACCGTTCGCTACTGCGAGCGACCTACGGGACAGATACGGGACGATAGATATAGTCCTGTGACGGTAAAGAGTGCTAACGGAGTGATAAGGTAGGCACCCTCAAAACACCTTATTATGCCCAACCATTTTTCCAAATTATTTTTTCACAATCCGGAAAGTGAAAACCCGCTGCAAAAGTAGTGAAAAAATGTGAGAGCACCAAACAAGTGCCCTCACAAATGTCACTCCGATGCCTGTTGCACCAAATTCCAGCCTACTTGTTACTTTACTTCCGCACCTTGGGCGTTGAAGAGTTTGCCGTCATGAAGAATAAGAAATTGCCCATTTTGTATCAGTTTAATATAATGAGATTGGGGGGATTCAACATTATCAATAGAAGTAATGCTTGTTTCCTCAATTTCTCCTAATAGTTGATAATACCCCAAGCCTTTCATACCGTATTGTTTCACCCTAAAATACAACGTCGTTGGCCCGTCAAAAATAATTGTCTTACCACCTTTATAAAAATCAGTATACACATTGCCTCCTACAGAGTATGCGAATTGGACATCTGCTGTTTGATGCCAACCACATTGATTGTGTTTGTCACATAGTTGTACATCTATTTTATATTTATTCGAGTTAGGGAAGATCACTTTATAAAAATCAATATCCGATTCTTCATGAAGTGACACCTGAACTGGCGTACCAAAATCTTCCCATTCTGGATTACATTTCCAATCTAGTGTTGTTGCTGTAGATTGGGTATTATTTGGTTCACAATAATCTGCCGTTAATATAGGTGCTGTAACAATAACATTTATAGGATTCGGATTGGAGGCTGTACATCCCATGTAATACCAAGAAGTTTGACTATTTTTTTTGTATGTAAGTGCTAAATAATACGTTCCGGGATCAACATCAATAAATCCCCAAAAAGTAAGTCTTTTAGTTTCCCGTGCCGAAAACCCACCTGAACAATCCACCTCACTTATTACTTGAGCCATTGCTCCATTTGAATCATATAGGCATAATCTTATTTGACCGTAGAATGTTGTAAGCAGTGCAGTATTTTTTACATCTACATCAATCGTTATGTTACTTCCCGTAATGCACCCCCCTAGTCGTATATCAAAAGAAGATTGAGGCTGTAAATCACTTGAGGATGTAATCGTAAATATTGTATTATTGTATTCCGTTAAAAATACACCAACATCCGTTTTTACTAATTTGCAATCATCTTCGTCATCATCTTGGTAATACATATAAGCACGGTATTTGCCGGGTATAAATGGTATTCCCCCATCGAAAGTATATGTCATATTCTCAGTAACTTTTCCCACCCCTAGTGAAAAATGATATGATTCGTTGGACCATGCTATCAATTTGCCATCGTAGGTAAATATTGCAACTTTGAAGAAACCATTAAAAATGCCTGTACCATTGTTTTCTACTTTGGACATAAAAGATATCGTGTTTCCAAAAGAATATTCGCTCGTACCACCATTTGTTTTGATTGCATCTAAATCGGTATTCATGTATAAATCATAATTCTTTGCGGGTCCTGATCCATCGGCAGGCTTTATACCAATAATAGCATGTTGTCTTTCTGAAAAATTATTACTGATCGGAGTTAGTGCTGTTAATGAAAAAAATCCATTTGCTTGCCCTCCCCATCCCCAATTGAAGTGAAATTTATCACTATTGTCGTAACCATCACATATGAAAGCGTGCCCGCCAGATCCATTATCGGGTGCATATCCAGCATAAAGAATAGGTCTTTCATTATTCAACTCTATTTTAAGTAAGTTCGTCCATGTAGTAGCTGAAATTGATTTCCCCCATTCTTTTCCCGTAATATTAGATGCATAGCCAAAATAGGTTTTAAGAGCCTGTTCTGCGCTAGCACTTCCATCCCCAATATCATATAAAAAAGCGCCACTACTACCATTACCACTATAATTATAACCCATCTCTACCGCCACACCGCAATGATACATCAAGGTTGCAACAGCATTATTTTGAGTAGAAGATGTCGTAGAGGACAGTTTTATTGGCATATTAGGCCAATCGTAAGTCGTATTTGCAAAATTGGCAGACAAAGTTCCATATCTTTGTGAATTGTAACTTTTATTACCTTTACCGATTTTTGGATGTTCCCAATATTTCATTATCTGAGCCATTGCAGTTGCAACGCAACCTGTAGTGGGATGTCCGCCATATGATGATAAGGACGGGTCAGAAGGACATTTATCATTATAGCGCGGATATTGACCCCACGAAGTTGATATTAGCGCATTAACCACAGCTGTTGTTGTGTTGTTGACTTTTGGGGCATTTCTGTATGCTTCCCACATTTTTTTCACGCTATCGGTTGCTTGAAGATTATTTTCAACTGCGTATTGAATTTCTTCTGCATAATTTTGGAGTAAATCTGCTAATTGGATTGGTAAATTCTGGAGATCTATACTGCCTTCCGTTGAATATCCCAAGATGGGAGTCGCACAGTCATCAGCTGAAACAATTACAAATCCATCTTCATTTTCACTATTGAATATGTAATATTTAGGAATGTCTTGTGATCCGTTTTGTCGAATCATACGCCTTTGTTTAGATGGCATATTAAGTTGGACATTAGGAGTCTCTGCTACGGAATTGATAAAATTCTGTGCAATCTGTTGAGCCATATTCGGATCAATCGGTTTCGCACATAATAGCGAGGGCAACATCAATAATATAACGACAATTTGTTTCATAAAACTTTCATTAATTAAATTTAAACTTATAAGTGATGGTTCCAAATTGCTGATTCGGTCGATCAACTTTATCAAATTCAGCTTTCTTTGCCGCACGCAAAGCCAATTGGCGGGTCGTTTCGTCAGTAATTGTAGTTCCTGCCCCCACTTTAGCACTAACAACCTTACCATTGGCATCAACAATGATATTCACCACCACGAGACCTTCTTGGGCAAAATTTTGTGACGGACGAGGAAGTGAACCTTTCAGCCGACGGCCGTTTAAGTTCCATATGTTTCCTCCTTGTAAAGAATTATCTACATTTTCGGATAAAGATTCCTTTTTATCAACACTCGTTATTCCATCATCTTCTGTTGATGCATTTGTTCTTTGATTATACAAAACCACTCTACCATTGGAATAAATGATTGAATTGATTTCATCCACATTAAGAACAAAAGTTGGACCATTGAGATTGTCGAACTCTTTATACTTAATACTTGATGCAGAAATTTCCAGAATGTTTGCATCAATTTTTTTTGCCTGATTAGTGATAATAATATCTTGTGCGAAAATGGGAGGAAATGCACAAACAATTAATGTAATAACAACGATAACTTTTGATAATGTCTGTTTCATTTTGATGTTTTTTTTATTTCAGTAATAGATTAAATTTTGGCGAATTAAAAGCGCGGACTTCTTCGTTCGAATATCCGCTATCTCAGGTATTTTCACTGGACTTACCCCAACCGCTGAATATCCACGACAGAAGCCCGTGCCAACGCACGAGCATTCTTGTCGTTATACCTTGCGGTTTTTATCTATAAAATAGTGTCCAGTTATTTTTGAGATAGCAAGTATTACGCAAAAACGCTATGTTTTATGTCTATTGCCCTTTAATCGGTTTTTATCATAGGCATAATCTTTTTGATGTATTATAGTTCACGCAAATTTTCTGCATGAACAAATCATTTTGTGTTAAATATCAAATCTAAACCTTGAGCGCGATAAAAAGGGAAACGGGTATCACTGGAGATAAGCGGTAACCTTGCTGTGATGGCGTGAGAAATGATTATATGATCGGACGGATCATTATGTCCCTCTGCTTCATTCAATCGTAATTTGGCATGTGTCTGCGCGACATACTTGTCAATCGGGAGTATCTCTATGAAATACTCTTTCTCCAATGAAGATAGCAACTCCTCACTTGTTTTCCAATCTTTACGGGAAAAACTATGTTTTCTGAAACCGACTATCAGTTCTCGGGTAGTCTCTGCACTAACGCAAAAGGTATTACCATAATCCTGCAATATGGCACGAACATCCCGACTCAACGAATCAATATCTGTCGCGAGGTAAATGAAGATATTCGTGTCCAACATGTATCTCATATTCTCCAAGCAGGATCATTAATGACAATACTACCTTGGGTTTTCATTGCTGCAGCCCAAGTTGGATTTACTCTTTCTTGTTTTTCTTTCGTTTCCATAAAAACTTGTCGTTTTGACTTACAATTCGGCTGCAAAGGTACTGCTTTTTTTTGATATATGCAAATATTTGGGCGAAATTTATTCAGAAAAAATGAAATTTCCCTCAAAAGCATACAGCGCAGCAGATCGTTTGAAGTGCCCTCGGCACGAAAAAAAGAAAGGTTGATAAAAGAAAGTACCAAAGAAAATTAACTAAAGAAAAAAGCAAGCCTTGCCATGCCTTGCCTATATATAAGCACCGTGGCAAAACAACGAAAGCTCTAAAAGGCAGGGCGTGGCGAGGCATTCTTTTTAGGATTAAAATTTTTATTTATCATGTAGCAATTTTAGGCAGTTCTCGTAAGATGGTCCCGTGATGGTCACGAGAGGAATCGCCTCGGCGGGTGGCAAATTTTCAAATTAAAAAAATTTTGATACCGAAAATGGACCGAGATTGGACCGAAAAAGCCCCGACAAAATACCGAAGGATATTTTACTTGCGATTTAGCTGCGGATAAGCTGACGATAAGCCGACGATATCAACTACTCTTGCGCGAACAAAAAAAATAAAAACGTCCCTAAACCTCCCAAAATAAGATTTCTACCACTTTTGCACATTTTTATTTGCATATTCGAAAATTTTGTTGTACCTTTGTCCTCTCAAATCAAATCCGTAACTATGACAGCGAACTCTTCCTCCCGTTTATACGTACGCAAAGCCTCGGCAGGCAGCGGAAAAACCTATACTCTTGCCGCACATTACATCGCCCTGCTGATGCACGGCGTATCCTACCGTCAGATACTGGCAGTGACGTTCACCAACAAAGCCACCGCCGAAATGAAAGAGCGCATACTGACCTATCTGCACGCCATCGCACGCGAAACCACCAAAAGCGAGACACAAGACTTCCTGAAACGCGTAGGCGATATATACGCTGAACTGGGCTACGGCAAACTGCCCAATCCACAAATATGCCAACAGAAAGCGGAAGAACTATACAAAGACATCCTGTCAAACTACGACCGCATGGCCGTGACAACCATAGACACTTTTTTCCAACAACTCCTTGCCGGTATGGTTCTGACCCTGGACGGCGCAGTGGGTTACAGCGTGGAAATAGACAGCGATACGGTGATAACCAATGCGGTAGGGCAACTGCTGACCAATGATGCACAAGACCCCACCCTTTGCCGGCATATCACCGACTACATGAAAACGCGTATGGCTGATGACAAGAACTGGAACATCCGCAGCGGACTGATTGCCATCGCCAAAGAACTATACACCGAATTGCTGCAGGAGAAAAAAGAACAAGTGGTGACCGACCCGATGCGACTGGAGCAATTCAAAAAAGGTCTCCACCAACTGCTGCAAAAGCAAAAAGAGACCGATGAACTGCGCGCCCTGTTGCAAAAAGCCCAACAATGGGACGAGAAGAGTTTCTCTCGCGGGAAAGACATCATCAGCCACTTAGACAACTACCGAAGAACCTTAGACAACACTCTGGAAAAGAAAGAGATAGCGTTCAATCCGTTTACTGAAAACCAGACAAAAAACATACGCATAGAAGAGAATTTCCAATCCTTCTACAAAGGCAGTGACCGGCAACAGGCTTACGCAATGATGAACCGCATTGTAGACTTGGCGCAAAACCTCCGTGCCGCACGGCTGCGCGAAGAACTGCTGACCCAACATCTGAATGATTTGGTGCTGATACAATATCTCCGAGATGCCATCAACAGCGTACTGCAAGAGAACAATAGCCGTCTGCTTGCCGAAACAGCCTGCACGCTTGCCCAAGCCCTGCGCCCGGGCGATGCAGATTTCATTCTCGAAAAAGCCGGCATCCGCTATCAGCATGTGATGATAGACGAATTCCAAGACACCAGTACACTGCAATGGGAAAACTTCCGCCATCTGGTGGAAGAGATACTCGGCAACGGCGGCAGCACACTGATAGTGGGCGATGTGAAACAGAGTATCTACCGATGGCGCAACGGCAACTGGGAAATCATGCAAGGACTGCAAGGAAATCCGTCCATCAAACCGCTGGTGCGCAACTTCCGTTCGCGCAAAGAAATAGTAGGCTTCAACCTCCGTCTGTTCGACTATCTATGCAAAAAAGAGGAAGACCCGCGCATAAAAGATATCTACAACGAAGGTTTCACAGAAGAACGATTGGAGGAATACTATGTGAACGGCAAACACGACGGAGGGTATGTGCAACTGCATTTCTATCCGTCCGCCTATAATGGTGACGGCAAACACCAAGCACGCGCACTGATACTCTCCGACATGTTCCGCACCATGAACCGGCTGCTGAAACAAGGAGAAAAAGCCGGCAGTATGCTTATCCTCATTCGTAATCACAAAGAGATAGAGGAAATACTGGATGCGTTTGAACATCTGCCCGAAAGCGCAGATTTTCACGAACTCAAACAGACACATATCGTATCCAACGACTGTTTTTGTCTGGAATACAGCCAATCGGTGAACATCATCATCCAAGCCCTGCGATACTTGCATAACGATGATGCCATCGCACAAGAATATCTGTTGCAAAGGCGCCCCGACAAAACACCGGAAGACCTGAAACGGCTGAACGAGAAAGATTTGCCACTGAACGATTTGGTAGAAGCCATCATACAACAATATCTGATTGGTGAAAACGGAGAAACAGACGGTAAGGATATGGCATACCTGTGCAGTTTCAAAGACAGCCTGAAACGATATGTGGGGCTGCATGGCTCAGACCTGCCGAGTTTCCTGCAATACTGGGACGACAAACTGCGGCAAAGTACCATCCCTTCCGTGGAAGGAAACGACATACGCATTATGACCATCCATACTTCCAAAGGCTTGGAAAGCGACAACCTGTTCATTCCTTTTGCCGACTGGAAGATGGAAGAAGATAAACAAAACAGCAAACTATGGTGCGAAGTGCCCGAACTGCCCGCCGAAAACGGTCAATCTGCCCTACTGCCCGTCAGCAAACAGAAATCCATGCAAGAAGCAGGTTTTACGGAATATGAGCAGGAACATAAAATGGAACGCATCGACAACCTGAATCTGCTGTATGTAGCCCTGACACGCGCCGCAGACCGGCTGTATGTCTATTCAGACGTTGAATCCACCAAAGATAAAGATAAAGACAAAGACCGTAAAACCTATCATGTGGGACAACTGATGGCAGAATATACCGAGGCAATCGAACACCTGCAAAAAGCCATTGACAGCAAAGAGTTTAACAATCCCGCAAACTGCGTGGAAAGAACATACGGGCAGGAAATATATCCGATAGCCCCGTCCGAGAAAAAAGAGAAAATAAGTGCGCCTTTCCGCTTCACGAAAGCCGAGACACTGAAAGCACACTATCATTCCGGCACTTCACATATCACATTCCGCCAATCAGGCGATGCCCGTAAATACACGGAGACAGTGGCGGAAAACAGCCGGCAAGTAATGGACAGGCAGTCGTTCGGAACAGTGTGCCACGACATACTCGCCACCTTGGGACTGTTCGCCACTACAGAAAAAGCCATTGAGGCCGTCCGAATAGCCGTGGCAGATTTCTATCAACAGGGGAAAATACCCAATGAAGCCGTGCGGAAAGAGATAGAAACCATTCTTGTGCGCACCGTTAGTGCCGAAGAAATGCGCCCGTGGTTCACCGGTGACGGAGAAGTGTGGTGCGAACAAGCCGTGCTATACCCCCACCCCAAAAGTCATCAGCCGGAAGAAAGACGCATGGACCGCGTGCGCATAAACGGAACAAAAGCAGCCGTGCTGGACTATAAATTCGGCGAAGAAGAAAAAAGTTACTATCAGCAAGTGAAAGAATATATGTATATCCTGCGCCAAATGGGCTATGAACATGTGGAGGGCAAACTATGGATTGCCAATGAAAACAAACTGCAGGAAATAAACGCATGATGACAAAAAGCCGTATGAACAAGACATTTCTTCAACAAGTGACCGACCAACTTCTCGACCAATTCGGTTGGAATGGGCTGAAAAACATAACTATTGTGTTTCCCATGCATCGTGCAGGGCTGTTCATCAAACAAGCACTGGAACAACGGATGACACAAGAAAGCATTTCGTATCCGGTGTTGCTTCCTGAAATGCTGACGATAGATGAACTGGCAGACAAATACAGCACTCTTCGACCCGAAGAAGAAATACGGGCGGTTTGCCGTCTTTACACATGCTACCGCGACAAAACGACTACACGGCTGGATATTGATTCTTTCTACGGATGGGGTCTGCAACTACTAAAAGACTTTTCGGCGGCAGATATGGCCTTGCTGGACAGCGAGAAACTAATTCGCCATGTGTCAGAAGCCGGCGAACTGGACAATTCAGGCGTGGACAAAGATGTGGCGGACCGACTGAACAAACTGCTTGGCAACAACGGAGAAAACGGCTCCGTTCGGAAATACTACCAAGACCTGTGGAAACAACTGCCGGAAATCTATACCGCCTTCCGCACCTCGCAACAGGCAGAAGGGTTCGGCACACGCGGTGCGATAACACGGCAAGTGGTAGAAAACTTTGATGCACTGGTGAAAAACATAGAAGGCAAAACCTTTGCTTTTGTGGGATTCAACTACCTGCTAAAAGCGGAATATGCCCTTATGGAGCGTTTCCTGCAACGAGAACAAGCAATCTTTTTCTGGGATTACGACCCGACGTTCGATGTGGATGAGAAAGTGTATGGGTTTATTCAAACCTATATGCAGAAATTTCCCAATGCCCTCATCCAACCAAACGAAACGAATAAAAAACCGGAACTGGATATTGTGGCGTGCCAATCATCGGAAGCACAAGCACAATATGTGCATGAATGGTTGCAAAAATACCATAAGGCAGGAGACAAAACAGCCGTTGTCATTACCGATGAATCAATGCTGGAACAAGTGGTGTATGCTCTGCCTGACGGAGAACAATTCCAAAAAGCGAATATCACCAAAGGCTATCCACTGAAAGAGACCCGTATCTATGCAGCCGTTACCGAATGGCTAACTCAGCCGGAGAACGAAAATCCGGATTGTATCATTCAGTTGGGCAACCTTATCGACACAATAGCAGAACGCTTTATGCCCCAACAATGCACGGAAGAAGAAAACTGGCACGATATACTGAGCATCGAAGCATACTACCAAACAATGACCCGACTCCGCAAACTTAAAACACTTCTGGAGGACAGGGAAAATGTTCGTTCGCTTGTGCAAAAGCCCAAGACCTTGCGCAATTTAGTGAAACGAAACCTGGAAAGTGTACTTATACCATTTCACGGGGAACCCATCACAGACATACAAATTATCGGTGTATTGGAAACACGCCTATTGGATTTTGACAATGTGCTGATTCTGAACGCAGAAGAAGGCATCGTACCCGGAACAGGGCATGATAATAGTTTTATCCCATACGACATAAGGCGCATTCACCAAATGCAAACCAGAGAAGAAGAAAGCAAGATTTATGCCTATAATTTCTTCCGTCTTCTCAGGAGGGGCAAACATGTAACAATGACCTTCTCGGATGCCTTTACCAAAGACGGCAAAAAATCTATGTCACGATTCTTAATGCAATTGCTGACGACCCCTTCTTATGCCAAACAGATAAGCACATACCGTCTTATGGAACGGGCAGAACGAAATGCCGCAGAATATCTGCAGAGAGAGAGTTTTGCCGAAATTCCGGTTTCTCTTTCCCCATCCGCCATCTGCGATTACATAGAGTGTGAGCGGGAATTCTATCTTAAACATATCCTCAAAATCCAAGAGCCGGAACAGGAATCAGATATGTACCAATCCAATACCTTCGGAACATTGGTACATGGCACATTGGACCAAGTATATCGGAACATAACGGAAAAACGGGAACACACACCCACACACATCACGATTACCAAAGAGGATATTCAAACTTTTCTGGACACGCCGAACGGGCTTAAAAATGCTCTCAATGCCGCCTATAAAGAAGCAGAAGAGAGTTATCGTTCGTATCATCCGGTATGCCAAACGACTCCCTATATAAGCGAAAAACACGAGCCGGAGAATGTTGTCATTCTTGAGATGGTTACACGTGTTCTGAAACGCGATATGGCAACAGCCCCATTGACAATCATAGGCATGGAAAAATGGGTGGAGAAAGATGGCTTACATGGCCGTATTGACCGACTTGATATAATTACAGAACAAGGGAGAAACTATTTGCGTATTCTTGACTACAAAACAGGCGGGTATAACAAAGAAAAATTGTCCGCAGACGGCATCCCCACTCTCTTTACCAAGCCGGAGAAACGCTTTATATTACAGACCTTGCTCTACTGCAAAATGGTCAGCGACAGCGGTTTGAACACAGAAGAACTGCCTCTCATGCCACAGTTACTCTTTCCTCGTTCAATAGACGGAGACCCACATATTTTCATAGACAAACGACCGGTAACCGACTACGCGGATTGTCAAGATGAATTTGAATCACGATTGGCTGATTTGTTGAAAGAGATACGTGCAAAAAAAGAATTCGCACCTGCCCCAAAAGACAAGTGCGAAAATTCAAAGTGCTACTGCCCGTTCCATCTGCTTTGTGGAAGGAAAAAGGCAGATTTTACATTTTGACTTTATTTAGCAACATTTATTGCACGGACTTCACGAATAACAGTCACTTTTATTTGGCCGGGATAGGTCATCTCGTCTTGAATACGTTTCGCCAAATCAAAGCTCAACAATTCGGTGTCCTTATCAGAAATCTTGTCGGCCCCCACAATAACGCGTAATTCACGTCCGGCTTGCAAAGCATAGGTTTTGGTTACTCCGGGGAACGACATTGCCATATTCTCCAAATCATTCAGACGCTTTACATACGTCTCCACGATTTCACGTCTAGCACCGGGACGCGCACCTGAAATGGCATCACACGCCTGCACAATCGGTGCAATCAGAGTATCCATCTCTATTTCATCGTGGTGTGCACCGACAGCATTGCAAATATCAGGTTTCTCTCCATACTTTTCGCATATCTTCATACCAAGAGCTGCATGTGCCAATTCCTCCTCATTCTCTGCCACCTTACCAATGTCATGCAACAAACCGGCACGGCGCGCACGTTTGGGATTCAGACCCAATTCAGAAGCCATAACGGCACACAGATTGGCTGTTTCACGCGAGTGTTGTAACAAGTTTTGTCCATACGATGAGCGGTATTTCATCTTTCCTACCAGGCGAATCAATTCCGGATGCAAGCCATGAACACCCAAGTCAATTGTTGTACGTTTACCCGTTTCAATAATCTCATCCTCCACCTGCTTAGTAACTTTAGCAACGACTTCCTCAATACGTGCCGGATGGATTCGACCGTCCTGCACCAGTTGGTGCAACGATAAGCGGGCAATTTCGCGACGAATAGGATCATAGCCGGAAATTGTGATTGCTTCCGGTGTATCATCCACAATGATTTCAACACCCGTGGCCGCCTCCAAAGCACGGATATTACGTCCTTCGCGGCCTATCACACGACCTTTCACCTCATCATTATCAATATGGAATACCGACACAGCATTCTCTGCCGTTGTTTCACTGGCTACACGCTGAATGGTACGAATAACTATCTTCTTTGCCTCTTTATTGGCTGTCAGACGGGCATCTTCCATAATGTCATTGATGTACGCCATTGCGTTGGTCTTCGCTTCATCTTTCAGAGCCTCTACAAGTTGCATCTTCGCCTCTTCAACTGAAATGCCCGATACTTTCTCCAATTGTTGTTCTGCTTGTTTGTGCAGACGCTCTATCTCTTGTCGCTTGAAATCAATGGCTTTCTGTTGCTGTTCCAACTGCTGACCACGCTGATTAAGTTCGTTTTGGGCACGTTGCAGTTCGCCTTGACGAGAATTGAGTTGTTGTTCGCGTTGCTGTAATTGCTGTTCACGCTGTTGTTTACGTTGCTCATCCTGGCGCAATTGGTTATCATGTTCCAACTTGAGAGCAATGAATTTTTCTTTTGCTTCTACAATCTTGTTCTTTTTGATTATTTCTGCTTCCTGCTCGGCTTTCTTCAAAAGTCCCATACTGGTATAGCGAAAGACAAAATAACAAAATCCTGCTCCCGCAGCGAGAGCCGTTATTCCGATCAGGATTGCAACTAATAATGATACTGATGGCATATTGATTTACGTTTTTGTTGTTTATTAATGTTCTTTATTGTTCTGTATTATCTAATTTATTGCGTATGATTGATGCAAGTTCATCCAATTTCGTTTCGACAGGTTCCAGGCTTTTTTTTCGGAAATCATCTTCCAGATTCACAGCCATGTGCAGAGCCACATGCAACCATAATTGTTCTGCCGTCAAACGGGAATATTTTTTGCGGTAAGTGCTGTATACTTCCTGCAAAGCCGCAGCGGCTCGTCTATACACAGGTTCCTTACTCGCGGGAACATGCATGGATATGGAGTGTGCATCCAATCGCAGTACGATATGTTGTGTATCTTCCTGCATTATTCTTTCCGAAGTATCTCTATTGCTTTATCTACCTGCTGAATGAGATAGGTCAGTTGTTGCTTGGCTCTGTCCCGTTGGTCTTTGTCACCCAACATGGATGCCGCTGTTTGAAGGCGGTTATAATTGGTGCGAAGTGTTTGCAATTCAGCATGTGAACGCAGTATCTCCTCACGCTGCTGTCGGTTTTCCGATTTGAGCGTTTGGAGTTCTTGCTGCAAACTATCGTAACGGGCGATTAGTTGACAAATACTATCTTCCAGAGAAGCAAGCGAATTCATTAGAATGCGTAACTGACACCCAAGCCAAGATTAGCCAAGAACTGAACGCGCTCAACCGGATTGTTCCCGTCTTTATCGGCAATCTTCAAACCATTGATATACTTGAGATTCGTTGTCAAAGTAACATTGAGGCACTTCAGTAATTGATAGGATATCAACACATTCCAATCCACATCAAAGTTTCCGAAACGGCGATTGTTATCACGATAGCCGAGATAGACTGCATTCTCAAAATCATAGCCACGATCCTCCATTTGTTTCTCAGAATAGATACCTGTCACCGGCGTTTCCGCAGAGGCATCACTATATTCGTACAATTTTGTCTTATCCCACGCATAAGGCGTAAAAATAGTAACATCGGTGATAATCTTGAGGTCCTTGTAACTCCAGTTGGCAGAGCCTTTCAGCGTCAAACCAAGTTCTGCACGGGCATTCTGATACTTCTTCGTATAGCCTTCTTCTCCGTTGTCATCATAACGCCATACGCCGTAAGCCTCCTGCAGCGATTGGCGCAAGCCACCGTTTTCAACGGGATAGTTTTCCTCAAAACGCTCTTGCATCTTATCGCTCACATAAGCCGTAGTAATACGTCCGGCAACGGGAGAAAGATACAGCGAAAAGATGCTGTTGGGCTTCCAATCAAGACCGACGGAAATATCGGTATAGGAAGGAGCAAGTATATTACTCAACACAGGGTTGAAATCTGCCGTTCCGGTGTATTTGCGACCAAGGTCAAATTGCGTTTGGAAACCGGCGTTAACGGTCAAATACCATTTGGGTTTGAATGCCCAACCGAATTTGGTATTGAACTTCAGGTGGTCGGATGCTTTTTGCAGTTTGTCATATTTCTGATCAACATAACTCAATCCGTATTCCACATCCAAATCTGTATCCCAACTCATGGAATTTTTGTCATATAAGCAACGCACTTTACCAAACACATTGCCCGTGATATTATTCTTTCCACCCGCTGACCAGTTTACCATACCGGTCGCATTGGCATTCAGACCTACTATGCCCGACCACTTCCAGTCTTTTTGAACCTCTGTAGCAGCCTCTTCAGCACTCATCGTGAGGAAACCGAGCAGAAGAACGCCTAATAATAATGATTTCTTATTCATAATGTTTAAGATGTTTTATTTGTATATTGTTTCAGTTGATTTATTCTGTTTGCTTTTCGCATAAATCTTAATATTGTGCCGCATCGTATATTTGGTCTGCCACTTCGCTACCTGCCAGTTTCTCAATCAGGCAGAACGCAAAATCGGCACTCAGGCCGGGACCTTTTGCGGTAATCACATTCTTGGACTCTACCACCAGACCACCGACATAACTTTCACCAAGATATTTCTCAAATCCCGGATAGCAGGTGGCTTGTTTTCCGTCTAAGATTCCCAATTTTCCTAAAACGGAAGGAGCCGCACAGATGGCTGCAATAAGTTTGTTCTCTTTGTTATGCTTGCGCAGTAGTTCGCACAGTGCTACGGAAGCGTCCAGATGGGTCTGCCCGCCGGGCAGTATCAATGTTTCGGCATCCGAAAAATCCACATCTTCTATTCTGGCATCTGCCTGGATGGCAACATTGTGTGCGCCTTCTACCATAGAAAGGCCTGTCACACTCACAGTCGTCAAAGGGATGGATGCACGGCGAAGCAAATCAATAGTGGTGATAGCCTCAATTTCCTCAAAACCATTGTCAAGAAACAAGTAATTCATAAAATAATGGATACTGATCTATATTAAACTTAAAGAGTTAATTGATTCTGTTTTGTTAGTTAAACTTGAATTTATACGTGATTGTCCCGAACTGCTGATTGGGTCGGTCAACCATATCAAACTCTGCCTTCTTTGCAGCACGCACGGCCAGTTGGCGGGTCGTTTCGTCAGAGATGGTTGTTCCTGCTCCCACTTTGGCGCTGACCACCTTGCCGTTGGCATCCACAATGATATTCACCACCACGATGCCTTCTTGGCTGAAATTCTGCGACGGACGGGGCAACGAACCTTTCAGTCGACGGCCGTTCAGGCTCCATTCGTTACCGCCGCTGTTTCCGTGGCCGAGAGGATTGCCTTTCGTACCGGACGATGCGGATTCGGCCGTACCATTTCCGCCTTCGGGATTATCTGTATTGCCGAACAATGCGCCCATCTTGGCGGCATTGTCAATAGCGGCCTGCTGTTTGGCTCGTTCGGCGGCTTCCGCGCGTTCACGCGCCTCTTGTTCGGCTCTCAAGCGGGCCTGTTCTTCGCGTTGTCTGCGACGTTCTTCCGCCAAAGCTTCTTCGCGGGCACGGCGTTCTTTCTCTTGCTGCAAACGCAATTGGGCAGCCGACTCGTCTTCCTGCGTCATAAGCGAATTATCCGATGGCGCAGATGACGAGGCGGGAGCGGCCGTTTGCTCCGGGGCAGCAGCCACTTGCTGATGTTCCGGAACGCCTCCGCCTGTCTCACCGTCACCGAACGATATCTCAATGCCCTCGTCTTCCTGCAGAACAGGCACATCTATATAGATGAACCACAAGCAGAGAAAGCCAAGCAGCATCACAACCGTTGTAATGACAGAAGCCTCTGTATGAGATTGGGTCTCGGGTTTCATTTCTTAGTCGCTACTACCAGTTTCATCTTATGCTCGTTCGCGATATCCAGCACGCGGACCACTTCCTTGTAGGAAATATCTTCATCCGCATGCAATGCAATATACATGGTCGAATCCTGCTGTTGTACCGAACTGAGGTACAGTTCCAGGTCTTCAGCATCTATCGACAACGGTTTCTCGCGGCCTAACGCCACCGAATAACCGCCCAGATTATCTATAAACACTTTCGCAACCACCTGTTTGGTGTTGGTTTTCGCGCGAGCTTGAGGCAAATTGATTTTGATGTCGTTTGGCGATGACATGGTGCTTGCCATTACAAAGAACAGCAGCAGCAGGAAGATAAGGTCTGTCATCGACGACATCGAGAAGGTCGCCTCCACCCTGTTTCGTCTTTTCAGTGCCATAATGCGGAGGTATATACCTTATGCAGGCTCATTCAACAAATCCATAAATTCCATCGTACGGCCTTCCAACTGCCTTACCACACTGTCAATGCGGGCAACCAGGAAGTTATATGCGAACATCGCCAGAATACCCACTCAGACCACCGATAGTTGTTACCATGGCCTGATACATACCTGTACTCAGCGCACTCATTTCTATCACACCGCTTGCATTCTGCGACATGTTGTAGAACGTCTGAACCATACCCAGCACCGTTCCAAGGAATCCGAGCATCGGGGCACCGCCGGAGATGGTGGCCATGATTACAAGACCTTTCTCCAGTTTGGCAATCTCCAGATTACCCACGTTCTCAATGGCCACTTGCACATCTTGCATCGGGCGACCGATACGGGTAATACCCTTCTCCACCATACGGGCGGCAGGAGTATTGGTCTGTTGGCACAAATTCCTTGCAGAATCGATTTTGCCTTCGTGGATATAATCTTTGATACGGTCCATAAACGACTTGTCTTCATTCTTGGCCTTGCGCAATATCACCAGCCGTTCTACGAACAGATAGATAGCACCGGCCAACATGATAGCGAGGATAATCATTATCCACCCGCCGTATGAGGCCATGGTCCAGAGATTCATTGATTCCTGTACAGTTTCTTCCACTGTCGTCACTTGCTCCATCGTGGGAGCCAAGGTGTCTACTTGCAATAACATATTCGTTTCTATTTTACTTGTTACTATTCCTTATTATAATATCAAACATTGTTTATACCGCCGTATTGTGTCTTCCAGCCCGTAATACAGCGCATCGGCAATCAGTGCCTGACCGATACTCACTTCCGCTGTCCACGGGAAGGCGGCAATGAATGCGTGCAAATTCTGCAGGTTCAGGTCATGACCGGCATTCAGGCCGAGGCCTATCTCCTGTGCTTTTTCGGCGGCGGCACGATACATCTCTATCGCGCGCTTCGGGTCTTCCGGGTATATTTCCGCATACGGACCTGTGTACAATTCCACTCTGTCCGCACCGGCACGCTTGGCATATTCCACCATTTCGGGATCAGGATCCACAAAGATGCTCACGCGTATGCCTGCACTCTTGAACTTGCGCACCAATGTGGTCAGTTTGGCAAGATGGGTCTTTGTGTCCCAACCGTGGTTACTCGTCAACTGGCTCTCGGCATCGGGAACCAATGTCACCTGATGGGGCTTTACATCCAGCACCAAATCCACAAACGGAGGCTGCGGATTGCCTTCTATATTGAACTCTGTGGTTATCAACTCACGTATCGCATAAACATCTGTTCTGCGGATATGCCGCTCATCGGGACGCGGATGAACCGTTATGCCTTCCGCACCGTATGCCTGGGCCATCTTTGCAAAATGCTCCACATCGGGAACATTGCCGCCGCGTGCATTACGCAGTGTGGCCACCTTGTTGATATTGACACTTAATCTTGTCATACTGATATATGCCTTTTCACGCCGCAAAGTTACTACTTTTTTTTCGAATACACAACAATTTCGCAAAAAAATTTGTCCGTATGACGTTTTTTTATTACCTTTGCAGCCTGAATTGAAAAGTTTCGACCTTATGACTATTTCTATATTCGGAAATGCAATGAAATCGCAGACCCTTCAGGAGGTACAGCATTTGCTTGAGTTTATGAAGGAACGCGATGTGAATGTGCTTCTCTCGCAGGAGTTGCGGCAGGAATTGAACTTGAGGCAATACGACAGTTATCCGCGTGAGGATGAAGACAATCCCAACGACCTGGAACCGGTCGATTTCGCCCTTTCGGTCGGGGGAGACGGAACGTTTCTTACCACGGCGGCTTCTATCGGCAATCGGAATGTGCCCATTCTCGGCATCAATTGCGGGCGATTGGGGTTCCTTGCGGATGTACAGACCCAGTATGTGGACCGCATCATGGACCAGCTTATTCGCGGGGATTATACCATTGAGCAGCGCAAATTGCTCAATGTCACTTGCTCGGAGGACGGGCATATCCTTGCCCCGAACGCGCTGAACGAAGTGGCGGTGATGAAGCAGGGACTGAGTTCTATGATTACCATTGAAACGCGCCTGAACGGTGAAATGCTGCAAACGTACGAAGCCGATGGCCTTATCTTTGCCACGCCTACGGGCAGTACGGCGTATAACCTCAGTGTCGGCGGACCTATTATGATGCCGCAGGCAAGCGGTATTCTCATCTCGCCTATCGCTTCCCACAGCCTCAACGACCGCCCGATTGTGATTCCTGACGACTGGAAAATCGATATTCGTATCCATAGCCGCAACGGAAGTTACCTGATGAGTGTCGATGGACGAAGCCAGATTTTCAACGACACGACCACGCTGCATATTGAGAAAGCCGCATACACCGTCAAGGTCGTGCAGATTGGTGAGAACAGTTTTATACACTCGCTCCGTGCAAAACTCAATTGGGGCATATGATATATAGCGTGGATGTTCGAATAATTATTGGGTTATTATTGGGTTATTATTGAGTTATTATTGAGTTATTAATAGGTTATTGACAGGTTGTTGACATGATCTTAAGCTATCTCACATGGAACGTTGACCCGTACATAGTACATTGGGGAGAGACGGGAGGCATACGTTGGTACGGACTGCTTTGGGCGGTCGGTTTGTATTTGGCGTACCTTATCCAGGTTAAACTATACACGCACGAAAAGTGCCCGAAAGAATGGCCGGATAAAATCTTTATGTGGATGACTATCGGCGTTATTGTCGGTGCGCGGATAGGACATTGCTGGTTCTATGAATGGCATCTGACCAATGACCCGATACAAATCTTCGGATGGACTATCAACTACCGGAATCCTTATATTGAAAACCCGTTCGCTTTGCTGCGCATTTGGGAAGGAGGACTCAGCAGCCACGGTGGGGCGATTGGTCTGATTATCGCCGCATGGCTCTTAAATCGCTATCATTTTTCCAAAGAAGACCCGAAGCGGAACACCGACCTTATCTGGATTTTCGACCGCCTTGTGATTGGCGTCTGCATCACGGCAACTCTCATTCGCCTCGGAAACCTCATGAACTCGGAAATCTACGGCAATCCCACATCCTTGCCGTGGGGATTCATTTTTGTCCGGGACGGGCAAACCGAGCCTTGTCATCCCACGCAAATCTACGAAATGCTCTATTGCATTGTCGCTTTCATTGTCACATGGCTGATGTACTGGAAGGGAAAGTGTTACGAAAAACGGGGACTCATTTTCGGTACATTCCTTTTGATTATATTCGGCACACGCTTTGTGCTGGAGTTTATCAAGCTTGACCAAGAGGCTTTCGAAAGCAACCTTTTTCTCAACATGGGGCAGTTGCTTAGTATTCCGTTTATTCTTTGGGGACTTTATTTAATTATCCGTGCATGCAAAAAATCCTGTTAGTCATCTGTCTCTTTGTGTCGGGAATGGCGCTTGCCGTCAATGACACTATTTACGACACCATTGTTGTTACCCATCCCGTGGACACCCTGCGGGTGGAAGCCGCTGTCACTTCACCCGACCTGTTGCTGTTGGATTTGCTTTCTCAGCAGACGCTGAACAAGCGCGAACAGGATTCCTTACGGCAGATAGAGGATTCCTTGCGGCTGGTGGCAGAAACACTGCGCCGGGACTCTCTCTTGCAGGAACTCAACCGACGGGATGCCGAACTGGTGGCGCTCATCAAAAGCATACAGGATAGTTTGCAACTGATACATGATTCCATCAATATCCTGAGAGCGGATGAAATCGCACGGCAGGCGTATGAAGACTCCGTACGAATTGCCACCTTGCGCATGGATTCCATCACAAAAGAAATATCCCAACTCAAAGAAACACCCGGTATAAAGATGACGCGCTCACTCATAAGCGATCCCGAAGAAGATTTGAAGGAGATGAAAGCGCAGAAGAAAAACATCTTCAACCCGTGGCGAAAAGAAGCGAATATCCAATTGCAGTTCTCGCAAAGTTACATCAGTCCCAACTGGTATCAAGGAGGTACAAAACTGAATATTATGTTGTTGGGTATTGCCAAAGGAACCATCAACTACCGTAAGAACCGTATTTCGTGGGAAAACCTTGCGGAATGGCGTGCCGGCGTTGTAAATGCCCCGAACGATACGTTGCGTACGTTCAATGTCAACGATGACCAGTTCCGCTTTTACACCAAGTTTGGCTATAGCTTGGTCAAAACGCTCTATCTCTCTACTTCTGCCGAAGTGAAAATGCCCTTCTTCAATACCTGGAATGCCAATCAAAGTGTGATGAAGACAACCTTTATGACTCCTACCCGCTTCAACATGGGTTTGGGTCTTGACTATCAACCTGTCTCCGGCTTGAGTATTGCGCTGTCACCGGCAACTTACCAGATGCTGTATGCGTTGCGGATAGATGACAAAGTGAACGAAGAATCTTTTGGTCTGAAAAAGGATACGCACATCATGCATGATGGCGGTAGCAGCCTTCGCGTCAAGTGGAAATGGGTGCCTGTTCGTGAAGTGGTGCTGGAAACGGAATTGTATGCTTTCACCAACTACGAGAAACACCACGAAGTAAATCTGACGGTAGATTGTACATTCATCATCAACCGTTTCCTTACTACTCGCGTGTCATTGCATCCCAGATACAACACAATGGAGGATAAGAAGAAAATCCAATTCAAGGAGTTAGTCTCTATCGGTTTCGCCCATAAGTTCAGATAACGCATTCCATCGGAGTACGGCATCATGCCCGTATTTCCATATGTTTTTGCGTATCTTCCACATAGGGTTCTCTTCGCCCAAACGTGTCTTGCTGTAAAATTTGTCAGCGTAGCAGATTATCTTCTCCTCAAGACTTTCGGGACAATAGTCTTTCACAGGAATGGGCAAATCTTCACGTATCACTTGCTCCATCGTTATTCCTGTACCTGTGTGCCGTTCCGCCACCCTTGCATGAAGTTCAAGCCCCTCACTGCGAAGAAGTTCGGCACCCAGAAAACCGTGTTCAATATACCGATGCTCACCCATACAAAGAATTTTAGGAGCATTACAGAAAATGATACCTATATCATGCAGCATGGCTGCTTCTTCCACAAACGTGCGGTCAACATCCCATTCCGGATGTGCATCGACAATGCATAGCGAACGGTCGGCAACCTGACGACTGTGTTGCAGTAAAATATCCTTCAGTTCCGGTGAAGATGCATAGTATTTGTCAATCAGTTCTAAGACCATTCAACAACGATTTACTATCCATTCTCTTTTTCCCGGGCAGTTGCAATTCCAGCAATTCCACATAGCCATCCTGACACGATACGATGATATGCCCGTGGCGGGGACCTTGTTCACTGACGGCGACGCGATATACTTTCACGTTCTCATACGTAGTTTCTCCCAACTGCAGGTTGCACCACGCGGCAGGATAAGGGCTCAATCCCCGCACAAAATTACGGATCTCCTCGGCCTTACGGGTAAAGTCAATCTCGCAAGTCTCTTTGAATATCTTGGGCGCAGGGAGCAATTCACCGCGCTCCGGCTGCGGAGTAGCGGGAACGGGCACTCCTTCTCGGTCACACTTGGCAATCAGTTCGGCGGTACGGAGCGTAAAGCCGGCACTGGCATCCATCAGTCGGTCATGCACATCGCCCACGGTATCTTCTTCGCCTATCGGCATCGTTTCCTGCAAGAGGATATTGCCTGTGTCTATCTCATGTTTCAGCAAGAAAGATGTGAGTCCTGTCTGTTTGTCACCGTTAATCACAGCCCAGTTGATAGGTGCCGCACCTCTGTATTGGGGAAGCAACGAGGCATGGACATTGAACGTACCCAGACGCGGCATTGCCCACACCACTTCAGGAAGCATACGGAAGGCTGTCACCACCTGAAGGTCTGCCTTATAGGAACGCAACGCTTCCACAAAGGTCTCGTCTTTCAGTTTCTCAGGCTGCAGTATCGGAAGCCCTACCTCCAACGCATATTCCTTGACCGGAGAGAATTGCAATTTGTGTCCGCGCCCTGCCGGTTTGTCTGGCATAGTGACAACGGCCACCACCTCACAGCCTATTTCCCGTCCGTGCTCCACTAATGCTCTGAGTCCTGCCACGGCAAACTCAGGCGTTCCCATATATACGATACGCAATGGCACCCCTATAATCCCTTTCCGTGACACTGTTTGAATTTCTTGCCGCTGCCGCACGGACATGGATCGTTCGGACGAGGTTTCTTTTCCACTGTGATAGGCATCGGCTTCTGCATCTCACGGGTGTCGCGTCCTGCAGCTGCAGCCTGCCCACTCTGTTGGGCGGCACGCTGTACGGCATCTTTTTGCGTACGGTAACGCGAGTAATCCTGATGGCGTTCTTGGGCGGCCTGCTGCACATTCTGAGGCTGCTGCTGAGGCAACTGTCCGCGCATCAGTATGGCAATGGTGCGACGGTTGAACGAATCCAGCATCTGACGGAAGATGTTAAAGCTCTCCAACTTGTAGATAAGGAGCGGGTCTTTCTGCTCATAGCTGGCATTCTGCACCGATTGTTTCAGGTCATCCAATTGGCGGAGATGCTCTTTCCATTCGTCATCTATCACATACAGCACCATCCGTTTCTCAAATTCCTTCACCACCTCTTTGCTGTTCGTCTCCGCAGCACGGCGCAGATTGACGGATATATTGTACACTTTCTTGCCGTCGGTGATAGGAATGAGGATGTTCTCATACATGGAGCCTTTGTCTTCATACACGCGCTGGATAACGGGATTAGCCTGCTGCACCATCTTATCCATACGGCGTTTGAAAGTTTCTATCGCGGTCTCTGCCAGATTCTCGGACAGCGTACTCTCTTTGCCGGCACGGAACTCTTCCTCACTGAACGGCAGTTCCATCGCAAATGTCTGCATCACCTCGAAGCGCAGGCCTTCATAGTCCATCGTTTGACGGGCATCAGCCACCAGCGACTCGGCCGTATCGTAAATCATGTTCGTGATATCCACACCTATACGTTCACCCATCAGGGCATGATGACGTTTGGCATAAATAACGTTACGCTGCTGGTTCATCACGTCATCATATTCGATGAGGCGCTTACGGATACCGAAGTTGTTCTCTTCCACTTTCTTCTGCGCTTTCTCTACGTTGCTGGAGATCATGGAATGCTCAATGGCTTCACCTTCCGCCCAGCCCATACGGTCCATCAAGCCCGCAATACGGTCGGAACCGAACATACGCATCAGGTCGTCTTCCAGTGAGATGAAGAACACACTGGAACCCGGGTCACCCTGACGACCGGAACGGCCGCGCAACTGTCTGTCCACGCGACGGCTCTCATGGCGTTCTGTACCCAATATGGCAAGACCGCCTGCATCTTTCACTTCCTGTGTCAGCTTGATATCCGTACCACGACCGGCCATGTTGGTAGCGATAGTCACTACGCCCGGACGGCCTGCCTCTGCCACCACCATTGCTTCCTGTTGGTGCAACTTGGCATTCAGCACGTTATGTTTTATCTTGCGCAAGGTCAGCATCTTACTCAGCAATTCCGATATTTCCACGCTGGTAGTACCCACCAATACGGGGCGGCCTGCCTGAACCAGACGCTGTATCTCGTCTATCACGGCATTGTATTTCTCACGCTTGGTGCGATAGATACGGTCGTTCATGTCCTGGCGGGCGATAGGACGGTTGGTGGGAATGATTACCACATCCAGTTTGTAGATATTCCAGAACTCACCTGCTTCCGTTTCGGCAGTACCGGTCATACCTGCCAGTTTCTTGTACATACGGAAATAGTTCTGCAGCGTGATGGTGGCGAATGTCTGCGTGGCACCTTCCACTTTCACATTCTCCTTTGCCTCTACCGCTTGGTGCAGGCCGTCACTCCAACGGCGTCCTTCCATGATACGGCCGGTCTGCTCATCTACAATCTTCACCTCGTTGTTGTCGATGATGTAATCTACATCCTTCTCAAACAGCGTATAGGCTTTCAATAGTTGGTGGACAGTATGCACACGCTCGGACTTGACGGAGTAGTTCGTCATTATTTCGTCTTTGCGTTGCTGCTTTTCTTCCGGAGAAAGGTTTTCTTTTTCCAGTTCCGCTATCTCGCTTCCCACATCGGGAAGAACGAAGAACTGCGGGTCATCGGTATTGCCTGTCAGGGTGTCTATGCCCTTGTCGGTAAGTTCTATCGATTTGTTCTTTTCATCGATAACGAAGTAGAGTTCATCGGTTGCCACATGCATGTTTTTCTCATTCTCTTGCATGTAGAACTCTTCCGTCTTCTGCAGGCGCACTTTCACGCCTTGTTCGCTGAGGTATTTGATAAGCGCTTTCGACTTCGGCATTCCCTTATACACGCGGAACAATGCCAATTCGCCTTCTTCGCGCACCTTGGGGTCATCGCTCGGCATCTTGGCTTTCGCCTCAGCCAGCAGTTTGGTGGTGAGGGTGGTCTGTGTACGCACCAGCAACTCCACGCGATGTTTGTACTCGTCAAACATCTGGTCTTCGCCTTTGGGTATCGGACCGCTGATGATGAGCGGTGTACGGGCATCGTCTATCAGCACGGAGTCCACCTCGTCCACAATGGCATAGTTATGCCCGCGCTGAACCAAATCCATCGGAGAGATAGCCATATTGTCGCGCAGGTAGTCAAAGCCGAACTCGTTGTTCGTACCGAACGTGATGTCTGCCGCATAGGCTTTCCGGCGGTCGTCCGAGTTGGGTTTGTGCTTGTCAATACAATCCACTGTCAAACCGTGGAACATATAGAGCGGACCCATCCACTCCGAGTCACGTTTGGCGAGGTAATCGTTCACCGTCACCACGTGTACGCCTTCATGCGTCATGGCATTGAGGAAGACGGGCAAGGTCGCCACCAAGGTCTTACCTTCACCGGTGGCCATCTCTGCTATCTTGCCTTGGTGGAGCACAACGCCGCCAATGAGTTGCACATCGTAGTGCACCATATCCCATGTCACTTCGTTGCCGCCGGCGGTCCAATGGTTGAAATATACTGCCTCATTGCCGTCTATCTCCACGAAGTCAAAGCGAGGGTCGGCAGCCAAGTTGCGGTCCATATCATTGGCGGTAACGCGCACTTCACTGTTCTCTGCAAAGCGGCGGGCTGTGGATTTCACAATGGCAAACACTTCGGGAAGAATCTCCATCAGCACCTCTTTGTAGGTGTTTTGGATGGTTTTGCCGAGTTCGTCTATCTCGTCATACACTTTTTCGCGTTTGTCGATATCCAGTTCCTCTATGCCTGCTTTCAGGGTGGCGATACGGGTACGCGGGTCGCTCACACTATCCTGTATCTTTTGCATGAGCGCAGCGGAACGGGCACGCAGGGCATCGTTGTCCAATGCGTCTATTTCGGGATAGACGGCCTTGATTTGTTCCACAACCGGCATTATCTCACGCATATCGCGTTGCGATTTATTGCCGAACAATTTGCTTATAAAACTGATAAAACTCATATCTTTTGTTCTTTCTGATTACGTAGTTTACGCGGGTCCAACCCAAAAACGCGACAAAATTACTACAAAAATTGCACATATGCAAATTTTGGAACGATTTTTTGTCCAATCAAATATAGTTTGATGTTTTTAGTCGGTACTCTTGGCACTTATGCTTGTATAAAGTGACAGGAGTAACGGCTAAAAACAAAGTGCGTTGCACGGACAAAAAATCATTCCAAAACAACCTGTGTATGTCCGGCAGGGTGCGAACGTATGTTCGGGGGAATTTCATTGCTGCGTGGATAGTTGTTGGGGAGCAATGAAAGGCGGCGTCCGAAGGTACTACAAATATACATTTTGAATACTCCTGTAACAGACCTGAGTGGTAACGGAGTGATTAGGTAGGCACCCTCAAAAGAGAGGCCGTTTACTTGCGACCCACGAGCGACCTACGGGACAGATACGGGACGATAACGACTACCGACATTTTCCATTGGAAGCCGCTACTCGCATCGGTTACAAATCAGTTCCTGAGCGGTTCTTGATAGGTTCCTGATAGGTTTACGTTCATTCCAACTTCGTATCCGGGTGCCAATAAGTATTGTCTTTTGCACATGGCACTTTGACACTTTGGCACTTTCGTTTTTATGCATAACAAACTGAAACAAAGAGTGTTCCGGCAGAAAGTGCCAAAGTGCCACATCTTTTTTATTATACCTTCTTTGCACGAAAACCTATTTTATAGCAGCACGTTCTTTGAGGTGTTGCTCTTTTCGTTCAGCACGGTTGCGTTTGATGGTGGTATAATAACCGAAACCTGCCATCGGATGCCGCCATTCTTCGTCATCGATACGCTCCCACTCGGCGTTCTCTTTTCTGCGGATTTTGAGTTCTTGACACCAGAAACGGATGTCTGATAAAAGTCGTTTTGTGTATTTGAACATAATTGCAATGTTTAACGTTGAAGGTTTAATGTTTAACGGACTTTAGTTTGCGCTTGAGATATCGGATGACACGTTGGATGAAATGATGGCATTTGAACCAAGCAAAGTAGATTGGGAATGGCAAAAGATTATACATCCGAACGAAGCGATTCGGTTTGATCTCCGGATAGTTCTCTTTTAGGAACTTATCCCATGCAGCAAGGCGCGGCTTTGCGATTTCGGCATCAAAGAGACTCAGTTCATAGTAATGCCATGTGCCCATGGATTGATAGTTTTCCTCTGTGTAGGCATCCCGTGTACCTCCTTGGGGTACAACATGACGGTTGCGACGCACCCAATCCAAGAGGAAAGTGAGCACTTTGGTGACATCATCTGCCGCACGGACAGCCCGCACTTTAGGGTCGAAAGACTGCCCCGGACGGCCGATATAGTAGCGATAAACGTTCAGTTTGGTGTAGATGAAATCTTGGGCGATGGCAATAGGAATAGCCTGTAGTGACACATCGTCGTACATGACATGTTCGCAGAACAAGGGCATATATTTCTGCATCATGGATGTGCGATAGACGGTATCGTGCGCGTATGTCATGTCATAGCCGTGTCCTGTTCCGAGCCAATCGAAAGTATCGGCATCGTAGTGATGTTCGGGTGTCAGTTCCCTGTGCTTTGTTTTCTCGGAATAGGTGTCAGTTGCTGCATAGTAATTCTTTCCGTCGAGCATAACCATATCGACATCCACATTGCCCAGATAATCGATTAATTTGCTCAACTCGCTCGTCTCGAACCAGTCATCAGAATCAAGGTAAAAGAGATACTTTCCAACTGCCAGTTCCGTTCCGTGGTTCCATGCGCCGCCGTGACCGCGGTTCTCTTGGTCGATGACACGGACGATGCCAGAATACTGCTTCTCGTACGCTTTAGCAAGGATCGCGGAGTTGTCGGGTGTGCCATCATTGATAACCACGATGTCTAGCAGTTGCAGTTGTTTTTGATCCGGCACAAGGAGCGAAGAGATACATTTGTCAATGAATTTCTCGACTTTGTACACAGGGATTACGATGGATAATAGTTTTTCCATATTATTGGTGTTTGATTTTTCGAATAAAGGTTGCTACAGGACTCGCGAAGAAAGTGGTTGCTGATGTCAAGAAATGGCAATGAGCGACTATGCGAACTTCGCGAGGCATGGAATATGTACGGCACATGCGTTTGAGGTCAGACAAAAGTGGCCGCAGGTGCTGGTTGTCATATAGATGTTTGTTATCCGACCACGGGAATTTGGTAAGGTTGCGCAAGCGAATCGAATGATGTATCTCTTCCAGGCCAAAGGCATAGAGAGTTGCGGACAGTTTAGGACAATCGGCTTTCAATTGCTCACTTAAATCTATATGCCGAATACCGCTTGCTACATGGTCAAAGACAGTTGAATAACGCGGTGCACGACATGTTGAGTTCGGGTTGCACACATAGCGATATACGGGTTGCTTACTGTTAGCAACTGTTCCGGCATGGCTCATGACATACGCTAACCAATCGCGGTCTTCGTGTTGCCGATCTTCGATGAACGGATAATGGAGAGAAACCAACCATTCACGTCGATAGAGAATACCCCACGGATACCAGAACACACCTTCGTGTTGGTATTTCTCGCAGAAGTCAGTACCGGACATAATCGTATCTTCCGGCATATCAATCTCTTTGAGCACAACCTCGGTAGGTGTTTTCTCATGATAGCACGAACAATAGACCAAATCGACATTATTCTTTTTGGCACACTTCAGCCCAGCCAGAATACCTTCAAGGATGATATCATCAGAATCAACGAAAGTGATATAATCTCCTTTTGCTATTTCCAATCCTCTATTCCGTGCTGCACCTTGACGATGGTTTTGCGGTTGACGAATGAGGAGCAAGTTCGCGTGGTTTTGCGCATATTGCTCTATAACTGCACAAGTGTTATCCGTCGAACAATCATCCACCACTATCACCTCATAGTCCTTCTCAGGAAGAGAAGTAGCATAGATATTGTCTAACGTTGCTTGCACAAAAGATGCAGCATTATAAGTCGGTATGATGTAAGATAGTTTCATTTAATCAATCCTAGTTTACGTTTTATAAAGTTTCGAGTCCTTGGCACAATTCTCATATATTTCCAAAATGATGGTCTCATCCAGAATGGCCAATGCGGTATCCTATAGCCAAGATAGTTCTCGAAATAATGTGTTACGCATAGATAAAATGGTCCATACCAAGGGATCTCTTTGCCCATTTTATGGGAGTGATGTGCTTGCACATATGTAACATTCACATCTCCTATCTGATTCATTGCAACTTGATGAAAATTTAAGTAATTGGCCTTGCATACAATAGTAACAATCGTCTGCGGATTACAAAAACCAACAATATGCGCAATTGATCCTTCCGTGGTTGCAAGATGATAACAATGCTGAACCATATACACTTGTTCTGCGAAAGAATAATCTTCCGGATATATACTTTTATACCCGATCTTATTAAATTGAGCTTCAATTATTTCTTCTCCTTGTTCCTGTCTTGACCAAGGGAGTTTAGAAAAATGTGCGCGAGATAGGTATATTTTGTCATATGTTGGAATATCAAAACTCATTTGAGATATAACTTGCTTGATATGATAGAATGAATCAAGATATTCTTGAGTGTAGCATCTTCCATAGCTTTCGGCATAAAATGAATTGTCAGGAAGGTAGATGACATCATATTGTGTCTTCTCCTGTATATGCTTACATCTTGATATGTCAAAACCGGCATACTGAAGGATTTGCTTTGCATATACAGGAAGAGGTTGGTTAAGATCCGTAATATAGACGATATCTATATCTTCCTCGTGAGTTAACTTTTTCCCTATTTCAGATTTCAAGAACCATATCTTTCGCAAATTGTCGGTATATGTGTGCCCAAACCCACCGATTAGCATACCAATAAATATGGCATTTTTATGCACTATACTTAATGTGGTATTTTCTGGAGCATTCAGCTCTTCCCATTCCGCATTGCGCGAATCAGCAACCATATTACCATCTGCATCCATTATTCCACCTATACATTCTCTCCATTTGTAAAACGGAACTATAGATGCATGCTCAAAAACACGTACACCAAGTTTCCGGCTGCTAAAATGCGTATTCTCTATTGCCGGTTCAAGGAAATGCCGCATTTTTGGTGAGATATATTGCAGGTTACAGGTCATTGTTTAACTCTGATTTTCTCTAATACGGATTTAATTAAATTTAGGTATTTATATCCATATCTCTGTGTTGGTTCTAACGTTGCTCCCTCCCCCCATTCATTCCACGCATTTATATATACATATTGTTCGTCTTTTAAATGATGAGTTCTTGTCCACTCTATGATGTCCGTTAGCCACGTTGTAAACTCAGTATCCGTCAAATTGAAGCACCAACCACGAGACCATGCTTTACGCGGTGAATTATCCCATGTGGGGAAACAACACTTATAAACAGGATATGGTTTCTCCTCAAGATATTGCTTCTGGTTTATAAATTCTGATGTATCTAGAATAACAAATTCTGTAGATGGTATTAGCCTATCTACCGAGCGCAACTCTCTACATTTATTCCACATTCCATGAGGAGGGAATTCGGTCATTGCCTCGCCTCCCCAATCACTCGGATCGATCTCTCCTCCTTCTTTACATGCGGGAGAAAATGTTATGTACAATCCTTCGAATCCACTTTCTATTGCGAGCCGTTGTAACGTTTCTATGAAACGTAAGAAATCTTGCTGATGGAATAACGAAGGACGATAAATCATCAGTATAGGTTTGTTATTAATCTTCTCATACCGCTCATCCTTGAAATAAGGCAATATATCAGCGAAGAAACGTTCAGCATCTCCATCCTTCAATTCTTGTTTCAGAATAATTTCTTGATTGCCACCATCCCATAATTTTGACCAGTTTTCATTAGCCCAACAGAAATGGAAATGAAAGTCTATTTCTTTATGTGCAAGCCAGTACTCCAAAGGTTTCTCCAGAACCTTCTTACCTGAGAACCAATAGTAGTAGAAACAGAAGCCATAGAGGCCATAAGCTTTCGCTATCTCCACTTGGCGCTCCATTACACCAGGCATGAGCAGGTTATAGAACCCTAAATCATATGGCAGTTTGGGTTGATAATGTCCCACAAACTGGGGAGGAGCAGATGCCACATTAGTCCATTCTGTAAACCCTTTTCCATGCGCATCATCATTCTCCGGAATAGCATGGAACTGCGTCAGGTAGTATGCGAATATCTTCACATCGCCATTTTTACGTTTATATGGTTGATCTGTAAAAGGTACAAACTGTGACTTGTCCTGATGTATTTCCTCTACCCATTTCCCATATGATGACCACGAAAGAATACGGTGCCGCGCCTTCCATCGCTGTAAATCTTTAATTTTTCGTTTGAGTGATTTTAACATATTTCTTAAATTTGAAACCTATTATATCGCATATAGCCGTAAACGTTCCCCATGTATATAGCCACAATACAGGGTTTCTCTTTGCCAATAAAGAGTACCATTGAGCATGGGCATTTTCTTTATTCCTTACTCTGAACTTGTAACGAATTAGTTGTAATCTTGTTAAAGAAAGTGCTTTCCTTGCCGATATAGCAGAATGACCAGCATAATGAATTTTATCTGAATTCATCACGTGTTCTCCATCGGAAAGATACTCACCTACCAATGGTTTAATCTTCCATAGAACGTAATTAAATGATAATTGATCACGTTTAGAATATGCATTTATACAATTCCACCATAACTCATCCGCTTTTTGAACAACTTCGTTATTGCGTCTAAATAAGATACCTGTCTCATACAAGCCATTATGCCGAGGATAATGTTCTTTCCATAATGCATGACACCAAACCAAAGCAACGTTATCATACTCCAATGCCCCTGGCTGTTTTCTGGATGCAACCTCATAAGCCTCATCAAAAATACAATCACGTTTAGGATGCTTAACGCTTGCAATATCTATGTTTGCATTAAATAATTCAACAAATCGCGCATACACTTTATGAGAAACTATTTGAATACTAGAATCCATCCATAATGTAGCTTTGTATTGAGGCAATAGTTCGTGTGGGTGAGTCTTTACGTATCGAGCAATACGAGTTTTATCGGTATGGGTGTAAACTACAGGTCGAACTTGCCATACTCCGATTCTTTGCTCTTTGACATCATCCGTGAATAGAATATAGTCAAAGCGTTCATCAATGACTTCCGGCTGAACTATATTGTCATAGCCACCTATACATGCTGTATATATAGCAAATTGTTTCATGAAGTAGACGATTTACAAATGAACTATGCGCTTGATTTTCCTTGTAACCTTTCCGTACAACCACGAATACTTGGACACAACCCTCTTTCGTAATTCCAAATAATAGCGGAAATGATAATAATGTTCTAGTGAATGAATTAACGAGCTAACTATGTTATTCTCTATCGTGGGTATTATACAGTCATATTCCGGTGATTTCTTAAATTCAAACCACTTCTTTTTGTAGTTATCTTTATCTTTGCAATAATCCCACTCCTTTGGAAACCAACCCGGAATGTCAGCAGTACCCTCTACTCGTGGTCTATTAGCAGACATATGTACCCCATGAACAGGTCTCCATTCTGTTTCGTAGTCCAGTTTTTGGCGTTTTTCTGTTACTTGCATTAGTATCACTTCATTCCAACCAGTAATATCTACATCACGCAAATCTAAAGGATATTGGTATTTCGTTTCGCAAAAATGTAATCCGCTAAGTCGAGGAGTGGTATGTTTTCGAACAATATTTGAGTACGTCCGATTATGTTCTTTCATGTCTGCGATATGGCTTTCATAAAAGTCCTTATCCAAAGATACGATGTCAATATCGGAAATATAAGTATACTTGTCCTTTATTTGCGGTTCTGTGATAAAACGGACAGTAGAACTTTGAACCGAAACTCCATTGTCAAGAATTACACGCTTACTGCCTTCTTCTTTATACATTCCTGTTCGAATAAGTATCTGAGCATCTGGATGAAGTTTGCGTAATTTATCTAATGCCTCACTTTGTTCATTCGAAAGTTGTTGAAGCGAAGTTCCGATCTCAATATCTATATTTTTGTTTGTACTCAGTAATGATGCACAGAATATAGGAATAAAAACAGAATAATTGGTATCACACCATGTGTATATCAATGTTCTATCACTCATATATTTATTTTTCATGACCATTCAATAAATTGTCTAATACGGCATCAGCGAATATTGATCCGTAGTATTTATAATCAGATTGCACTCCTGTCCCATTCGATCACGAGCTGCTATGATTTTGTTCATTTTTGTATCATAAAGACAAAAAGCGAACATTCCACGCAAGTGCTGAACGCATGCTTCCCCGTATAACTCATACAAATACAATATTACCTCAGAATCTGAATCTGTTCGAAACTCAAAACCCTTTTTGTGAAGTTGGTCTTTTAATTCTTTATAATTAAAGATTTCTCCATTGCAGATTAGGATTGTAGACTTATCGGAATTGTAAAGGGGCTGTGTTCCATTATCTAATCCTATAATGTCTAATCGCATATGCCCCATGGCAACATTATCGTTATTCCAGTAACCCTCTCCATCAGGACCACGATAAGCCATTTGATGATTCATGTCCTTAATCTTGCTTACATCGTCTTTATGTAAAGCATCATAACGATATATAGATGAAATCGCACACATAAACTATATCTTTTATAGATTTATCTCTCAAATTTCTATATTCAATGCTCGTTCGATTACTTTGTCCATGTCATAATAACGATATTCGGCGAGGCGGCCGCCAAAGATTACATTCTCCTCTTTCGCCGCCAATTCCCTATACTGCTCCGCCAACGCATTATTCCGCTCATCGTTGACAGGGTAATAGGGTTCCATACCGGGTTTGAACTCGGTGGAATATTCTTCGCTGATGACCGTTTTGGCATTGTCATAGACCGCTTGACCGAAGGACTCAAAGTGCTTGTGCTCGATGACGCGGGTATAAGGTACTTCGTGCGAGGTGTAGTTAACAACAGCGTTGCCTTGGTAGTTTGGGGTGTCTTCAATGCGCGTCTTGAACGAGACTGTACGCCAATCAAGACGACCTAAACGGAAGTCGAAATATTCGTCGAGTTGTCCGGTATATACAATCGTGGTAGCAAGTGCATGCGCAGCTTGCACACGATTGTGGTTGAAAGTTGAAAGTTGAAGGTTGAAAGATTTTAATAACTCCCCAAAACCATCCCCAAAGAAATCGATATTAGGGCGGACTTCGGCACCTTCGAGGAGTTTATTGATGAGGAGATTGTAACCGCCAATCGGGATGCCTTGGTACGGATCGTTGAAATAGTTGTTGTCAAAGACAAATCGCAAAGGCAGACGACGAATAATGAAAGCCGGCAATTCTGTACAGGGGCGTCCCCATTGTTTTTCAGTGTATTCCTTAATCAGCTTTTCATAGATATCTTTGCCAACCAACAGCAACGCTTGTTCTTCCAGATTGCGAGGCTCTGATCCGGCAAGCTCGACGGATACAACTGCGCGTTGTTCGGCGATTTTCGTTTGAGCCTCTTCCGGAGTACGAACGCCCCACATCTGATAGAAGGTATTCATATTGAAGGGCAGGTTGTAGAGTTCGCCATGGTAGTTGGCGACAGGACAATTGGTGTAGCGGTTGAACGGCACAAGGGGATTGACAAAATCCCACACTTTTTTATTGGCCGTATGGAAGATATGGGCTCCGTACTTGTGGACATTGATTCCTTCCATTTGTTCACAATAGACATTGCCGCCGAGTTGCGGACGTTTGTCAATAACAAGACAAGACTTGCCCGCTTGGTGGGCTTTGTAGGCAAAGGTTGCTCCGAACAAGCCGGAACCAACTATTAGAAAATCGAAGTGCTTCATACGTCGTTTGTTTTATGAGCGACATACGAAAATGGAGAGGACTAGTGAAAGAAAACGCGGATTTCCTTCTTTTGCTTATCCGTCGTTTGAGGTCCTAGGAAAACCCGATAATTCGAATAAGCAAAGCAGAAACCCACGCCGTGTATATAGAAGCGCGTACCACAATAAGGCACGATTAGGCGAAATATACACCCATGGGCATCTACCACTTACTTGTTTTCGAAATTATCTATTGTTTGAAGTTTCCTAGGTTTCAAACGATCAAAAACAAGCGTTAGTAAACGCCATTTCAATATGTCTGCAAGCCCCCGCCAGCCGATGAACCAAAAGAATAATCCTTCAAGCAGACACCCCCAGCGTGAGTTTGCGGGTGCAAAGGTACTGAAAATTTTTGGAGTGCGCAAATTTATTTGTAGTTTTTTGCAGATTTAGAAAGAATCTGCAAAAAAGATAAAGAAAACTGCCACATCATGTAGCAGTTTTCAATTTGTGAGACGGCCTCATATTTAACGTCCGTGAGAGAGGACGAGATTACATCTTGCTCAGCAGTTCATCTGTAGTCTGCTCCAGTTTTACAAAGCCAAACCATTTCTTTCCAAGGTCTTTGATTGATGCACCGATAAGGTATACGGTATCATCGATGCATAAGAATCTATCATGTGAGCGGTCAAACTGCTCCACCTCAATCGGTGCGTATTGCGCATTGTGCTTGTCGAAATCAAGCGACAATTGCCGCGATATGGTTTTGGTATAGACTTTTGCAGATACGCCTTTTGCTCGCTTATCCAACATCTTCAACACGCTATCATCCACATAATTATCAATCAGCACAATGCGCTTTTTGGCTTCACGAATACGGTCATTGACAAACGTATAGGCATCGAAAATTTGTCCATCATAGAAGATGCCCTTTTCCTGTTTCTCAGAATTGTCATCCAAGCGGCGGAATACCTCATTTAACTTTTTATTGTTCTCCACGACTTGAGCGAATAATTCTGCTTGACTGGCGTTGAGTGCCAGTTGGTTACGTTCCATTACTTCCAAACGTTGGAATACTTGCGCGTGCGAACCGATAAAATGACGCATGGCATTGAATGCACGCATTATTTGAATATTGGTTGCAATAGCCATCGGCGAACGAAGTACACCACTCAACATGGCGATTCCGTTTTCGGTGAAGGCGTATGGTAGATATTTCAAATGCTTCCCGCGCATGTCTGTAGTCACATTTTGTGACCTTAAACTATCACCCTCATTTTCTATGGTCGCAAATTGCGACCTTAAAACTTCATATTCCTCTTTGGTAAGTTGGAACATAAAGTCATCAGGGAAACGCTCCATATTACGTTTTACTTGTTCGTTCAAACGTTTTGTATCAACCCCATACAAACGCGCCAGATCACGGTCAAGCATGATTTGTTTGCCACGGACGGTAAGAATAAGACTCTCGATTTGTTTCATCGTTTGAACGGTTGCCGAGTCCACTTTTGCTATTTCATTCTTTTTTGCCATAATCCAAAATTCCGCCTGCACAGGTAGTAAAAATTCTTGAATTGTGCAAATTTATTTGTGGTTTTTTGCTAAATTAGAGGGAATCTGCCCTAAAAGGCAGAGAAGGTTGAAGGTTTAACGTTTAAGGTTAGCGTTTAAGGTTGAAAGACCGGCGTAATATGCAGGGGCAAGGGACAAAAAAATCGAGATACCGATAATGGACCGAGATTGGACCGAGAAAAAACAAGCACGGCGGAAGGCCGTGCTTGTCGGATATTGCGTAAAGGGCGGGATTATTCATCTTCTTCTGCAGCCTCCAAAGCCGCCTGACGGGCAGCCTGAATGGCGGCATACTCCTCTGCATTATGTACAACCACTTTCTGGAACTCACGCAGACCCGTACCTGCAGGAATAAGATTACCGCAGATAACGTTCTCCTTCATGCCATCGAGATAGTCAACACGTCCACGGATAGCGGATTCGTTGAGCACCTTGGTAGTTTCCTGGAAGGAAGCCGCCGACATAAAGGACTTGGTTCCCAAAGCGGCACGGGTGATACCCTGCAGCACTTGGCGTGCGGTAGCGCACTCGGCGTCACGCGCCACAACCAATTTCTTGTCGCGACGACGGAGACCGGAGTTCTCGTCATGCAGACGGCGGGCAGTGATAATCTGGCCGGCACGCAGCACATCGCTGTCTCCGGCATCCGTAACCACTTTCTTGCCCCAGATACGGTCGTTCTCCTCCAAGAAGTCGAGTTTATCAACCACTTCACCCTCCAGATAACGGGTGTCACCTGCTTCCAGGATTTCCACCTTACGCATCATCTGACGGACGATAATCTCGAAGTGCTTGTCGTTAATCTCCACGCCTTGCAGACGATAAACGGACTGCGCCTCATTGACGATATAATCCTGAACGGCAGTGGGTCCCTGGATAGCGAGGATGTCATCCGGCGTGATAGCACCATCGGACAACGCCACACCTGCACGTACATAGTCGCCTTCCTGCACCAAGATTTGCTTGGAGAGAGGAATGAGGTATGTCTTTGCTTCGCCCGTACGGCTGGTGACAGTGATTTCACGGTTACCGCGTTTGATCTTACCATAGGTTACCTCACCATCAATTTCGCTGACAATAGCGGGGTTGGACGGGTTACGTGCCTCGAAGAGCTCAGTAACACGAGGCAGACCACCGGTGATATCACCGGCAGTACCCATAGCACGGGATTGCGTATAGAGGCTGTCTCCGACCTTAACCATCTCGCCATCGGCATGTACAAGCATGGCCTTAACGGGCAGGTTGTAGGAACGGATGATATTGCCTTCGGCATCCATGATATGTGCCATCGGCATCTTAGTCTTATCGCGGTTTTCGGTGATATACATCTCCTTCTTACCAATCTGGTTGTTGGTTTCGGTCTTGGCAGTAACGCCCTCGATGACATCCTGATAGCGCAATGTACCTGCGTTCTCGATAATCATAGAAACCTTGTAGGGGTCCCATTCGCAAACGACGGTATCCTTATCATAGGTTTCGCCCGGAGTAACAAAGAGTTTAGAGGCGTACTTGATGTTATAGTTCGCCAATACGACACCTGTTTCGGGATCTACCAAACGCATATCGTTAAGACGGCTAACCACGATAACATCACCCTCTTCGGTTGTGATGGTGCGCAGTTCGTCAATCTCTACGCGTCCTGCACGCGGCAATACATAGGTGTTCTGCGAAGCCGTGTTACCAGCCACACCACCGGAGTGGAAGGTACGGAGGGTCAACTGTGTACCGGGTTCACCGATAGCCTGTGCGGCAATCACGCCGACCGCTTCTCCGCGCTGTACCATCTGACGGGTAGCGAGGTTACGTCCATAGCACTTGGCGCATACGCCGTGCTTGGCCTCACACGTGAGAACCGAACGAATCTCAACTTCCTCAATACCGGCAGCTACGATGGCTTCAACCTGCTGTTCGCGAATTTCCTGACCGGATTCCACGATAAGGTTGCCTTCGGCATCGCGTATGTCGTGTACGGAGACACGTCCCAAGATGCGCTGCTCCAAGGTAGCAACAACACGGTTGTCCTGCTTGATGGCACGTGCCATAAGTCCGCGAAGAGTACCGCAGTCATCCTCGGTGATAATCACATCATGGCTGACGTCAACCAGACGGCGGGTGAGGTAACCTGCATCGGCAGTCTTCAAGGCCGTATCCGCAAGACCCTTACGGGCACCGTGAGTAGAGATGAAGTACTCCTGCACGCTCAATCCCTCCTTAAAGTTCGAAAGAATCGGGTTTTCAATGGTCTGACGACCCTCGGCAGCACCGGCTTTCTGCGGTTTAGCCATCAAACCACGCATACCTGCCAACTGCTTAATCTGCTGTTCGGAACCACGGGCACCGGAATCCATCATCATGAAGACGGAGTTGAATCCCTGGTCAGCTTCCTTCATGTGCTTCATAAGCACTTCAGAAACCTTGGCATCCACCTTGTTCCAAGCATTTACGACGTTGTTATAACGCTCATCGTCACCCATCAAACCGTTGTTGTAGTTCTCGGTAATAACCTCAACTTCAGCATTACCCTGCGCCACAAGTTCCTGTTTCTCTTCCGGAATGATGATATCGTTCAGGTTGAAACTCAAACCGCCCAGGAAGGCCATCTTGTAACCGAGGTTCTTGATGTCATCCAAGAACTGCGCCGTACGCGCTACTCCGCAAGTCTTGATGACATTGGAGATAATCTTCTTTACGGCACCCTTTGCCATGGTGACATTCTGGAAACCAACCTCTGCCGGCATGAACTCATTGACCATGATACGTCCGGGCGTGGTCTCAACCAGTTTGCCATTGATACGCACCTTGATATTGGCGTGAATATCCACGCGTCCTTCGTTCAGCGCGATGGTGGATTCTTCGGGGCTGTAGAACACAAGTCCTTCACCCTTGACACCGGTACGCGGTTTGGTGATGTAATACAAACCGAGAATCATATCCTGCGAAGGCACGGTGATAGGATTACCGTTGGCCGGATCGAGAATATTGTGCGAACCCAGCATCAGCAATTGTGCTTCCAAAACGGCTTCGTTGCTCAAAGGCAAGTGTACTGCCATCTGGTCACCATCGAAGTCGGCGTTAAATCCGGCACAAGCCAGAGGGTGCAACTGAATGGCTTTACCCTCAATCATACGGGGTTGGAACGCCAAGATACCATGACGGTGCAGCGTCGGGGCACGGTTCAAAAGCACAGGATGTCCTTCCATCACATGCTCCAGAATCTCCCAGATAATCGCATCCTTACGGTCGATAATCTTCTTTGCAGACTTTACCGTTTTAACGATTCCGCGCTCAATAAGTTTGCGGATGATAAACGGTTTGTAGAGTTCGGCAGCCATATCCTTAGGCAGACCGCACTCGTGCATTTTCAACTCAGGACCAACAACGATAACCGAACGGGCAGAATAGTCCACACGCTTACCCAACAAGTTCTGACGGAAACGTCCCTGCTTACCTTTCAACGAATCGGAGAGAGATTTAAGCGGACGGTTGGCATCGGACTTGATGGCCGTTGTTTTACGAGAGTTATCAAACAAACCATCCACAGCTTCCTGCAACATACGTTTTTCGTTACGCAAGATGACATCAGGAGCCTTAATCTCAATGAGACGTTTGAGACGGTTGTTACGTATAATCACACGACGATAGAGGTCGTTGAGGTCGGAGGTAGCGAAACGTCCACCATCCAGCGGCACCAAAGGACGCAGTTCGGGCGGCGTTACAGGAATAACCTGCAGCACCATCCACTCCGGACGGTTCTTTCCCTTACCGGAACGGAAAGCCTCGACAATCTGCAAGCGTTTGAGAGCCTCCTGTTTGCGCTGTTGCGAACCATCTTTGTCCGCCATAGCACGCAAATCGTAAGAGAGCTGATCCAAATCAATCTTGCTCAACATATCATAGATGGCTTCCGCACCCATTTTGCAGATGAACTTATCGGGATTCTCATCCTCCAGCTCATCGTTCCCTTCGGGAAGGCGTTTGATGAGTTCTTCGTACTGATCCTCATCAAGAAGCATCTTGTCTTCCACGATTTCATCGTCCAGTTGCAGACCGGCTAAAACACCTGCCTGAAGGATGATGTACTTCTCGTAGTAAATGACCGAATCCAGTTTCTTGGTGGGAATACCCAGCAATGCAGCCATCTTGCTCGGCAAGGAACGGAGATACCAGGTATGCGCCACCGGCACCACCAGTTTGATGTGTCCCATGCGTTCGCGACGAACCTTTTTCTCTGTCACTTCCACACCACAACGTTCGCAAACGATGCCTTTGTAACGAATGCGTTTGTACTTTCCGCAATGGCATTCGTAGTCCTTGGTAGGGCCAAAGATGCGCTCGCAGAACAAACCGTCACGTTCGGGCTTGTAAGTACGATAGTTGATTGTTTCCGGTTTCAATACCTCACCACTGGAGTTCTGCATAATCTCATCAGGAGATGCCAGACCGATGGTTATCTTGGTAAAACCAGTTCGTTTAGTTGTATTATCTTTATTGTTTGCCATAATTCTTGAAATTTATCTAGCCCAACCAGGGCTCCAGTTGTTCTAGTTTTATTCCATTGTGATGGACAGAGCCAAACCTTGTAATTCGTGTAACAATACGTTGAGAGACTCAGGCAATCCCGGAGTCGGGAACGGTTCGCCTTTTACGATAGCTTCGTAGGTGCGTGCACGCCCGGTGACGTCATCGGACTTGACAGTCAGAATCTCTTGCAGTACATGAGCGGCGCCGTGTGCTTCAAGCGCCCAAACCTCCATTTCTCCGAAACGCTGGCCACCGAACTGCGCTTTACCACCCAGAGGTTGCTGGGTAATGAGGCTGTACGGGCCTATAGAACGAGCGTGCATCTTGTCGTCCACCATGTGACCAAGCTTCATGAAGTAGGTGACACCGACGGTTGCCATCTGGTCGAATGGTTCACCCGTTCCACCATCGTACAACTGCGTCTTACCAGCGCGAGGCAGTCCGGCCTTGTCGGTCCACTCGTTCAGGTTATCCAGCGTGCACCCATCGAAGATAGGCGTTGCAAACTTGACACCCAACTCATGACCTGCCCAACCAAGCACGGCCTCGAAAATCTGACCGATATTCATTCGGGAAGGCACACCCAGCGGGTTCAGCACGATATCCACAGGCGTTCCATCTGCCAAGAAAGGCATATCCTCCATACGGACAATCTTGGAAACAATACCCTTGTTACCGTGACGACCGGCCATCTTGTCACCCACACGAATCTTACGACGTTTCGCTACATAAACTTTTGCCATCTGCAGAATGCCATTAGGCAGTTCGTCACCGATGGTGAGGTTGTATTTGTCGCGTTTAAGAGCCGCATCCAAATCCTTGAGGTGAATCATATAGTTGACTACGCATTGGCGCACCAATTCGTTGCGATGCGCATCTGCCGTCCAATCCTCCAACATAACAGTCTGGTAATCAATCTGCGCCAGACGTTCGCGTGAGAAGACCGTTCCCTTCGGGATAAGTTCTGTACCAAGCAAATCAAAGACACCACGCGACTGACGGTTCTTGAGCAGAGCCGCCAACTTATCCAACAAGCGCAGACGCAGTGCTTCTGCATTCTGCTGGAATGTGACATCCATCTTAGCCAGTGTTTCCTTATCCTCCATTTTCTGCTTGCGATCCTTGTTGGCCTTGGTGTAGAGACGGCGGTCAATAATCGTTCCGCTAAGCGAAGGAGTGGCCTTCAAAGAGGCATCTTTCACATCGCCCGCCTTATCACCGAAGATAGCCTTGAGAAGTTTCTCTTCCGGAGAAGGATCGGACTCACCTTTCGGCGTAATCTTACCGATAAGAATATCACCCGGCTCAATATGGGCACCGATACGAATGATACCGTTTTCGTCCAAATCCTTTGTAGCCTCTTCGCTGACATTCGGGATATCGGATGTGAACTCTTCGGCACCACGTTTGGTTTCACGCACTTCGAGCAACTGCTCAACAACATGAACAGAAGTAAACATATCCTCACGAACGATGCGCTCTGACAGAACGATAGCATCCTCGTAGTTGTAACCTTTCCAAGGAATGTAAGCCACTTTCAGGTTCTTACCAAGTGCCAATTCGCCACCTTCCGTAGAGTAACCTTCTGTCATAATCTGACCGGCTTCCACTTTGTCTCCCTTGCGAACTACAGGACGAAGGTCGATAGTAGTATTCTGGTTGGTTTTCTGGAACTTGGGCAGCAAATACTCTTTTTCTGCGGGGTCGAAAGAAACAAACTCTTCGTCCTCCGTACGGTCGTAACGAACACGGATACGGTCAGCATCTACGTAGATGACTTCACCGGAACCTTCTGCCACGATCTGCGTGCGAGAGTCACGAATCAACTGTCCCTCGATACCCGTACCAACGATAGGAGCTTCCGGGCGCAGCAAAGGTACACCCTGACGCATCATGTTGGAACCCATCAACGCGCGGTTGGCATCATCATGCTCCAAGAAAGGAATAAGCGCGGCGGCAATGGAAGCGATCTGCGAAGGAGAAACGTCCATGGCATCCACCTTTTCGGGAGATACCATCGGGAAATCCGCCTCATAACGGGCTTTCACCCTGCTATTGATGAAACGGCCGTTCTCATCCAGAGGTGCATTACCTTGAGCCACCGTCATATTTTCTTCGTCTTCGGCAGTGAGGTACATCACCTCGTCATTCTTCAGATTAACAACACCGTTGGTGGCCTTACGATAAGGCGTCTCGATGAAACCGAGGTTGTTAATCTTAGCATAGATACACAACGAAGAAATCAAACCGATGTTCGGTCCTTCCGGTGTTTCAATCGGGCAAAGACGACCATAATGGGTATAGTGCACGTCGCGCACCTCAAATCCGGCACGATCACGGCTCAAACCGCCAGGACCGAGGGCAGAAAGACGGCGCTTGTGTGTAATCTCTGCCAACGGGTTCTGTTGGTCCATAAACTGACTGAGTGCATTCGTACCAAAATACGAATTAACTACAGAAGAAATGGCCTTTGCATTGATAAGTTCAATCGGTGAGAACACCTCATTATCGCGTACGTTCATGCGCTCACGCACCGTGCGGGACATACGAGCCAAACCGATATTGAATTGGTTGTACAACTGCTCACCTACCGTACGAACGCGACGATTTGACAAGTGGTCGATATCATCCACCTCAGCATTGGAGTTGATGAGTTGCACAAGATATTTGATAATCTCAATCATATCCTTGGAAGTAAGCACACGCGTATCTTCCGGGATATTCATGTTCAGTTTGCGATTAATGCGATAACGACCTACATCGCCCAAGTCGTATCGTTTTTCAGAGAAGAAGAGGTTCTGAATCATCTCGCGTGCCGTGGCATCGTCAGCAGGCTCTGCATTACGCAACTGGCGATAGATATACAACACAGCTTCCTTCTCGGTGTGAGCAGGGTCTTTCTGCAAAGTGTTGAAGATGATGGAGAAGTCTTCCTCGTGCGCTCCTTCTTTGTGAAGCAAGATTGTTTTTGCGCCTGATTCCAGAATACGCTCCACCAGTTCGGGAGTCAATATGGATTCACGCTCAACTACAATCTCATTACGCTCAATGGAAACAACCTCACCCGTATCTTCATCCGCGAAATCCTCGTGCCAACTGTGCTGCACGTTTCCTGCCAAGGTGCGGCCAACCACCGCATCCAGATTCTCCTTTGTGCACTTGATTTCTTCCGCCAGACCGAAGCAGTCCAGAATATCCTTATCGGATTCGAAACCGATAGCGCGGAGCAACGTGGTTACGGGTAATTTCTTCTTACGGTCAATGTAAGCATACATCACCTTGTTGATATCCGTTGCGAATTCAATCCACGATCCGCGGAACGGGATAATACGAGCCGAATAGAGTTTTGTTCCGTTGGAGTGCATCGTTGTTCCGAAGAACACACCGGGCGAGCGGTGCAATTGGGTGACGATAACACGTTCTGCACCATTGATCACAAAGGTACCTTTGTCCGTCATGTAAGGAATACCGCCAAGATAAACATCCTGAATTACAGTGTCAAAATCCTCATGGTCGGGATCGGTGCAATACAACTTGAGTTTCGCTTTCAATGGAACCGCGTAGGTCAGACCGCGACGCAAGCATTCCTCAATGGAATAGCGCGGATGCTCCACATAATAGTCAAGAAACTCAAGGATAAAATTGTTGCGAGTATCCGCAATAGGAAAGTTTTCCGAGAATACACGGAACAAGCCTTCTTTGCGGCGCTGCTCCGGTGTGGATTCCATTTGGACGAACTCACGGAACGACTTTAATTGAATGTCCAAAAAGTCAGGATACGGAAAATGCTGCTGCATTGCCGAAAAGTTGACTCTTTGCGTTTTTGTGGTTGTAGCCATTAGAATTTATGTTGTTTTTGTAAAAATAGCAAGTTTTTTACCAAATTTTTAACACAATTAAGGTTTTGCTTCTTTTGAGAGAAAAAGGTTTAGACCCCCGTAAAGGGATCTAAACCTGATACCACACAGGTGGTATTGGGAATTGGTATTACTTCAGTTCTACCTCTGCGCCAACTTCTTCGAGGGCTTTCTTAAGAGCCTCAGCGGCTGCTTTGTCAAGACCTTCCTTAACGGTTGCAGGAGCGGCGTCAACGATGTCCTTAGCCTCTTTCAAGCCGAGACCGGTTTGCTCTTTCACAGCCTTAACGACCTGAAGTTTCTGAGCACCAGCGCTCTTGAGCACTACATCGAACGAAGTTTTCTCTTCTGCAGCAGCAGCTTCGCCAGCGGCGGGAGCAGCAGCAACAGCAACAGCAGCAGCTGCGGGCTCAATGCCGTATTCCTCTTTGAGGACTTGAGCGAGTTCATTAACTTCCTTAACAGTAAGGTTTACCAATTGTTCAGCAATAGCTTTTACGTCTGCCATAGTTGTAATATTTAAATAGATTTTTGTTTTTACGTTTATTTTTTGCCGTCACCCTCTCTATAGGGTCTCAAGCGGTTTTTGCCGTATTACTCGGCTCTTTCACCCAGAGTTTTGAGAACTCCGTGGATGGTGGTACCTCCGGATTGGAGTGCGCTGACAACGTTCTTAGCAGGCGACTGCAAGAGAGCGATGATGTCGGCGATGAGTTCGTTTTTGGATTTGATTGTAGTGAGGAATTCGAGGTTCTGTGCACCCATGTAGATTGTTTCTTCCACATAAGCAGCCTTCAATTCGGGCTTAACATCCTCTTTTCCCTTTTCTGCTTTCTTGATTTCCTTGATAAGTCTGGCAGGTGCATTACCGGTGTTGCTGAGCATCAGCGCGGTATTGCCTTTCAGAGCTTCGCAGATTTGCAAATCAATTCCTTTAGCCTCCAGAGCTTTGCGGAGCAGCGTGTTCTTGGCAACAATCAGTTTGATGTCGTTTTTGAAGCACTGACGGCGCAGTTGGCTGGTTTTCTCTGCATTGAGTCCCTCAATGGATGTGAGGTAGAAATGCGAGTACTGACCCAAGGTCTCTTGGAGTTCTACGATAATAGCATTTTTATCTTCCTTTTTCATGATGATTCCTTGGTTAAATTATTCAACTGTTTTGGGGTCGATCTTGATACCCTGACTCATTGTACTGGAGAGATAAATGCTTTTGATATACGTACCCTTGCTTGCAGCCGGTTTCAGTTTGATGATGGTCTGAATGAATTCAGCCGCATTCTGAGCGATGGCTTCAGGCGTGAAGGATACCTTACCGATAGAAGTGTGGACGATACCGAATTTGTCAACTTTGAAGTCAATTTTACCTTGCTTCACTTCCTTGACAGCCTTGGCAACATCCATGGTAACGGTACCACTCTTGGGGTTAGGCATCAAGCCACGGGGACCCAGCACGCGACCGAGAGCACCAATCTTACCCATATACTGAGGTTGTGTGATCATTACGTCGAAGTCGGTCCATCCGCCTTTGATTTTCTCTACAAATTCGTCGAGACCAACATAGTCAGCACCTGCTTCTTTTGCAGCGGCCTCCAAGTCGGAACCAACGAGAGCAAGAACGCGAGTAACTTTACCTGTTCCGTTAGGCAGGGATACGACACCGCGCACCATTTGGTTTGCCTTACGAGGATCAACACCGAGGCGGACATCAATATCCACGCTGGCGTCGAACTTTGTGGTAGTGATTTCTTTCACGAGTGCACTTGCCTCCGCAAGTGTATAGAGCTTACCTGCTTCAATCTTCTCAGCAGCAAGCTTTTGATTTTTTGTCAATTTTGCCATAATACTTCGAAGATTAGATTATTTAACGGTAATACCCATACTGCGTGCAGTTCCCTTAACCATTTTAACAGCAGATTCGATGGTGAAGCAGTTGAGGTCCACCATTTTGTCGGCTGCGATGGCTTGGCACTGTTCCTCTGTGATGGAAGCCACTTTCTTACGGTTAGGTTCGGCCGAACCGCCCTTTACCTTAGCAGCTTCGATGAGCTGAACAGCCACAGGGGGAGTCTTAACGATGAAATCGAAAGACTTGTCGCTGTAGACAGTAATCACTACTGGCAGGACTTTACCTGCCTTTTCTTGCGTTCTGGCATTAAACTGTTTGCAAAACTCCATGATGTTCACACCCTTGGAACCGAGAGCGGGTCCTACGGGAGGAGCAGGATTGGCAGCGCCACCTTTGATTTGGAGTTTGATAAATCCAGCAATTTCTTTTGCCATAATGTTTTGTTTGTTTTGTTAATAGTTTTGGCGATGCGTACGTTACGGAAGTAACTCTCGCCGGTTGATGATTAAACTATCGAGTAGTGCAAACGGCCCGTAACACTGCCTTCTACTCTTTCTCTACTTGGTTGTAACCCAGTTCAAGCGGTGTTTTCCGGTCGAAGATAGTCACTTCCACCTTCAGTTTGTGCTTGTCCTGCATGACATCAAGGATAATTCCGTTGAATCCGTTGAACGGACCATCAACGACTTTCACTTTTTCCCCTGCGATGAATATGTCATCCAATTGCAGGTTCTGTTCGTCCTCGCTTGCTTTTCCCACGAGGCGATTGATTTCGGCCTGCGAAACGACCTGCGCTTTGCTTTTGGTCTTTCCGTCAGAAACGAAACCAAGCACATTGGGGATGTTGCGAATCATAGGATAACTTTCGTCACACAAGTTGCACTCCACCAACACATAGCCCGGCAACATATTACGCTCCTTGACGGTGCGTTTTCCGTTGCGCAGGACCATCACTTTCTCTGTAGGAATCAACACTTGCGAAACATACTCACGGAAGAGCGACGAGGTAACCAAAGCTCCGTCGATATACTCCTTTACTTTGTTTTCCTTGCCACTGATTGCACGGAGTGCGTACCATTTAAAATTACTGTCTGCCATTTCATTCCTAATTTTAAACAATCAACAATGCGTTAGAACAGACCGTAAATAAAGGTCATCAGGTTTTCGAAGCACCAGTCCATCAGCCATACGATGAGGGCGAGGATAATGGAAGCGACCAGCACCACCACCGCACTTTGCGCCAACTCTTTACGAGTAGGCCAGCTGACTTTCTGTACCAATTCCGTGTACGATTCCTTGATATTTTCTACCAGTTTCATATTAAGTAGAGTTATATTATTATTCTTACTAGTTTTATATTCGGGTTTGTTATTACCGCTACCAAACTAACCTCGATTTCCGCCCAATTACACGAAGAGAGGCGTCATCGACGTCAGATGGAAGCTATGTAGTAACATTTTAGCACGGAAGGCAGGAATCGAACCCACATTAACGGTTTTGGAGACCGCTCTCCTACCATTGGAGGACTTCCGTAGAAAATCGGGCGCGTGCGCCCGATTTTTACAGGACTATCGGTAGATTAGTCAAGGATGGCAGTGATCTGACCCGAACCAACGGTACGTCCACCTTCACGGATAGCGAAGCGGAGACCTTCAGAGCAAGCTACGGGATAGATGAGCTTAACTTTGATTTCGAGGTTATCGCCAGGCATTACCATTTCAGTTCCTTCCGGCAGAGTGATTTCACCGGTAACATCCATTGTACGGATGTAGAACTGAGGACGATAGTGGTTGTGGAACGGAGTGTGACGTCCACCTTCCTCTTTCTTCAGGATATAAACAGAAGCCTTGAACTCTTCGTGAGGTTTAACAACACCCGGGTGGGTGATAACCATACCACGCTTAACTTCGTCTTTGTCGATACCACGGAGGAGCAGACCTACGTTATCACCAGCTTCACCTTGGTCAAGGAGTTTGCGGAACATTTCCACGCCGGTAACAACAGATTTCTTACCTTCTGCACCGAGACCGATGAGCTGAACTTCGTCACCAACTTTGATGATACCGGTTTCGATACGACCTGTAGCAACGGTACCACGACCAGTGATGGAGAATACGTCCTCAACAGGCATCAAGAAGGGTTTATCAACGGCACGTGTGGGCAGTTGGATCCAGTTATCAACAGCATCCATTAACTCCATAACCTTGTCTTCCCATTCAGGAACACCATTCAGTGCGCCGAGAGCGGAACCACGGATAACGGGAGTGTTGTCACCGTCAAACTCATAGAAGGAGAGGAGTTCGCGCATTTCCATTTCAACGAGGTCGAGCATTTCGGCATCGTCAACCATGTCGCACTTGTTCATGAACACAACCAGACGGGGCACGTTCACTTGGCGAGCCAAGAGGATGTGCTCACGGGTTTGAGGCATAGGACCATCCGTAGCAGCAACTACGATGATAGCACCGTCCATCTGAGCGGCACCAGTTACCATGTTCTTCACATAGTCAGCGTGACCCGGGCAGTCAACGTGCGCATAGTGGCGGTTAGCAGTCTGATACTCAACGTGAGCGGTGTTGATGGTGATACCACGCTCTTTTTCTTCAGGAGCGTTGTCGATGGAGTCGAACGAGCGAACTTCCGAAAGACCTCTCTTAGCCAGCACGGTGGTAATAGCAGCGGTCAAAGTGGTTTTACCGTGGTCAACGTGACCAATAGTACCAATGTTTACGTGTGGTTTCGAACGGTCAAATTTCTCTTTTGCCATAGTAGTAATTTTTTATTAACGTTAATAATACTAAGTGTATTGTTTTGATTTTTCGTTTTTTACGTACAACGAAAAGAAGGTTTCCCTCCATTTTTTGTTGTATTCTGGAGCTGCTTCCGAGAGTTGAACTCGGGACCTCATCCTTACCAAGGATGCGCTCTACCACTGAGCTAAAGCAGCAAACTGCCTTTCGGCAATTATTGCCTTGATTCATTCCTTTTGAGCGGAAAACGGGACTCAAACCCGCGACCCCCAGCTTGGAAGGCTAGTGCTCTATCGACTGAGCTATTTCCGCGTTCGCGTAGAAGCGCGCCGGTGATGGCGTCAGCAAAGGGCAAATGCAAGCATTCACTCGCTTTGCTCAAACATTCCGCTTCATAGTAAATTCCGCGTTTGTGTTGTGGGTGCGGATGGATTCGAACCACCGAAGTCGAAAGACAGCAGATTTACAGTCTGCCCCATTTGGCCACTCTGGAACACACCCAACTTTTCAATGTCCACTTTTGGAGCCTCTTGTCGGACTCGAACCAACGACCGCTTGATTACAAATCGAGTGCTCTACCAACTGAGCTAAAGAGGCGTCGATTTCGTTCGATTAACAATGTTTGACCACTCCATCAGTCGAAATCGGGTGCAAAGGTACTGCTTTTTTTTGGACTGACCAAATTTTCGGGCAAAAAAATGCAAATAAAATGCACTTTTCTCTATTTTACCCCCAAAAATCCTCCTACACCTTATTTATATATATACACCCGAACACCGCACGCGAGTGGCGCGAGAGTTGCTAAACAACCGTCAACTTATCGTCGGCTTATCGTCGGCTCATCCGCAGGTAAGTCGCAGGTAAATTAATTATTACACATTTTATACAATTTCCTGTAAAAAAATTTGGTGGAGTCATTTTTTTTTTGTACCTTTGCACCCGATTTCAATCCCCCCACAGATAATCAATCAGATACATTTTTGGAGGAAGAAAAAGGACACCTGAACCCACCTTATGATCGTTTCAGGTGCAAGGGGTAACCTTTCCAAACGCAAAGAAAGCGCCCCTTTTGAGGAGAAAAAAAATGAACCAAATATATGGAAACACACATCATTAAACGAAACGGAAAACAAGAGGTTTTTGCCATTGACAAAATCAAGAACGCCATCTCCAAAGCGTTCATTGCCACCGGTTCTTTCGCGACCGAAGACACCCTGACCGCTATACTGTCGCGCCTGCGTATCTATGACGGCATAGGCGTGGAGGATATTCAGAACCAAGTGGAAGTGGCTTTGATGGCAGAGAAGTATTTCCAGGTTGCCAAACGCTATATGCTGTACCGCTACCGCCATAATGAGGACCGTGAGACCTTGGAGAAACTCAATTTCCTCATCAACTACTGCGGTGCCAGCAATGCTGCCACCGGCAGCAAGTACGATGCCAATGCCAATGTGGAGAAAAAGAATATCGCCACTCTAATCGGTGAACTGCCCAAGGCCGGCTATATCCGCCTCAACCGCCGTATGCTGACATCACGCATCGAGCAGATGTTCGGCAAGGAGTTGGCAGACAAATACATCTCCCTGCTCAAGCAGCATTTTATCTACAAGAACGATGAGACCAGCCTTGCCAACTACTGCGCCTCCATCACCATGTATCCTTGGCTGCTGGAAGGCACAAAGGCTATCGGCGGAAACGCTACGGCTCCCCATAACCTGAAAGCTTTCTGCGGAGGGTTCGTGAATATGGTATTCATGGTCAGCTCCATGCTTTCCGGCGCATGTGCAACACCGGAGTTCCTGATGTATATGAACTACTTCATTGAGCAGGAATACGGAGAAGACTATTACAAGCGTGCCGACGAAGTGGTAGATTTGAGCCTGAAGCACCGTACATTGGACAAAGTCATCTGCGATTGTTTCCAGCAGGTGGTTTATTCCATCAACCAGCCCTCCGGGGCCCGTAACTACCAGTCCGTATTCTGGAATATCAGTTACTACGATCGGTACTACTTCCAGTCCATTTTCGGAGACTTCCGTTTCCCCGACGGTTCCGCACCGCACTGGGATTCCCTCAACTGGCTGCAGAAACGGTTTATGAAATGGTTTAACAACGAGCGTCTCCACGCAGTGCTGACATTCCCTGTGGAAACAATGGCATTACTGAGCGAAGACGGTGATGTGAAAGATAAAGAGTATGCCGATTTCACGGCGGAGATGTACAGCGAAGGTCATTCCTTCTTCACCTACCTGAGCGACAATGCCGACTCACTGGCATCCTGCTGCCGCCTGCGCAACGAGATTACCGACAACGGTTTCAGTTATACTCTGGGTGCCGGCGGTGTCAGCACGGGTAGCAAATCGGTACTTACCATCAACCTCAACCGCAGTATCCAGTATGCAGTCCGTCAGGGCATGGCATACCAACAGTACATAGAGGAAATTGTGGATATGATGCACAAAGTGCAACTGGCTTACAACGAGAACCTGAAACAACTGCAGCAACAGGGAATGCTTCCGCTGTTCGATTCCGGTTTTATCAACATCGGTCGTCAGTACCTGACCATCGGTGTGAACGGTCTGGTGGAAGCAGCAGAGTTCCTCGGCATCAAAATAAGCGACAACGAACAGTATGCCGCCTTTGTACAAGAAGTGCTGGGTATCATTGAGAAACTAAACAAGAAATACCGCACACGCGACGTGATGTTCAACTGCGAGATGATTCCTGCCGAGAACGTGGGTGTGAAACATGCCAAGTGGGACCGTGAAGATGGATACGTTGTTCCGCGTGACTGCTACAACAGCTATTTCTACATCGTAGAAGATTCGTCGCTCAACGTCATTGACCGTTTCCGTCTGCACGGGCGCAAATACGTAGAGCACCTGACCGGCGGTTCGGCTCTCCATTGCAATCTGGAGGAACACCTTACCAAAGACCAGTACCGCAACCTGCTGCGTGTTGCCGCCCAAGAAGGCACCAACTACTTCACCTTCAACATTCCCAACACCTTGTGTAACGATTGCGGGCATATAGACAAACGCTACTTGCACGAGTGTCCCGAATGCGGAAGCAAGAACCTGGACTACATGACCCGTATCATCGGTTATCTGAAACGTATCAGCAACTTCTCCGAGGCACGCCAGCAAGAGGCCGCACGCCGCTACTACGCAACCTCGAAAAAAGCACAATGCTAATCCATGCTCCGTCTTGCAGATTTTGATATTGTTTTTCAGGAAGTGCCCAATGAGACCACGTTGGCACTCAACCTGAGCGAATGTCCGAACCACTGTCCCGGCTGCCACAGCCTGCATTTGTGGGAAGCAACCGGCGATCCTCTCACCATTCCAGTGCTAGATGACCTACTGGAGCGCTATCCGTATGTCACTTGTGTAGCAATCATGGGAGGCGACAACGACCCTGCATCCGTATTGCAGATGGCACAGACCATCCGTCAGAGACATAGGAAAGTGGCATGGTACAGCGGTGCCAATGCTCTGCCTGCCGATTGGACTATCACTGCAGCAGAAGAGGCCATCGTGCCTAATAGTGACGAATCGCCGTTGGCATGTTTCGATTTCATCAAGGTAGGGCCTTATGTGGAGGCATTAGGAGGACTCAAATGCCGCACTACCAACCAACGTTTCTACCGTGTGGAGAACGGACGACTGATTGATTGTACCGAGCAGTTCTGGCATTAAGGACATCACCATAATGGATACGGGAACAAGAGATCGGAAGATTTATCGTGTGACGATACTGGGAAGCATTGTCAATGTGCTTCTCACTGCCTTTAAGTTCATCGCCGGTATATTGGGCGGTTCGGCAGCCATGGTAGCAGATGCGGTGCACTCTCTGAGCGACCTGGTTACCGACATCATTGTGCTGGTGTTTGTCCGTATCAGTAGCAAGCCCGCAGACAAAGACCATCAGTTCGGACACGGGAAATACGAGACTCTTGCCACCACCATTATCGGAACGGCACTGCTGGTTGTAGGCGTTCTATTGCTAAAAGAAGGTATTGAGAAGATTGTTCTTGTTTGCCAAGGCAGCGTACTGGAAAGCCCCGGATGGATTGCCTTCATCGCCGCCATTGTGAGCATTGCCAGCAAGGAGTTTGTATTTCAAGTGACACGTATCGTTGCCCGTAAGACGCAATCGGCCGCCACTCTCGCCAACGCATGGCATCACCGTACGGATGCACTCTCCTCCGTCGGGACGGGACTGGGTATTGGTGCCGCCATACTGTTAGGAGAGAAATGGGTTATTCTTGACCCGATAGCGGCTGTACTGGTGAGCGCATTTATCATCGTTACGGCAGTAAACATCATCCGAGACCCATTGAACCAACTGCTAGACAAGAGTCTGCCCGATGAACAAGTGCAACGGATTCGCGATATCATTGCCGCCGACAGCGACCTGAGCGACCTGCATAACCTCCGCACACGCCGTATCGGCAACCGCGTTGCCGTGGATATGCATTTGCGCCTTCCCGGCGAGATGACACTGAATCAGGCACATGAGCATTCGCGCAAATTGGAGAACAAAATACGGCAGGAGTTCGGTAACGATGCCATTATCAACATACACATTGAACCTATAAAAATAAACGGTCAATATCTATGAACGAATTCTTAGAGAAAGAGGAAGAAGTGCTGCGTATGCTCAAGACCGTATTCGACCCCGAAATACCGGTGAACGTATATGACCTTGGGCTGATATACAAAATAGACATACGGGATGACAACAGTTGCGTCATTGATATGACCCTGACTGCTCCCTCCTGCCCTGCCGCCGATTTTCTGGTGGAAGACATCCGTCAGAAGGTGGGGAGTGTGGAAGGCATAGAGAATGTAACGGTAAATCTGGTATTCGAGCCCGAATGGACAAAAGACATGATGAGCGAAGAAGCCAAACTTGAACTCGGATTCCTATGATATACTTCTTGAGTGACGCCCATCTGGGATCCAGAGCTATAGACAACCCCGCAGTCCATCAGACCAAAGTGGTAGAACTGCTACAGCGCATGGGAAAGGATGCCACCGCCATCTATCTCCTGGGGGATATGTTCGACTTTTGGTACGAATACTTGTGGCATGACGGCAGCAAAGCGCAATATACTCCTTTTCTGAACTGCCTCCGAGGGCTGACGGAGAAAGATGTGGAGGTACATTACTTCACCGGCAATCACGATATATGGACATTCGGATGGTTAGAGCGAAAGACGGGTATCACCGTTCACCGCGAACCATTGGAAACTACGCTCTGCGGTAAAACGGTTTATATGGCACATGGTGACGGACTTATTCCCTCTTCTTTTATGACTACACTGCCCAAAGAGATGCACCGTAAGATACAGGCGTTCATGCGTCTCCGCGCTTTCTTCCATAACCCCATCGCGCAGGCATGTTTCCGTCTGTTGCCACCTGCAGCAGGCAATGCCTTCGGCTATGAGTGGGCACGCCGCAGCCGAATGAAAGAGATAGCCAACCCCTGTCCTTACAAAGGAGAGGACAAAGAAGAACTGGTGCTGTTCGCAAAAGAAATGCCACCGCATGACTACTTTATCTTCGGACACCGCCATATTGAACTGGACCTGATGATACGGCAGGGGTCGCGTGTCATCATCCTGGGTGACATGTTCCGCCAATGGACATACGCCCGTATGGATGAGAAAGGAGAATTGTTTATAGAATCCGATATTTAGGAAACGCCATGCATACAAGAGAAGAACAATTGGCCGCCTTTGACCGCCTATTGACGGTGATGGACGAACTGAGAGAGAAATGTCCGTGGGACCGCAAGCAAACCTTTGAGAGTCTGAGGCAAAACACCATAGAAGAGACCTATGAGCTCTGCTCGGCCATTATCCGAAAGGATATGAACGAGATAGCCAAGGAGCTGGGAGACGTACTGTTGCATGTGGTTTTCTATGCCAAACTAGGTGCAGAGACAGGTGAGTTTGACATTGCCGATGTCTGCAACCGGCTATGCGACAAACTTATTTTCCGTCATCCGCATGTGTACGGTGAAGCGAAAGCCAAGGAAGCGGAAGATGTGTCGAAGCTATGGGAACAAGTGAAGTTGAAAGAGCAAGACGGGAACCACACCGTTCTGGGCGGTATTCCTGACTCGCTGCCCAGTTTAGTGAAAGCCTACCGCATACAAGACAAAGCGGCAAACTCCGGTTTCGACTGGGAACAACGTGCCGATGTATGGGACAAGGTGAAAGAAGAGATACAAGAATTTGAGGAAGAAGTACGTAGCGGAAGCGCACAGGCAGAGGACGAATTAGGCGATGTGCTGTTTGCCCTTATCAATGCAGCAAGGTTGTACAAACTCCGTCCGGACAATGCATTGGAGAAGACCAACCGCAAGTTTATCCGACGTTTCAACCACATCGAAGCACGCGCCCGTCAGCAGGGACGCAACCTGAAAGAGATGACATTGGAGGAGATGGAAACACTGTGGCAGGAGGCCAAGACTACCGAACATTCTGCACCACTATAACCGTAGCAGGAGAGAACTTGGAGTCGGATGTGACAGTGAATGTCACTTTGTGCGCACCTTGTTTCTTAGGGATATAGGACATGGGGAAACAAACAAAGTTGTAACCGCTGTTAAAATACAGTTTCATGTCCTTCTCGGAAGAAGATGGTTGTAAAGCAGCATGGATGTCGTCATTGAGTTTATAGCGGAACGCCATTGCCATCGTATCCGCCGTAATCGTGGCACTGAGAAGGTCATTACCCCGCGAACCGAAACCGACAACAAACACCACCGTATCGCTGACGCTGACCGTATCCAACACATAACAGCCCATAGAGGCATCATACGCCACCATCACCGTGTCCTCACAACCCACGATACTATCATTCTTGTACTCGGGATTCAGAAGGAACGCAGACAAAGATATATAAGGAGTATATTCCGCTTTGGTCTTACACGATACCATTGCGACAGCCAGCACCGAAGCTATGAACAGACAACTAACAAACTTACGCATAATGAATAATCAGAAAAAAGTGAGTGCGGCATAAAGGACTCGAACCTTCACTCTGTTGGGAACCAGATCCTAAGTCTGGCGCGTCTACCAATTCCGCCAATGCCGCGAAAAGATGAAACCGGCTGCAAAGGTACTGCTTTTTTTTGATACTACCAAATATGAACGACACTTTTTATAAAATTTTACCATCCGGCATCAAGATTGTGCATCGCATGAGCACTTCACCGGTGGTTTATACGGGTATCATGGCCGGAGCCGGTACACGGGACGAGCGTTCGGAAGAGAACGGTATGGCCCACTATATCGAACACTGTGTATTCAAGGGATGCCTGCACCGTACCGCTCAGGCACTACGTCCGCTGTCCGCACGCCAAATTATCAACCGCATAGAGGGTATAGGAGGAGAGATTAACGCGTACACCACCAAAGAGGAGACCACTTTCTACGCTGCCGCTCCGCGCCAGTGTTACCGGCGTACGCTTGAGCTGATTGCCGACATGGTGTTCCGTCCTACATTCCCAAAGGAGGAGACGGAGAAAGAACTGGGAGTCATACTGGACGAGATAGAGAGTTACAACGACAGCCCAAGCGAACTGATATACGATGATTTCGAGGGGCTCGTCTTTGAAGGGAACACCCTCGCACTACCCATATTGGGTTCCCGCAAGACTCTACGCGCCATCAGCCGCAAGCCTGAGACCGCACAAGCGTGGATACGCCGACATTACAGTCCCGCACGGATGGTAGTGTTCTCTCAAGGTGCCATTCCGTTTGCGGAAGTAGTGCGCACCGTAGAAAGCATATTGGGCGAGGCCGCCATGGAGAGCACCCCTGCCCCTCCGCCACGCATAACACCGACACAGGGCACGCCCCACACGCTTACATACCGCAAACACACCCACCAAGCCCATATCATGTTAGGCGGCCGCGCATACGAAATAGGGCACAAGAACCAGCTTGGGATGTACCTATTAAATAATATTCTGGGCGGAGGCAGCCTGTCCAGCCGGTTGAACCTGAACCTACGGGAGAAGAAAGGCTGGGTATACACCGTGGAATCGCAATACACGCCACTAAGTGACACGGGCTACTGGAATATCTATTTCGCTTGCGAACCGGGGAACAAGGAACGCTGTTTGGAGCAGTGTCTGCGCGAAACCGAACGCCTGCGCAATGAAAGTTTAAGCAGTGCGCAACTGCAACGGGCACTAAAGCAACTGCGCGGACAAATGGCTGTAGCGGCAGAGAACCAGGAAAACAACGTACTGGCAATGGCCAAACAAATGCTTTACCACGACCACGCCCCCACATGGCAAGAGGTGTTTGCCAAGGTGGAACAAACAAGCCCCCGCCAACTGCAAGATATTGCACGCGAAGTGCTGGGTGAAAACAACCAATGGCAATTGCTATATGAGTAACGGGAATCGCATATTGGCGGCATTTTTACTGCCATTTGCGTCTATTTTTACAGAAAAAAGCCAGCAAGCCGCATTTTTTTACATAAAAATTTGGTAGTACAGAAAAATTGTACTACCTTTGCGGCGAAAATGTGCTTTAGGCTCTGTGGAAAAAACAAGATAAAAGAACATATAAATCAACCAAACAAAACACAATGAAAAGAACAATTTCACTATTGACGCTCTGTCTGCTGACGATGGGCTTATGGGCTCAGACGAAGCAGATTAGCGGTGTAGTCGTAGATGAAAAGGGTGAGCCCGTGATCGGTGCGAGTGTACAGGTAAAGGGCACCACCCAAGGTACGATTACTGACTTTGACGGCCAGTTTGCATTGTCGGTAGCCAATGATGCAAAGACGCTGGTAGTCAGTTATGTAGGTATGCAGACGCAGGAAGTGGCTATCAAGGGCACTAACATCCGCGTCACGATGCAGGAAAACTCCGAGGTGATCCAGGAAGTTGTGGTTACCGGTTACGGCAGCGTGACGAAAGGTAGCTTTGCCGGTTCGGCACAGGCCGTTACCTCCGAGACTATTGAGAAGAAGACTCCGTCTGAAATCTCAAAGGCTCTGGCGGGTGAGGTAGCCGGTGTGCAGGTCATCAACACCAGCGGTCAGCCCGGTACAAACGCTTCTATCCGTATTCGTGGTATCGGTTCCGCCAATGCAAGCAGCGCACCTCTTTATATAGTAGATGGTGTTACCTACAACGGTGACGTATCCGCCATCGACCCGGGTGACATTGCTTCCACCACCGTACTGAAAGACGCAACCGCTACCGCCATCTATGGTAGCCGCGGTGCAAACGGTGTGATTGTGATAACTACCAAGAAAGGTAAACAAGACGATGATGCGAAGATAGATATTGATGTGACCTATGGTGCGAACATGCACCTGCTGCCTATGTACGATGTTATCACCGACCCGAAAGAGTATGTGGAAATGTCGTGGCTCAGTTTGTTAGGCAAACACGGTGACCCGCAAATGGCCAGTCAATACCTGTTCGATAACAACAACGGTCTGCCCACCATGTATAACTTGTGGGACGAAGACGGTAGTCTGCTGATTGACGAGAGCACCGGAAGATTCTATCCCGATGTAGAGTACAAGAAGCAATACCGCAGCCTGCCTTCATGGAAAGATGCTATCTTCCGTACCGGTCAAAAGGCTAACGTGACGGCACGTATCTCCGGCGGTACGAACAAGGTGCAGTATTTCACCAGCTTCAGTTACCTGAAGGATGAAGGTTACTACATCGGTTCCGACTACGACCGTTTCACCACCCGCAGTAATATCGACTTCGAGGCAAAGAAATGGTTGAAGGGAACGGTGAATATCGCTTACTCCTATTCTAATATGAACAACCCCGGACAAGGCGGTAACATGAATAACGGTTTCGCATACGTGAACGGTATTCCTCCCATCTATCCGGTGTATGAATATGACGAGAACGGAAACATCAAGATAGACCCGAAGACCGGTAACAAGATGTACGACTATGGTATGCACGAAGGTTTCGGTCGTGGTTTCGGTAGCGGTATCAACCCTGCCGGTGCCCTGCAATACGATAAAGCCAACACCAAGCAACACCAAGTCAGCGTAAATGGCCAACTTGATTTCAAACTCTACAAAGGTTTGAAACTCGAAGTGAGTGCCGCCATGCAGTATGTAGGTACCAATGCCTCGGAGCTGACGAACAAGTTCTATGGCGATGCTGCCGGTATCGGCCGTATCTACAAGAGCCAGAGCAACTACCTCTTCTTCGAGAGCAAGCAGTTGCTGAAATACAACACTACTATTGATGCACACAGCATTGACGTATTGGCGGGCCACGAACTCAGTTTCTCCAAGAGTCAGAGCATGAGCGGTGACATGAGTTACATCGCGGACCCTGCAGGTCTGGAATGGAGCAACGCCATCAAGATGGACTACATGGGTTCTTCTACCAACGAGACCGCTTTGCAGAGTGTACTCGCACAAGCCAACTATGTGTATGATGAGAAATACATGATCAACGCCACCTACCGTGCTGACGGTTCCAGTAAGTTCGCCAAAGGCAAACGTTGGGGTCACTTTGGTTCCGTAGGTGTGGCATGGGCCTTCACCAACGAGCAGTTCATGCAGCCCGCTAACCCGTGGCTCAAAGATGGTAAATTGCGTTTGAGCTGGGGTGCTCTGGGTAACCAAGGTATCGGTTCTGACTTGTTCAAAGACCAGTACAGCATTGAATATGCAGAAAGTGAGATCGGTTACACGTGGACTTATCACGGAGCACCGGATATCACTTGGGAGCGTACACAGACTGTTGACCTCGGTTTGGAGTTCAGTATCAGCAAGTATCTGGATGTAGAGCTTGACTATTTCTACAAACTGACCGACCACATGCTTATCCCGCGCTATCAAGCAAGTTCGATGGGTTACAGCTATGTATATATCAACGGCGGTGATATGTATAACCAAGGTGTTGAGTTCCAAGCCAACATCCATGCAGTGGATATGCGTAACATCAAGTTCGACATCCGTTTGAACGGCGGTCACTACCACAACAAGGTGCTTTCTCTGCCGAAGGAGAACGATGGTACAGAGATGACGAAGAACGGTTCGTTGGTAGTAGGTCACAGTATGTATGACTGGAAGCTTCGTGAGTATCGCGGAGTAGATCCTGAAACCGGTAATGCCCTCTACACTGCATACTACGATGCCGACAAGGGCGGATTCGGAACGAAGAACGCCAGTCTGGTGAAAGACGGAGAAAAGCAGGACAACTACATCTCTGACGTAGATGATTACAAGAAGAAACACCCGAATGCCAACGTGCAAAAGCATGTAACCGACAGTGCCACCTATGCAGGTGCAGCCTATATCGGCAAATCGGCAGAACCTGCACTGGACGGTGGTATCGGCTTCAATCTGGAGGTATATGGCGTAACGCTTGACATCGCATGCAGCTACCGACTCGGCGGTTACGGCTACGATAACACCTATGCCACTTTGATGAGCGACGGTGTGGTAGGTAGCAACAACTGGCACAAAGACATGCGTAACGCATGGACAGAGGACAACCGCTACACCAATGTACCTCGCTTGACCAATGGTGACCGCGACAGCTACACCAACGTGGCCTCGACCCGTTTCCTGACCAAGAACAATTTCTTCAGTCTGAATAATATCCGTCTGGGTTACAAGTTCCCGAAGAAACTGATTGAGAAAATCAAGCTGAGCCGTCTGGAATTGTATGTACAGGCAGACAACCTTGCCATAGCTACGGCACGTAAGGGTTACAACCCGACCGTGAGCGGTGATGGTTCATCCAGTTCCTATCAATACACTCCGCTGTCCACCATTATCGGCGGTCTGAAAGTTCAGTTCTAATAATGACGGAGAGTAAAATAAGTAACCTAATAGCATGAAAGGAAAACAAGATATGAAAAAGAACATTATGTTGGTTCTCTCCGTAGCGTTGCTACTGGTTTCCTGCGAGGACAAGTTCCTGGATCGTAAGCCTCATGGCGGGACCATTCGTCAAGACCAGTATGAGAACATCGACGAGAAAGTAGAGGGAACCGTTCGCGGATTGTACACCAGACTCTACACCATGAGTGGCGGACACGATGAGTTCGGCAAGCGCAGTATCGACCTTTGGGGAGATATCCTGAGCGGCGATATCGCTGTAACAAACCCGAACTACGGTTGGTTGGTAAGCGATGAACAAATGCAAACCGTTTCTACCCGTACCGGTGCCATCTGGGGCTTCTACTACGGCACCATCCATAGCGCAAACCTTGCTATCAAAGAGTGCTTCCAAAACGATAGTCTGCTGGTGTATTTGGAAGAGGGTCTGCCTTCAGAGAACGAAGAGCACGAGTATACCGACGAGGAAGCAAAAAGGGCATTGTACTATGCACAGGTTCTGGCTATCCGCGGTTACTGCTATGCGCAACTGGCCAAGTGGTACACTCCTGTGGAGGGCTGCAGTTATATAAAAGACAAGACTATTGCCACCTACGAGTGCTGCCCTATCTACACAGAGAGCAACATGGACGCTCCGCAGCGTCTCGCCACATCCGACTCGGTGTACAACCAAGCATTCTCAGACCTGGAATATGCCGTTCAACTCTATCGCGAGTTCGATGCCAAATACCTGCGCCCGAACAAGCTGTTCTTCGACCGCGCCACCATCTGCGGTCTGCTTGCCCAGGCTTACCTGAACCAAGCCGTTTACAGCCAGCCGGAGGATATCCAGCGTGAGCACCTGCAGAAGGCACATGATTTGGCCGTGGAAGCCATCGAACAGAGCGGCTGCCAGATTCTTGCCTACAAAGACCTGCTGACCACCGGTTTCAACAACGTGGACAATAAGAGCTGGATGTGGGCGCAGCAAGTGACCGTTGAGACAAGCGGCGGACTGAAGAGCTGGTTCGGACAAGTAGATATTCACAGTTACAGCTATGCGTGGGCAGGTGCTACCAAGGCCATTGACCAAAAGCTGTATGACGAGATGGATAAGGAAGAGATGGCCTGGGATGGTCGTTACCACTGGTTCCGCTCGACCAAAGAATATAACCTCTGCCCCGATGGCAAGTTCTTCAGCGAGAAGAACCCTGTCTCCACCAATACGGATGACATTGACCGTGAGTGGCTGAGCGACAACGTATTCATGCGTATCGAGGCCATGTACCTGACGGCATCGGAAGCTGCATTCCGTATGGGGCAAACCGAAGAGGCTTACAACCGTTTGAAAGCCATTCTGGACGAGCGTGCCAACAAGGAGGATTTCGGATCCGAATACGAGACCTATCTCTCCAACATCCAAAACGGAGGCGATGCTTTGAAGAACGCCATCATCTACAACTGGCGTGTTGAGTTGTGGGGTGAGGGCTACGGCCTTGAGACTTTCCGCCGCTGGAACATAGAGAACCGCTTCCGCGGAGGTAACCACTACTACAAATACGGCCGTTCGTTGGCAGCCAAAGAGGATCGTTTCAACATGAACATCCCAAGCGGCGAGGCAACCTATAACCCGTATGTGGATGAGAAAGAAGACTAATATCTATAACCGAGTAACAACTCACTAATAATTAACCCAAAAACAAAACAACCATGAAGAAAATTCTTTGCGGAGCCTTGGTGCTCCTGGCAGCGGTGGCAGCGTTCACCAGCTGTAAGAAAAAAGACAACAATGGGGATGCTATTTCCAGCCTTATCTTGAGCGCAACTGAGCTCCAGATGTCCCCCGGTGATGATGCCAAGAAACTCACTGTTAAGACCAATACCGGTACGGTAGTGACCTACGAATGGAGCACTGATGATGCAGATAACGCTGTGATTACTTTGTCTGCCAAGGGTTCTACCGCTACCATTACCCCTGTTGGTTTCGGAACTGCCGTTGTCACGGTGAAAGTGAAAGGGAACGAAACTCTGACCGCTGAGTGCATAATCAATGTCATTGACAAGGTACAAAGTCTCAGATTCTCTCGTCTCAGTGTCAACTACGCAGAACCTCCTGCCAACATTGACTCTACCAAGGTTTATGACTATTCTTACCTGCCTGATGGCAATAAGATTACCGGCAAGAAAGACACTATCCGTTGCTATCTAGGCGATATTCGTCTCCGCCTTTTGGCAGACGGCGAAACATTTGTAAACAATGACGGTTATCTCACCGCCAAGACGGAAAGTGGTGCATATACCATTGAGGCCATTGGTCGCGTTCCCGTGATTGCCCGCAACATTAACGCAGCTTTCTTTGATGCAGCTATGCAAGTAACCGAAAGTGAAGCCGCAAAACAAGCATGGGCAAACCCCAGCTATTATGAGATTGGAACCATTGCTTCGAATTACAACCCATGGATTGGCGACAACAAAGAAGAAATGTACCATCTGGCCACCGGTAGCGTTAATGAAGCCCAATATGTTGAACTACTCGGCAAGGCATTTGTTGAGCACTATCCAGAGAATGCACAAACTCTTGATGACATGGAAGATTTCTTCAACCATCGAGACATTGCATTGGCAGAAATAAAAGGTGCTTATCTGGCACAATGGCTGTATGATCCCGAAGAAGGTATTTGGTACCAATCTGCATTCCGTGCCGGTATTGTACCCACCCTTTCTTTCCACATTACAACTAACACCCATACAGAGGAGGTTGGTTATAAATACACCTACGTTATTGATCTTGCCAACATCAAATTCAGACCATTCGGAGGCTATGAGAACTATGGTATTGATTTGAAGTTGGATAAACTGACCAAGAAATACGAGATGAACAGCAATGATTTCCAATGGAATCCGACAGTTGACTGTTCTTTCGATGATACGGAGAACTAAGACAACACATTGCATTGTCTAACGAAAAGGGCTGCCTAAAGAGGCAGTCCTTTTTGATTTGTTTTGTCGGATTGAGGTTGGGTTGGCGGTCGTTCGGTATTGTCAGGTTCGTCTCGGGTTAATAACCGATTAATAACCTAATAATAACCCAATAATCACCCAATAATAGCCCAATAGTCATTCGAGAGTTAAGCGTGATTAACGGGCGATTAACGGGCGATGAACTTAATGCCGTTGCAGATATAAATCTGTCCGGAAACGGGATGCGTAACAATACGGCCCAAGAGATCGTAGATACGTCCGTCCATAATAGGCGGAAGGGCATCCTCCTCCACCTCATCTACAGGCGTGGTACGGTCGGGTTCGATACCGATAATCACATTCGCGCGCGAGGTATAAGGGTTATTGTCATCATCATTGGGTTTGAACCAGTCGTTGCGATTACCACCCCAGCCCCAGTTGTAATGAATGAAATAGGACTGATAGCGGGACGAATTGGCCGTTTTATAGCCATCCAGCACAAAAGCATGACCCGAATCCAAGCCCGCACTACCTGTAGTCGCTGAGCAATAGACAGGGCGTCCCTCGTCAAACTCCTTTTTCAACGCCCAGATAAAATCGGAGTTGGTGAATGAGGTAGTGCCGCGTTCCTGATATTTCAATCCTTTCTTATAGCGGAAGATACGGGCGAAGACTCCGGGCACCTTGGGGCTGTAGGCTCCACTGCCAGAAGGCGAATAGTCCATATTCACCGCCACACCGCAAGCACTCATCAAGACAGCGACAGCCGTATCCTGCCGCGGCGTATGCAACACATTACCCTCGTAGGTATCGAGGATATTGTCCCAATCGAAAGCACAACCACGGTAGTCGAACGAGACAGGCAAGGCGAGAGAAGAAGTGGTGTATGAAACTACCGTATCGGCACAGACTAACGGCCAGCGGTGGTACGCCATAATCTGCGCCATGGCGGTAGCGACACAGCCTGTGACACAATGCGTCTGGGACTCCGGCTCTATGGGTGTAAGGAGGTTATAGGGTTCGCGCTGCCAGAACATAATGCCCCCCAAGAGGGGTCCGACCGAGTCGGTGGCATCAGCCTGCTCCGCCGCCAGAATATAGGCAGGGCAGTCTTCGTGAATAACCTCCAGCGTCTTTCCCATGGAAGCGAGAAGACGCGTCATGCCTTCGGAGACGGCAGTAGCCTGCCGACTGTCAGACATACCGATGATTTCATCCTGTGCGTTAACCAGCACATATCCACCTGTGCGCCCTATATAAGCGCGGACAACATCGTCGGGCTGCGTTGCCCAAACCGATGTTGCCACGAAAAGACAGGCCAAAAGAAACAGCCTCTGCATAGTATTAACGGGCGATGAACTTCACGCCGTTCTGAATATAAATCTGTCCAGCGACAGGATTGCTAACGACGCGCCCCATCATGTCGTAGATACGTCCATCTTGGATAAGGGCATCCGCTGCAACTTCATCCACAGGCGTTGCGCGGTCGGGCTCGATGCCCGTAACAACTTGAATCTGTGACTGATATGGATTGTTCGCATCATTCACTTTTAGCCAAGCATTGCTAAGGCCCCCCCAACCCCAGTTGTAGTGGTAGAAAAAGGTGCGATGGTCAGAAGCATTGGTCGTCATATAGCCATCAATCACGAAAGCATGTCCTCCATCCAAGCCTGCTTCGGTGGTAGTAGCCGAGCAATAGACAGGACGCCCGTTATCAAACTCCCTCTTCAGCGCTTGAGCGTACTCCGCATTGGTCAGGTCGCTACCGCGCATTTGGAACTTCAGACCTTTCTTGTATTTGAATATACGTGTCAAGACACCCGGCACTTTCGGGCTGAAAGCGCCACTGGATTCTGTCGTGTAGTTCATATTGACCGCTACACCGCAGGCAAGCATCAACTTCGCCACCGCCGTATCCTGCACGGGCGTAGTTTCCACTGTGTAGTAATTCGGCAGCACATTGTCCCAATCAAAGGCACAGCCGCGGTAGTCGAAGGTCATATTAAAACCCAGTGTCTTTGTCTGATACGAGACAACAGTGTCAGCACACACATCCGGCCACTTGTGGTACGCCAGAATCTGCGCTATCGCCGTAGCGACACACCCCGTAACGCAATGCTCGTTTCCGACTTTCGGAGTAAGGATATTGTAATAACCATGCTGATTGCCCTGGTCATAAGCGATGTCGCCCAAGAGGGGTCCAACTGAGTCCTTTGCCTGTGCGAAAGAAGGCATCTGAATCTCCTGCGGGCAATCCTGCGGGATGACCTCAATGGTCTTGCCCATTGCCTCCATATAACGCAGCAGTCCTTCGGAAAGGGCAGTAGCGCGATTGTTATCCGACATACCAATGATTTCGTTGTTGGCATCCACCAACACATATCCGCCCTTCTGCCCCATATAAGCACGAACGACATTTTCGGGCTGCGTTGCCCAAACCGATGCTGCCATCACGAGGCAGGCACAAAAGAAAATCTTTTTCATACGACTTATTGTTATTTTGGATTTTGGGCGCAAAGATAGTGCAAATATTTGGAATATGCAAATAAAAAAGCACAAAAGTAATGAAATATGGCGAATTAGTACAAAAACATTTGCGTATGTGCAATTTTTATTGTACCTTTGTCGGCAGAATATCAATCTATGTTCAAGAAAAAGTGACGAAGACCATGACAGATTCAGAAACGCGGAAAAGGGTGGCAGTGATAGCAGGGGCAGGTCCGGCAGGCCTGACCGCTGCATACGAGTTGCTGCGCCAGACCGATATACAACCTATCGTATGCGAACAAACCAACGCCATCGGCGGTATATCCCAGACCGTGGAATACCACGGTAACCGTATGGATATAGGCGGTCACCGCTTCTTCTCAAAGAACGATGAGGTGATGCAATGGTGGCAACAGATAATGCCTATGCAAGGGCATCCCGCCAAAGACGACCTGCTACTGCATGAGACGGACAAGGTTTACGCACAGGATGGTCCCGACCCCGAAAAAGAAGACCGCACTATGCTGCTGCGCCGCCGCGTGAGCCGCATCTTCTTCCTGCGCAAGTTCTTCGACTATCCTATCTCGATGAAGAAAGAAACGTTCCTTAACATGGGCTTCGTACGGATGATGCGCGCAGGGATAGGTTACCTATGGGCCTGCGTACACAAGCTGCCGGAAGACTCATTGGAGAACTTCTACATCAACCGCTTCGGGCGACCGCTATACGAGATGTTCTTTGAGGACTATACAGAGAAAGTGTGGGGTATCCATCCGTCCAAGTTAGGTGCAGACTGGGGCAGCCAGCGTGTGAAAGGACTCTCCATCATCGCTGTGCTAAAAGACATGTGGCGCAAATCGTTCGGCACCAAGGACAATACCCATGTAGAGACCTCCCTTATCGAACAGTTTATCTATCCCAAATACGGTCCCGGCCAATTGTGGGAGACAGTGGCCCATGATGTGCAAGCCCGCGGAGGCGAAGTGCGCCTGCAAACGAGCGTGACGGGTGTGAACGTACAAGACGGGCGCGTGACAAGCGTGCGCGTACAGACCGTTGAGGGCAAGGAAGAGACGATACCCTGCGACTTCTTCCTCTCCACCATGCCATTGAAAGACCTTGTTCCAAGTCTGCAAGGCATACGAGTACCCGAAGAGGTGCAACAGGTAGCGCAAGCCCTACCCTACCGCGATTTCATCACCGTCGGTCTGCTGGTCAGCAAACTAAAGATACGCAACGAGACCAAACTGAAGACCTACGCCGAACGCGTACCCGACACTTGGATATACATTCAGGAACGCGACGTGAAAATAGGGCGTCTGCAAGTGTTCAACAACTGGTCACCGTATCTGGTGAAAGACTACGAGAACACGATGTGGATAGGCTTGGAATACTTCTGCACCGAAGGCGATGCGATGTGGAACACCTCTCCCGAAGACTTCATCCGCACTGCCAAAGCCGAACTTGCCAAGATAGATATCATCCGCGAAGAGGATGTGTTGGATGCCTGCCACGTACGGATACGCAAGGCCTACCCCGCCTATTACGGCAGTTACTACCAACTGGACTGCGTGCGGAAGTTCTTAGACACCGTGCCTAACCTCTTCTGTCTGGGCCGCAACGGGCAACACCGCTACAACAATATGGACCACTCTATGTTAACCGCCTTTGAGGCTGTGCGTGCCATCCGCGACAACCAGTTGGAGGACAAGACAAACATCTGGAATGTAAATACAGAAGCCGAATACCATGAAAGCAAATAACAACCGCTGGCTATTGACGGGCTGCTGCGCCCTGCTGACAATCATATGGTTCATCCTCGCCAGCAAAACATTCAATACCAAGCCCGATTTGAACGGAGATAACTTCAGTTACTATATCTATGCCACTTCGCTTGCAACGGGTCACGGCTACAGCGACCTGTCGCATCCCAGTATGGGTCCGACCAGCAACTTCCCTCCAGGTTATCCGCTGCTGATGGCTCCGCTGCGCGTAATGACAGACAGCATTGTGGCACAGAAATGGCTGAACGAGTTGTTTGTGCTGGGTGGCATACTGCTGCTATTCTTCACTCTGCTGCAGTTGGGTATGCGATGGGATATCAGTCTTGCCGCCTCGGCAGCCGGATTGTTCTGTCCGCGACTGTGGCACTTCTCCACCATGATGATGAGCGAAGCGTCGTTCTTCTTCACCTCCGCCCTTGTGTTCTATGCTCTGGCGCGCCTGTATGCCGGAAAGGAAGAGGACAAAGAACCTATCAGTTGGCGTTCGGAACTGCGCAGTCCGTGGCTGTGGGTGATGATCTGTATGCTGGTGCTGAACTACCATATCCGCACCCAAGGTTTAGCCTTGGTGGCCGGTGTGGGACTGCTGCTGCTCGTCCGCCGCAGATGGGTGGCTCTGCTGACCACTGCCGCCGGATTCGTAATCGGGTGCATCCCCTATATGCTGCGCAATAAACTGTTAGGGCTGAACGGAAACCGATACATCGACACCATTATGCTCAGCAATCCCTTCCAACCCGATGCAGGCACGCTGACCATAAGCGAAGTAATCGGTCGTTTCTTCCAAACCCTGAAGATGCTCGTCTTTAACGCTATCCCCAACACCATCTTCCCTTATATAGACGTGAACTGTGACAATCCCGAATACAGCCTCGGCATTTATGTGACCGGAGCCATTGTGCTTGCTGTGATTCTTATCGGCTATTGGCGGACAGACCGTCTGCGTTGGGGGCTGATGGGCTACCTTGCCGCCACTTTAGGGCTGATATCCATCTTCTCCACCCCCAGCGGTAACCGCTACATCACTTCCGTACTGCCGTTGCTGGCGGCAGGCCTGCTGTGCGGCGTTTGGCAGATTGCAGAATGGATATGCCACAAGCATCCGAAAGTACTGTTTCCCGGTGTGGCTCTGCTGCTGTGCCTTACCTTTATCGGTGCGAAAGAAGGTATAGAAAGCGAGGTTCAACAAGCCAAACAGAAATATCCGCCACAATACGTGCAATTCTTCAGTCTTGGCAAACAACTCAAGAAAATAGCGCCCGAAGGTTCGGTGGTATGCAGCCGCAAACCGCAGATGTTCTGGATGCAAAGCGGTCTGCCAGGCGTGAACTACAAATACACCAAGGATGCGAAAGAGCTGATACTTGATTTGGCAGACAAGAAGGTAGATTACGTTGTGCTGGATGCACTGGGCTACAGTTCCACCTATCTTTATCTCTTTCCCGCCGTGCAACAATACCAGCAGTATTTTCCTGAGATGGTGGCACACTACGAGAACACCCATACCTATCTCCTTCGCTTCGACCGCGAACGGGCGGCACGCGAACTGAGAGACAACGCCACACAAACCGAATAAGCATGAGCAAACTAAAGCAATTTGCAGAGACCCTGTTGGTAGCCCCGACCCAAAACTGGCTACTGCAATTGTTCCGCTACGGTTTTGTGGGCGGTGTGGCATTCGTAGCGGATTACGGCACACTGATAGGTTGTACGGAATGGCTGGGTATTCATCATTTAGTGTCCGCGGCCATCGCTTTCATGGTGGGACTGACGGTGAACTACCTGATGAGTACATCGTGGGTGTTTGCCAGCCATACACAAAGTAACAGAAAGTTTGAGTTCCTGATTTTCGCCATTATAGGCGTGATCGGTTTAGGACTGAACGAACTGATTATTTACGCAGGGACTGACCTCTGCGGCATAGACTATCGGCTGTCAAAACTGATTTCGACAGCAATCGTGTTCTTCTGGAACTTCTTTGCCCGCAAACTTATTCTATTCAACAAGAAAGAGGCGTAACCGATACGACCGTCATTTATTCAGCAGCGCGGAGACGGGCTGAAAGCGTGGCAATGATAAAGCCACGAAGCGTGCTATAGACCTTGGCGTTCGCACGCGCTGCAGTCTTGGCAGCCGTTTTGGTGTACTGCACGTATTGTTTTTTCCACTGAGCCAGTTTGGCCTCATCCATCATTTCCTCCTTGCATTGACGCACAGCTTGGGCGAAGGTGTTAATCGCACTTTTGCGGCTCTCCGCCAAGGGTCCCTTGTAGGGATTGTGAATCACATACGAGTGTATGCGGCCGTTACGCGTACGCAATACATTGCGGTCGAAAGCAGAAAGTTTGCCACTGAATTGGTCAAACTGAGATGAAGGGGTTACTTTAGACATGGTTTGAAAAAATTTATGTTTTGTTACTATTTATGTGTCGGACGGATGGAGCGGCGTGCCGCCAATCTCCCGATAATGACCCTGTTATCTATCGTATATCTAACGTATATCTATCGTGTATCTATCGTATATCTATCGTATATCTATCGTGTTTAGTCCGAGAATAGACTAAAAAAAAAGGAGGAAAGAAAGGGATTTCTTGGGGAAAGAGAGGGATTTCTTGCTGAGAGAAAGAAAGGGATTCGGACTCCTCCTTGCTTTGCAATTCCCCCGAAAACCCTACAAGCTGCCGCCGGCACCTTGTCCAAGCCTTTCATTTCATTCGCTCACTCAAGCGAGCTTGGACTCGCTCTTGTAATGAAAGTCTTGCGGAAAGAGAGGGATTCGAACCCCCGGACCCTCTCAGGTCAACGGTTTTCAAGACCGCCGCGATCGACCACTCCGCCATCTTTCCAGTACACTCGTTCACCGTCCGTCCCATCGGACAAGAACCAAATGCGGGTGCAAAAGTACTACATTTGTATGACATACGCAAGTTTTTTGGCAAAAAACTGCAATTTCAGTCTCATTTTTTGTCAAAAGCGGTTCAAAATCCCCTGCGAAACAAAAGAAATCACAAGGTTGTGACACCCTGTGATTTCCCAATAACAATCAAAATCATCCAATTAACCTGCGGTTACAGGGCAGGGCCTGCAGCCACAAGTGCCTTACCCGCTTCGTTGGTCTCGTACTTTTTGAAGTTCTTGACGAAGCGTGCAGCCAGGTCTTTGGCTTTCTCTTCCCACTGAGCAGGCTCAGCATAGGTGTCGCGCGGATCCAAGATAGCGGGATCAACGCCCGGAAGAGCGGTAGGTACTTCGAAGTTGAAGTATGGGATATGTTTCGTAGGCGCAGAAAGGATAGCGCCGGAAAGAATAGCATCAATAATACCACGCGTGTCGCGGATAGAGATACGTTTGCCCGTACCGTTCCAGCCGGTGTTCACGAGATAAGCCTTTGCACCCGATTTCTCCATCTTCTTGACAAGTTCCTCTGCATACTTGGTAGGATGCAACTCGAGGAAGGCCTGTCCGAAGCAAGCCGAGAAAGTAGGCGTAGGCTCGGTGATACCGCGCTCGGTGCCTGCCAACTTGGCTGTAAAGCCGGAGAGGAAATAGTACTTGGTCTGTTCGGGCGTCAAGATGCTAACCGGCGGCAGTACTCCGAAAGCATCGGCGCTGAGGAAGATAACATTCTTGGCAGCCGGACCCGCGGAAACAGGGCGCACAATCTTCTCAATATGATTGATGGGATAGGATACGCGCGTGTTCTCGGTGACAGACTTATCGGCGAAATCGATTTTGCCGTTGGCATCCACGGTGACGTTCTCCAAGAGAGCGTTGCGACGGATAGCGCGGTAGATATCGGGCTCGGACTCCTTGTCCAGATTGATGACTTTGGCATAGCAACCTCCTTCGAAATTGAAGACCCCCTGATCATCCCATCCGTGCTCGTCATCACCGATAAGCAGACGTTTGGGGTCGGTGGAAAGCGTGGTTTTACCCGTTCCGGAAAGTCCGAAGAAGATAGCGGTGTTCTCGCCGTTCATGTCCGTATTGGCAGAGCAGTGCATGGAAGCGATGCCCTTAAGCGGCAGGTAGTAGTTCATCATAGAGAACATACCCTTTTTCATTTCACCGCCATACCAGGTGTTGAGGATAACCTGCTCGCGGCTGGTGGTGTTGAATGCCACACAGGTTTCGCTGTTCAGACCCAACTCTTTGTAGTTATCCACCTTTGCCAACGAAGCGTTATAGATAACAAAATCGGGTTCGAAATTAGCCAACTCTTCTTCGCTCGGCCGGATGAACATGTTCTTTACGAAATGCGCCTGCCAAGCCACTTCAACGATGAAACGAACGGCCATACGGGTGTCCTTATTCGCGCCACAGAAGGCGTCAACGACATATAAGTTCTTGTTACAAAGCTCCTTAACAGCCAAGTCTTTCACTTTCGCCCAAACCTCTTCGGACATGGGGTGATTGTCGTTCTTATACTCCTCGCTGGTCCACCAAACAGTGTTCTTGGAGTTCGCGTCCATAACGATATATTTGTCCTTAGGCGAACGTCCGGTATAGATACCGGTCATTACATTTACAGCCCCCAGCTCGGTCTCCCGGCCTTTTTCATAACCGGTGAGCGTGGATTTGGTTTCCTCAGCAAAGAGGTACTCGTAGGAAGGATTGTGCGCAATCACGGTAGCCCCCGTGATGCCATACTTGGTCAAATCAATGTTTTTCATATCTTAATCTCAAATAAATATATTACGTTCGTCGTTAGGACGCTTTTCTTAAAAGCGGGTGCAAAGGTAATCATTTTTTCGGAAACTGCCAAATATATTTGAGTTTCTTTTTATTTTGCAACCTCCATATTGCAAAAATTGCCGTAAAAAGGGTCAAAAAGTAGTAAAAAAAACATTTTTTGCATCCGTTGGTGCATTTTTTTCTGAGAAAAGTTGCAAGTATGGCAAAAAAAGCGTACCTTTGCGAGCAATTCATTTTGAACCTAATAGAAAACATAAAAATTATGGCAAAAGTTTATCAAGCAAACGAAATCAAGAACATCGCCCTAATCGGTGGCAGCGGAAGCGGTAAGACCACCCTGATGGAATCGATGCTGTTCGAAAGCGGCGTTATCAAACGTCGCGGCTCGGTGGAAGCGCAAACCACCGTGAGTGACTATTTCCCCGTGGAGAAAGAGTACGGATACTCGGTGTTCCCGACCATCTGCAATATCGAGTTCGGCGGCAAGAAACTGAATATCATTGACTGCGCCGGTTCGGATGACTTCTGCGGCGGTACGGTAACCGCACTGAACGTGGTGGATACCGCCGTTATCGCTCTGACTGCGAACGGTGGTGTGGAAGTGGGCACACAGAACAACTTCCGTCTTGCAGAAAATGCACAGAAACCCATCGTGTTCGTCATCAACAAATGCGACCACGAGAATGCCAACATGGAACGCACCATGGAATCGCTGAAAGAATACTTCGGCAAGAAAGTGGTGACCATCCAATATCCGCTGAACCCCGGTGCAGGTTTCAACGCCGCTATTGACGTGCTGAAGAACAAGATGCTGGTGTGGAAAGCAGAAGGCGGTGCTCCCGAAATGAAAGATATTCCCGCTGAAGAACAAGCACGCGTGGAAGAGCTCAAGAGCAGCCTGCAAGAACTCGCCGCAGAAGCCAATGAGGAACTGATGGAGAAATTCTTCGACCAGGGTACCCTGAGCGAGGAGGAGACCATCGCAGGCTTGGAGAGCGTGTTTGCAGGAGGCGGTTTCTATCCCGTTATCTGCACTTCCGGTCTGAAAGATATGGGCGTACGCCGTCTGATGGACTTCCTGGGCGAAATGGCCCCGTCCGTAGCAACGGCTCCGAAACCCAAGACACAAGAAGGCAAGGAAGTGGAGCCCAACGCAGCCGCTGCGACCTCACTGTTCATCTTCAAGACCTCCATTGAGCCGCACATCGGTGAAGTGAACTATTTCAAGGTGATGCAAGGTACAGTGCATGGCGGTGACGACATGCAGAATATGGACCGCGGGAGCAAAGAGCGCATTTCGCAATTGTACAGCGTGGCAGGTGCCAACCGCGTGCCTGTGGACGAAGTTGTGGCCGGTGACATTGCAGCAACCGTTAAACTGAAAGATACACGCACGGGCAACACGCTTAATGCCAAAGATTGCGACCTCACCTACCCTGCTATCCAGTATCCCGATCCCAAGTTCCGCCGTGCCATCCGTCCGGAGAACGAGGCTGACTCGGAGAAACTGTCCGCACTGCTGACCCGTATGCATGAAGAAGACCCGACATGGATTATCGAGCAGTCCAAAGAACTGCGCCAGACCATCGTAAGCGGTCAAGGCGAATTCCACCTGCGCACTCTGAAATGGCGCTTGGAGAACAACGATAAGATGATGGTGAAGTTCGAGGAACCGAAGATTCCGTATCGCGAGACCATCACCAAGGCTGCTCGTGCCGACTATCGTCATAAGAAACAATCCGGTGGTTCGGGTCAGTTCGGTGAAGTTCACCTGATTGTAGAGCCGTACGAAGAAGGCGTTCCCGTGAAGGAAGTCTATAAGTTCGGCAACCAGGAATACCGCATCTCCGTGAAAGATACGCAAGAGATACCTCTGGAATGGGGCGGTAAACTAATTCTGATTAACTCCATTGTCGGCGGTGCTATCGATGCCCGATTCATCCCTGCCATTCTGAAAGGACTGATGGATCGTATGGAGCAAGGTCCTCTCACCGGTTCCTACGCGCGCGACGTACGCGTAATTATATATGACGGCAAGATGCACCCCGTAGACAGTAACGAAATATCGTTCCGTCTTGCAGGTCGTAACGCCTTTGCCGAAGCATTCCGCAACGCTGCACCGAAAGTGCTGGAGCCTATCTATGAAGTAGAGGTTCTCGTTCCCGGTGAGTTGATGGGTGACGTGATGTCGGATATCAACGGCCGTCGCGGTATGGTGCTTGGTATGGAAGCCGAGAAGAACTTCCAGCGCCTGAAAGCTCTCGTTCCGCTGGCAGAGATGTCGAGCTACAGCACAACGCTGAGCAGCCTTACCGGTGGACGCGCTACGTTCACCATGCGCTTCAAGAGCTATGAACTCGTGCCAGGCGATGTACAAGACAAACTTGTAAAAGCATACGCCGATAGCCAAAAGGACGAAGAGTAATATGGAAACTTACTTCGAAGAATTACCCATCGCGATCACTATCAGTGACCGCGATGGTAATATATTGGATATGAACCAACGTTCCGCCGATGTGAATAGCCACGGCGAAAAAATTATCGGCCGTAACCTCTACGACTGCCATCCGCCACGCGCTGCAGAAATACTGCGGTCGCTCTATGCAGAGGAACGAAAGAACGTCTATACCATCGAGAAGAACGGTATAAAGAAACTCATCTACCAGGTTCCCTGGTATGACCACGGCAACTTTGCCGGACTGATGGAACTTTCGATGGAAATTCCGCAAGAGATGCCGCATTATATACGGCAGCCCAAGCAAGAGTAAGCCAAGTGCTTACTTTTTCTTCTTTCCCTGTTGAGACGGGATATTGGGCACATTGCGCTGGTATTCCGCCTCAAATTCAGGAAAATCACAACTAAGGCGGCCCTCCGAGAGCGTAAGGATATCCTGCTTGATGCGAGCCATACCGGCTTCTTGGTCCTTATTCCATGCCATATTCTTGCAACGCATACTGCGGGCGATGAAGATGGTCATCTTTTTGCGAGTCGCCTCATCCTGTTCCGTTGCCGCAACGGCAATCATCTCCTGAAGGATGCGTCCGTAGTTGCGCATACGGATAGGCGAGCTATTGTATTTGAGAATTTCTTCCATGTTCGTCTATTTCTGCTTGATAAGATAAATCATTGTCGGATAGTGGTCGCCGTAGCCGTTCTGCCATACACCCCCCTTGTGCGTGCGAAGAGGCGTTCCTTTGTCCTTGCCTTCCTGAACGGTCAGGAAAGGCTTGTTGAAGATTTGCGACTTCCAGTATATCCACTTGCCGCTCTCCAACTTCTCGTTCATCAGCGGCTCGGAGATAATTATCTGGTCGAACAAATTCCAACTTCCCTGATAGGCAAGCGACCCGACGCCCTGCTCCAGTTTCTGCCACATCGTATTGAACAATCCGTGTTCAGGCACTTCTTCGCGCGTCTTTTTGGCCAACAGCACATCAGCGCAACTGTGGCTATACGGGTCATCATTCAGGTCACCCATAATGATAACTTTAGCACGAGGTTCCACGCGGTAGATACTATCCACAATGGTAGCACACAGCATGGCCGCCGTATCACGCGTGGCACGCGACGACAACTCACCGCCATAGCGAGAGGGCCAGTGGTTGACAATCACATGTATCTTTTCCGGACGGCCGTTGCCCAGTATATATCCGGACACCAGTAACTCATAACGACTGCGCACCACATTTCCATCGGCATAGTGAGCTTTCAGTTCATAACCTTTGGTGGTAGTGACCTTGAACATCGCAGGGTTGTAGAGCAGACCAACATCCACACCACGACGGTCGGGACCTTCCAGCAGAATGGGTTCATAGGTGCGATTGTAATCTTTCAGTTTGGCACAGAGGTCGCGCAGGCAGTTCATGTTCTCCACCTCCGACACACCTACCAGCATCGCACCGCGAGGGTCTTCGTCTGTTCCCAGTTGGGAGATGGCGTAGGCCATGTTGTTCACTTTGTTTTCGTACTTGAACGCGGTCCATTTCATGCCGCCATCAGGCAGATACTCATAGTCATTCTTACCCTCATCATGGATGGTGTCGAACAGGTTTTCCAGATTGTAGAACGCCACGCAGCGCACATACGTTTCTGTCTTTTGCGATTGTGAGGAAACGGTTCCCACGAAAAGCAATACGGAAAGGATTGTGAAAAGAATATGCCTCATACTTATTATATTTTTCTTGTCTAAAAAACAACTTCTTCCAATTCGGCTGCAAAGGTACGACAAATATTTGGAATATCCAAATAAAAAAGTGCTCTTTTTTGCAAAAAAAGTTGTACATGTCCAAAAAAAGCAGTACCTTTGCACCCGCAAAACACAACAGAGCCGTACCATGCGGCATTATTTGCAATGAATACATTACTTGAAATAAAGAACTTGCATGCTTCCATCGGCGGCAAAGAGATACTGAAAGGAGTCAATCTGACTATCCATGCAGGAGAAGTTCACGCCATTATGGGGCCGAACGGAGCCGGCAAATCCACCCTGAGCGCCGTGCTGACAGGCCATCCCGCCTATACGGTGACGGAAGGAGAAGTGTGGCTAAAAGGCAAGAACCTATTGGAAATGCCGGCCGAACAGCGTGCCCGCGAAGGAGTGTTCCTCAGTTTCCAGTATCCCGTAGAAATACCCGGGGTGAGCATGGTTAATTTCATGCGTACGGCCGTGAACGAGAAACGCGCCTATGAGGGAAAAACCGCTTTGTCTGCTACCGAGTTCCTGCGACTGATGCGCGAAAAGAAAGCGCTCGTAGAGATGGCGGACAAGCTGAACAACCGTTCCGTAAACGAAGGCTTCTCCGGTGGTGAGAAGAAGAAGAACGAAATATTCCAGATGGCGATGCTGGAACCCTGCCTCAGCATATTGGATGAAACCGATTCGGGACTTGATATTGATGCCTTGCGCATTGTTTCGAATGGCGTTAACAAACTGAAAACCAAAGACAACGCTTCTATTGTCATCACTCACTATCAGCGGCTGCTTGATTACATTGTGCCCGACTTTGTGCATGTGCTGGCGGACGGACAAATCGTGAAAACAGGTTCCAAAGAACTGGCATTGGAATTGGAAGAGAAAGGTTACGAATGGCTGAACAAATAATTCATACCGGCGAACATATCGACTTGGTCATTTCCGATGGAGAGGCGCTGGACACTGTTTTTGTGCAAGAGCCGGACTCCACGTTGTGCATCCATCTCTTCCGCATCGCGCAGGACGGGCAGGCGCTCAATCTGCGCGACACTTTGCATGTCCGTCAAACAGGAACGGGATGCCGCACGGAGATTTATGCTCTTTTCCTGCTCCGAGGCAATGACAAGGCAGCACTACACACGCGCATGTGCCATGAGAAAGGACAAGGCACTTCTGCACAAACCGTGAAATTCATCCTTGCTGACCATGCGCAAGGCGAGTTTTTCGGAGAAATGACGATTGCACAGGATGCGCAGAAAGTGGAGGCGGAACAGACCAACCGAAATCTACTGCTGAGCGATACCGCCCTTATGCGCACAAGGCCGCAGCTGGAGATTTATGCCGATGATGTGAAAGCATCCCATGGGGCAAGCACCGGACAATTGGATGAGTCGTCCCTCTTTTATATGCAGCAGCGTTGCATCTCACGCGAAGAAGGGCGCAAACTGCTATTGCGCGCATTCACGGCGGATGTCGTTGATACTGTGGAGGATGACAACAAGCGTCAGGAACTAATGGACGCGATTGATCGTGTAATCTAACAAATCTATCAATGCCTGTTTGGCAGTTGAGTCGTGGAAGACGGATAGCATTTCCACGGCTTTTTGTTTGTGCTCTTGCATCTTCCGGTAAGCATAGTGAATACCGTCATATCGGAGAACAAGCGACTTCACTTCCTGCTCCAATTCATCGTGTGGCAACTGCGAAGCTCCGGCCAGATAGGCTTCCACCCAAGTCTTCACCTGCTCTGCTTCCCCTTGTGGCGCACGTTGCAAAGATATAAGAAGAGGAAGGGTCAGTTTGCCGTCAAACACATCGCTCATCGTGGGTTTGCCCAGTTCCTCGCTATCGGAGTAATCCAACACATCATCTTTGAGTTGGAAACACATACCGAGATGCCAGCCGAACTCTCGCAGGGCGGTGGTCTGTCGCATCGTGGCACCCGAAGATGCGGCACCGGCTTCCATGCACGCGGCAAAGAGACTGGCGGTTTTCTGACTAATCACTTCATAGTACTGCTGTTCGGATATCCACATTGACTGCTTGGCATGAATCTGCAGTAGTTCACCCGAACTGAGTGTACGCCCTATGTTTGATACAATATTGAGTATCTGTGCATTATGCGCCTCGGCCACCAAGCCGATTACCCGTGCCAATAGGAAATCGCCCGCCAAGACGGCAACCTTGTTGTTCCAACGGGTATGAACGGCCTCATGTCCTCTGCGGAGGGGTGAGCGGTCCACCACATCATCATGAATAAGTGATGCTGTATGCAGCAGTTCGAGGGCGGCAGCCGAAAGCAGTGTCTTGTCGGTGATGCCGTGACATAGTTTGGCGGCCAACAACACCAAACGCGGCCGCAACTGTTTGCCGCGTTTAAGGCTTACATACGCAAGCACGTCATTCAGCAAGGGATTGGAGTCTTTGAACAGGCTTTCGAAATAGCGGATATAAGCCTGGAATTCACCCTCTATCGGTCGTACTATGTCGTTGATACCGGTCATTTTCTCAAAACAGAGTGCAAAAGTACAACAAATATTTGGAATATGCAAATAAAAACGTGCAAAAGTCGCAGAAAGCTTGTTTTAGGAGACTTATGCGCGTTTTTATTTGCTGTTCGCATAAGGGTGCGAACGTATGTTCGGGGGAATGCGCGAAGCGCAGGCGGCGTCCAAAGATACTACAAATATTTGCCTCATCATCTATACACCGCTCGCGAACGCGAGCAATAAACTTGCGTAGGTCGCTCGTAGGTCGCAGGTAAGTTTAATTTATCCGTCAATTGGGAGAGACTTGCGCATGTCTGCCAACCAACATAATGTTCCGCTGCACGGCGGTTGGTTTCTATGTCGTCAACGAACAGCGTACGATGCGGGTTGTACACCCCATCCCCTTTCCAACCGGCAGCAATGGTCTGCACTACTTCAAGGAAAATAGCTTCCTCCGGTTTCGCCATGTGCATCCTTTGCGACAGGAAAAGACGTTCAAAATGCGCATCCAGTCCATACTTACGGTTGATGAAATCGAAATGCAGGTCATTGCCGTTGGATAAGAGAAAGACCCGATACCCTTCCCTGCGCAGCCGTTCCACAACATCCAGCCGTTCTTGCGGCAAATCACCCAACATGGCCATCCAAGCATCCATAACCTGCTGTTGCGTAGTGCCCGGACGGCAATAACGCAGCACCTGACGGATAAAATCATCACTGTCAATCCGTCCGCGTTCAAAGTCCGCCATCAACTGCTTGCCGGCAATACTCACAGACTTGACCCCTTCACCGCGCTTGTCCATGCCTAACACATCGCGCATGGCCTGTTCGCCCATCAGCGCCTCAAACGCCGCCATACAACGTTCCACATTCAAGTTGATGAGTACGCCACCAAGATCAAAGACAATCGTATCTATCGGTTTGCCGGCCGAATCTGCCATTCTGTTCATGGTAACAATTCTTTGGCACGATTGAGCGCCACGTGTATGTTCGGACAAATGTTTTCGGGATTCATCATCTGCTCAATCCCTCCTTTCTGCAACTGCTTATGCACATGCTCCTTGACGCCAGAAAGGATAATGGTCATTCCCTCGCGGTGCGAACGGCGGATAAGCATCTCCAGGTTGTGCATTGCCGTAGAATCCACAAAAGGCACTTTACGCATACGGATGATGCGTATCGGGTATTTCTCTCCCGACACATGGCCCATCACATCATCAAAACGGTTGGCAATGCCGAAGAAATACGGTCCGTCAATCTCATACACCTCCACCCCATCAGGAATGGTCAGATGCTCCAGATTAGACTGCACGTCGGTATCTTCGTTCGGGTCAATCTCCTTATGGAAAGTACGAATATGCGTCTCTTCACTGGTACGCATGAGGAAGAGTACAAGTGCAAGCAGAATGCCCACTTCGATAGCCACCGTGAGGTCGAAGATAACAGTGAGGAAGAAAGTAATCAAAAGCACCCAGAGGTCACGGGAAGGATGGCGGATGAGTCCGACAATGGTTTTCCAACCCGACATGGAATAAGCCACCATAATCAGTACGGCAGCAAGGCAGGACATCGGAATAAGTCCAACCAATTGACCGAAGAAAAACAACACCAACAACAATACTATAGCATGGATTATTCCTGCCACGGGCGTACGTCCGCCGTTGTTGATATTGGTCATGGTGCGTGCTATGGCTCCCGTAGCAGGAATGCCGCCAAAGAAAGGAACAACAATGTTCGCCGCGCCCTGTGCAATGAGTTCTGTATTCGAGTTATGCTTGTCTCCGATGACACCATCCGCCACCATTGCTGAGAGCAAGGACTCAATGGCTCCCAACATGGCAATCGTGAAAGCCGACGGAAAGAGTTTCTGTATCAATGTGAAAAGTGACTCTCCCTCCGCCAACTGCAAAGCAGGCATGTGAGGTGCCGGTATGCCGTGCGGCAGTTCATAGAGGTCACCGATGGTCTGCAACGATGCTATCCCCCATGAATCGGGCGCCCACTCTTTGAGGGCACATACCGCCAAGGTGGCGAACACAATCGCAGCCAATGAGCCGGGTACACGTTTGGTAACCAACGGCATACAGATACATACGACAAGTGAAAAGACACCAATACCCAACGCCCACGGATTGACGGCGAAATGCCCTGCGTAGAAAATCCATTTGTCAATGAAATTGGCAGGAACATCGGTCAGGCCAAGGCCAAAGAAGTCATTCATCTGCGTGGAAAAAATCGTCACAGCAATACCTGCCGTGAACCCCACAATAACGGGATATGGCACAAACTTAATGATTGAGCCAAAGCGCGCCAATCCCATCAGAATGAGGAGAATACCCGCCATGACTGTGGCGATGGTCAGTCCCGCCAACCCATACTGCTGAATGATGCCGTAGATGATGACAATGAATGCGCCGGTGGGTCCGCCAATCTGCACCTTGCTTCCGCCAAGCAGCGAAATCAAGAGACCGGCAATGATGGCGGTGACAAGACCTTCCGTCGGTCCCACGCCCGAAGAGATACCGAACGCTATCGCCAATGGGATGGCCACTATGCCGACAATGATACCTGCAAGCGCATCCTGCGCGAACTGCGTGCGCGTGTAATGACGGAGCGTGTGTGCCAGTTTAGGCGCAAAAACTTCTTTCAATGAATATTGCATACTATTTTACTATTTAGAAGAAGTGACATCCTTAACAAATACGTCTATCTTCTCTTTGGTGTTTACTGTCTGCATAAGGGGTGCAATGTTTTTACGCAGCATTTCGGGTGCAAAGGTAGTGCTTTTTTTTGAGATATGCAAGTTTTTTTTGCTTTTTTTTCCGTAGCATATCTCAAGCATATCTCGCGCGTCTCTTGCGCGACTTTCCAGCAGAGGTTGCGCTGACCTTGCGCTGAGGTTAGGCAACTTTCAGGAAATTATCCATATACCCCCTCCATATATAATGCAAAAAAGAGGCAAAATCTATCACCTGAAATGTAACTTTTTTGCATTTTTATTGCATTTTCTTTGTAATGCAGTGATTATCAGCACAGGGAAGAATAGAGCTGTGACGGATTAAGACTTCGTCTTGTTCTGTTCAGTTCCTGAAAGACTGCGTGATATATGCCCGCTCTGCGACTGCCCGTCCCATCGGGCACCTCCAGTGTTCCACGCCCCATGCGCGGAATCCACTGTCGCTTCGGAGCATATATCCAACAACCCCTACGGGAGGAACTGAAAAGAACTGTATCAGATTTCAATGGGGGCGCGTATAGATATCTATAAGAGAGAAGTTCCCATTACTGAGGACTCCTCTCTTTCTTTTGGTTCTGCTATATTTCAGAGCGTTACTTTACTTCTGCACCAACGGCATTATACACTTTGCCGTCACGAAGGATGTAGAGTTGGCCGTTGTGCATAATCTTCTGTACTTGCGATTGGGCAGCAGAGGCGGAAACTGTCGGAATATCCATCAACATACCTGATTCGCCCTGTATGTTGAATTCTCCCCACAAAGCATCGTCCTTATATGCATCCACACTGTCATCCGGCACATACACAGGAATACGGCGTTGCACGTCATAGAATGTTTTCTGCTCTATCTCAGGCGGTGTGGCGGAACGAACCTCTATCTTCTGCAACTTGGAACAGAGTGCAAACGTGTTGTCACCAATCGCCCGAACAGAAGCAGGCAATATGAGATTCTCCATGTAAACACAGCCATAGAAAGCGCCGTCACCGATTTCCTTTACTCCTTCCGGGATAGTTAGATTCTGCAATTCATGGCAGTTATAGAATGTCCAGTTTCCGATACGCTGCAAGCGGCTCTCCGGAACAGCGGGGGCATTCAAACGACCGGGGATGTTAGTTTGCTGCCCGCCAAAAGTGATTGATTTGAGACTACGGCAGTTTTCAAAAGCTCGATCATCTATTTCCGTTACGCTTGCAGGGAGCGTAACACTTTGCAGTTTGATACACTCCGCCACAGACATATACCCTATACGTTCCAAGTTAGCCGGCCAAACGACATCTGTAAGATTGAAACAACCTTTCAATGCCTCATCATCGATTGTTGTGTTACTAACAGCTGCTATATTCAAATACTTCAGCGTTTTGTGAGAAGCTTCTACCCATGTCCAAAAATATTTTGGCAATTCGCCCCCTGTAATAGTTATTGACTGAAGGAAGTGAGACATTTGGGCACCATCCGGGTTTCTCACATTGAATACTCCAGCAGGACCAATGACGGAAGTCAGATTAGTACAACCCAAGAAAGCCCAATCTCCAATGTTCGTCACACTATTGCCAATCGTCACAGAGGTCAAACCGCTGCATTGCTGGAAAGCCCATTCTCCAATGCTTGTGACGCTATTGCCAATCGTCACGGAGGTCAAACCGGTGCATTCAGAGAAAGCACACTTTCCAATGCTGGTGACGCTATTGCCAATCGTCACAGAGGTCAAACCGCGGCAACCACCGAAAGCCCATTCTCCAATGCTTGTGACGCTATTGGGAATCGTCACAGATGTCAAACCGCTGCAATATTCGAAAGCATAATCTCCAATGCTCGTGACGCTATTGCCGATCGTCACAGAGGTCAAACCGGTGCAACCAGAGAAAGCCCACTCTCCAATGCTTGTGACGCTATTGCCAATCGTGACAGATGTCAGACCGGTGCAACCATTGAAAGCAGAACTTCCAATGCTGTACACACTGTTGCCAATCGTGACAGACGTCAGACCGGTGCAACCAGAGAAAGCAGAACTTCCAATGCTGTACACACTGTTGCCAATCGTGACAGACGTCAAACCGGTGCAATATTTGAAAGCCCTATCTCCAATGCTCGTCACGCCGTTGCCAATCGTGACAGACGTCAAACCGCTGCAATATTCGAAAGCCCTATCTCCAATGCTCGTCACACCGTTGCCAATCGTGACAGACGTCAAACCGCTGCAATATTCGAAAGCATGATCTCCAATGCTGGTAACGCTATATGATACGGAATTGTAGGTCACAGAAGCAGGGATCACAATATCTCCGGTGTATTCATTCGAATAGTCAGAATAAGAATAACCTCGATACGTTACTGTGGCAGTTTTTGAACTTCTATCGAAATCATACCAAATGCCATCGACCTGAATGTCGGAGGCAAACATCGTTCCTACGCTGGCTACCAGCGCAAGGAATAAGGAAAATAGTTTCTTTTTCTTAGCCGCAAGGGCACGATTAATCAATAGATTTTTCATAATTGTATAATTTTATTTGATTTATAATAATTTGATTAGCAATTACAACACGCGCAACTAATTATCAGTGATAATACTCCGAGTGTCAATGAGAGTAATCCAAAAATAACTGCTACCTTAAACGGAGCACGTATAGTTGTGTCATAATGATTCCATAAATAACAAAACCAATTGGTTTTCTTAATAATTATTTCGTCATATTCTTTAATATCAAGAATCTTCATGCTTCTACTGCTTAGCATGGCATGGTCTGCGTCAAGCCCATGAGTAGATGAAGCCACCGCTTTACGATAAATATATTTACTCTTGTTAGTGGCATTTTGGATACGAACAAGTCCTTCAATAGTATCAGTAATGTTGTTGCAATTAGCACTTATATATTTGGCTGCTTCATTACTTTGCAACGCAACGAGATGTTCGTAATTATCAGGATGTTTCTCAATAAACTCCTTTGTGATAGTAAAAACACAATAATTTTTTCTTTCAAGTTTGTCTTTCTCCATAGTATATAATATTTAGTTTTGCCTACTCTTTATCGGATTTTCGGCTGCTTCCGTTATATTTCGTTTGCAAAATTACTGCTTTTTCGTTGTTGGTGCAAAGTCCTTGTTGGTCCTTTTGTGTGCACATACACACAAAAAGCGTGAAGTTCATTTGTTCTTCACGCTCTTCAAGGGCTTCGCAATCCCCATACACAGTAGAAAAACAACCGAAGTCCACGCCCGATATGTATAACCCACCCAACCCTTTTACGGGCGTTGGACATAGATATAACATACCACGAGGACATTCATTGTTGCTGTCTGGACTGTGTATGAATTTTGCGAAGATTCTGAAGAGTCGCAAACAACGTTCAATAAACGCCTTTTATGTTACCGCTTTTTTACGCTGTCGGTACCAGCGGGAGTTTAGCGTCCGTACCGGACGGATAAGGCTGTTGCACCATTTCGGCTGCAAAGGTACAGATAATTTTTGAATTGTGCAAATAAATCTGTAAAAAAGTATCGGGGGCTTGCTTTTTTTACGTTAAATTGTTAAGCCGTTAAACTGTTAAATTGTCATAACCAATGCTAATTTATTGGACTATGTAGAACTATGCTAACCCTTCGGTAAGGGTATGCTATCCCTATGGTCATCTCCTGCTTGTCTCTCGGTCATCTCGGCTGAATAACCTAATAATAGCCTAATAATAACCTAATAATAACTTAATAATAACCTAATGACCGTCCGAGTCTAACAGCAGACCGGAAATGAAACGTTTTAGGGCAAATATACAAACAAAATATTTGATTTATAATTCGATATGTTCTGCGGCAAGCGGAGATTCGCGGAAAAGCGGAGACTGCAGGAAAACCGATGCAGAGGCAGCAAACTTATCCGCCGATTCGGTGGTGAGAAAACGGCAGGAACCGCCCTTTGAACAGGAGTTCTCAATCTCCGGATGGCGCGAAAGATAATCACGCAGACTCCGTGCAACAATATCCCCTTGTGCGACGAGTTGCGGCAACTGTTCGCTCCCGTTCTCCTGCCGGATTCGGGTAAGCGACTGCCGGATTTTAGGCAACAACAAAGGATAGTGCGTGCAGGCCAGCAAAATAGTATCAATCTGTGGGTCTTGACGCAACAGTTCGCGCAAGTATTTCTCCACAAACCAGTCGGAACCTTCGGAGAGATATTCGCCACTTTCGATGAGTGGCACCCACAGCGTACACGCCTGCTGCGAGATATGCAAAGTTCCGAAGTTCTGCATCTTATTCACATCGGCGAAGACTTTTTCCAACTCCAATACATAACTGCCGGAGGATACCGTACCAGGGGTTGCGAGAATACCGATATGGCCATTTTTCGTAACCGCCGGAACAGCTTCGACCGTGGGACGAATCACCCCCAATACGCGATGCGTTTCGGGGCAAATATCATGCTGCTGAATGGTGCGAAGTGCTTTTGCAGATGCGGTATTGCAAGCTAAGATAACAAGCCGGCAACCGCTACGGAGCAAGTATTGTACTGCCTGCAGGGTATATTGATAGATGACTTCGAACGAACGGGTGCCGTACGGCGCACGCGCATTATCACCCAAATACAGGAAATCGTATTCAGGCAATTCGTGGCGGATACTATCAAGGATAGTAAGCCCTCCATAACCACTATCAAAAACACCAATCACGGCGCAAAGGTAGTGTTTTTCTATGAAATATGCAAATAATCAACGAAAAGTTGCACTTTTTAGCGGAAAAATTTGGACATTCCGATATTTTTTTGTAACTTTGCGCGCTGATTCGTAAAGTAGGCTTAAAATGTAAAACTAAAAATAAGAGAAAAGTTATGAGATTCAACGTATCAAGTTCAAAACTGTTTGCACAGTTGCAGGCCGTGAGCCGCGTAATTGCTCCGAAGAACAGTCTGCAGATTTTGGAAGGCGTATTGTTCCGTCTGGAAGGTACAACCCTGGAGATGACCGCATCAGATGGCGAGACAACCATCCGCACTTCAATGGACGTGGATAATGCCGAGGGTTCTGGCAAGGTGGTGTTCGCCTCCAAACTGCTGCTTGACACCCTGAAAGAGTTCCCCGAACAGCCGCTTGCTTTCCAGATTGATGACAACAACTTCGGTCTGAACATCACTTCCGAAAACGGTGTGTACAGTTTCGTAGGCTCCAACGGCAACGAGTATCCCGAAATGCCCCAGCCCGAACAAGGCACAGGCTTCGCGATGCAAGCAAGCACTCTGCTGGATGCCATCAACAAGACCATTTTCTGCACGGCTGATGACGAACTCCGTCCTGTAATGAACGGTATCTTCTTTGACCTGCAAGCCGACCATCTGGCAATGGTGGCCACTGATGCACACCGCCTAGTGCGCTACATCAACAAATCCATCACCACTGCCACTCCGATGGGCTTTATCCTGCCCAAGAAACCCGCCACGCTGCTGAAAAACGTGCTGGGCAAAGAGCAAGGTAACGTGGAAATCCGTTGCGGCGAAAAGAACGTACGCTTTGCGTTCGGAAGGACCGAGATTGTATGTCGTCAGATTGAAGGACGTTTCCCGAACTACGATGCCGTTATTCCGCAGAACAACTCCAACGTAGTTACCGTTGACCGCCAAACTATTATCAACGCGTGCAAACGTGTGAGCGTGTTTGCCAACACCAGCACCAGTCTGCTGAAACTGGCCGTTGAGGACAACCGCATGAACATCTCCGCACAAGACATCGACTTCTCGACCAGTGCGGATGAGACCATCGCCTGCTCATACACAGGCATCCCGATGGCAATCGGTTTCAAGGCTCCGTTCCTGATTGAGATACTGAGCGTGGTAACCAGCGACGACGTAATGCTGAAACTGGCCGACCCCGCCCGCGCCGGACTGATTCTTCCGACCGAAGACGAGGAGAACGAAAGCCTGCTGATGCTGCTCATGCCGATGCTGCTGTCAGAATAAAACCAAAGACGGCATAACCAACACCCGACAAGACAATGAAACTGAAACTGACAAGGCCGCTGGTGTGCTTTGACTTGGAGACAACAGGCCTGAATATCGGTACGGACCGAGTGGTGGAACTGAGTTATTACAAAGTCTATCCGAACGGTTCGTCCGAGTCGAAGACCTACCGTATCAAGCCGACAATGATGAGCGGTGCCGAGGAAGTGCAGATGCATATTCCTGAAGAAGCCGCATCGGTGCATGGTATTCATGACGAGGATGTAAAAGATTGCCCGACCTTCAAGGAGATAGCCCATGAAGTGGCAGACGTGCTGCGCGATGCCGACCTGGCGGGATACAACAGCAACCATTTCGATGTACCCTTGCTGGCAGAAGAGTTGATGCGCGCCGGTATAGATATCGACCTGAAACGGAAAGCGATGGTGGATGCTTTCACCATCTTCCAGAGGCACGAGCCGCGCAACCTGACTGCCGCATACAAGTTCTATTGCGGCAAAAACCTGGAGGATGCCCACTCAGCAGATGCAGACACCAAAGCCGCATACGAAGTGCTGATGGCCGAGTTGGAACGCTATGACGACCTGCCGGACACCGTGGAAGCATTGTCGGATTATGTGCAGGACGAACACAACTATGCAGACTTTGCAGGGCGGGTTTGTTACGACCCAACCGGAGCAGAAGTGTTTAATTTCGGCAAATACAGAGGAATGCGTGTAAAGGATGTGCTAAGCCGCGACCCCGGTTACTACGGATGGCTGATGAATAGCGATTTCCCGCAGTACACGAAGAACGTGTTCACCCGTGTTTACCTGAGTATGCGTAACCACTAAATGAAAGATTACCGACAACTAACAACCGCCGAACGCGAGCAACTGGAACGTCAAGGCTGCCGTGCAGACAATTGGCAGAACGTGCTGGTGAAAGACGGTTTCAACCCTGCATACGTGAGCGACGCCCGCTTTTCCGGAACAGTGAAGATGGGCGTGTTTGCACGCGAGATAGAAGTGCCCGGAGGCTTGAAATTCCATTCCGGCATCTATCGCGCCACCCTGCATAACGTGGAAGTGGGCGATGACTGCTATCTGTGCAACATCCACAACTATATCGCCAACTACCGCATCGGACATGACACGTGCATCGAGAACGTGAACGCTATTCTGGTGGACGGACGCTCCACCTTCGGTAACGGCATTCGTGTGCCGGTGATGAACGAAGGAGGTGGCAGAGAGATTCCTATTTTCGACCATCTGTCCGCATCGCTGGCATATATCATGACCCTATACCGCCATCGCCCGAAGATGATAGAGACGGTGGACCGCTTGATAGATTCTTACGCCGAAGCGCAAGCCGATGAGATGGGCGATATCGGCGACCACGTCCGCATTCTGAACGTGGGCAGTATCAAAAACGTGCGTATCGGAAGTTGGGCACAGATAACGGGCGTATCCCGCCTGAAGAACGGAACCATCATGTCGAACGAACATGCGCCCGTGAAACTCGGCTCCGGCGTCAAATGCGCCGAGTTCATCATATCATCGGGCGTGGAGATAGGCGATTCGACGATTGTGGACAAATGTTTTGTCGGACAAGGTTGTATCTTCGACAAGCACTATTCGGCTGGAGAGTCCCTCTTCTTTGCCAACTGTCAGGGTATGCACGGAGAAGCCGCTGCAATCTTTGCCGGACCGTACACGGTGACACACCATAAGTCCACGCTGCTCATCGCCGGAATGTTCTCATTCCTGAACGCCGGTTCGGGTAGTAACCAGTCTAACCACATGTACAAACTGGGACCTATCCACCAAGGTATAGCCGAGCGCGGGTCCAAAACCACATCCGACTCTTACCTGCTCTGGCCCAGCAAAGTGGGTGCATTCAGCCTGGTGATGGGGCGCCACACCAGCCACGCCGACACAAGCGACATGCCGTTCTCATATCTGATAGAGAACAATTCCGAGACTTTCCTCGTGCCGGGTGCCAACCTGCGTACCGTCGGGACTATCCGTGACGCACAGAAATGGCCCAAACGCGACCTGCGCAAAGACCCTGAAATAATCGACCAAATCAACTATAATCTGTTGTCTCCTTACACCGTACAAAAGATGTGGCGTGGACGAGAGATCCTCCAAGAGATACAGCAGATCAGCGGCACCAACACGGAAGTCTACGGTTATCACAACTGCAAAATCCGCAACTCGTCGCTACGTCACGGTATCCGCCTGTACGAAACAGGTATCATTAAGTTCCTCGGCAACTCACTGATTTCTCGTCTGGAAAATGCATCGTTCGCATCCATTGAAGACATACACCGTATCCTCAAACCCGACACCGAAAAAGGTCAGGGCGAGTGGATAGACATGGCGGGACTCATTGCACCGCGCTTAGAGGTGCAACGACTCTTGGACCGCGTGGAAGAAGGAAAAGAAACGCTCCAATCCATCCAACAAGCCTTTGTCGAGATGCATCAAAACTACTACACTTACGAGTGGACCTGGGCACTCGCCAAACTGGAGAAATGGTGGGGATGCGCGGTGGACGATGTCACCATCGACCAACTCTGCCGAACCATCGCCGAATGGCAAGAGGCTGTCGTTCGTCTGGATAGAATGGTGTACGAGGACGCACGCAAAGAGTTCGACCTCAACAGCCAAACAGGATTCGGTGTGGACGGGGATGCCAACGAACGCCAAGCAGACTTTGAGTCAGTGCGCGGTAATTTCGAAAACAACTCGTTCGTACAAGCCGTGTTGGAACACATACAGCGCAAAACGGCATTGGGCGAAAAAATGCTGCAAAGAATACAGAGCATCAACTAAGTGGAAGGCAAAATCACCATATTAGGCTGCGGGTCGGCACTTCCGACCTTTCAGAACAGTCCGGCGGGACAAATACTCAACCTCTCGGACAAAGCCTTTCTGATTGACTGCGGAGAAGGTACGCAACTCAAAATGCGCCAACTCGGCATCAAAACAGCACGGCTTTACAACATCTTCATCAGCCATCTGCACGGCGATCATTGCTTCGGACTAATCGGGCTGCTCACCACCTTCGATATGATGGGACGAACACAACCTTTGCACATCTATGCACACCCAGACCTCGAAAAACTGATGCGGCCGCTGATGGAGTACCATCTGCAAAACATGAAATACGAGGTACTTTTCCACGCTATCAACCCGCGCAAACGCGAAACAATCTTCGAGGACAGAACGGTAAGTGTGGAGACAATCCCCTTGAAACACAAAGTGCCTTGCTGTGGTTTCCTGTTCTTGGAGCATCATAGACGGAGAAATGCCGAAACGGGTGAGTTCTATATCGAAACCCGCAAACGCTATGCCTATTGTTCGGACACAATGTACCGCGAACAAATAACGGAACAGATCGAAGGAGTCGACCTCTTGTTCCACGAAACGACGTTTACCGAAAAGTGGGCAGACCGATGCAAACCAACGATGCACTCCACAGCGCGGCAAGCAGCTTTGATAGCACAAAAGGCGAAAGTCGCTAAACTGCTCATCGGGCATTTCTCGTCAAGAGAAGACGATCACAGCATCTTCCTCAAAGAAGCACAAACCGTCTTCCTAAACACGATTCTTGCGGAAGAAAAAATGACCCTGGAATTCTGACGTCAGCCTCCTGTTTGCCTCGAACAAGCCTGCGACTCTCAATGTATGCTCAATATATGCTCAATATATGCTCAATGTATGCTCAAGCCGACGTTAAGCATAGAATAAGGTAAGAAAAACGAAACAAAATAGTGTCTTAAAGTGGCCAAATCAACTATTCAATATATCTGTCAATCTTGCGGAGCAAAAGTCCCGCAGATGTTAGGGCGTTGCCCCGTCTGTGGTGAATGGGGCTCCATAACAGAAGAAACCATTCAGCCGGCGAAAGCAAGCCGCATAGCCGCCCGTAGCGGACAAACCCAAGCCGTACGTCTGCAGGAAGTGACAGCACAAGCCGAACCACGCATCGATATGCGCTCGGGAGAACTGAACCGCGTCTTAGGCGGAGGATTAGTACCCGGAAGTATCGTCTTGCTCGGAGGTGAGCCGGGTATCGGTAAATCCACGCTCGCCCTGCAAGTACTGATGCAAATGGGAGAGCGAAAAACCCTCTACGCAAGCGGAGAAGAATCCATCCACCAACTGAAACTTCGCGCTGAACGACTCGCTGGGAATCCCGAAAACCTTTATATCGTGGCAGAGACTTCGCTGGAACGCATTCTGCAACAAGCCGATGAGATCGCGCCCGACATTGTGGTGGTGGACTCCATCCAGACCATCGGAACCGAAGCCATTGAAGCCGGAATAGGCAGTCTCAGTCAAGTCAGGGAGTGCGCAGCACGTATCCTGCAATATGCCAAAGAAAAGAATGTTCCATTTATCATCGTAGGACATATCACGAAGGAAGGCTCTTTGGCAGGACCGAAAGTGCTGGAGCATATTGTGGATACAGTGATGCAGTTTGAAGGAGACCAGCATTATATGTACCGCATCCTACGTGCGCAGAAAAACCGTTTCGGCTCTACCAGCGAACTGGGTATCTTTGAGATGCGACAGGACGGACTAAGGGAAGTGACCAATCCCTCCGAACTCCTCCTTTCCTCCAACCACGAAGGCCTAAGCGGTATCGCCATTGCTGCCGCAGTAGAGGGTGTCCGTCCGTTATTGATAGAAGTACAGGCCTTAGTCAGCAGTGCCGCATACGGCACACCACAACGCTCCTCCACCGGATTCGACGGAAGAAGACTGAATATGCTCTTAGCGGTCTTGGAGAAACGTGTAGGATTCAAGTTGCTGCAGAAAGATGTGTTCCTCAATATCGCAGGAGGAATCCGCGTGAATGATCCGGCTATCGATTTAGCCGTCTTGGCGGCAGTGCTTTCGTCCAATATGGATATGGCGTTAGACCGCGACACGGCCCTTGCCGGAGAAGTGGGTTTAGCGGGTGAAATTCGTCCCGTAAGCCGCTTGGACCAGCGTATTCAGGAAGCGCAGAAACTTGGATTCAGACGTATTATCGTTCCTTTCGGACAGCAGTTCGCCCCTGCAAAGGGCATCAAAGTAATTACGGTTAAGAAAGTAGCCGATGCATTCCGACTGCTGTTCTCTCAACATCATGAAACGGAAACTGACTCTATTAGCACCCGCTCATGACGTAGAAGTGGCCAAAGCCGCTATTCAGGCAGGAGCAGACGCAGTCTATATTGGAGCACCACGCTTTGGCGCAAGACAAGCAGCAGGGAATAGTGTTGAGTCTATCCGACAACTCGTGGACTACGCACGCCCTTATGGCGTACAGATTATTGTCACGCTCAACACCCTTTTAACCGACCAAGAACGAAAAGAAGCCGTCACTCTGGCGTGGCAATTATACGAAGCAGGCGTCAGCGCCTTGATCATTCAGGACATGAATCTCCTTCTTGAAGATCTTCCCCCACTCCGTCTCCACGCTTCCACGCAATGCGACAACAGAACGCCCGAACAAGTCAAACACTTGGAAGAATTAGGCTTTAAGCGCGTCGTACTGGCACGAGAATTGGGACTGAAGGAGATACGCGCCATCCGAGAAAAGACATCTGTGGAATTAGAGGCTTTTGTACACGGAGCTTTATGTGTCAGTTATTCCGGACGATGCTATCTCAGCGAAGTACTAATGAGCCGCTCTGCCAATCGCGGCTGTTGTGCACAGATGTGCCGGCAACGTTACGACCTATTAGATGCCAGTATGCAAGAAGTGCGGGATGATAACGGGAAACCAATCCACCAACGCTATCTGCTTTCACTGCAGGATATGGATCGCAGCCTTTATCTCAAGGACCTGATAGACGCAGGGGTTACAACATTCAAGATAGAAGGACGCTTGAAGGATAAAGAATACGTAACCAACATCGTAGCATATTATAGGCAGAAACTGGATAACCTGATGTCCTCTTTAGATGCAGAACCCGCATCCGAAGCGAGTGTGTACAAGTACGGCTTTGTGCCAAATCCGGAAAAAACGTTTCATCGTGGAGGTATAACCTACTTCCTTACGGAACGTGAACAGTCTATGGCATCATGGGAATCTCCTAAATCAACGGGAGAATATATCGGCACAATACGTAAAGTTGAACATAAGGGATTGCAACTGAACCTGGAGCCAGGTATAGAATTGCACAATGGTGACGGATTGTGTTTTGAAGACAAGGGATTTTCCGTAAATAAAGTGGAAGGAGACATTATTGTTCCCAATCGGATGCCGGACCTACGCGCGGGCGCACGAATATTTAGGAACAAAAATACTGAATTCGAACGTTCCATTTGGGCGGAACGCCGCATACCACTTACTTTGAGCATACAGGAGACAGAAACAGGTTTCCTTCTTTGGGCGAAAACGACAAGCAGACGTTCGGAATATGCAGTAGATGCCCCGCATGAACCGGCAAAAAATGAAGAACGGGCGTTACAGACACTTCAGGAACAATTGTCCAAGTTGGGGGACACACCATACTTTGCCGAACATGTAGAGACACAAACTCCCCCCTATTTCATACCTATTAGCCAAATTAATCAATGGAGACGAGACCTGATAATGCGCCTTTGATGACATGCCGATACTGCATCTTGCATGAGATGGGGCATTGCCGAAAATACAGTCCGCTTCGTGAAGGCGAACCACGTTACTTGCGCTTGGCTAACGGAACGTTATTGCGTTTGGAGTTTGACTGCAAGGAATGCCAAATGCTTATCTGGGAAGTAAGCACTGAGCCAGCGTGTAAATAACTATTCCTGCCGTTACACTGACATTAAGAGAATGCTTGGTGCCGTATTGCGGTATCTCTATACAACCATCGGAGGCATCCACTACTTCTTGTTGTACACCAAAAACTTCATGTCCTAGCACAATCGCAACTTTATCGGGCAAGTCGCCCGCAACCGTTTCCAACGTACGGCTTTGGTGAGCTTGTTCCACCGCATACACAGTGTATCCCTCTTCTTTCAGGGCATGAACGGCATCTAATGTGTTCTTGAAATAACGCCAATTCACCGTATCTTCTGCACCAAGTGCGGTCTTATGGATTTCCTGATTGGGAGGACAACAGCAGATACCGCACAACAACACTTCGCGCAAGCGGAACGCATCAGCGGTGCGAAACACTGCCCCGACGTTATGCTGACTGCGTACATTGTCCAATATGACTACAAAGGGCAATTTCTCCGCCTTGCGGAACTCTTCCGCAGACAGACGGTGCATCTCATCTATGGTCAGTTTCTTCATTTGAAAGGCGTTGTTTATGCAATTCCTCCACTTTCCGAAGTTCCTCCATACGTTTCTGTTCCAGTTCTTCTTGTCTTTTCTGTTCATCTAACAAGTGCTGCAACAGGCGTTCTTCGTGGTCAAGATGCCCTGCCCAATATTCCATATCAGGCTGCCACACCCAACTTCCGTTACGACCGGTAAGAGGCAGCGATACCGTGGATAGGTTGTCGTTAATAGATACGAGACGCTGATACACCCAAATCCGTTCTTCGGTTTGCGGAATACTTGTTTCATCTTGCAACGTATCTATACGATTCTGCACCTCTGTCATCGCCTTGTTCCAATTCTTGCGTACAAAATCACGAAGGGAATGGGCATCTTCGTACATACTAAGCGATACGGTTGCAGAATCCAGCGCCTCAAGATACTGATGCTTCATGGAAAGTTTCTGAGCCACCAACAGACGGCGTGCAATATCTTTCTGTTCCTTTGCGGTATAATTTGTGGTTCCCATCACACAGAGTGATATAAGGCAAAAAATGAGTGTAAATGTATGTTTCATAAGTTAGCCGGTATATTAAGTTGAAGTATTTTGTTTTCAACGTCCAGTTTCAGGATCAATTCTTCATGCAACGGAACAAGGCATCCCTTGTCGGTCGTTCCGAGCGTATTAAGTGTTGATTCATCAATGGCAGCAAGTGTGCCAAGCAAGGTTCCGTCCACAGCAAGAACTTGACAACCAATAAGATCCTGCCACGTCAGCAATTCGTCTCCTTCCGTATCTTCGGCCTGACAGGTATCCTTTTTCAACATACGAGCTTCCGACCCTACCAGAGAAAGAGCTTTTTCGTCATTGTCAATGCCTGCCAGTTGGAATATAATGCTATCTGCCCCTTTCCCTCTCCAATCCGTGACGCGGAACGGGACAAGGATATTATCTATCCGCAAAATCAGGAATTCGGGGTCTGCATCTTCCCAACAGGTATTGCTCATCAGGCATTGCAGTTCCCCCTGCCTTCCATGTGTTCTGGTAATAGTACCGATTGCTATTGTTTCACTTGAGGTAATCATAGTCAATTGCGGATAGAAAGGATATGGTTGCTATAGCGAATTTGGAACGGGCGCAAAGGTTGCCGTGTTATTCCTTTGGTGGGAGTAGCATAGCCAAGCGCCAGATTAAATTCTTCTCCGCATTTGGGGCATATCGCCAGTTGTCCATCCACTTGCACAGGCATATCCCTATCCAAACAATGGGGGCAACAAAGGTCGCAGGCATGAAACTCATTGTTAATATCACTCCACACCAGCATACCGGCATAACCGACATAAGAGCCTTCCGAACGCAGAACATCGATAGTCTCATTTACAAAGGTATGACGCAGATAATATTCCCTATAGAGAGTTATAGACACCGTCTGAAAACTTCCTCCGTAAACCAACCGCGTAACATACGGATATTGCAAAAGATTCATTTCCATCTGCACAGGATAAGACGGAACATCGTTTTTGTACCGTTTGCAGGCACCCAATAACAAGGCTGCAAATACGGATAGAATCAGCAATATGGCATTTGCTCTACGCATCGTTCTAATAAACATCCAACAATTCCACATCAAAGATAAGGGTGGAATATGGCGGCACATTGATTTCTATTCCCTGATTGGCCTGCGCTGAACTTCCGTAGGCAAGGTTATAAGGAATATAGAATGTGTATATGCCTGATTTATTCATTTTTTTCAGTCCTTCCTGCATACCATAGATGAGGGATGCCACTTCCGAAGTAATTGTGCATTGCTCCTGAAACACATGCCCTGTTATAAGGCGACCGATGATATTTATTTTCACCGTTTTAAGGTCATCGGGTTTAGTACCTGCAACGCCCTGACGGATGACTTCATATTGCAAACCGGTCGGGGTGACAATTACACCCTTTTTCGTACTATTGTTGGCAAGCCAAACGGTGTTTTGCGTTTTCCAATCAATCCAATTGTCTTTTTTGCATCCCGGCAATAAAAGTAATAATGCCAGCGCAAAGATGTATGTTGTTATTCGTTTCATAGTATATTTTTATATCTTTATCCTTTTTCTTACTCTCGGCAACGTCTCGTATGTGTCCCGTATGTCTCTCGTATTTCACTCGTATTTCTCTCGATTCTATCCGCACACCCTTTTGCCTTTTATTGTGCCAACCAAAGTGAGGGATTGAGAAGCGTGCGATCTTGGTATATTTGGAAATAAAGTTCCGTCTTGTTATCCTGCTCTTTGTCACTGAGGATTTTTCCCAACCGTTGCTTAGCTTTCACTTTGTCGCCTTGCTTGACATGCAGTTGTGTAAGGTTGCTATACACCGTACGATAATTACCATGCTGCACAATGACAGCGTAGGTGTTCCCCAATACGATACAACTGCTTACTTCTCCGTCAAAGACTGCACGTGCATCACTACCCGCCGTTGTCTGAATATAAATACCCTTGTTATTGATGGTAACATGTTCGTACACAGGGTGCTGATGAGTGCCGAAATAGCCACTGATAAATCCTTTCTCCACCGGCCAAGGCAGACGTCCTTTGTTCGCTTCAAAACCTCCTGCCAATAGCTTCTGTTCTTTTGTCAATGTGGACTTGGTGGCAGTCTGTTTCTTAATCATCTGCTCAATCTTGGCGTTGAGCTGGTCTATCTTTTTCTGCTGTTGTTTTAGTTGTGAGGCAAGGTTCTTCTCCTTTTTCTTCAGCTCTTTCAACATGCTTTGCTGCTTACGCTCATCACGTGCCAATTTCTCTTTCTCGCTTTTCTGTTTACTGAGGGCCTCGGCACGTTCGCCTCGTTTTTCCATCAAAAGGTCATTCTGTATATTTATTTCCGTCTGCGTCTCTTTCATCTCCGCCACTTGTGTTTTGCGGTAATCGGTAAAGACTTTCATGTAATATATACGGTGAAAGAGTTGCTGGAAATTTTCGGCAGAACAGAGAAACAGCAGGGGTGATTGTTTGATTGAGGCATAGTGTGTTTCCCTTATCAGTGTAGCATAATCTTTACGCAGTTGCTCCATCTTAGTCTCCAGTTCCCGACTTTGACGGGTGAGATTAGCTATATTTTGATCAAGCGAGTTGATTTCACTGTTGATACTATTAATCAGTTTCTTGCGTTCACGGATACTGTTGTTGAGGATATTTAACTTGTTGACGGTCGCTTTCTCGTTTTTCTTTGTCTCATTCAGCATCTTATCCGTCTCCGCCAGTTGTTTCTGAATAGCGGCTTGCTGTTTCTGCAAGTCTTTAACGCTTTGTGCCGACAACGGCAAAAGCAACAAAAGGAGCAATATGGTGCTTGCTATTCGTCTCATTTCTTGAATATTTGGTCTATTTCTTCGGCAGAGAGCATTTGATACCCTTCTGTCCTTTCCGGGCGGAGGCGCAACGGTTCATCCAAATCAATACGCGGATAGATAATCGTTAATTCCGCTTTATGCCCTGTCAGTTCCAGTTGTGTCTTCAGCTGTTTCTGACTATTCCTAAGGTGCGCACCCGTAGCAATAGATTCTATTTCCTTGTAGCATATTTTACGATTGGAGAGTTCCTTCAATAAATCATAGCCTACGCGGGCAAAACGTTTGCTCGTACGGTCTATAATAGTCACGCTATCATGCGTAGCGCGTATCTGTATCAGTTCGACACCTGCAATAGGTTGCACACTGATGATACATGCCGAGTCCAATACCGTTTGCATAGCGGCATGTAGTGTAAACGCATCTTTATCCGTTTTCAGTGTGAAACTTGCCTTTTTCACTTCTGCCGTATGGCGTTGACGGATAGGGGCGTTCTTGGTGGTGGCACAGCTGCACAACAGCAGGGCAAGAAGTATGTAGGTTAGTTTTTTCATTTCTTTTTGTTTATGATTGTTTCGTAATGTTGTTCCACTTCGGGTTCTTTTTGTCCGCCAAGTTTGTTGACTGCCTGTCGGATGTATAACTCCGCCAATGCTTGTTCGCCTTGCAGATAGAGTATCCATGCATACGTATCCAGATAGACCGGATTATTAGGCTCGCTCTGCAAAGTCCGTCTGCTGAGTGCTTCAGCTTCTTTCAGGTTGCCTTTATGGGTGGCAAGCAAGTAAGCATAGTTGTTCAGCACCATCGTATTATATGGGTCAGCGGCTATTAACTGACGATAGGCCTCAATCTTATCCTTTACTTTGGTTTTAGGCAAGAACTCATATAGTTGCACTTTCAGATGCAGGAATTGCACATTCTCCGGATCGGTTTCCAAGTAATCGTTTACAGCTTTTAAGGCACTTTCCGCATCATTCTTCATCGAATAAATGTAATATCGAGTAAGCGCACTTACATAGTCATATCCATTCTGTTTGTCCAGTTCATCCTGTGCGCGGAGGGCTTTATCCGGCATACGTAGATGCATATAACAATCGCGGAGCCGCACCCATATCTTATCGTTCTGCGGGTCATTGGCTTGCGAACGCTCATAGAAAGCCAATGCCACATCCTCCTTATGCATACCGATAAAGAAGTCACCCAGGTATTGGTTCACCATAGCATCTTGCGGGTTGAGTTTGTAGCAAAACTGCATCAACTCAAAGCTCTTTTGGTATTCCCCTTCCTCAAACAACTGTTGAGCGGGATAGAAGTAGTACAGGAAACGTTGGTCTTCCTCCACCGTTCGGGCAGGGGTCATCACGAACTTGGGCGATTTACAACCGCTCAACACAAGCCCTATAAGCCCGACAAGCACTATGACTACACTTTTCCTCACTTCCGTTGTTTCCGTGTTTTTATTGTCGTCCCGAATGTCCAAATCCGCCTTCACCACGTTCCGTTTCGCCAAGCACCTCCACTTCTGTCAGTTCGGCTTGCTCTGCGCGGGCAATTACCATCTGCGCAATGCGTTCACCCGGTTCTATGGTCTGTGTTTCCTGACTGAGATTAATCAGGATAACGCCTATTTCACCGCGGTAGTCGGCATCAATCGTGCCGGGGCTGTTCAGCACAGTCAGTCCGCGTTTCAGTGCCAAACCGCTACGAGGCCGCACTTGTGCCTCATAACCATCCGGCAGTTCGATATACAAACCTGTCGGGATGAGGCGGCGTTCCATCGGTTGTAGTGTTACCGGCGCATCAACATTGCTACGCAAGTCCAATCCTGCCGCTTGCTGGCTTTCGTATTTAGGGAGCGGATTGCCGCTCTTGTTTACGATTTTTACTCGTACCTTGTTCATCGTTAGAATCGTTTTTCCACCAGCACACGCAAACCATCTTCCACTATTCGGATATGCACATTTTGAGGCATATCCACCGGGTCTCCGTCGATATGGAACGGCGAAGTCTGTTCGCGATACAAGATTACATCCTTTGCCCGCAAGGTCTCCATAAAGAGGCTCTTATCAATCGATTTGGTGAACAGGCGCAACGCCAAGCTGGGGGCAGCCAATAAGGCATTGCTGCTCATCATGCAGATATCCATTTTGCCATCCTGTATACTGGCCTTCGGAGCAATAAACGCATCGTTACCCCACTGGTTGGCATTGGCAAATGTCAGTAGGAAGGCCTTATGCTCGAATAGTAGTTTTTCTCCTTCCATGATACGGTAGGTCTCCGATTTATATGTCAGTGCATCTTGTATCACTTTCTTTATATAAGTCTGGAAGCCTCGCGTACCCGCTTGGGCGAAACGGTCAGCGATTAGGGCGTCAAATCCTGTTCCGCATGTAGTTACAAAGACATGGTCTTCGGCAAGTCCGTAATCGGCTTTGATAACTTCCGAATGGTTCAGCATCTCTATCGCTCGTTGGGTGCGCATGGGGATGCCGATGTGCCGTGCAAATCCGTTGCCGCTACCCATCGGGATAATACCCAGTGCTGTTTCCGTATCCCTCAGGCCACTTGCCACTTCGTTCACCGTACCGTCACCGCCTACTGCCACTACGGCATCAAATCCCATGCGGGCGTACTGGCGTGCCAGTTCCGTCGCATGACCGGCATGTTCGGTGAATACGATGTTTGCGAGCCATTGTTCTCTATCCAGCAGTTGTTCAATTGTCTTGGGCAACTTACGTTTGTTTTGCGTACCCGAAATAGGGTTGATAATAAAGGCGATGTTCTTCATTTTTTCTACTTCTCTAAATGCGGCTGCAAAGATAGTGCTTTTTTTTGAATTGTGCAAATATTTTGGTGTTTTTTTGTCCTTACTCCCCTCTCATTGCTTGTGCTTTGTCTTCCATCAGCAGTATTTCATCGCGAAGCAACGCAGCATTATCAAAATCCAATGCTTTGGCCGCAGCAAGCATGGCTTTGCGTTTTTCCTGAATGGCTTTTTCCAGTTCTTTCAGGTTCAGACTTTGCCAAGCCGCGTTTTTCCAACTTATGCGGATGCTTTCTTCCAGTTTCTTTTTCTCTTCTTCCGCATTATGATACAAGGAAGCCAACGGACTGTTTTCCATCCGTTTACGCACAGCAGTCGGGGTGATGCCGTGTGCTTTGTTATAGGCTTGTTGTTTCTCGCGCCGACGGTTGGTCTCATTGATGGTGCGCTGCATTGAATCGGTTATCTTGTCGCCGTACAGGATGGCATAACCCTCCACATGCCGCGCAGCACGGCCGATGGTCTGTGTCAGTGAACGGTAGTTACGCAAGAAGCCTTCTTTGTCCGCATCCAGAATGGCGACAAGGCTTACTTCCGGCAAGTCCAATCCTTCGCGCAGCAGATTTACTCCCACCAGCACATCATAAAGTCCCTTTCGCAAGTCTTCCATCACCTTTACGCGTTCTATCGTATCCACATCCGAATGGATATAGGCGGAACGCACCCCGTATCGGCGCAAGTATTCATCCATTTCTTCCGCCATGCGTTTGGTCAGCGTTGTCACCAGCACGCGTTGATCTTTTTCCACGCGCTTTTGTATCTCTTCCATCAGATCATCTACTTGGTTCTTTGTCGGACGGACATCTATTATCGGGTCCAACAGACCGGTGGGGCGTATCACTTGGTCCACAACAATACCATCGCTCTTTTCCAACTCATAGTCAGCGGGAGTGGCACTCAAGTAGATGATGTTTCCATGACTTGTTTTCTCTTCCCATTCCTCAAAGGTCAGAGGTCGGTTGTCTTTAGCGGCAGGAAGGCGGAATCCGTAGCGCACCAGATTCTCTTTGCGCGCCCTGTCGCCGCCATACATCGCATGTATCTGGGGCACCGTGACATGACTTTCATCCACCACCACAAGCATATCTTTCGGGAAATAATCCAACAGGCAGTATGGCGGTGTACCTTCGGCACGACCGTCAAAATAGCGGCTGTAGTTCTCCACACCCGAACAATAGCCTAACTCCTGTATCATCTCCAGGTCATATTTCACCCTCTCTTCGATGCGTTTGGCATATAGTTCTTCGCCTTGTTCGATGAAATACGCCACTTGTTTAGCAAGGTCACTTTTGATGAGTTGCATTGCCTGTTCGATGCGTTCGGGCGCGGTGCAGAAGATAGTCGCCGGATAGATATTAATGTGATCCAGTTCTTCTTCGCGGTGACCGTCACCGATACCCTGTTCGTACAACACAATCCGGTCCACTTCATCGCCCCAGAATTCTACGCGCACCACTTGGTCAACATACGCAAGACTTATATCCACCGTATCGCCCCGCACGCGGAAACGGCCGCGTTGGAGGTCCAAGTCGTTGCGGATATATTGGGCATCCACCAGTTCGCGCAGCAGTTCATCCATCTGCTTGGTCTTACCTTGCTCTATGGTCAGACAGGTTGCACTGAAATCTTGCGGACTACCGATGCCATACAGGCAACTTACCGATGACACAACCACCACATCCCGTCTGCCGGAAAGCAGAGCAGCGGTGGCACTCAGGCGAAGGCGGTCGATTTCCTCGTTGATACTCAGGTCTTTTTCTATATAGGTGTCGGTGGAAGGAATATAGGCTTCGGGCTGATAGTAGTCATAGTAACTCACGAAATACTCCACCGCATTATTGGGGAAAAAGCCCTTCATCTCCGCATATAGTTGGGCGGCAAGGGTTTTATTGTGACTGAGGATAAGAGTCGGTCGGTTCAGTTGCGCGATGACATTGGCAATGGTAAATGTTTTACCGGAGCCTGTAACGCCTAACAATGTTTGGGCGGGCGCACCGTTTCGCACGCCGTCCACAAGGGTTTGGATAGCCTCAGGCTGGTCGCCTGTCGGCTTGTAGTCCGATATCAGTTCAAATTGGTCCCGCATTGTTTCAAAATCGGGTGCAAAGGTAGTGCTTTTTTTTGAGATAACCAAATGTTTGGTGCAAAAAAATTCATTTTTTTGCGGAGATTTATTATTAGACTAGTGAGACTGGTATTCTAGTTAGACTAGTCGGACTATTGTTTCCAGCCTTCTGCAGGCTTTCCTCTGCTTTTCGTCCGCTAAATATCCTAATAATAACTCAATAATCACCCAATAATAACCTAATAATAACCCAATGGTTATACGTGTATTGCTATGTGGTTTATAGATGATAAAAACAAGCTTTCTGCGACTTTTGCATGTTTTTATTTGCATATTCGAAAAAAAAGCACTACCTTTGCAGCCAAATTTGGCCACATAGAAACTCTAAAGATAACCATCCATATGAATAAATTCTTTTCAATCATCGCGGCAGCACTTATCCTATTTGGTGCTGCATCATGCAAAAACAAAAAGGACGAACCGTCAGAACCTAAGGCTTTCACCTTCGAAATCAGCAACATCACTGACAAGAGATGTGACTACACCATCACTCCTGCGAATGAAACGGCGGAGTACCTATATCTGTTTACCCCAGTTCTGGAACTCGAGGCTTATTCCACTGATTATGCCAATGATTTGAAAGGGTGTGTAAACATCATCATAAGTGGTGTTCATCCAACCTATTCTGCACTAAAAAAAAGTGGGTTTATCCAGAAAGGTAAATATACCAATAATGCAGCTAACCCCGCAGCTTCAATAACTTTATTGAGTAACATCGAATATGTACTCCTGGCGTTCCACACTGACGAGCAACTCAATATTATCGGTGATGTAGTGGCCTCGGAACCATTCTACATCTTGCCTGCAGATTTCATTGACCTTGGCCTGCCATCCGGTACTCTTTGGTATAACTTTACGAAAATCAATTCGGATGATGATAGTCAGCTCTTTACTTGGACAGAGGCCTATGAAAAGTATGGTGAGGAGCTTCCTTCCTTAGAACAATATCAAGAACTATTGAGCAAATGCACATGGTCTCCTACTGATGATGGCTATACTGTAACAGGTCCCAATGGCAACTCCATTTCCCTTTCTAATACCGGCACGTATAATGTGCTGGATAATGGTGGAGCCGTGGTGGTTAACTATAGTGCGGATGGTGTTGATGCCGGTTGTCTCTATACCAAGACAGACAGCGATGCAGGCAAACGACCATACGGATGGTTTCTGTTCTTCTCCCCAACACATACACCCAGAATGTTATCACAGTCTGTTACTTGGCGCCTTGGTATGGTTCGTACTGTGAGAGCAAATCCCAATAAAAAGTAAGTATGATTCAGATTGTCGGACCCTGCGCCGCAGAAACGGAAGAACAACTGCGTCTCTGCGCCCAAGCAATACCGGCCGGAAGTATTCTCCGTGCGGGTATTTGGAAACCCCGCACTTCTCCCGATACCTTTCAGGGAGCAGGTGATGAAGGTTTGCAATGGCTGGCACGTATCCGCCAAGAGTTCGGCATTGCCGTAGCGACCGAAGTTTCCACCCCCGAACAAGTGGAAAAAGCCCTTCAGTCGGGCATCAACCATCTGTGGATAGGTGCACGCACATGCGCCAATCCCATTCAGGTACAGACACTGGCAGACGCGCTCGCAGCAGCCGTGCAACGCGGTTTGCCGCGCCCCGAAACAATATGGGTAAAGAATCCCGTTAACGATGATGCGACACTCTGGTTGGGAAACATCCATCGCCTGCAACGGACAGGAATCCCCGTCGGTGCAATACATCGCGGCTGTAATCATCATCCGTGCTGGCACATGGCACACACGCTTCGCACACAATGTCCCGATATACCGTTGTTGCTCGACCCTTCTCATATGACCGGTGACAGTGAGTTAGTTCCCGATTGCTGCCTTGCAGCACATGCGTTGGGCTACGATGGCTATATGGTGGAAGTGCATCCCCATCCCTCACAGGCACTCAGCGACAGCCGTCAGCAGTTGCCACCCGATGCATGGAAAAGCCTGTCGGCACAATTGCAACGCCTACCCCATGCCGAAGGTGACAGAGAACTGCAGTGGTTGCGCCAAGAAATGGACGAAGTGGATGATGCCCTCTGGGACACGCTCCTCCGACGAATGGATATCAGCCGCCGCATCGGAAACCACAAACGGCAGACAGGGCTCGAAGTGCTTCAGCCGCAGCGTTTCAGTCAAATACTGGAACGGAGAAAAGAATGGGCGGAAAAACACAATATATCGCCCAAAAGCGTGCAGGAAATAATGGAAGCCATTCATCGTGAGAGCGTACGGGTGCAAAAGTGACAAAAAAGAAAAAAATAATTTGCACATATCAGAAAAAAGTAGTACCTTTGTGGCGTTTTTGAAAAAACCGATTCATACCATGAACATTACAGACAGATTTTTGAAGTACGTCAGTTTTCATACCACCTCGGACGAAAACACGCACACTACGCCTTCCACTGCACGCCAGTTGGAACTTGGCAAGTATCTCCGTGAAGAACTTATCGGTCTCGGACTCGAAGAAGTGGAACTGGACAGCAACGGCTATCTGATGGCCACCCTGCCTGCCAACACCGACGGGAAACCTGTCATCGGCTTGATTGCCCATATGGACACAGCCCCCGATGCATCCGGCGAGAACATCCGTCCGCGCATTGTACGCAACTACGACGGACAGGACATCGTTCTCAATGAAGCCAAACAGATTGTGCTTGAGACCGCCAAATACCCCGAAATAAAACACTATACCGGTCAGGATATCATCGTCACCGATGGCACAACGCTGTTGGGCGCAGATGACAAAGCCGGCATAGCCGAAATAGTTACGGCGGTTGAATATCTCATTCAGCACCCCGAAATCAAACACGGCAAAATCCGTCTCGGCTTTACACCGGACGAAGAGATAGGCGAAGGAGCCGACCACTTTGATGTAAAGAAGTTCGGATGCGACTTTGCTTATACGATGGACGGAGGTGCCATTGGTGAACTGGAATACGAGAACTTCAACGCAGCAGCCTGCAAGTTGCATGTACACGGCGTGAACGTTCACCCCGGCTATGGCTACCAAAAGATGAAGAATTCCATCCTTGTCGCGCAAGAACTGATGGGCCTTCTTCCTGCCGGTGAGACACCTGCCACTACACGCGGATACGAAGGTTTCTTCCATGCCACCGGCATTCAAGGCAGCGTAGAAGAGACAACCATCAGCTATATCATACGCGACCATGACCGTCAGCGTTTCGAAGCACGCAAGAAACAGATGCAAGACATCGTGCAAACCATCAACAAAAAATATGGCGAAGACACCGTTACCATCGAACTGCGTGACCAATACTACAACATGCGCGAAAAAGTGGAACCCGTCATGCATATCGTTACGCTGGTGGAAGAATCCATGAAAGAAATCGGCATCACCCCGAAAGTTCAACCCATCCGTGGCGGGACTGACGGAGCACGACTCAGTTTTGAAGGACTGCCCTGCCCCAACATATTCGCAGGCGGAGAAAACTTCCACAGCCGCTTTGAGTATCTGCCTGTCCAAAGTATGGAAAAGGCATGCCAACTCATCGTAACCATGATGCAAAAAGCCTGAAACAACAATAAACAATCATACTAATCATCTACAACAATGTTAAAAGAAACACCATTCACAGCCACACACATTGCGCTGGGCGCAAAGATGGCAGATTTCGCCGGGTTTAACATGCCTATTCAGTACCCGACCGGTATTAACCGCGAACACATGATTGTCCGTGAGGGCGTCGGAGTCTTCGATGTCAGCCACATGGGAGAATTCTGGGTGAAAGGCGAGAATGCCCTGGCATTCCTCCAGTACATCACCACCAACGATGTAAGCAAACTTGAGGCCGGTAAAGCCCAATACACCTGCTTCCCTAACGGTAAAGGCGGTATCGTGGACGACTTCATCGTTTACATGTACAGCACCACCAAATACCTGCTCGTTGTCAATGCAGGAAACATCGACAAAGACTGGGCATGGGTGAACAAACAAAACACCGAGCGTTTCAATGTACAACTTGAGAACGCCAGCGACCGTTACGGACAACTCGCCGTACAAGGACCGAAGGCCACCGAAATGCTCCAGAAACTCACCGATTGCGACCTTTCTCTCATTCCTTACTATTGCTTCCGTGAGTGGAGTTTTGCTGGCGTACAAGGCGTTATCCTCAGTAATACGGGTTATACCGGTGCAGGTGGATTCGAGCTCTATTTCCCGAAAGAATACGGCAAACAGATTTGGGATGCACTCTTCGAAGTAGGAAAAGAGTACAATCTCGCTCCTATCGGCCTCGGTGCACGCGACAGCCTGCGTCTGGAGAAATGGTTCTGCCTCTACGGACATGATATTGACGACGAGCACTCGCCACTGGAAGCCGGACTCGGATGGATTACCAAGTTCGATGCCAAAGACTTTATCGACAAAGAGTATCTGCTCAAACAGAAAACCGAAGGCCTGAAACGCAAACTCGTTCATTTCGTTATGCAAGAACGCGCTATTCCGCGTAACGGCTACGAAATTTGCGATGCAGAAGGCAATGTTATCGGTAACGTGACCTCCGGCATTATGCTGCCGAACACCAAAGAGGGTATCGGTATGGGATATGTAAAGATAGACTACAAGAACCCCGATACGATTATCTACGTAAAGATACGCGAAAAACTGTGCCCCGCAAAAGTAGTCAAGTAAAACGGCTTCTTCTCATTCTGATGGCGTTAGGGTATTCCCTTATGGGAAAGGCCCTGACGCCTTCGGCATTGGGTGACTCACTCAATGCTTTTGTTCGTCAATATGCTTGCTTGGATCAAAAAGCAACCATATCCGTCTCCAACATCCGGCAACGGAATAACCATATCAGTGTTTACACCAGAGATGACATCCTTACATGGGTTTCTCTCAGCGAACAAGACGTTCGCTCGCTACAACGGCGCATCAGTTACTGGGTTGCGGGCGATAGTACACATCGGGTGGAACTGCTGGTCAACGGCAAAGACCTTTCTTCCTATATCACTTCACGCTTTCGTGGCAGACCTCTCTCGCAACGCCATCGCCTGCAGCCTGTCACACCTTTGGTATCGAATATCTCCCGTCCGTTTACCGCTTCGCAGGGATTGGACGGCAAACATATCGCCCTTTGGGGCAGTCATGGCCTCTACTATCAACAGAAAGAAGATCGCTGGCGTTGGCAGCGCGCACGACTTTGGACGACGGTGGAAGACCTCTTCACCTCGCAATACACACACTCTTTTCTTGTCCCGATGCTGGAGAACGCCGGAGCCGTCGTCATTCAACCGCGCGAACGGGACATCCAAACGCAGGAAATCATTGCCGATGACAGAGATGCCATCTCTTCCGGCTATTCAGATAATTGGGAAGAACAACAGGGCAACGGATGGGGCTATTCGCCTCGCCCGCTTTCCGAAGGAGAAAACCCGTTTCGCATGGGACATTACAGGAAAGCACCATGTTCAGGCACTGACACACTCTGTTACTACCCACGTTTTACTGTAGCAGGAAATTATGCGGTCTATGTCAGTTATGCATCCATCCCACACGCCACAGAACATGCCGTATATACCCTTATTCATCAAGGCGACACCACACGCTTTATGGTGAATCAAACGATGGGAGGAGGCACATGGATTTATCTCGGCACCTTTGCCTTTGGCACCGACTCACTGGCCAATCGTTTGATGCTCTCTTCGCCCAAAGAAAGCGGGAAAATAGTTACCGCTGATGCCGTCCGGTTCGGAGGCGGAATGGGCAGTGTAGCACGCAAACCATTCGGGACCGATTCCACACAATATGGACACACAAGCGGTTATCCGCGCTTTATGGAAGGTGCCCGTTATTACATGCAATACAGCGGGATACCTGACAGCATATATAATTTCTCCAAAGGACAAAACGATTATACCGACGACTTCGCCTCACGCGGACGTTGGGTGAATTATCTTGCCGGCGGAAGTGAAGCCTTACGGAATGAAAACGGTTTGGGAATACCTGTCAACCTGTGTATGGCACTGCACTCCGATGCGGGAAACACGATGAACAGCGACATCATTGGCACTCTTGCCATTTACACAGACCGTGATAATGACAAGTGCGACACCTATCCGGCCGGTGGCAGCCGTCAGTGTAACCGTGACTTGGCGGACCTCATGCAAACACAAGTGGTAGAAGATGTCCGTCGTACACTTTGCCCGTCATGGACAAGAAGAGCACTAAAGAACGCCTCTTACTCCGAATCACGCAACCCGAAAGTTCCCTGTGCATTACTGGAATTGTTGAGCCATCAGAACTTTGCCGATATGCAATTAGGACTCGACCCTCGTTTCCAGTTCGTTGCTTCACGCGCTATCTACAAGGCTATCGTACGCTTTTTGCATCAACAGGATGGCACGCCTTATGTCATACAGCCGCTTCCGCCATACGCTTTTGCCATACAGAAAACGGGAGATAGCATCCGTCTCACATGGCGGGAACGCGTAGATACACTCGAAGCCACAGCCCGTCCTTCATTCTACGTATTATACACCCGTCCTGAAGGACATGATTGGGATAATGGCCAATTCATAGCGGCTTCCGATAGCGGAGGAACAATCACGCTATCTGTCCAACGTGGCATACATTACGACTTTCAGGTATGCGCCGGTAATGAAGGAGGCATAAGTCTGCCTTCAGAGGTATTGTCAGCCTGCCTGCAACCGGACGATAACAGCCCGATGGCAGTCATTATGAACGGCTTTCACCGTGTCTCGCCACCCGTTATGGTAGCCATCGATAGTCTGATGGGAGGTATTCTTCCCCACGGACATGCCATTGCTTACAAGGAAAACATATCCTATATCGGCGAGCAGATTGACTTTGACCGTAGTCATCCTTGGCGAGATGATGACGATTGCGGATTTGGCTTTTGCAACAACGATTTCGCACGCCGGATTACTCAAGGAAACACCTTCAATTATATTTCTTTGCACGGAAGATGGCTCAAAGCCCTTGGTTATAGTTATGTCAGCCGAAGTGTTTCTTCAGAGGAGCAACTTGATGATTGCCACTTACTTGACCTTATCCTCGGCAAACAGCAATCCCCCGATGGTTGCATACCAACCTCAATGCAACAGACACTTTCCACCATCCTCTCACAAGGCGGAAAAGTTCTGATAAGCGGATCGTATGTGGGCTCCAATATGCAAAGTAAGGCAGCGATGCTGTTTACGGAAAGTGTACTGCACTACCGCTTCCATGCCCCTAATGCATCCCATAGTGGGGAAGTAACTATTACTAACCCTGCTTTCACCAATCGGGAATATACGCTTCATACCCAACCCAATGCAGAGATTATTGAATGTGAAGCCCCCGATGGCATAGAGCCGGTTCGCGGAGCAGAGCGTTTGGGCTGGTACACAGACAGCGGTATATCTTTGGGGATAGCCTTTGGCCATCAGATATTAGTACTGCCTTTCATGTTGGAGAGTTTGCAGGATAACCAGATGTTATACAATGATTGTATCCACTATTTGCAATAGATATGAAGAAAAAGAACTTGCCCATACTTGAAAATGTCCTTATTACAGACGTGGCAGCCGAAGGCAAGGCCCTAACACGCATTGAGGATCAGGTGGTGTTTGTGCCTTACTGCGTACCCGGTGACATTGTCAATCTGCAGGTAACACGCAAAAAACACAGTTTCATGGAAGCGCGTGTATTAGACATCGTCAAGCCGTCCAACAAACGTTGTGAGGCTGTATGCCGGCATTATGGAACTTGTGGCGGTTGCAAATGGCAGATATTGCCTTATGAGGAGCAATTGCGATGGAAACAGCAGCAAGTCACAGATAATCTCACTCGGATTGGAAAGGTCGAACTACCTGCTATCAACCCCATTATTGGCAGTCGCCATATTTATGCCTATCGCAATAAATTGGAGTTCACTTTTGCAGATCATCAGTGGCTTACCCCCGAAGAAATGAAACAGGGAGTTCCTTTTACCCCCGGGCTTGGCTTCCATATCCCAAATTGTTTTGATAAGGTACTTAATATCGAAGAATGTCATCTCATGCCCGATATTAACAACCGCCTTCGCAATACCATTCGTACATTTGCCGTTGAGAACAATCTGACTTTCTACAACGAGAGAACGCACATCGGACAATTGCGCAACTTAATGATACGTACCAATCAGGCAGGAGAAGTAATGTTAGTCCTTGTCTTCGGTGAGCCAATAACAGAAGAAGGTTATGCATTGTTGCAGTTTATCCATGAGCAATTTCCCGAGATTGTGAGTTTGATGTATTGTGTTAATCTCAAGCAGAACGACACAATTGGGGATCAAGAAGTACTCACTTTCTGGGGGAAAGACCATATCATCGAAACAATGGAAGACCTACACTTCAAAGTTGGTCCAAAGTCCTTCTATCAGACGAATACCGAACAAGCGTACGAACTATACAAAGTCGCGCGCATGGGCGCAAAACTGACGGGAGAAGAACTTGTGTATGATCTTTACACCGGCACAGGAACAATTGCCCAATTCATAGCGCGGAAAGCACGAAAAGTTATCGGAATCGAGTATGTGCCTGAAGCCATTGAAGATGCACAAGAGAATGCTCGTTTTAATAACTTGGACAACACCCTTTTCTTCGCAGGAGACATGAAAGACATTCTCAATGAAGAATTTATTGCACAGCATGGGCATCCCGATGTTATCATCACTGACCCCCCTCGTGCTGGCATGCATCCTGATGTAGTGGAGGTTATTCTTAAAGCAGCGCCGCAACGTATCGTTTATGTCAGTTGCAATCCTGCCACACAAGCGCGCGATCTCAATCTCCTTGATACATCCTATCGAATAACGACCGTACAACCCGTTGATATGTTTCCCCACACTCAGCATGTGGAGAATGTTGTTGTATTGGAAAGACGAAACTAATATCCTGTAAATACTATGCTTTTGACACTTCTTACATCGCTTATACTCGGTCTGCAAAACCTTCACGAACAAGGGTTTCGGGGAGAGGGTATCACCATAGCCGTTATTGACTGCGGTTTCTATAGGGCAAACAACCCCGATTATATCCGGCAAGACAAAATTTTACATGTGTACGACCTTCTTAAACAGGATTCTATCAACCGCCCTGACATATTTTCCGATCCCAATAACACACATGGTGCCAATTGTTTAAGTATCATAGCCGCCGATCTTCCTAACTTTACAGGAACAGCGCCCGATGCAAATTTTATCATCATTCGTACCGAAGACCTTCCATACGAGTATTATGGTGAAGTCGAACGAGTGGCAAAAGGCATGCTTATCGCAGACTCATTGGGCGCGGATATTTTGACTATCTCACTCGGATATGCAACATTCGATGGGGGTATTAACGACTTTACATACGCAGACATGACAGGTAAGGCCAATATCGCATCACGAACAGCAACCGAACTCGCACGACGCGGAAAGTTGGTTTGTATTGCAGCAGGAAACTATGGCGATGGCGCTTGGCACTATATCACATGCCCTTCCGATGCAGATAGTATTCTTACGGTCGGTGCATGCCGTATTGATAGCATCCACGCTTCTTTTTCTGGTTATGGACCTACTGCCGACGGGCGAATTAAACCGGACGTATCAGCGTGGGGAGAGGATACACACTACCTTAATCTGAATACAGGAGAAGTCCGCACCGGTAGGGGTACATCATACGCTTGTCCTGAAATCGCGGGTATGGCGGCATGCCTATGGCAAGCTCTCCCCGATAAAACAGCCATGCAAATACGTGATCTCATTATACGTTCTGCCCACCAATACAACAATCCTGACAATCTATTGGGATACGGCATCCCTGATGCCTACCGTGCCTATCTGATGGGAAAGGATGATTCGACCGATTATCATGAAAGCACTCAACCGGCATCGGGGAATACACAAAAGATACTCCGTCATGGCCAATTATACATTGTTCGGGACGGCATCTGGTACACTCTATTAGGGACTAAATTACAATAGTAAAAACAACGCACCACCAAATATAAAAAAAAGAAAAAAGGGTAAGCTATCTATATCGCACCGCTACGACCTCCTACCCTTGCTTCGGTCAAGACCTGGGGGAATTCGGAGGGAGCTGGTCGTATAGGACTTACCCAAATCGGGTGCAAAGGTACTACATTTTTTTGAATTGACCAAATAATTTTGATAGAAAAATTCCTAATAGCGCAGATTTGTGGGCAATTACCCTTCAAAGCCAATCACGGACAGTTAGAAACCATTCAAAAATTGGCCGCATTTCTCACATCCTCTGCAGATCGCAAGGCTTTCTTACTACGCGGATATGCCGGAACAGGAAAAACATCTCTGGTCTCGGCCCTTGTTCGGGCAATGCAACAAGTTCAACAGAATTGTATCCTTCTTGCCCCGACAGGACGGGCGGCCAAAGTAATGAGCCACTATGCAGGTACACCCGCCTATACCATTCATAAATGGATATATCGAGAAGGGAGAAGTGGAACTTTCACTTTAGCGGACAATCTGCTCCATCACACTCTATTTATCGTGGATGAGGCAAGTATGATTTCTGTCGAGCGTGACAATCCTGTTTTCGGTTCTGGTTCGCTCATGGACGACCTGATTCGCTATGTCTATCAGACTATCGGTTTGACTGCTTCGACCAATTCACTGTTGCTTTTGGGTGATGAGGGGCAATTGCCCCCTGTCGGACAAATACATTCTAAAGCGATGGATCCGGATTACCTGCAAGGATACGGACTGAATCTTTCGTATTCCACATTGACAGAGGTGGCACGGCAAGCACTGGATAGTGGTATTCTAAAAAATGCCACCCGTATTCGTCTAACGCAACAAATCACTATTACCGAAGAAAACGATGTACATCTCATGCCCCCACAAGACTTTATCGGAGAATTGGAGCGTGCCTATCAGGAAGTCGGGCTTGCCGAAACGGTTATTTTAACACGCAGTAACCGCCGTGCCAATTTGTATAACCAAGGAGTAAGGGCACAGATTCTTTTTCGGGAAGAAGAGCTTTCCACGGGCGATAGGCTAATGGTCTGCCGTAATAACTATTTCTGGAATCAACCTTATGAAGGACTTCCTTTCCTTGCCAACGGAGACACATTGGAAATTATCCGTCTGCGTAATGAACGTGAACTCTACGGCTTTCATTTCATAGATGCATCCCTTCGTTTGCTTGACTATGATTGGGAGATAGATGCTACATTATGGAAGGACACTCTTACTACCGCATCGCCCGAAGACAACAATACCCTCTTGCACACGCTCTACAACCGCATCGCAGAAGATTATCCTGAAATCCGTAATCGTAAAGAACTGGATGATCAAATTCGCAAATCGCCATATTTCAATGCTTTGCAAGTGCGGTTTGCCTATGCTATTACCTGTCACAAAGCGCAAGGAGGACAATGGGAACGCGTATTCATTGATCCCGGACATTCCATACCTGACGAAGACGAACAAAGTCGCCTTCGTTGGTATTATACGGCACTCACACGGGCAAAATCTGAGGTATATATCCTCAATCCGCCGGAGAAAGGGTAGTTACTCCCACCCCTTGAATACTTCTGAACTATAGATATTATCTTCGTCGGCATCATGCAACGGTGCCCATAGTTGCGCAAAGAATGGATTACGTTTGCTCTCTTTATCCCATTGCCAAGGACGCTCTCTGAGCGAACCAAGCACCTGCAGACGCTCTTCGGCAGAAATAGCCTTTCCTTCCGCATCTGTCTGGGCCAATTGCTTTTTCAGACCGGCAATTGCTTTCTCGTCATACGGGAACGGAAAACATTCAGGGCACCAGTGTCCGCCTAGCAGAATCAAACGAGGGGTAGCAATAAACTCATGTCCCTCTGCACACTGCCATTGCATGGGGGTATCTATCAGTGCCTGACCGTTTTTCCCTTCTTCGACTGGTCCCAAACATTTTCCTCCTCGGAAAGCGGCGGCTTGCTGTAGGTCCTCCAGTGTCAGCATATTGAGAGGTTTCTGCTCGTCATATCCGTGGTTCATTCTCCTTTCTTCCTCGGAATTGTGGCTCAAATCCATCTCTTTCCAGTCTGGAATTGCCTTGTATTTCTCCATCGAACCATAATAAGCATGAATCCGTTGCTCTTTTCTATGCTTAATCCACCATTGTGTTCCATGCTCTTTGCTCGTTGCCATAGCATACATAGCCAGTTTGACAATATGAGGAACAAGATGTGAGGCATACACCAGTTTTGAACGGACTGCATATTTAAGTCCTGCCGGCAAGCTATCTGAATGGGCGAGTTGTTTAAAGTATTCTTTTATTGGCACATTGGCGCGGAAATGCAGATACTCTTCCAATTTATCTCCGTCACTATACCACATCCCATGGAAATTACGGGTCGTAAACCAATGAGATGCAAATATCTTTTCGGGCTTAGGACAGCCGATGGCTCCAAGAAGCAGGCACTCAAATTCGTAATTGGATATACGGTATTCCTTGCCAGAGCCGATATTGTAGTAGCGATTCCAGAATTCCTCTGGTACTTCCTCACGGCACACGCGCTCCAACAAGCGTCCGCTGTCTTCCACTGTCGCCCACTCCAGCACACCGCGAATCGGCACATGGAACATAATGGGGTCATAGTTCTTCAAAATGGCCGGATACAGAATACCGGATTGACGGAGACTCACCCAGTTCTTTATCGTTGAACCGGTAATAATACGCTCCGCCATCGCTTTTGTCAGACCATAGTGGTCGTATGCCGACACGCAGATTGGGTCGCCGGCACGTCCCCAGTGCAAGGGTTCACGGCGGTCACCCATTTGGGCAACAGAACCGATATACACCACCTTGGGTTGCTTGTCTTCCGGCTGTGCCAACACGGCATCCCGCACATTGACGGCGGCAGAGATATTGGTGCGCAACGTAGCGGCAGGACGATAATCCGCCTGAGGAGACACCATGCCGCCCACATGCAGCACAACATCGGCACCTGTCACGCCTTTCAGCACATCCTCATAGCGCGTCAGATCACCCCAAACCACCTCCAGTTGATTCATATAGGGTGCCAACAGACGCTTGTTTTTCTCGCTCGGACGAGCCAGAATGCGCAACTTGTATTGCTTCGGATAACGCAGTATCTCTTGCAGACCGGCAAAACCCATTGTACCGGTGGCACCTGTTAAAAAGATTGTCTTCATATATTGTTTGTATTTATTTTCTTCGCTTAGAACAGATATCCCATCTTTATATAAAAGTTGGTCAGATCGCGCGAATCTTGTTGGTCGAACGCAGCCGCCCAGTCCACAGAGACCACAAAGTTCTCGTTCATTGCTGCCTTCAGCCCTATACCCGCCGACATGTGCGGACGATAGATATCCGATTTCTTGAAAGAGAAGAAATCGTTAATGTCTATATTGGTATCATCCTCCGCATTGCATTGATCTATAGTTCGTTTCAGCTCTTCTTCATCCAATTTATATGGCTGTGTCACCATTCCCATATCGAAGAACGGGGTCAGTCCGATGTAGAAATGTTGCCGCCGTATGTCAAAATCCACTATTCGGAAACGCCATTCGATGTTGCTATATGCATATCCGTTCGCCAGAATACGGTTCCGAAGTACACCGCGCAAGGAGTTGCCGCCGCCCAGACCTTCATAGAACACACGCTTGATGAATTGTGTATTAAGCATCGTATTTAGATAATATGGACTTTTTCCGGCCAACAGATTTTGCAACCCTACCCGATAGGCAAAGATAACGCGGTTTTTATATACCGACACATAATGTCGGAAGGTGAAGTTCAGTTGCAGGTGGTTATAACCGGCATCTGCCTGCTGGCCGTAATGCGGAGAGTTGAAGGCCGCCGTATAGGTAAAGAACACATCCGCATGAATGCCGCGTGTCGGGCAGGCTAATTGGTCGCGCGTGTCGTATGTGGCACCGATGCGCAGATAGGGATGCCAGCCGCCCTTTCTCTCGGCTTCGTTCAATATGCCCCATCTCACATACTTGTCATACAGTCCTTCCACGGTCGGATCCAGATACATCGTACTGTCTTTCTTGATGGTAGAGTTCAGCATCTGGAAGTTGCACCTGCCAATCAGGTAGCCCAACACGCCTATTCCCATTGTAACGCGCATGTCATGCGGCAGTTCGCGCTCAACATCCATCGACACGCGGAAAAAGTCCCTGCGATACTTGTAGTATGCCCGCGACATATAGGCGGAATCCCGTTTCTGCGGGTCTTTGTTCCAATATTGCCATTCATACTGATATCGGCTCTGATAGCCGTTATATCCGTAGAAATCGCACATGGCTTCCGGCAGATAAGTCGCATCCAGCATCAGCCTGTGATGCGGTATCAGGTATTTGGAGTCATAGTTGAAACGAACCATCCCGTAATGCTTGGTCGAGTAACTGGCCTCTAAATACAGCGAATGGATATAATCCGGATACTGCGTGCCATCGCCGTAAAAATACACATTGCCTAACAATCCGCCCTGAAAACCCAAATCGGCATCGTATGCAATGGACGGCAGCACACCAAAGTTCCAGCCCGTTTTGACTTTCCGTGTCTCAGCCGCAGCTGAATCCGGAAGTATCCCGATATCTTTCTTGAGGGCGGCATTTATTGCCGTCACACTTGCCACAAACCCTATGAGAAGTAGCCATTTCCTCATAACGCGCCAAGCAGCCACGCAACACCTACACCCAGATAAGTTCCTATCGCATAACCGATTAGACCGATTACGATACCTGAAATCAGCACTTTCTTGTTGCCCATTGCGCCCACCACTGGCGGCACGAACGGAGGCGAACAGAACAAGGCCGTTACGCTAATCGTGTACAGGTCTCCGCTCACTTTCATCAAACGGCAGAACAGCAGTTGCAGCAGCAAGGCCGCTACCAGCACCCACACGATAAACAATCCTATGCTCCATGTGCTTGCTTGAACGCTGTGCCAATCGAACAGCGACGACAGACTGACGCTGAATATCAGGATGAAAAACATACCCAACTCAAACGTCTTCGGCAATTCGCGTATGCCACGGAAGAAACTGGCACCTATCGACAACGTTGTGATAACCATAATGATTATCAGTTCGTTCATCACAGGGCGTTCGGGATTTTCCATGTCTGGGGGTATCAAACCTGTTTTCCAGCACAGATACGACACACCCGCACCGGCCAACAGGAACAATACGCTCAGACCCAAACCGGCAAGCATACCCCAGAAGTTCTCTCGGCTGAACATATTGTCGTAATCTTCCACGTCCTGCACGGGCGGAACGAACTGTTTGAACTGTCTCCGCATCTTAGGAGTCGTCTCGTCCGTATAGGGCAACAGACGGCGTATCAAGCGGAAACCGCCGCCCAACACGAAGAACAAGAACAGCACCGTTATTAGCATTTCAAACGCCAGCACAACGGCCATCAGACTGTTATCCACGTTCAGCGCGGCGCCTAAAGCATTGAAATTCATCGTACCGCCGGTGTACATGCCGGTCATCAGAGCCGATATCTTCTCAAACGCGGGGATATGCAGACTTTTCAGCAGGTAGTAACCGCTCAGCACAGCGCCTATCACCGCCACCAGACCGGCAAGCAAGGCCAGTATGGTCTTCGGCAGCGCTTTCGTCCACAACTTGAAATCGCAGTTGAACAGCATCAGCGGTATGGCCAAAGGGATGGACAGGTTCATTATCCATCGGTGCCAGTCCTGAAACAGCATCTCCTCCATGCTGTCAGGCGTAAAATGCGTCACGCCCGTCAATGCCAGCAACAGTCCTACTGCGTAGGCGGCTATCACGGTTCCGCAACGCTGCATCCATTGTTTGCGGCGGAAGATGGCGATAATCACAATAGGAGCTATCACATACAGCGCAAGTGTCACATACACGCGCAAACGGAGAGGGTCAAACAATAGTTCTTCGCTAAACATTTCTTGTCGGCTTCATATTTTCGCGCAAAGGTACAACTTTTTTTTGACCTGTCCAAATATTTTGGACACAAATGGTCATTTTCTGTCAGAAACGCGCTTTTTTGACAGAAAAACGGAGCATCTTTCCCCTTGGGAGGGAAAGACACTCGCTTGCTTTATCAGTCTGACGGATAGCTTATCCGTTCACTTTTGCCATGTGGGCAATCAGTTCAAGAACTTTGTTCGAGTAGCCGATTTCGTTGTCATACCAGCTGACAACTTTCACGAATTTGTCGGTCAGATATACACCTGCATTCGCATCAAAGATGGAGGTCAGCGTGCAACCCAGGAAGTCGCTCGATACAACGGCATCTTCCGTGTAACCGAGTACGCCTTTCAGTTCGCCTTCAGAAGCCTCTTTCATCGCTGCGCAGATAGCCTCTTTCGTGGCGGATTTCTCCAGGTTTACAGTCAGGTCAACAACCGATACATCCAAGGTCGGAACGCGCATCGAGATACCCGTCAGTTTGCCGTTCAGTTCGGGGATAACTTTGCCCACTGCCTTTGCGGCACCGGTGGTCGAAGGAATGATGTTACCGGCTGCTGCACGGCCACCGCGCCAGTCTTTCATCGAAGGACCGTCAACGGTCTTCTGAGTAGCGGTGGTTGAGTGAACGGTCGTCATCAAACCGTTGATGATACCGAATTTGTCATTCAGCACTTTGGCGATAGGAGCCAGGCAGTTCGTCGTGCAAGATGCGTTCGAAACAATCTGGGTGCCTTTCTGATATTTGTCGAAGTTCACACCGCATACGAACATCGGGGTGTCGTCTTTCGATGGAGCCGACATTACCACGTATTTCGCTCCGGCTTGGATATGAGCCATCGATTTCTCTTTGGTCAGGAACAGACCGGTGGACTCTACCACATATTCTGCACCCACCTCGTTCCATTTCAGGTCTGCGGGGTTCTTGCAAGCGGTCACGCGGATAGCCTTGCCGTTCACAATCAGTTTACCTCCGTTCACATTGCCATCAGCATCTACGAAATCTTCTGCCTCAATCGTTCCGTTGAAACGGCCGTGCATCGTGTCGTATTTCAGCATGTATGCCAAATACGTGGCTGGGCACAAGTCATTGATTCCCACGATTTCAATGTCATTACGGGTTTGAGCGGCGCGAAATACAAAGCGTCCGATACGGCCGAAGCCGTTAATACCTACTTTTGTCATAACGATTTTGTTTTTTAGGTTGATATTATTGTTGTTTGTTTTGGTTTTCTTCTATTTGCGACCGAAGTCAGCGGGTATCTCACCCCATTGGGTCGTCTCCCATTTTAATATAGGTGTTGTCCATGTGTTTTGGCGAAGCCACAATTCACCTTTGCGCACCATTTCCAGCAGTTCCAGGTTCTCTTGCCCGAACTCCAGCTTGGTCTTGCAACGCTTGGCGCGAACCCAGGCCTGAGCGGTCACGCTGTCTGTATAGATAGGCCATGGCAGATTGTATTTCTTCAAATACGCCAAACCTAACACCAGCGCCAGAAACTCACCTATATTGTTCGTACCTTGACGGAACGGACCGCGACGGAACACCTCTGTCCCTGTATCGGCTATCACACCGCGAAACTCCAGCAGTCCGGGGTTGCCGCTGCACGCCGCATCCACTGCCAGCGCCGGTAATATAGGTTTTATCTGTCCTTTCGCCATATCCTTTCTGTACTTTTGCCCCTCGCCCACTGGTACTCCTGCCGAGAATCGAACTCGGATCTAAGGTTTAGGAAACCCGTATTCTATCCATTGAACTACAAGAGCCGATGCAATTCACAAAAGCCTGTTTGTGAAAATTCGCGGCAAAGGTAATACTTTTTTTTCGAATATGCAAATTTTTCTGCATTTTTACATTACTATCCCATAAATACTCCCTCTAACCACCCCACTCTTTAATTAATTCCTTAACTCATTAATTCACTAAAACTCCCTAACCCCTTAACTCATTAACCGATTAACTCCCGAATAACCATTGGGCTATTATTGAGTTATTATTGGGTTATTATTAGGTTATTATTAGGTTATTACCCTATTATTTAGCAGACGAAAAGCAGAGGAAAGCATGTGGTGTATCCCGTTTTAGGGACGCTCTCCCCACCCCCTCCACGAAGGGAAAAAACACGCACCTCCCCATAAAAAATGAATTTTCCGAACAAAATATTTGGTAGTTCCAAAGAAAAGCAGTACCTTTGCAGGATTTATTATGGACACGTATGCGCACACCCGAACTCGGACGCGGGCACGTATGCATAGAAAAGCAAGCAAAAGAGCAAACAAAAACGTATTACAAACTTATAAATTATAATATCATGAGACAATTGATTAGTAAACTCTGCACGCTTCTTGCGGCCATCACCCTGAGCGTGAACCTCTGTTGGGCGGACGAAGAAACAACCATTTATCTGGCGTCTTTGAAAGCCCAGAAGTCTCCGGCTTCTACCGGTGACGGTCAGGTCAAACTGACTTGGCTGGACATCACAGGAAAACCAATGCAGGTAGACCTCGCATATCAGTTGAACTACATGGCATTGGGTAAATATGCCTCTTCTGACAGCTCGGATGTCACGGCGCAAATAGCCGGTGGCACACTGACGGCCATCGATGGCATGGAAACCCCTATGGAAATCGGCGGTGAGGGTTCTCAAATCTACATGACCTCATTTGTATATTTTCACGCGGAAGGGATGCCTGTAGATGGTTCCTATTTGGCGGATTGGACGTTCACCGATCCACAAGTCACACGGATGACAAGCACGTCGGTTCCTCCGGCTCCGGTTGATCCTATGGGTGACGGAAGTGAAGAGAGACCGTATAGAACGCCGTGCTTCAAGGTTCTTCCGGATAACATCAACAGTACAACCTATCCTCCCACCGATGGCGGAATTGCACTCGCAACGTTGGCGGCACATGTTGGGGCGAATCCGAACAACATCTATGCGGTATTCAACAAGTACCTGCTGGGCAATCCGGTCGCCACAAGTGCTAATGTAGAGGCCACGGAAAATGCAACGGCTAATCTGACGGTTACAATTGAGGTGGATGGTGATACGGCTTCGTTGGATGCGGCGGACTTTGACACATTTACTTTCACGAACAACGGCAACAGCGAATGGACGTACGATTTGGCTTCGGCACTGGAAGGCAAAGAACTTGTTTCCGCGCAAAAGACTCGAATCACTATTCCTGTCACATACACCTACAAGAATACGGGATATGGTGTGAAAAACACCACGTTCACCGTCAGCATGGCAGGCACAAGTCCTTCGACGCTGAATGTAAATCTGTCAGCAGTGGCTTTGAACCCGAACCGTCCGGAGGCATTGCTGTTTGATGGTACAACAGAGCAAGCGTCCGGTACGTTATCGGAAATGTTGGCCACGGACATCAGCGGTTATACCAATCCTATCCTGCGTCTGAATAAGAATTGTGGGGACCTTGAATTTACAGGCAAGACCTTTACATTGGACCTCAATGGTAACACAGCCGGAAATATCACCACATCAAGTGGGGAAGTCACCGTTGCATACAGCAATTATGGCGGCACGGCGGGTACGCTGAATATAACCGGCGGTAAAGTTATCCTCAATGGAGGAACATTCTCCTCTCTCACCATCGCCAATGGGGCTGTTGTGGAGCAGAACGGCGCAACCGTCACGGGAGCAGTTACCAACCATGGCACACTCACTACCACAGAAGGTGTCATGACGGGCGGTCTTACCTCTTATGGTACACTCACTGTTAATAACGGTACTTTCTCCGGCTTAACGGCTATTACCGTAGCAAACGGCACGGCCACCCTCAATCGCGGTACGATAACCGGTTACACCTATGGCCTGAAGACAACCGGCGGCACAACAACGGTGAAGAAACTTGCAGCCATCACAGGTGGCACCAACTCCGTGAACGGAGTTGGCGGTACGCTCAATATCGATTGCGGTAAGTTCGGAGCACCGCTAACAGGCACGATGAACTTCGTATCAGGTTACTTCAAGAACAACACCTATGGCGTTTCCGCCGAAGGTAAGACGGAGATGCTGATTTCTGCCGGTGTGGAATACAATGAAGGCTATCGTTACTTCCTGGGTACTGCCGAAACGGCACTGACGAATGGTGTGGGAGTTTGCCGCATCGGAACAACATCCTACGCAAAGTTGGAGGATGCCATCGCCTATGCCAACAACAATCCGTCTGTGGAGAATATCGTCATCTTTATGACCAACAACTACACATTGCCCGCAGGCTACTACACTTTGCCTGCCAATGCCACCATCGTTGTTCCGATGAACGATACGCAGGAGAAAGAGGTGAACAAGACCGCACCGCGCGTGATTTTCAACGACCAGAGAACTGCCACTCCCTACTCCACAATCCAACCCACGGAATTCCGCCGGCTGACATTTGCAAGCGGTGTGAACATGGATGTGTTCGGAAATATAGAACTAACTTGCTCCCAATATGCAAGTAACGAGGCTTATACTGCTCAACCTTGTGGCAACTATGGACACCTTGTAATGGAAGAAGGTAGCCACATGACCTTGCAGAACGGCTCGGAACTCCGTGCTTGGGGATTCATGACGGGTAAAGGTGAAACCGATGCGCGCCGTGGTGCAACCGTTCGCGAAATGTTCCAGATGGGTGACTGGAAAGGAGCCATGACCTCAGTAAAGATAGTGGGCATGGTAAAAGAAGAAGATAATCCGATTTTATATAATTTGGTAGGAGGAGATGATAGCGATAAGAAAATCTTCCCTGTGACCCAATATTTCATTCAAAACGTAGAATCTCCCGTAAAATATCATCCGGGGGCCATGCTCTCTACTTCGGCAGCCGTTTCGGAGGGACTTCTGGGAATGAGTATTTCTATGGCGGCAACGGATATAGTCATAGTGGGCGTTGATGGCACGCATCAAGCCATCTTCTTGATGGATGAAATGGCCGATGCAGACAACACATGGGTTCGTAAATGGTACGATGCGGAAAATGATATTCAGGTATATGACATCAACAGTGCCGCACATATCGGCTCCATGGAGTTGAATATGGGAGATATCAATCTGTTGACCTATGGTTCTGTCCCCATTCGCTTGAACTCTGCCAAGTTTGATCTCCCGCTAACATGTAACTTCAAGATACATCTGCTTTCGGGCTCTATGGACTTCAAGCAAAACACGAGTCTTCTTCCGGGTGCTGAAGTCGAAGTGGACAAGGAAGCCACCGTTAGCATAACAAAAGATGATAACGACTTGGAACATACAGGTGCCCTCTATGTATATGATGCGGATGATTGGGATAAATATGCATACTGCAATGAAGTGGATGCAGAAGGTATAAGTCATAACAGTACTGCTTATACAAAGACCGTACGCTATACCCCAAGTTGGAATGGGCGTCCAACCATACGTGAGGAACAAACCAAGCCTGCAGATGCCGCTATCAACGTACATGGTACATTCAGAACGGAGGAAGGTTATGTCTACACCTCTGCCGGAGGGGCTAACATTTTCTCTTCCAACGAAGATGCAGGAACATTCATTTTCAACCAGAATGCATCTGATGCAGGCTCCAGAACGGTTTATCAGGTAAAAGGAGTTGGTACTTACGAATCGCAGACCTTCACTTCTGCTCAACTTAAGAATACCAGCGGCGTACAACCTGCATATGCCACAACCTATACCAATGACGGCGATGATGACAACGATGTAAAAGAAGGGGATGCTTATTGCTTTATCGACAACCGTTGGACAATCATGAAAATAGACGAAGATAACGACTGTTTCATGGTGGATAACTATGGAAGTTTTTATGCAAAACCCGCCGACTACGTAGCAGTGGTTGCCACAAAAGACAGTGATCGCAATATCATCGGCAACGAGGACACGCACACTTTCAGCGATGCGGCAGGCACAGGACGTCTCTTTATACTAATGCCGGACAATTGCCAATGGTGGGAAGTAGAACAGAAGGATAACCTCTACCATTGTATCCATCCTAATAATGATACCTATTATTATTGGGGAAAGATTGACAATGAGGATCCGGAAGAGGAACCCGCATGGCATGAACAGAAATTCACCATCACATGGAAGAATTGGAACGGAACTGTTATTCAGACTGTCGATGAATTTAGCCATCTGCAAGACACTTATAGCGTCACCTATGGCACACAGGCGGAGTTCCTCGGAACGAACCCCACACGTGAAGCGGACATTGACTATACCTACGACTTCACAGGCTGGAATCCGGAGCCGGGGCGCGTAACGGCAGATGTCACCTACACCGCTACCTACGAGCAGAAACCGCGCATGTACACCATCATCTTCAACAACGAAGGTGGTACGGAGATCGAGCGCCAGTTCCTGATACACAATGCCGTTCCTGTTTGCGAGAACACTCCTGCCAAAGTAGGAAAGATTCTTGTTTGGTCACCGGCCATCAGTCCTGTCATCGCAGACGCAACCTACACCGCCACATGGATTGACGAACCGCCTACCGAATGGGATGTTACTTTCGTGAACAACGCCGGAGGCGTATTGCAAGCAACTGCAAAAGTAAATGTAAACGATCGTCCTGTATATAACGGCAGCACGCCTGCCAAAGAGAATGCCAACCATACGGCTTATTCCAGCAACGAATACACCTACACTTTCTGGGGATGGAGTGCTGTAATAGACGGTGAAGCCCAAACATTCGAAGCAGGTACAGAACTGCCCTATCCGACGGACAACACCACCTACACCGCTGTTTACACACAGGGCTATCGAACCTACAATGTCACATTCCTGAAGGAAAATGGCGAAGAAATTGAAACCAACTCTTATCGCTATGGTGAAACGCCTGTCTGCTCGGCTACTCCGACCGAACCGATTAACGCGCAAGAAGGATATACCTATTCATTTGCTTGGACGCCGCAGATTCAAACTGTACAAGGTGCTGCCACATATCAGGCCTCTTTCACTGGAGTAAAGAACAAATATACTGTCACACTCCTTTCTTCCATAGAAAGCGCGTGCGCGCTCACAGGCGCGGGCATATATGAATATGGCGATGATGCCAAACTCAAAGCCACGGCAAATTCGGGTTACACTTTCCTGCGTTGGGATGACGGAAACACCGACAATTCGCGCACGGTCAACGTTACGGACAATCTGACCTATATGGCTGTCATGCAGTCTGTTGCTCCCATTGAGAACAAAACGATTGCCGCAGGCATGACATACGATGTACCTGCTGACACTCGAGTAAACGACCTCATCATCTGTTCTGAT